>Ga0066709_100000001_pt1 | contig 73733 bp, 64 predicted proteins | sample GraSoiAngelo_158_FD_79665 | JGI IMG/M metagenome (GOLD analysis project Ga0066709, IMG submission 79665) | Grasslands soil microbial communities from the Angelo Coastal Reserve, California, USA - 14_1009_16_30cm | ecosystem: Environmental > Terrestrial > Soil > Grasslands | place: USA...
CGAGGATGAGATCGCGCGCCGGTTCGCGACGCCGGAGATGGCCCGAGCGCGTGGGGACGAGATCGCGAAGATGACCCGCGAGGTACTCGCCGCCTACATGCCGGCCAGGCTGCGCGAGATACGGCGCGGGACGCAGATGGACGGCAGCGAGACCACGTTCACGGTGGAGCAGATCCTGACCCACGTCTTCACGCACGAGCTCCGCCACCAGGGCCAGCTCCAGGTGATGCTCCGGTTGCTCGGCAAGCCCGCTCCGAACGCTGACTGGATCTAGGCGGCGGGGGCCGCAGCGGCGCCCACGGCCGCGCCCTAGAGCGAGTCTCCGGGCGACGATGAGATGACGAAGTCGATCTCCGGCAGCGCCTCGATCGCCGCGACAACCTGAAGCGCCTCTCTATCACCCGGGCGCATCTCCAAGAGACGGTGGGCGAATCGTAGCGCTACAGGGTACGCGCCTGGCTTGTTGCAAGAGGTCATCAGGGCCCGGATCGACTCCGGGTCGTCGCGTGCGATCCCGAACGCCTCCAGCGCGGCGTCATCGTTGGGTTGCCTCCGATCGGGAGTAGAGAGAAACAAGGCCACAAGCTGCAATGCGAGGGATCGATCCAGCGGCGGTAGTGGAGCCAGGAGTTGCCTCGCCCGAGTGCTATCGCCGGCGGCGAGAAGGAGCATCGCGGCGATCCTGTGATCGACGTCTCGGTGCGCGGCGTCCATCTGGGGCATCCCGAGCAGGATTCTCATGGCAAGCCCCGTGTGACCGGTCGCGGCGAGGCCGCGCGCGTAGAACCGCACTGCTTTCTGGTATTCGAAGTAGTCGGGCCTCGGCCCGTCTGTGCGCGGGAGGAGCGTGCGGAGGTCGACCTCGTAGACGTCGAGATTGGGAGCGATCCAGAAGAGGTATTCGGCGTGCCGGTTGGGCAAGCGGCGCTCGGGGCGTACGGTGTGCAGCGTTGGGTCGCGATACCAGAGCCGCATCGCCTGAAAGTTGTACATATGAACGTGGATGCTCCGGCGTCCCTGGGCGAGAACGGTCAAGAGCACCTGTGCCCCGGGCGCCAACTTTGGCTCCAGACCCTTGAATTCCTGCTCCAAGCGCCGGAGCGCCCCCGAGGGCGCATCGAAGTTCCGCTCGGTCGGAATCGTGGGAGCGACATCGAGTCCACGGAACCAGACGCCCAGGAGCAGAAACGCGCCGAGCAGCGCGAATGCCCATGCCCCGCGGAGCCGGGAGAGAGCAAACCCCAACCCTATCGCGACGCCCAGAGCCGGAATGCACGAGTAGTACGGGGACCAATGGCGGACGAGCACCGACGTGAGAAGGAGCGGGGGCACCGCGAGCGTGAGGGAGAGCATCGCGATCCTAGCGCCGGAGATCGTTCCCACGTCGCTGTCGGCCGCGGCCCCCCGTGACCGCAAGTATGCGGCCCCAGCAAGAAGGGCAGCCGCGCCCAGCAGGCACAAAGTCCCCCCGCGGGGCCATGAGATCCCGACCAACGTGGGAGGCACGTTGAGCATCGTGAGCAGGCCGTTCCAGAGCGCGGTCCATCGCTCCGGGTTGTCCAGGCCGACGTACCCGGCTCCCCCGCTCGAAAACTTGCGCTGGATCAGGATCCGGATCCCCGGATGAAGGACTGCCCAGCAGACCGCCGCCACGCCGTAGACCGCGAAACGCTTCAGAACCCCGTACGGTCTCCTTCCCAAGAACCAATCGAGTCCGACCAGAGCCGGCAGCGCCGCGATCGCGGTCTCCTTGGACAGCAAGGCGAGCACAAAGCAAGCGCACGCGAGCCACGTTCGATTCGAGAGCTGCAAGTTGAGCGCGCCCAGAAGGAACGCCATCGCCAAGAGGTCCTGCACGCCGCTCACCCAACCCACGAGAATCGGCAACGCCCCGAGAGACGCGAACACGAGGCCGGCGAAGAAGCCGGCGCGCGCGCCTGCCACCCTGCTGGCGAACCGGACGAACAGGATCACCACGACAGCGAGAAGCGCGAGGTTCAGCAGATGCCCCAGCGCGGCGCTGTCGGGGCTCAGGATCGAGAGCAGGCCGAAATAAATCTCGCGCGAAATCGGGCGGTAGAAGATCGACTGAGGGTCGGGAAGGAGAACACCCGCGCGAAACGGCTGAACTCGGTGGAAGAAGAGGTAGTCATCGAAGAGGTACGTGAAACGAAATCCAGGAAGCGCGAGCACGACGGCGACGAGGGCGGGTATCAGTAGAAACAGGCGGGCACGAGCTCGCGACGAGAGTCCCTGCCCTGCCTCGGCCATCGATCCCTGCTCCACGGCGGCATCCTAGCACCGCGTGCGCCGCCGGCCCCACGATCCTAGCCCAGCGCCCGGAGTTGAAATGCGTGCCCCGCATGGGGCAATATAGATGACCGGTCGAGGAGGCCGGCATCCACACATGCAGCCCCTCATCCCACTGCTAACAACAGTACTTCCAGTGCTGTACGCGCTGAGCGTCGCGGCCTATGCCCGTGCCTACGCCGACGAGGCGTCGACGGGCGGCCGCTGGGGCCCCGCCATGCTCCGCGCGGCGCTCCTCGTCCATCTGGTCTACCTCTCGGCGCGCGGCGTCACCGAGGGGCACCTCCCCCTCGCGTCGGCCTATGATTTCCTTTCGGCCACGGCGCTCTCGATCGCGGCGGTCTATGTTTATCTCGAGTTGCGCCAGGGAATCCGGACGACCGGGATCTTCGTTCTCCCGATCGTCTTCCTGATGCAGGTGACCTCCTCGGCGTACGGCGGCGAGCCCGCAACGCGGCAACCGCCCCTATTTCCGATCTGGTTCGAGATCCACACGCTCGCCGCGGTCCTGGGCTACGGCGCGTTCTTTGTCTCGGCGATCTACGGGGTTCTCTTCCTCCTCATGTATCGCGAGATCAAGGGCAACCGCCTCTCGTTCTTCTTCCGGCGCATGCCGCCTTTAGAAACGCTCGGCCGCATGAACGTGAGCGCGGCGAGCGCGGGGCTGGCGCTCCTGGCGCTCGCGATCTTGATGGGGATCGGTTGGGGGCGCCTCGCCGGGGTCGATCTGGCGAAGGATCCCAAGACCTGGCTCACGATCGGCGCTTGGCTCGTCCTCGGCTTCGCCGTCCTCGCGTATCACCGCCTCGGCTGGCGTGGACCGCGGGCGGTCTACGCCTCGCTCGCGGGATTCACCACCCTCCTCGCCTCGCGCGTCGTGACCGACCTCTTCGTCCGCTCGTTCCACACCTTCCGGTGACCCCCGTGGCCGAAACCGAAGCCCCGACCTTCGATCTCTTCTGCGTCGGGCTGAACCACGAGACCTCGCCTCTCGAGATCCGGGACGCGCTGGTCCTGAACGACGAGGAAGTGGGCCGGGCGATCCAGGCGCTGCGCGAGCGGGCCGGCGCGAGCGAGGCGCTCGTGATCTCGACCTGCAATCGAACGGAGGTCTACGCGCGCGGCTCCTCGATCGAGGACCCGCCCGCGTTCGTGGCCGATCTCCTCCGCGAGATCAAGGGCATGGACTTGACCGGTCCCCGCGGAAGCTACCTCTACGCGTACCGGGAGCCCGACTCGGTGCGGCACCTGTTCCGCGTGGCGTGCGGGCTCGACTCGCAGGTGCTGGGCGAGCCGCAGATCACCGGACAGGTCAAAGACTCGCTCTCGCTCGCCGCGAAGCTGGGCGGGACCGGGCCGGTGATCGAGCGGCTCCTCGACGCCGCGCTCCGCTCGGCGAAGCGGGCGCGCACCGAGACCGGGATCGGGCGCGGCCCCATCTCGAGCGCGTACGCCGCGGTCGGTCTGGCGGGCAAGGTGTTGGGCTCCCTCTCGGACAAGCGCGTCCTCCTGGTCGGCGCGGGCGAAATGGCGACGCTCGCGGCGCGTCACTTCCAGGAGGCGGGCGTCACGCAGTTCGTGGTCGCCAATCGCGGCCGGGAGCGCGGCGAGGCGCTCGCGGCGGCGATCCCGGCGAGGGTCGTCTCGCTCGAAGCGATTCCGGTCGTGCTCCCCGGCGCTGACATCGTGATCGGGGCCACGGCTTCCCAGCAGCCGCTCGTGCACGAGCCCGCCGTTCGCTCCGCGATGAAGATCCGGAGAAATCGCCCGCTTCTCTTCCTCGATCTCGCGGTGCCGCGGGATGTCGACCCGCTCGTCGCGAAGCTGCCCAACGTCTTCCTCCACGATCTGGACGCCCTCGGCGTCCTGGTCGGGCAGAGCCTCGCGCAACGACGCGCCGAGGTTCCGAAGGTCGAGGCGATCATCGAGGACGAGCTGGCTCGATTCCTCAAGTGGCACGGATCGCTCGCGGTGAAGCCGACCGTGACCAAATTCCGCGGCCACTTCGAGCGCGTCGCCCGCGAGGAGCTGGAGCGCCATCGCGCCCGCTTCCGCCCCGAGGACCAGGAGGCGCTCGACGCGCTCGTGCACGGCATCGTCCAGAAACTCCTCCACCGGCCCACCACGCGGCTCACGCGCCCGGACGCGGAGGGCGCGAAGGGAATCGCGAGGATCGACGCGGTCCGGGACCTGTTCGGAATCGACCCCGAAGAGAGCGATGCGGATCGGGACACGCGGTAGCACCCTCGCCCTCGCGCAGAGCGGCCAGGTGCGCCGCCTGCTGCCCGGCGGCGAGGGGGCGCACGAGCTCGAGGTCATCGAGACCTCGGGCGATCGGAGCCCGCAGGCATCCCTGCGCCGAATCGGCGGGAAGGGCGTCTTCTCCAAAGAGATCGAGGTGGAGCTGCTCGAGGGGCGGATCGATATCGCGGTCCACTCGCTGAAGGACCTCCCCACCGAAGAGACGCCCGGACTGTCCCTCGCGGCGCTCCTGAGAAGGGAGGACCCGCGCGACGCTCTGGTCGCGCGCGATCGTCACCCCCTTGCGAACCTTCCGCCCGGCGCGAAGGTCGGGACGTCATCGCTCCGGCGCCAGTCGCAGCTCCTCGCTCGGCGGCCGGATCTCGCGGTCCAGGATCTACGCGGAAACGTCCCGACGCGAATCGCGAGGGTGAAGGAAGGGCGCCTTGACGCGGTCGTCGTCGCGGCGGCCGGGCTCCATCGCCTTGGCCTCACCCACGAAGCGTCGGAGCTCCTGGACGAAGCGTGGATGCTCCCCGCGCCGGGACAAGGGATCCTCGCGCTCCAGATCCGCGCGGATGACAGGAAGACCGCCGAGGCCATACGAGGTCTGGAGGATGCCTCCTCGCGGGCGGAGGCGACCGCGGAGCGGACGCTCCTATCCGGCCTCGGGGGAGGATGCCTCGTGCCGGTCGGCGCGCGAGGGCTCGCGCGGAACGGCCGGATCGTCCTGACCGCCTTCGTCGGCCATCCCAGCGGACGTCCCTCGCTGCGGTCGAGCCTCGAGGGACCGATGGCGGGGGCCGGGGATCTGGGACTCACGCTGGCCTCTTCCCTCCTCCGCGAGGGCGCGAAGGAGATCCTCGACGAAGTGCGGAGCGACGAGATCTTCCCGTGAGCGCGCTCTTCGTGATCGCCCGGGAGGATCCGATGGACGCGCGGCTCGCGGCCGACGCGGAGCGCCTCGGCTGGAGCGTGCTCCGCCTTCCCCTGCTCGCCACGGAACCCGGACCGGACCGCGCCCGATTTCTCGATTGGCTCCAAACGCCGCCGCCGGGCTCCGTGATCGCGTGGACCAGCCGGCGCGCGGCGGAAGCGCTGGCCGAGATCGCCCTGCCGCGCTTCCGCGAGACCTTGGCGCGGATGGCGCTCTTCGCGGTCGGCGAGGAGAGCGCCGCCGCGATTCGAGAGGCAGGATTCACCGTCGATTTCCTTTCCAGCGGAGGAGGGGCGGCGGCTCTTGCCGACTGGATCCTGGTTCACCGCGACTCGCTCGGCATCGCGCGGGTCGCATTTCTGCACGGCGACAAGGCGCTTCCGACCCTGCCCGACGCGCTTCGCGCCGCGAAGCTCGAGATGACGCCGTTCGAGCTCTACCGAACCCGCTTCCTCTCGCCCGACGTGCGCGAGCTCACGGCGGCGGTCGAGACCGGCAGGCCGGTCACGCTGGCGTTTTGGAGCCCGTCGGGCATCGTGGCGCTCGAACGGCTGCTCTTGCCCGATACGCTCGCGATGCTCCACCGGGACGCGGAGGTTCTCTCGCGCGGGGAGACGACCTACCACGCTCTGGTCGACCGGGGATATCAACGGGCCGTGGCCGTGGTCCCGACACCCGGGGCGTTCGACGCGATCGCGCTCGAGGCCTTACAATCAAGGCAGAGGACCGCCCGATGACCTATCCCCAGACAAGGCTCCGCCGGCTCCGCGCCACGCCGGCCCTCCGCGCGCTCGCGCGCGAGACGTCGCTTACCGCGGCCGACCTCGTCCAGCCCCTCTTCGTCTGCCACGGCGAGAAGGTGCGGCGGCCGGTCGCATCGATGCCGGGACAAGCGCAGCTCTCGGTGGACGAAGCGGCCCGCGAGGCCGAGGCGCTCGCGAAGGCGGGAGTCGGAGGCGTCATTCTCTTCGGTCTCCCGGCCACGAAGGATCCGGAAGGACGCGAGGCGTACGACGAAAAGGGCATCATCCCGAAGGCGCTTCGAGCGCTCCGGGAGGCGGCGCCCGATCTGCTTCTCTGGGCCGATGTCTGCCTCTGCGAATACACCGACCACGGCCACTGCGGAATCCTGAACGGGGATCAGGTCGACAACGACCGGACCCTTCCGCTCCTCGCCCGCGCGTCGGTCGCGTACGCCGCGGCCGGCGCCGATTTGATCGCGCCGAGCGATATGATGGACGGGCGAGTCGGCGCGATCCGCCGCGCGCTGGACGAGGCGGGCCATGCCGGGACCCCGATCGTCGCCTACTCGGCCAAGTACGCGAGCGCCTTCTATGGTCCCTTCCGCGAGGCGGCGGAGTCGGCGCCGAAATTCGGCAACCGCCGCGGCTACCAGATGGACCCGGCCAACTCGGACGAGGCGCTGCGCGAGGTGGCGCTCGATCTCGAGGAGGGGGCCGACATGGTCATGGTGAAGCCGGCGCTTCCCTACCTCGACGTGATCCGGCGCGTGAAGGACCGTTTCGGCGTCCCGGTCGCCGCGTACAGCGTCTCGGGCGAGTTCGCGATGATCCGGGCGGCCGCGGAGAACGGCTGGCTCGACGGCGAGCGGGCGGCCCTGGAGACCCTGACCTCGATCCGCCGCGCCGGAGCCGACGTGATCCTTACCTACTTCGCGAAGGAGATCGCCCCGGTCCTGGGAAGGGTGGAAGCATGAAGGAGGCGCGCGTCCTTCCCAAGACCTCGGAAAGCGAGTCGCTCCACCGCCGCGCGCTGGGCCTCTTCCCCGGCGGGGTCAACTCGCCGGTCCGCGCCTTCCAGGGCGTGGGCGGGACGCCGCGGGTGATGGTCTCCGCGCGCGGCGCCGTCATGCGGGACGCGGACGGCAACCAGCTGCTCGACTACGTGCTCGGATGGGGACCGCTACTCCTGGGGCACGCGCACGCCGACGTCGTCAAGGCGGTGGAGCGGCAAGCCCGCGAGGGAACGCTCTACGGGGCGACGACGCCCCTCGAGATCGAGCTTGCCGACCGCGTGCAGCGCTTCTATCCGGCGGCGGAACGGCTCCGGTTCGTTTCTTCCGGAACCGAGGCCGCCATGAGCGCGCTCCGCCTGGCGCGCGCCGCAACGAAGCGAAGCGTCTTCGTCAAGCTCGACGGCTGCTATCACGGCCACGCCGATCCGTTCCTGATCCGCGCGGGATCGGGCCTCGCAACCCTGGGAACGCCCGATTCGCCCGGCGTTCCGGAATCGACCGCCTCCGACGTCCGCGTCGGCACGTTCAACGATCTCGCTTCGATCCAAACCCACTTCGACCGCGAAGGCGATTCGATCGCGGCGGTCATCGTGGAGCCGGTGGTCGGAAACCACGGCGTGATCCCGCCCGCGGCCGATTTCCTTCCCGGCCTTCGCGCGCTCTGCGACCGCCACGGCTCGATCCTGATCTTCGACGAGGTGATGTGCGGCTTTCGCGCGGCGCGGGGCGGCGCCGCGGAGCTCTACGGCGTGAAGCCGGACCTGGTGGCGCTCGGCAAGGTGATCGGCGGCGGGCTTCCGGCGGCGGCGTTCGGCGGCCGGAAGGAGCTCATGAAGCTCGTCGCGCCGGAGGGACCCGTCTACCAGGCCGGTACCTACTCGGGGAACCCGATCGCGATGGCCGCGGGGAACGCGGCGCTCCAGGTGCTGGAAGCCGATCCTGGAATCTTCCGCCGCGCCGAGGCGCGGACCGGCCTCCTCGCCGCGGGCCTCCGGGAAATCCTCCAGCGGCGCAAGCTCGCCGGTACCGTGAACTCCGTCGGCTCCATGTGGACCATTTTCTTCGGCGTCGGGCGCGTCGCCTCGATGGCCGCCGTGCGGACGGCCGACAAGGGACGTTACGCCCGGTTCTTCCACGGCATGCTCGAGCGGGGCATCTATCTGCCGCCGTCGGCTTTCGAGAGCGCGTTCCTCTCCGACGCCCACACCGACGACGATATCGACCGCACGCTGGAAGCGGCGGACGAGGCCATGGAGGGACTCACGTGACCAAGGGCCCGTCCCTCGCCCCGGCCTTCTCGTTCCTCCGAGCGTGCCGCAGCGAGACGCTCACCGAGGCTCCGATCTGGATCATGCGCCAGGCCGGGCGATACCTCCCCGAGTACCGGGCGGTCCGCGAAAAGCATTCGTTCCTCGACGTCTGCCGCACTCCGGAGATATGCGCCGAGGTGACCGCGCAGCCGATCGAGCGCTTCGGCTTCGACGCGGCGATCATCTTCCAGGACATCCTCGTTCCCCTGATCGGCATGGGCGTCCCGATCGAGTTCGACCCGGGCCCGCGCCTGGGCCTTCAGATCCAAAATCGCGAGGACGTAGCGCGGCTCAAGTGGGAGGGCGCCGCCGCGGGCACGCCCCACATCAAGAAGGTGATCCGGGCCGCGCGCGAGCGTCTACAGGGACGGGTGCCGGTGATCGGCTTCGCCGGCGCTCCGTTCACGATGGCGGCCTATCTCATCGACGGTGGAGGCTCGCGCGATCTCGCCCGCACGCGCAGTTTCCTCGCCCACGATCCGGAGGGATTCGCGCGACTCTTAGAGATCCTCTCGAACGCGACCGTCGATTACCTGCGCGCGCAGATCGAGGCCGGGGTCGGCGCCGTCATGCTCTTCGATACCCAGGCCGGCTGGCTCCCTCCCCCCGAGTTCGCGCGCACAGCTGTGGCCGCCGCCGACCGCGTGATCCGCGCGCTTCCGAGGGAGACCCCTTCGATCTACTTCGCGCCCGCCCCTTCGGTGGGCCAGCTCGAGGCGCTCCGCCCCATCACGGCGGACGTGGTCGGGCTCGACTACCGCGTATCGCTGGCGCACGCGCGGGCGATTCTCGGAAACTCGCAGGCCGTCCAGGGAAACCTGGATCCGGCCGTGCTCCTGGGACCGGGCGAGGAGATCGTGGTCCAGGCCGAGGCGATCCTGCGCGAGAACGGCGGCCGCCCCGGCTTCATCTTCAACCTGGGCCACGGCATCTTCCCGGACACGCCGGTCGAGAACGTGAAGCTCCTGGTCGACACGGTGAAGCGCTACCGGTCGCCGGTCGGAGGCGTCGGGTGAGCCGGTCCTCCGCGCAGATCACCGCCGCGCTCCTCGCGAAGTACGATCGCCCTGGGCCGCGCTACACGTCCTATCCGACCGCGATCGAATTTCACGAGGGGTTCACGCCGGAGCGCTACCTCGAGAAGCTGGACGAGGCGGCGCGCGCCGCCCAGGAGCCGCTCTCGCTCTACGTGCACCTTCCCTTCTGCCGCGAGCGCTGCACCTTCTGCGGCTGCAACGTCATCATCACGCAAAAGGCGGGCGTGGCCGACGCCTACCTGGACGACCTGGAGCGCGAGATCGACCTGGTGGGCGCGCGCCTCGGGAAGCGGACCCGCGTGGTCCAGTACCACTGGGGCGGCGGCACGCCGACCTACCTGACTCTGGATCAGATACGCCGGGTCTGGCGCGCGACGGCCGCGCGATTCACGTTCGAGCCGAATGCTGAGATCGCGATCGAGGTCGATCCGCGCGTCACGACGCGGGACCAGGCCGACCTGCTCCGCGAGCTCGGGTTCAATCGGATCTCGATGGGCGTCCAGGACTTCGATCCCGACGTCCAGGAGGCGGTGAATCGCCGTCAGACATTCGAGCAAACGCGGGACCTTCACCTCTACCTCCGTGAGCTCAAGATCGAGTCGATCAATTTTGATTTCATCTACGGGCTGCCGCACCAGACGCCCGCCAGCTTCCGGAAGACGATCGAGCTGGCCCTGGACCTTCGTCCCGACCGGGTCGCGTGCTACTCGTACGCGTTCGTGCCGTGGATCAAGGCGCACCAGAAGGCGATCCACCTCGAGGATCTCCCGCCGCGCGAGGTCAAGCTGGAGCTCTTTGGGATCGCGCACGAGCTATTTGTCGGGGCCGGCTACCAGCAGATCGGCATGGACCATTTCGCGCTCGCGACGGATTCCTTGGCCGTCGCCGCGAGGGATCGCACGCTCTTCCGGAATTTCATGGGCTACACAACCCACCCCGCGTCGGACACCGTCGGCTTCGGCGTCTCCGCGATCGGCGACCTCGGGGGCGCGTTCTCGCAGAACACGAAGAAGCTGAACCGCTACAGGGACGCGCTCGACCAAGGCCGCCCGCCGATCGAGCGGGGCTTCGAGCGGAGCCGGGACGACGAGATACGCCGAGGCGTGATCCAGAGCCTCATGTGCAATTTCCATCTCGACATCCCGGCGGTCGAGCGGGCGCACGGGATCGATTTCGCCGCCTATTTCGCCGACTCGCTCCGGGCGCTCGACGAGGGACCTGCCGCGAACGGGTTCGTCGTCCGCACGCCCTCGGCCATCGAGGTCACGGAGCCGGGGCGGCTCTTCGTGCGGAACGTCTGCATGGAATTCGACGCGTATCTGAAAGGGCGGGAGGGCGAGAAGCCCATCTTCTCGCGCACCGTCTGAAAACCGGGATCCTCCTCTTGAACCTGGGCGGACCCGACCGCCTGGAGTCCGTCCGCCCGTTTCTCCTGCGCCTCTTCAAGGACCGGGAGATCATCCGCCTTCCCGGCGGCCGGATCGGCCAGGCCATCATCGGGCGAATGATCGCCTATGGCCGCACCAAAGAGGTCCAGGAGAACTACCGGAAGATCGGGGGCGGCTCCCCGATCGTGGCCTGGAGCACGCTCCAGGGCCGGGGGCTGGCGGACCGGCTTCGGGCGCGCGGGCACGACGTGGAGTACGCGCTCGCGATGCGCTACTGGAACCCTACGACCGACGACGCGCTCCAGGAGCTGGAGGGGAAGAGGGTCGATCGCCTCCTTGCGCTCACGCTCTACCCGCACTACTCGGTGGCGTCGACCGGCTCGAGCGTGGGCGAGCTCCACCGCGCGATGAAGCGGCGCGGGACGAAGCTCCCGCTGGACATCATCGACCGCTGGTACGACCACCCCGGATACGTCGAGGCGCTCGTGCAGCGCACGCGCGCCGCGCTCGCCGGCTTTCCACGCGGCGCGCGGCCGACGATCCTCGTGAGCGCCCACGGGCTCCCCAAACATTTCATCGACTCCGGCGATCTCTACTGCGATCACATTGAGGCGACGATGAAGGCGGTGCTGGCGCGCTTTCCGGAGCACCCGCACGTGCTCGCGTACCAGAGCCGCGTCGGCCCCGTTCCCTGGATCGGGCCTAGCACCGACCAGGTCATCGACCGGCTCGCCGAGGCCGGGGTGAAGGACGTGCTCGTGATCCCGATCAGCTTCGTGTCGGACCACGTCGAGACGCTCTACGAGGTGGACCTTCTATACGGCGACCGGGCGCGGGCGCGGGGCATCTCGAATTTCCGCCGCATCGATTCGCTGAACGACTTTCCGCCGTTCCTGGACGCGCTCGCCGATCTGGTCGAGCCCCGCCTCGCCTGATGCGGGTCGCCGTCGTCGGGGCCGGGCTCGCGGGCCTCGCCGCCGCCCACTTCCTTCGCCGGGAGGCGGCCCGACGCGACATCCGCCTCGACCTCGCCGTCTACGAAGCCTCGGCGCGGGCCGGAGGGCGGATTCGCACGGTCGAGGACCATGGCTATCGGATCGAGTGCGCCGCGAACGGTGTCCAGGGCGATGACGGCGCGGCGGCCCGGCTGGTGAAGGATCTGGGCCTCGCGGGAGAGCGGGTGAAGGCATCGCCCGGAGCCGCGCGCCGCTACCTAGCGTGCCGGGGCTCCCTCCATCTTCTTCCGACGTCCCCTCCCGCGCTCCTCTCGTTCGGGGCCATCTCGCCCCGCGCGAGGCTCCGCGTTCTCGCCGAGCCGATCGTGGCGCGCCGCGTCGCGAGGGAGGAAACCGTGCTGAAATTCGCTTCCCGCCACGTCGGGGAGGAGGCCGCGCGCGCGCTGGCCGGCGCGGCGGTGCGCGGAATCTTCGCGGGAGACGCGGCCAAGCTCTCGCTCGACTCGGCATTCCCGCTCATGCGAGAGATGGAACGGAAGCACCGCTCCCTTTTCCTCGCAATGTCGCACGCGAAGAAGCAGTTGGGCGGGCGGGGGCTCTGGAGCCTTCGGGCCGGAATGGGGGGTCTTGTCCGGGCACTCGCGGATTCCACTGAAGCGAGGCTCCGCCTGAACGCGCCGGTCCTCTCGATCGAGCGGACGGACGAGAGCCAGCGCGCAGGGGATAGCCAGTGGACAGGCGAAGGGAAGCCCCCTGGATGGCGCATCCGCCTCGCGAGCGGGGAGCGGACCGAGGCCGACGCGGTGATCGTCACCACTCCGCCCAAGGCGGCGGCCGCGCTCTTCCGGCAGCTCGAGCCCGAGATCGCGCGCCGCCTTTCGACGATCGAGTCGGCGGGCGTGGCGGTGGTCGCGCTCGCCTTCCTGCCCCAAGCGTTCCGCTCGAAACCGGACGGCTACGGGTTTCTGGTCGCGCCAGGAGAGGATCTCGAGATCCTTGGCGCGGTCTTCGAGTCGAATCTCTTTCCCGAGCGCGCCCCCAAGGGACGGATCCTCGTGCGGGCGATGATGGGCGGCGTCGACCGGCCCGAGCTTCTCGCCCGAACCGATGCCGAGCTGGTCGCGCTCGCGATGAAAGCCCTCGACCGGACGCTGGGCCTGGCGATCGGTCCGGAGCGGACGTGGGTGATCCGCCAAGAGGAGAGCATCCCCCAATACGTCCTGGGGCATCGCTCGCTTGTCGGCTCGATCGCGAGCGGGCTGGACGCGCTCCCCGGCCTGTACGTGACCGGAAACGCGTACCGCGGCGTCTCGGTCGGCTCGGTCATCGAGGACGCCGCGCGGGTCGCGACCCGCGCGCTCAGCTGACCTCTACTTTCTCCCGCCACCCGGAGAGGCGATCACCACCCACGCGCGCATCCTGGCCTTGAGGGGCGAATCGCCGTAACGGCCGCGGAGCGCGTTCTCGACCGCGGCGATCACGGTGCCCACCTCGACGCCACCCCGCTCCTGGATGGCGTTCACCACCGGGTTTCCCCGGACGAGCCCGACGGCGACATGCGCCGCCGATGGCGACCTCGACTCCATCCCGACGCTCTCGATCTGGACGTCGGCGAATCCCGCCTGGCCGAGCATCGACCGGATCAGCGCGGAATCGTGGAAGCCAAACGGAATCATGTAAAACTGGGGAGGGTCGACCGGGAAGAATCGGGCGATCACCTCGTGGGCGGTCCGCCCCAGGTCGTTCTCCTCGATCTTGTCCCACACGTTGAAGGCGAAGACCCCACCCGGCCGGAGCACCCGCCTCGCCTCCTTCATCGCCGCGAGCTTGTCGGGGACGAACATGACGCCGAACTGGCACACGACCGCGTCGAAGGAAGCGTCGGGGAATGGGAGCGCGGACGCGTCGGCCTGGCGCCACTCCAGTCCGGGCGCTGCTCCGACCTTCGAGCGGGCATAGTCGACCATCGGCTGGTTCAGGTCCGTCGCGACGAGCCGCTTGGGCCTGAGCCCGTCCAGGAGGGCCCGGGTTACGATCCCGGTGCCGCATGCGACCTCGAGCACATCCTTCGGGCCGCGCGGCTTCAGCCGGTTCACGAGATCGGCCGCGTACGGCTCAAACAGGACCGCCCCCAGATGCTTGTCGTAGATCTCGGGGATCAAACCGTCAAAGGTGACGTTCGCTTCCTGCATCATCATTCCTCCTATTTCCCCTCGTACTCGCAACGCGCCTCGCAGGTCTCGTGGACCGTCACCCGGGCGAGTAGCGGGAGCTTTGGCTTCAACCGTTCCCAGATCCAGGCACAGAGGTTCTCGGAGGTCGGGTTCTCCAGGCCCTTGATCTCGTTCAAGTAGTAGTGGTCGAGCTGAAGCCGCAACGGCTCGATCGAGTCCTTGATGTCGCCGAAGTCGAGCAGCCAGCCGGTCTCGGGATCGACCTCCCCTTCCACCTGGACCTCGACGCGGAACGAGTGCCCATGGAGCCGGCGACACTTGTGCCCCGCCGGCGCCTTGGGCAGGAGGTGCGCCGCCTCGAACGTAAAATCGCGCGCCAGCCGGACCCGCATCAGTGGAGACCCGAGAGCTTGTGGGTCTGAGGAATCAGCCTGGCCCCGGGATAGCGATCCCACGGCCACGATTCGAAGAGCGCCTTGCCGCTGCCGCGCGCGTGCTCCGGCTGGAGCACCACGGCGCCGACGTACCCCAGGGCGTCCAGAACCGCAATCGCGTCCTCGACATCGCGCTCATCCTGGATCACGAACTTGAACTGCCTCTTCTCCGGAGGCACGCTCAGGAACCGCCGCAGCCGGGTGACCTGCTGCTCCACGGGATCGCCGTCGAACGTCTCGGCGCTTCGGCCCTTGGGCGATACGGTCCAGAAGTCGATCCATTCGAAGAGCTCCTCGACGACGCGGGCCCCGCTCGTCTCGATCGAGATCCAGTATCCGGCCGCCTTGAGCTCCCGTAGGAGCCATAGGAGCGACGCCTTGGGCGCGATGACCGGTTCCCCGCCGGTCAGACAGACGCGCCGCGTCGAGGGGTGCCCGACGACCGCTCCGCGCACGCTCTCGGGCTCCATCTCCTCGAAGCGGCCCACGCCGGTGTGGGTGAGCGCCTCGGGCTGGTCGCACCAGACGCAATGGAGGGGGCAGCCGTAGAACCGGACGAAGACGGTTCGCTCGCCCACGTGAAGGCCCTCTCCCTGGACGGAAAGGAAGATCTCGTTCACTCGGAATGACGGGAGGCGCTCCATGCCCCGATGATAGCCTGTTCGCTGGCCCGTTGACCTCCCCTTTGGGCCTGCGTATCATTCGTGGTCGGAACCGTCCCGACGGTGCGGGCGGGGCCAGGGATTCAAGCGGATGGAGGCTGGAAGGTCATGTCGAAAGCCAATTACGCGGATTTGCCCATCAACCACAGCGAGGAGCCGATCCGGCTCTTCAAGTCGGATTTTCTCGAGTTCTTCACCCACATCCACCCGGCCGTCGTGCTGCTCCTCTACGTCCCGGTCGTGGTCTTCTTCCTGGCCCGCTCGTACGCGGAGTGCGTCTCGGCGGGATCGCTGACGCCGCTCTGGGGCGGATACGTGGCGGGGATCCTCGTGTGGTCGTGCTCGGAATACCTTCTTCACCGCTTCCTCTTCCACTACGAGCCGAGCCAGGCGTGGCTGAAGCGGGTCTGGTACCTGATCCACGGCGTCCACCACGAGCAGCCGCAGTGCAAGACCAGGCTCGTGATGCCGCCGATCCTGAGCGTCCCGCTGGCGTTCCTCTTCTACGGGCTCTTCCACCTGGTGGTCGGCATGGTCCTCGGCGCTCCCACCTGGACCGGCCCGCTCTTCGCGGGCTTCATCACCGGGTACATCATGTACGACATGACCCACTACGCGACGCACCACCTCTCGATGAACTGGGGTTTTCTCAGGTTTCTGAAGCGCTACCACCTCCTCCACCACTACAAGACGCCGGACGTCCGGTTCGGCATCAGCTCTCCCATCTGGGATTTCGTCTTCGGCACGAAGCCGCCGAAGGGCTCCTGAAGTCGCGGCGCGGGCGACACCGCTAGTCCCGATGGGACTCCTCTCCGCGTTCGTGGAGTGGCTGCGGCGGACCATCCAATCCGTTCAGGAGTTCACCCTCTTCAGCATCGATGTCATCCGGGCCACCTTCTCCCCGCCGTTCTACGGCCGGGAGATGGCCCAGCAGCTCTATTTCGCGGGGATCGGCTCCCTTCTGATCGTCGTCGTTTCCTCGGTCGTCGCGGGTCAGGCGCTCGCGCTCCAGCTCGTTCGAGAGCTGGCGGCGTCGGGCGCGAAGAGCCAGCTCGGGCATTTTCAGGTGATCTCGGTGGTCCGGGCGCTGGGGCCGATCTTGACCGGGATGGTGGTCGCCGCGCGAATGTCGGCGGGGATCACGGCGGAGATCGGCGCGATGCGCTCGAGCGATCAGATCGACGCGCTGGTCGCCTTCGGCGCCGACCCGATGAAGCGGCTGGTCGTGCCGCGGCTCGTCGCGCTGCTCGCGGCCCTGCCGGCTCTCGTGATCATCGCGGACACCCTCGGCGTCCTCGGGGGCGGGCTGGTCGGCACGCAGTACCACCTGACGTGGGACACCTACATGAACGGCGTCCTCAAGTACTTGACCCCCAAGAACCTGCTGGTCGGCATGATCAAGCCGTTTATCTTCGCGATCATGATCGTGATCGTGGCATGCTGGAAGGGCTTCACCTCGGCGGGGGGCGCCAAGGGCGTAGGCGTCTCCACGACCCAGTCGGTTGTCATCTCGTCGGTGGGCATCCTGGTCACGGACGGGATCTGCACGCGGCTGATCTTCAAGCTACTCCATTGGTGACGGCATGATCGAATTTCAAGACGTGAACTATACGATCGGGGATCGGTTGATCCTCTCGGGCGTCAGCTTCGCGGTTAAGCGCGGCGAGACCCGCGTGATCCTGGGCCCGTCCGGCTCGGGCAAGAGCACGGTCCTGCGCCTTCTCATGGGCCTGGTCCAGCCGGACAGCGGCAACATCATCGTCGACGGCGAGGACATCGCCGCGGTGGACGAAGAGCAGCGCCGGCGAATCCGGCGGAAGATGGGGGTCGTCTTCCAGCAGGGTGCGCTTTTCGATTCAATGACCGTGGGAGAAAACGTGGGCTTCTCGCTCCTGGAACAAGCGGATGCGGACGAGGAAGGGGTCGAGGGAACGGTGAAGCACTTCCTCTCGCTCGTCGGTCTCGAAGAATACCTGATCGACCGGATGCCGGACGAGCTGTCCGGCGGGATGCAGCGGCGCGTGGCGATCGCCCGCGCGCTGGCCGCACGGGACCCGCAGATCCTTCTCTACGACGAGCCCACGACCGGGCTCGATCCTCAGGCCTCCGAGCGGATTACCGACCTGATCGTCCAGCTTCGCGACACCATGGGCAAGACGTCGATTATGGTGACGCACGATATTGCCGATGCATTCAAGGTGGGAAACCGAATCACCATGCTCCATGAGGGGCGGGTCGTCTTCGACGGGCCGGCGGCGGACCTCAATCGCGCCCAAACCCCCTTCATCACCCAATTCCTGGCCCCATTTCGGAAGGCGGTCGCGGCCGCCAGCGCGCCCGTGGCGGGCGCTAACCGCCCCGCCCAGGCTCCCCCACAGTTCGGAGGAACCTCGTGAAGCGAACCGGTCAGATTCCCTTCATGGGGCTCAAGATCGGAATCTTCGTCTTCATCGCCAGCGTGCTCCTGCTGTGGGCGACGTTCCAATCGGGAAGCTTCAGGCTGGGCAAGGAGGAGGACATCGTGGTCCGCTTCCCCAGCGTGGGCGGGCTCGAGGAAGGCGCCGTCGTGCGGCTGAACGGCGTCCCGATCGGGGTCGTGCGGGACATCTCGCTCACGCCGCAGGGGAACGATGTCGCGGTCAAGCTCGGGGTCAAGAAGGGGACAAGGGCACGGCTCCACGAGGGCGCCTCCGCCCGAATCACGACGGTCGGATTCCTCGCGGAGCTCTACGTCGAGCTGAACGGCGGGAACGAGGCGGCTCCGCCGATCCGGAACGACGCCGAGATCACGCCCGGCCTGCTCGCGGACCCGGCCGTGATGATGAACAAGGTGAAGTCGATGGCGGATACGCTCGACATCATGCTCTCCAACCTCACGAGCGCGAGCCGCTCGCTGGTCCATGGCAAGGGGACGCTGGGGCGCCTCTCGCAGGACGACCGGCTCTACGAGCAGATGGTCTCGCTCACGCACGAAGCGACACAGCTCACTTCGCGCATGAATGAGAATCAGGAGCGGATCTCCGGCCGCCTCTACACGCTCACTGGAACGCTCGACAGCCTGACCTACCAGATGCAGCACGGGAACGGAACGGTGGCGCGGCTTCTGAACTCCGACGAGCTCCACCAGAAGCTGGCCTCGAGCAGCGCCCGGCTCGACTCAATCTTATCGATCGTCGAATCGGGCAAGGGTACGTTTGGACGGATGATGGCCGACACCGCGCTCTTCGACGACACGAAGGCGCTGGTCGCCTCGATGAAGCGGTTGATGGCGGAGATCGAGAAGAACCCGAAGAAGTACCTGAAATTCAGCGTGTTCTAGATACCGCGCGGACGAAACCGGCTACTGCACCTTGACGAAGCGGCGGCTCGAGCGATGGCCTGCCGCCCCTGCCTTCACGAAATACACGCCCGTGCCGCACATCGATCCGTTGTAGCGCCGCCCGTCCCATGTGATCTCGTTGGGCCCGGCCGCCAACGTCATCCCCGCCGCCAGGCGGCGCACGAATCGTCCTTGCACATCGTAGATCGCCACGTCGACCCGCTCCGCGCGATCGAGCGTCAACTGAACCGAAGCTTCAGCGCTGAACGGGTTCGGGACCACGCGATCGAGGCGAAAACCCGGGCTGCCGCGCCCCGTGTCGACGGAAGTGACAGCGGGAGGATCGGCGGCCTGGATGTGGATGACCGTGTCCCGGCAGGCCTGGTTCTGGTGCAGGGAGATATCGATGTCGATCTTTGGAAACTCCCCTCCACCTTGGACCAGCCCGCTATCGAAATGCTTGGACGGCTGATTCCCGATGAAGAGATCGAGGATCATCTGCTGCTGGACGGCGAATTCGCCACCCACGCGATAGGTGCCGGCGCCCCGGATGATTTGGTTCGAGGAACCATCGGGGAAATCCCACCGAACGTTCGAGACGGTGTAGTTGTTGAAGAGCGGGTCGGAGCTGACGTACCTGAGCTCGAACGTGCCCGTGAGCGGCTGAGAATAGAGGACGGGACAGGCGCAGGGACCAAAGCATCCCCACATGAAGCGGCTGTCCGAGCCAAGCTCGTAGGTTGAGGCCTTCGAGGGGTCGGGCTGGGCTTCGGCGGTCGCAACACGAAACAGCGCCGACGCGCCGATCAGCATTAGGCCGAACAGCATCACGACGAGAGGCTTCGCCGTGTCGTGCATCCTAAAATCACGCATCGCAATCATTTCCAGTCCCGCTCGAATTGAACGCTCGCGCGAAGCAGGACCCCACGTACCAAACCTAAGTATACCAAAAAAGGGGGCCTCAGTCGAGACATTCCGGACCTCGCCGCCGCGAGGCTACCGCGCGAGCACGAAGCGCCGCGCGAGCTTCTCACCCCCCGCGTCGGCGCGAATCCAGTAGACCCCGCTGGCCGCTTGCCGGCCTCGTGAATCCCTTCCGTCCCACGTGAGCGGCAAGAACCCCGCCGTCGCGTTCCCCGAATGCAGGAGCGCGACGAATCTTCCCGCGATGTCATAGACCGCGACGTGGGCCGGGCCCGCGTCCTTGAGACGCAACGTGATCGTCGTGGTCTGTGAGGCCGGATTCGGCCGCGGTGCGCCCAGAACCGCACGCGGCGGCATCTCGGGTCCCTCCCCAACGTGCGTCGGGAGGAGTGCCGCGTCGTGAAGCTCGAGGTCGTCGATCGCGGCTTCGACGATTCCGCTCACGCCCTCGTCCTGCGCGATGAACCGGACCCGGACCGCGGCGTCGGGCACGACGTAGTCCTTCACGCGGATCAGCTCGGGGTGCCAATCGGGATGGCTCTCGCGGATCGTGCGGGCCCGGACCCAGTTCACGCCGTCCGATGAGAGGTCGATCAGGAGCGAGTCCGGCTCCCCCGGCGTGTTCATGTAGTACCAGCGGCGAAAGCCGATCGTCGGGTCGGTCATCCCGCCCACCGGGAGCGGCGGGGTCATGAGCGTGGTCTTTCCGCCGTCCACGTCCCCGTCGGCCGGGGCGCCTCCGACGGCGCCGTTTCCCGTGACGAAGCAGAAGCCGGTCCCCGGCGAGGCGTCGTCGTCGGGTTGGACCTGGCCCTCCTGGCTGAAACCCCCTTCCTCCGGCTCCGGATGCTGCGGGGCGAGCGTGCCCGGCGAGAACGGCGAGGCAGTGTTCGGATTCCCCCTCGCGGTCGGATCCTTGATCGCGCTCGCGAACGACGTGCCGACCGGCTCCGCGCGCACCCATAGCCCGTCGGTCGCGTTATCCCCCGCCGCGCTCAACGACCATCCCTTGTCCGTGTCGCACGAGTCGTACCAGGCGGCGCGAAGGAGGGACCAGCTCTCGGTCATCGAGGCGCCTGCCTGCATCGTGACGAGCCTCGTCTGCGGCCCGTATCCGGCGCGGTCGCAAACCAGCCTGTACGTGCCGGGCGGGGTGCCGGGGAGCGTGTAGCCGCCGGACGATCCGCTGCTCGCGAGAAGCGGGTTATCGCGGTCCTCGACGGTGGCGTCCGGAAGCCCGGTCGAGTCGGAGGCGCGCAAAACCGTCCCCATGATCGTTCCCAGCGCCGCCGGCTGGAGCACCACGTCGATGAAATCGTGCCCGCCCTTCGTGATCCCGCCGACGGCAAAGGCGTCCTGGTAGCCCCACTTTCTGACCCGCACCGTGTGGCTGCCCGGGGCCAATGCCAGGATCGCCGTCCCGAACGACTGGGTCCGCGTGGAATCGCTCTCGCCGACGCACACGACGTCGGCCCCGGGGATCGGGACCGAGGCGGCGTCCCGGGCCGTGACCCGGAGCGTCCCGTAGTTCGGGTTCGCTCGGAAGATGTACAGGCCGGACTCGATGTCGCTCGCGATGAACGTGCCCGAGGGATAGAAGGGCGCGACCTCCCACACCCCGTGGAATCCGCCGGAGAATCTTCCGTACGTGTCGTAGTAGCCCCACTCGGCCGGCAGGGACGGGTCGGTCAGATCGAAGAGCCGGACTCCCTCCGTGTACCAGGCGACGAACGCCGTGTCCTGCTTCACGTGCACGTTGTGGACGATCGATAGCGGGTTGACCGTTACTTCTCGTACCTTCGGGTGCGCGAAGATGTCCTGCATGTCGAAGACCTTCATCGTGCCGTAGTTCACCTCGTCGCACGCGTAGAGATAGCGTCCGTCGCGGGACTTCTCCGCGCTGTGGGTGCGCGCGCCGGGATACGTCCAGGAGACGAGCTCCGTCGGGGCGGCCGGGTTCGCGAAGTTGAACACGCGCATGATGGCGCTCGAGATGCAGCTGGCGTAGAGCGTGTCGTTCCGGACCCAGCTGTCGTGGACGTAGTCGGTCAGGTACGACCCCACCTCGACCGGGTTCTCGGGGTCGGCGAGGGAGAGGATCCGCATCCCGGTGGGGATCCCGTCGAACCGCGTCCCGTTCAGGATCAGGAGCGCGCGCGTCGTATCGACGGCGACGGTGTGGGCACGGTTGAAGTTGGTCACGTAGGTCTTCACGAGCACGGGGCTCTCGGGATCGGTCATCCGGACGATCTGGATTCCGCCGCCCGCCGCCTCGGTCGAGATGTAGACCCAGTTTCGGTATTGCTTCATCTCGCGCCAGACCGATGGGAGCCCGGGGATGAACGCGACCTCATAGGGCGATGAGGGGTTCGTGATGTTCACGATCGAGGTGCCCGCGTCGGTGCCGAGAATCGCGTACTCGCGCCCGTCCGAGTGGACGTAGCTCCAGCAGGCGGAGTAGGCCGCGTAATTGTCGAGGTGGGCGAGGAGCGTGACGTTGCGCGAGGTCGCTGCGGCGATCGCGGCGTGCGGTGCGGCGTAGGCCATGCCGGCCAGCGTGACGATCGCGGCGAGGATTCGCGTGCCGTTGGAGCTGTGCTGCAAGAAAACGCCTCCGCGCGGGCGCCGGCGTGGGGAGCATTGCCCGCGAGCGAAGTCTACACCCAGCCCGCCTCCCGGTACCAGGCCGCGGTGCGATCGATCCCTTCCGCGAGCGAAACCTTGGGGGTCCAGCCCAGCTCGGTTCGGATCTTCGCCGAGGAGCAGAGCCAGTCTCCCGACGAGATCTCGCGCAGCTTCTCGCGGCTCAAAAACGGGGCCCGGTTCCGGAGCGATCCCCACATCTCCCCGACGAGCGCGCTCGCCTGTAGCGCGAATCCGGGTGGGCTCACCGGCACGGCCCACGTCTTCAAGGAGCGGCGCACCAGGTCGCCCAGCTCGCGATAGCCGGTCACGTCGGGCTCGGACGCGAAGAAGACCTGGCCGGCCGCGCGCGGGTGCGTCAGCGCAAGATGGACCGCGCGAGCGAGGTCCTCGGCGTAGATCAGGGAGAAGCGCCCTCCCTCACGGAGAATCGGGAGGACGTGCCATTTGACCGCGACGAATGCCCGAAGCAGCGAATCATCGCGGGGGCCGTAGACCGCCGGCGGCCGAATCGCGACGACCGGAAGGCTCTCCTTGAGGAGCATCGTCAGCTCCTCCGCGCGGCGCTTCGTCGCCCCGTAGATCGAGACCGGATCGGGTCGCTCCGTCTCGGTGACCGCCCGGCCCTCGACCGCGGGGCCGGCCACGGCCTGGCTGGAGATGAGCACGAAGCGCTGGAGCCGGCTCCCAGCCGTCGAAGCCGCCCGGAGCATCTGTTCGGTTCCGCCGACGTTCACTTCCTGGAACTCCCGCGGCGATCGCGCGTGCGTGAGCCCGGCGGCGTGGACGATCCAATCCGCGCCCTCGACCGAGGATTCGAGGCGCTCCGCGTCGCGGAGCTCGAGGCGGGTGATCTCGACGGCCTTTCCATCCAGCCATCGCGTCGAGGAGGTGGGGCGCAGCAGGCAGCGCACGGTGGCGCCCTGGCGGAGAAGCTCGTCGACGATGTGGCTTCCGACGAAGCCGGACGCCCCCGTGACGACGGCGAGCGGCCCGCTCACGGGCCGAGGCGGCGCTCGTAGATCCGGTAGACCGAGGAGCGCACGCCGCCCATGACCCGCGACATGTCGTGCACGGCCTCGTTCTCCTCGAGAATCCAGCCGATGTCGCAGGAGGTGTAGCCGAGGCGCTTCGTGATCCCCGCCATCTCGGCGATGAGAAGCGGTCCGATCCCCTTTCGCCGCAATCCCGGCCCGAGACCGAGGGCCATGACCCGGAATTCGCGAATCCTCGGAAGGGCCCAGAGGAGCTTGAAGATCCCGAACGGGAAGAGCCGGCCTCCCACCTTCTGCAGCGCGATGTTCGCGTCGGGCACGCAGAGCGCGAAGGCGACCACCTTCCCGTCGATCTCCGCGAAGCGGATCAGCTCCGCCTTGACCACCGGCTTGAGCTGCGACGCCATGTGGTCGATCTCATGGTCGGTCATCGGGACGAAGCCCCAGTTCTTCTCCCAGGCCGAGTTGTAGATCACCTTCACGTGCTCGAGCTCCTCGTCGAATCGGCGCATGTCGATCGGGCGGGTCGTCAGCCCCGGCTGCAAGCGCGCGCGAGAGGCGATCCGCGCGTAGGCGGGCGGCAGGGCCTGCGGCACCGGGCAGCGGAACGAGTAGAGGTCCTTCGCCTTCGCGAGGCCGGCGCCGCTGAGCCACACCGCGTATTCGGGCGGGTTGTACGGCATGAGGAGCACCGGACGGAGGTCGAAGCCTTCGATGAGGAGGCCGCACTCGTCGTTGGTGGTGAAGCTCATCGGCCCGCGGAGGACCTCGGCCCCCTTCGAGCGCGCCCACGAATCGGCCGCGGCGATCAGGGCCGCGGTCGCCTCGGGCGATGTCGCCTCGAAGAACCCGAACGTCGCCTGCTTCTCGCCCTGGAACGAGTCGTAGTTCCGGTCGACGGACGCGGAGACCCTGCCCACGATCTTCCCACCGTCTCGAGCGAGGAAATACCCCGCCTCGGCGTGCTCGAAGTAAGGGTTCTTGCCCGGGGTCAGCCGGACAAGCTCGTCCGAGGGGAGCGGCGCGACCCAGTACGGGTTGCCGCGATAGCGGTCGTAGGGGACTTGAATGAAGCGCCGCAGGTCGGCGGGGCTTTGAACGGGGACGACTTCCATGCCATTCCCCGGCCCGGGGCTAGCCGGCCTTGGAGGCCAGCTCCAGGCCGACCTCCTGGTGCACCTCTTCGACGACCTTCAGGATGTAGTCGAGCTGCTCGTCCTTGTGGGATGCCATGTAGGACGTGCGCAGGAGATCGCGGCCCGGCGCGACCGCGGGCACGACGATCGCGTTCACGAAGACGCCGCGGTCGAGGATCTTCCTCCAGACCTGCATGGTCTTCATGCGATCCCCGATGAAGATGGGAACGATCGGCGTCTCCTTGCCCGAGCCGACCTCGAGGCCCTGCGCCCGGAAGCCGCTCCGCATCTTCACCGAGATCTGACGGAGGCGGTCGCGGAGCGCCGGTTCGGTCTCGATGATCTCGAGGGAAGCCAGCGCGGCCGCCACGCTCGCGGGGGTCACGCTCGCGCTGAAGATCATCGCCCGCGCGTGGTGGCGCAGATAATCCATCACCACCCGGGGGCCAGCGATGAACCCGCCCAGCCAGCCGAACGACTTGCTGAACGTGCCCGTGACTAGCTCGACCTGGTCCTCGACGCCCATCGCCTCGCACGCCCCGGCGCCGCGGGCGCCGAGCACGCCGATGCCGTGCGCGTCGTCAACCAGGAGCCGCGCGCCGTACTCCCGAGCGAGCCGCACGATGTCGGGGAGCGGCGCGAGATCGCCTTCCATGCTGTAGAGCCCGTCCACCACGACCAGCTTGCCGGTCCGGGGCGGCAGGCTGTTCAGCACGCGCTCCAGATCCCGAACGTCGTTGTGGCGGAAACGCTTCACGTCACCGTACGAGAGCCTCGCCCCGTCCACGATGCAGGCGTGCGCATCCTTGTCGAGGATGACTACGTCGCCCTTGTCGACGAGCGCCGATATGCTGCCCAGGTTCGTCAGGTAGCCGGTCGAGTAGACGAGGGCCGCTTCCTTGCGCGTGAACTTGGCGAGCCTCTCCTCCAGCTCGACGTGGAGCTCGAGGGTGCCGTTCAGGAATCGCGAGCCGTTGTTCGATGTGCCGAAGCGGCGGAGCGCGTCCTCGGCGGCGGCCATGACCTTGGGGTGCTTCGTCAGGCCGAGGTAGTTGTTCGATCCAGCCATGATCAGCCGCTTCCCGGCGATCGTGACCTCGGTGCCGTGGTTTTCGGATATCGGGAGAAAATAGGGGTAAACGCCGGCTTTCTGGGCCAGGTGATGCTCTTTGAATTGACCACACTTGTCGAATAGGTCCACGCGAGCCCTGTGTCTGAGGTTACGGGATTTAGCTGCCGGCTTTGCGGCGTCGGGATTGAATTAGCGCCGTACGATACTGATTTCCCCGCCCCGAGTCAATCGGCTGAGGTATATATGACGATGGCACAAGGGGAAGGGCGGCTGCTCGGCGCCTGGCCCGAATTGCCGTTGTCTCTTGAAGTTGGCCGCCACGGGACGCCCGCCTGAAGCCGGTGCGCCCCAAGACCCACAGGGAGGGCTCCCCATGCGCCGCACTGTCCGCGCGCTGTTCCTTTCAGTCCTGCTCGCTCTACCCGCGAGCGCCGAGGCGACATTCTCGATCGTGGCGCGCGATTCAGCGACCGGCGACATCGGCGTGGCGGTCCAGTCGCACTATTTCGCCGTCGGCCCGATCGTCCCGTGGGCAGAGCCCGGCATCGGCGCGGTGGCCACCCAGTCGCTGGTCGAGGTGAGCTACGGGCCCAAGGGGCTGGAGCTGATGCGGAACGGGAAGGATGCCAAGCAGGCACTCCACGACCTCCTCGAGGAGGATCCGCACCCCGAGGTGCGGCAGGTGGCGATGGTTGACGCGCGCGGCGAGGTCGCGTCGCACACCGGCGCGAAGTGCATTCCCGACGCGGGCGACACGACCGGGAACGGCTACTCGGTGCAGGCGAACCTCATGTCGACCAACCGGGTCTGGCCCGCGATGGCGCGTGCGTACGAGCGGTCGAACGGCGACCTCGCGGAGCGGCTCCTCGCGGCGCTCGAGGCCGGGCAGCTCGCGGGCGGGGACATCCGCGGCCAGCAGTCCGCCGCGATCGTCATCGTGAAGGGAAAGCGCTCGAACAAGCCCTGGGCCGATCGGATCATGGACCTTCGCGTCGAGGACAGCCCCAAGCCGATCGCCGAGCTCAGGCGCTTGGTCACGCTCTGGCGCGCCTACCGAAACGTCGATGATGGAGACGCGCTCGTCACGGACGGGAAGGTCGAGGACGCGATGAAGGCGTACTCCGAAGCGGCCCGCCTGGCGCCGGGGAACGACGAGATCCTGTTCTGGCAGGCGGTGACCCTCTGGAAGCTTGGCCGCGAGAAGGACGCGACCCCCATCTTTCGCAAGGTATTCGCGCGCGGGGGCCGCCGGTGGGTGGAGCTGGTTCCGCGGCTCGTTCCAGCCGGCCTTCTCGAGGACGACCCCGCGTCGCTCCGCCGCATCCAGGCGCTGGCGGCCCGGGCGAAACGGGCCCGGTAAAGGGAGCGGTGCCGCAGGCGTTTCGTTGCATCAAATTGATAGAAGTCCCAGAATGGGGTCGGCCCGGGAGGATTTGAGTTCCCCGCCGACCTCGTCGCGATCGTCACTCATCGGAGGAGTTCCATGTCGGAGCGCACCGCGCCGCCCCTTAGCACGCCCAGCCAGCCCAAGATCCCCTACGTGCCGGGGCTCGAGGGCGTCCCCGCCGCGAAGTCGAGCATCTGCTGGATCGACGGCGACCAGGGAATCCTCGAGTACCGCGGCTATGCTATCGAGACGCTCGCCGAGAAGAGCACGTTCGAGGAAACCTCGCACATGCTCCTCTGGGGGAAGCTCCCGCCGCGCGGCGATCTGGAGAAATTCGGACGCGATCTCGCCTCGAATCGGGACGTTCGGTTCCGGTTGATCGATCTGCTCAAGTGCCTCCCCGATACCGGCCACCCGATGGAGGCGCTCCAGGCTTCGATCGCGGCTCTCGGGATGTTCTATCCCGACCGGGACGTGAACAAGCCGGAGGATCGGTACAACTCCGCGGTGCGGATCATCGCGAAGGCGCCGACGTTGGTCGCCGCGTTTCATCGCTTGAGCCACGGCAAGGACTACATTCCACCCAAGGAAGAGCACTCGCACGCGGCCAACTTCCTCTACATGCTCACGGGCGAGGATCCCGATCCGGAGATCGCGCGCGTGATGGACATCTGCTTCATCCTGCACGCGGAGCACTCCATGAACGCGTCGACCTTTGCCGGAAGGGTGACGGCCTCGACCCTGGCCGATCCCTACACGGTGGTCTCCTCGGCCATCGGCGCCTTGACCGGCCCGCTCCATGGCGGCGCGAACGAGCAGGTGATCCACATGCTCCAGGGAATCGGCGACCCCGAGAAGGCGCGGCCCTACATCGAGGACCTGATCGCCAAGAAGCAGAAGATCATGGGCATCGGGCACCGGATCTACCGCGTGAAGGACCCGCGCGCGCTGGTGCTCCAGAAGCTCGCCGCGCAGACCATCGCGATCCGGGGCGCCGATCCGCTGCTCGAGGTGGCCCAGGAAGTGGAGAAGGTCGTGGCCGAGCATCTGGGACCGAAGCGGATCTACCCGAACGTCGACTTCTACTCCGGCGTGGTCTACACCGCCATGGGACTCCCCGCCGCGCTCTTCACGCCGATCTTCGCGATCGCGCGGATCACCGGCTGGCTGGCCCACTGGATCGAGCAGATCCAGGACAACCGGATCTACCGGCCGGATCAGATCTACACGGGCTCCCACAACGAGCCCTACATGCCGCTGGAGGAGCGGGTCTAAGGCGATCCGGGTCCGCCCTCGTGTGCACCGTGATCGTCGGGCTCCAGATTCTAGGGCCCGGAACGCTTCTCCTGGGCGCCAACCGCGACGAATCCCCCGACCGCCCGACAGCGGGCCCGGGAGTCCTCGTCGAGCGACCGCGCGTCGTCGGCGGGCGCGACCTCGTCTCGGCCGGGACGTGGCTCGCGGTGCGCGAGGGCCGATTCATCTCGGCCTTGATGAATCGTCGCCCGATCCCCGGGGACAAGCGCGATCCCGCGACGCTCCGCTCTCGCGGGCTCCTTTGCCTGGACGCTGCCGCCCAGGGCCCTCCGCTCGACGCGCCATCGGCGATCGACCCCGGCACGGGGGAACCACACCCACCCCGCCTCGATTTCGCGCTCCGGCTCCTTGGCGCCGGCGCCTACGCCCATTGCACGCTCGTGGGCGTGGGGCTCGACTCCGGATGGGCAATCCGCGGGGGCCACGGCGGTAGCCCCGAGGTCACCCCGATCACTACGGGGTGGCACGTGATCACGCATCAGGAGCTGGATGATCCGGACGAGCCCCGGACCAAGTGGCTCCTCGAGCGACTCGAGGGGGCAAAGCCGGCGGGCGTCGACGAGGCCTTCGCGCTCTTGGGGAGCCTCCTGCGCCGGCACGGCGAGGAGGGTGAACCGCCTGTCTGCATTCACCGGGAGCGCTTCCCCACCGTATCGAGCAGCCTGCTCGCGCTCGGTGCTTTGGGTACGCCCCGCTATCTCCACTCCCCCGGCCCACCCTGCGTCACGCCGTACGAGGACCACTCGTCGCTCTTGGCGTAGGCAGTATGCCAGGGACATCCGCGCAGGGATCAACCGAAGGGCGCCTGCGCAGCGAGCGGAAAATGGGAGCGGGGCGATAATGCCCGGTGGCCGAACTATGCGGGGCGGCCCGAACGCGCAGCGGCTCAACTCGCGCCCGGGCATTTCGTCCCCGATCCCCCGCGAGCAAGCAAAGCGCCCGTAGGTTGATCCCTGCGCGGATATCCCTGGGAGGCTACTTACGTCTGGCGCGGCGCGCGGGCCCCGATGCGGTGACGAGGACGAGGTCGGCGAGGTCGGGGTCGATCGCGCAGCGCCGGTTCCCCACCTTGAGCGTGATGGGCCCGCGAAAGGGGGCGCGCTCGAGCACCAAGACGCGCGCTCCCGGCAGGAGCCCCAGGGAGACCATGTAGCGGAGCTTGTCGGCGTGCCGGTCGCTGACACGGGCCACGGTGCCGTCGTCGCCGGGCTTGAGCTTGGAGAGGGGGACTCCCTTCAGGCGCTCCATCGCCCCCGCCTTCGTGGGAATGGGATCGCCGTGCGGGTCGCGCTTGGGATCGCCCAGCGCCCGGGCGAGGAGATCCTCCATGTCGTCGCTCAGGACATGCTCGAGCCGCTCCGCCTCCTTGTCCACCCGCTCCAGGGGCACGCCGAGCCTGGTGTAGAGGTAGAGCTCCCAAAGTCGATGGTGCCGGACGATCTCGAGCGCGATCTTCCGGCCCCTCGCCGTCAGGGTGACTCCGCCGTAGCGGGTGTAGTGGAGAAGCCGCATCCCCTTGAGCTTCTGCACCATACCGGTGACCGAGGGAGCCGAGATCCCGAGGTGGATCGCGATGTCCCCCACCGGGACCTTCCCGCCCCCACCCTGGTGGCTCAGCTTCCAGATCGCCTTCAGGTAGTCTTCGACGGCGTGCGTAATGCTCGGCATGGGCCCTCCGTCGAATGAGGGTACAATCGAACTTGACAGTTAGGCTAGCCTAAAGGAGAATGATGGGGATGCCGATAATTCGGCGGAAGGAGACCCCAGTGATGAAACGCATCGCCTTAACGCTCGTTCTCGTGCTGGCGCTGGTCGGCGCGGCCCTCGCGTTTGTGGGTCGCGACAAGGAGAAGAACCTCCCCCCGACCCGGACCGTCGTCATGAGCATGAAGGATTACACGTTCAACGACCAGAACCCGACCCTCGCCTTCAAACCCGGGGAGCGCGTCCGCTTCATCATCACGAACGACGAGCCGACCCCCGTGAAGCACAACTTCCGGATCGTGGGCATGGACGTCCCGTGCGAGCGGGAGCTATCGCCCGGCGAGAGCCGCGAGGTCATCGTGACGATTCCGCCCTCGGGGGAATTCGCCTACACCTGCTGCACCCATCCCGGCATGGGCGGGAAGCTCGTGGTCGCAGGCCGCTAGGCCGCGCGCCATGCCGTCTCGCCGCCTTCTGGGCGCGGGCCTCCTGGCGGCCGTCGCGTTGGCCGCGCTCTTGATCGGCCCGGCGCACCTGACCGCGCAGCGCCCCCCGAGCACGCCGCCCGCTCCCGAGATCGGTCCCCTCGCGCGCGCCGCGCGCGACCACGCCGTGCGGACCCTCACCGAATTCGACTACGGCAAGGCAACCCCCCTTCGAGACGGGACCTCGCTGCGCGAGTACTGGATCGAGGCGAAGCACGTCGAGGTGGAGGTGGCGCCCGGCGTGCGCTTCCCCGCCTGGACCTTCAACGGCGCGGTCCCCGGCCCCACGATCCGCTGCACCGAGGGCGACTCGATCCGCATCCACTTCACGAACCACGGGACGATGCCGCACTCCATGCACTTCCACGGCATCCATCGCGCCGGCATGGACGGCGTCTTCGAGCAGGTTGTCCCGGGCCAAACCTTCATCTACGAGTTTCGCGCCGAGCCGTTCGGCCTTCACCTCTACCACTGCCACACGATGCCGGTGAAGATGCACATCTCCCGCGGGCTCTTCGGGGTTTTCCTGGTGGATCCGAAGCAGCCGCGCCCCAAGGCGCGCGAGATGGTCATGGTGATGAACGGCTTCGACACCGACCTGAACGGGGAAGACAACGAGTTCTACACGGTGAACGGCTACGCGAACGTCTTCTTCCGCGATTACCCGATTCCGGTGAAGGCGGGCGAGCTGCAGCGGGTCTACCTCGTCAACATGACCGAGCTCGATCTGGTGAACTCCATGCACACGCACGCGACCTTCTTCCACGTCTATCCGACCGGAACGTCGCTCACGCCCAGCCTCTACACCGACACGATCACGCTGGGCCAGGGAGAGCGCGCGATCCTCGAATTCAGCTACGCCTACCCGGGCCGATACCTCTTCCACGCCCACCAGAACGAGTTCGCCGAGCTCGGCTGGCTGGGCCAGTTCGACGTGAAACCGTGACGCCGCGTCCCGATCCGGGGAAGCCTCCCTCGGCCGCGCGGGTCTGGCTCGCGGGCATGGGACCGCTCCTTCTCGTGGGCGCGATGACCTGGTGGTTTCTGAGCTCGGGCGTCGCGTGGCTTCGGCTCGGCGGCGTGCCGATCGAGAAGCTGGCGATCGAGCGGGTGGTTTTCCGGCCGCAGGAGATCGTTCTCAAGGTCCGAAACGAGGGGCCGGGCCCGCTCTCCGTGGGCCAGCTCCTCGTGAACGACGCGATCTGGGATTTCTCGATCACCCCCGGCCGCGAGATCGGACGCATGAAGGGGGCGACCCTCTCGATTCCCTACGATTGGCTTCCGGGCGAGCCGTACGTGTTCACGATCGTCTCCGGCACCGGGCTCAAGCACAGCCGCACGGTGGAGCTGGCGACCATGACGCCCTCCGCCTCACCCCGCTCGTTCCTGGTATTCGGGGTGCTCGGCGCGTACGTCGGCGTCATCCCGGTCTTCCTGGGGCTTCTGTGGCTGCCCTTCCTGCGCGCGATGCCGCGGACGTGGATGGACTTCTGGCTCTCGCTCACGATCGGGCTCCTCCTCTTCCTCGGCGTCGACACCCTCAAGGAGTCGATCGATATTCTGGGTCGCGTCGCGGCGTACTGGAACGGCGTGATGCTGGTGGCGCTCGGGGTGGTCGGGGCGTTCTTCTCGCTGAACGGGGTGGGGCGCGTGCTGACGGCGCGCTCGGGCACGGCCGGCACAGGGGCCTCGGCCCGTCCATCGGGAATGGCACTCGCCACGTTGATCGCGATCGGGATCGGGCTTCACAATCTGGGCGAGGGCCTCGCGATCGGCGCGGCCTACACGCTGGGCGAGGTCGCGCTCGGATCGTTCCTGATCGTCGGATTCACGCTCCACAACACGACCGAGGGGCTCGCCATCCTCTCGCCGCTCGTCGGCGGGAAGGCCTCTCTCCGCGACCTCGGGATTCTCGGCCTCCTGGGCGGCGGCCCGACGATCATCGGCGCGTGGGCGGGCGCCTTCACCTACTCGGATCCTCTCTCGCTGGTGTTCCTCGGGATCGGCGCGGGAGCGATCTTCCAGGTGGTGCGGGTGCTGGCTCGCGGAAGGGCCGAAGGGGGCGAATCCGTGATCGAATCGCTCTCGCGGCCCCAGAACGCGGCGGGGCTCCTCGCCGGGTTCATCATCATGTACGCGACGAGCCTCCTCGTCGCGGGCTAACTCGCTCGTCGGGGGCTGGTCGCGGGCAAGCTTGCTCGTCGTAGACCAGCCGCCAATCGCGCGGAACAGAAAAAAACGGGCGGCCCGGATTCACTCCGGGGCCACCCGTCCTGATTCGATCGGCGAGGTTCGGTTAGCCGGACTTCTTCGTGCTCGTCGCGGCGGGCTTCTTCATGGCCCCCTTCGACGCGGTCTTGGCTCCGCCCTTCGCCCGCATGCCTTTCTCTTCCATCAACGTCTTCATCTGGCCCGTCATGTCGTTTTCGATCGTCATCGTGTAGGCATCGGGATCGGAGAACGCGAAGGTCATCTTCTCCGTCACGGCCTTGCCCTGCATCATGTAGGTCGTGTAGAGGACCAGCGTGTTGTCGTTCGCGAACGTACCGTAGTAGACGTACGATGAGGGAGACATCGCGTCGGACCAGACCAGCTGGTACTGCTGCTTCTCCGGATCCCAACCCCAGGTCGACCGCCCGTAGCACGGCTTTCCCATCATCTGGAACTGGTGATTTCCTTCGAGGTGCATTCCGTTGAACGCCCAGTCGAAGCTGGCCTTCGACGGCGAGGTGGCCTCGGGGCCCATCGGGCTCTCGTACATGTGCATGCTCGCGGTCCACGACCCCTTCATCACCGAGAGCTTCTTGAGCTCCGCGGGCGGGACTCCCGGCATCATCATGTTCTGGATCTGCTTCGCGGGCTCCTGCGCGGGAGGAGGAGTCGTAGCCGGAGGCGGCGTGGTCTGAGCCGCGGGTGGCTGCGCCTGCGCCGGAGGCGGCTGCGTCTGGGCCGCGGGCGGCTGCGTCTGAGCCTGAGGGGTCTGCGCCTGCGCCGCATGCGAATCGTCCCCGATCGCGAGCACGGGCAGCGCCAGGAAAAGCGCGGCCGCGAGGACGATACTCGTTTGCTTCATCATCTGTTACCTCCGGTTCAAGGGTGGGAGATGGATTAGGATAAAACCCACATGGGACCCCCAGCATCGTGACACGGGGGATAGTACTCCCCGCCCCGACGCGCGATCAAGCACCTGGCTCCGGCCGGGGCAAAGGCGCGTGATAGACTGGCGGAGGTGCCCGCCTCCGACCAAAATCCCGCGATCGTCGCGCGCAATCTCGCCAAGACCTACGGACACGTCGAGGCGGTCCGCGGCGTCTCGTTCGACGTCGCGCCCGGCGAGGTGGTCGGCTTCCTGGGTCCGAACGGCGCCGGAAAGACCACGACGGTCCGCATGATCTCCTGCTTCTACCCGCCGACCGCGGGGGCTGCTTCCGTGTACGGCCTGGACGTGCGCACGAAGCCGCGAGAGGTGAAGCAGATGCTCGGGATCTGCCCTCAGGAGGACAACCTCGACCCCGACTTCGACGTGCTCAAGAATCTCCTCGTCTACGGCCGCTATTTCGGGATCCCGGGGAGCCAAATCCGCGCGCGCGCCGAGGAACTGCTCGAGCTGGTCCAACTATCCGACCGGAAAAAGTCGGCGATCGCCGAGCTCTCCGGCGGGATGAAGCGCCGCCTCATCCTCGCGCGCGCGCTCCTCAACAATCCCCGAGTCCTCATCCTCGACGAGCCCACGACCGGGCTCGACCCGCAGGCCCGCCACGCGATCTGGACGCGGATCCGCGCGCTTCGCGCGACGGGCGTGACGGTCGTTCTCACGACCCACTACATGGAGGAGGCCGCGCAGCTCTGCGACCGGGTCATCGTGATCGACAACGGGCAGGTCCTCCTCGAGGGCTCGCCCCAGTCGCTCGTGGATCGGGAGGTCGGACGGACCGTGGTCGAGGCGTGGAACTTCGATCAGGCGTTCGAGGCCTTTCTGCGCGGGCTCCTGGGGCGCATCGAGCTGGTCGGGGACCGGCTCTACTTCTACCCGCGCGAGTCGGACGGCGTGGAGCGGCTCCTGGACGAGCGCTTCCCGCATCAGGAGAGGTTGATCCGCCGGGCCACGCTCGAGGACGTCTTCCTCAAGCTCACGGGCCGCGCGCTTCGGGACTGACGGCTTGCGCGAGATCTGGAAGAACCTCTCCCTCCGAGCGATCCGCGTCTGGCAGCGGGACGCCGACGTCTACTTCACGACCTGGAAGACGGAGTTCCTCCCGCCGCTCCTCGAGCCGATCCTCTACGTGTTCGCCTTCGGCCTGGGCCTGGGCAAGCTGATCCACGAGGTGCACTACCAGGGGCGCTCGCTGGGATACCTCCCGTTCATGGCGCCCGGGGTCATCGCGATCGCGGTCATGTTCTGGGCCTTCTTCGAGACCACGTTCTCGTCTTACGTCCGGATGTACTACCAGAAGACCTACGACGCGATCGTCGCGACGCCGCTCCTCGTGGAAGACGTGATCCTTGGCGAGATCCTCTGGGCCACGACCAAGGCGGTGATCGCGGCCACCATCATGCTCCTGGTGCTGACGGCGCTACGGCTCGTGGCCTGGCCGAGCGGGCTCCTCGTGATTCCGATCGCGGCGGTCGGGGGGCTTCTCTTCGCGGGATTGGGGCTGGTCACGACGTCGATGGTGAAGGCGATCTCTCAGTTCAACGTCGCGATCTTCCTGGTCATCATGCCGATGTTCACGTTCGGCGGCACGTTCTTCCCCATCGACATCCTGCCGCGGTGGGCGCTCGCCGTCGCGTGGTGCCTTCCCCTCACCCACATCTCGCTCCTGACGCGCGCGGCGGTTCTGGGATGGCCGCATCCGATGGCGGTGTGGAGCGCCCTCTACGTGGGGGTGGCCGCGCTAGGGTTGACCGCCCTCGCCCTCTGGCGGATGAAGCGCCGGCTCGTCCCCTAGCTCGTTCAGGAAATCCGCCAGCCGTTCCGTGGCCACGCGCCTGATCTCGGCATCGTTCCCGGCGAGCCGGATCGCGCGGCGGTAGTGGTGCACGATTTCATCGACCGCGGCCGAGTCGGGCGCGGCGCCGACGCGCGCCCGGATCGCCTCCGCCACGTAGAGGCGCACGCGCGCCGAATCGGCGGCCGTGGCGGCGCCGCCTGTCCGGTAAAGATCCCGAAGCGCCGGCTCCGCCTTCAAGACTGTCTCGGCCGAGACCCCCGGGCCCCAGACGGGCGGAAGACCGTACTGGTCGAGGAGTGACTGCAGCGCTCCTCCGATGGGCTCACTCGTGAAGCTTTGCGGCGCGAGCTGAGCGGAGGGTTCGGGCGCGGCGTCGGATTGGGGCGCGACCTTCCCCAACGCCACTTCGTCGGAGCTCGAGCCCGCGCGGGAAACCGAGGCCTTCTCAGGCGGGGCGGAAATCTTGCGCAGCGCGACCTGGCCCTCCTGCTGCGGCTCGTTCGCCTTCGGCTTGTTCGCCACGGGCTTTCCGTCGGCCCTGACCTGCTCCTTGCCCGAGGCTACCTTCAGATTCTCGGAAGGTATCGCCGCGACCGGCGGCTCGGTCCGGCTCGCGCGCTTCTTCATTTCCTCTCGGGTCCCGCGACCCCGCGCCGACCCCGAATCGGCCTTCGCGCCACTGCGCCCCGCGTCCGGGGCCGATCGCTCCAGTACCGCGACCGAAGGCGCGTGGCGCAGGACCGCGCCCTCGCGGACGAGGAGAACGACGACCACGATCACGGCGGCGCCGGCGCTCGCGGTCGAGGCCAGGGCGAACCACGGAAGCTTGGGCTTCAGCCGCCGCTTCTCTCCCCACTCCGTCTCGGCCGCCGCTTCCCCCTCGGGGCGGCGCCGCTCGACGGCCGGCGCGGTATCCGCCGCCAATACCTTCGTCATCACCCTCTCCGTCAACCGCTCGAAGTACGCCTCCTTGGGCGCCGGCGCCCCCGCGCCCAGCTCCGCCTCCATCCGCGAAACCTCGTCGATCAGCTCGCGGCATGCGTGGCAGCCGAGCACGTGCGCCTCGACCACCACGCGGTGATCGGCCTTCAGCTCGCCGTCGCGGTAGGCGAAGAGCTCCTCACGAGGCGGATGGGGTTGATTCGCGCTCATAGGACCTTTCTGAACTTGCCCATTTGCTCGACCAGGGATTCCCGAGCCCGCGCGAGCCGGGACATGACGGTTCCGATCGGAATCCCGAGGGCTTCCGCGATCGACGCGTACGAGAGGTCCCCGTCGACCCGCATCGCGAGGATCGCGCGGTGCTCCTCCGAGAGCCGCCCGAACGCCCGCTCGACCTCCAACCGCCGATCGACCGCCTCCGGATCCGAGCCGGGGTCAGCGGTCCGCTCCGCGAGGGAGACGCCGCCGTCCGGGCCGGGGTCATCCAACGACGAAGCGGCGCGCCGCTTCGTCGAGCGGAGCGAGGAGAGCGCCGTGCGCGCCACGATCGTCAGAAGCCACGGCGCGATCGCGGCGCCCGAATCGAATCGGTCGAGCGCGCGGAATGCCTTTACGTAGCTTTCCTGGACCACGTCGTCGGCGTCCTCGTGATTGCGGGTGATCCGGCGCGCGAGGAGATAGGCGGAGCGGCGCGTTCGACGCACGATCTCGGCGAACGCGTCCGTTTCGCCGCCGCACACGAGCCGGACCAGCTCGTCGTCGGTGAAGGCTGACCGATCGGGCCGCGGTGGGGTCATCGGGCGCCGACTCTACTACGCGGGCGGCGGAAGGACTATTCCCTACCGTCGAGCGATGCCGGTAAAATATTGTCCAGCAATGACGTAGCAATCCATTGTCGTGCGCCCGCCACGGGGCTAGGATTGTGGGGCGCATTGCGATCGACCACGCCGCACGCGGCCCCCGGGAGAGTCCATGGACCTCGAGAAAGCCTTCGCCTACATCAAGCAGAACGAGAAGCGCCTCGTCGACGAGCTTGTGCAATTCCTGAAGATCCCGAGCATCAGCGCGCACAAGGAGCACGACGCCGACGTCGCGCGCGCCTTGGAGTACGACAAGAAAAAGCTCGAATCGCTCGGATTCCGGACCGAGGTGTGGCCGACCCGCGCCCACGCGGGGCTCTTCGCCGAGCGGACCGTGAGCGCGGATCTGCCCACGGTCCTGATCTACGGTCACGTCGACGTGCAGCCGGTCGACCCGATCGAGCTCTGGGAATCGCCGCCCTTCGAGCCGAGGATCCACGATGGGAAGATCTGGGCGCGGGGGGCGGACGACAACAAGGGGCAGCACTACGCGCAGATCGCGGGGGTCGAGGCTGCCCTGAAGGGCGGCGGCGAGCTCCCCGTGAACGTGAAATTCATCATCGAGGCCGACGAGGAATACGACGGCGAGGCGATGGCCGCCGAGTTCCCGAAGCACGGGAAGAAGCTCGCTTGCGACGTCTTCGTCGTCTCCGATTCGAACTTCCCCGACACCGACCATCCGGCCGTCACGCTCTCGCTCCGGGGCATCCAGGCGGTCGAGATCACCATTACGGGGGCCTCCGGGGATAAGCACTCCGGCGAATGGGGCGGGATGCTCTATGAGCCGATCGACGTCCTGCGATGGGTGATCCAGAACTTGAAAGAGTTCAAAACCGGCAAGGTCCTGATCCCCGGGTTCTACGACGACGTGGTCCCGCCCAACGCGGATACCCGCGCCGCGATCGCGCAGCGGCCGTGGAACGAAGCGGATATCGCGAAGACCCTCGGCGTGAAGAGGCTCTTCCACGAAGAGGGATTCACGGTCCTCGAGTCGGGGACCCTGCGCCCGACGCAGCAGGTGAACGGAATCAAGGGTGGGTATACCGGTGAGGGATTCAAGACGGTGATCGGGAACAAAGCATCGGCGAAGATCAGCATGCGCCTGGTGCCCAATCAGGCCCCCGAGAAGATCTACCAAATGTTCGAGCGCCATGTCCGCAGCCTTGTCGGCGACATGGGCACGGTGGAGTTCCGGAGCTTTGGGGCGGGCAAGCCGTTCTGGTCCGATCCCAAGAGCCCTTACGTCCAGGCGGGCCTGCGCGCCCTCGAGACCGCGTTCGGAAAGCCGGCCATCATGCTGGCGATGGGCGGCTCGATTCCGATCGTGCCTGCACTGGTCGAGACCACGGGAGCGTCCTGCGTGATGATGGGATTCGGCCTACCCGGCGACAACCTCCACGCGCCGAACGAGCACTTCCCGATCGCGAACTACCTCGGAGGCGCCAAGGCGGCGGCGGCGTACCTGAATGAGGTGGCGACCCGCGTCAGCGCTCCGGCAAGGAGATAGCGCGGAGGGGCGGGTTTCTGTATCCTGTCCCGACATAGACATCTAAAGGGATTAGATGATGAGCTGAGCCAACCGCCAAGGATGGCGGGGACGCTTTGCCCGCGTCAGGGACGACGGGGCGCGTACGGCGGCCCGGGTGTGAGCTCGCGGTTCTCACCGGCACCCGACTCAAGCCCGACCGTGGCGGCGCGCCCCTCCAACGTCAGCGCTTCGAAACCGCCAGTTGCTCGAAGTCGACCACCGTGTCGTCCTCGGTCCACAACCCCACGCTTCCGCTCGTGTAGCGCTCGTCCCGGATTTTGAGCCGCTCCGTCCCGTCGTAGCTCACCGTCATGATGCTCCCCTTCCGCTCGACGGAGAGCGTGTGCCACGTCCCCGGCTCAAGCGGCTCGATCTTCGCGAATCGGAGGTCGCGGCGCTTCCCGTAGATCAGATAGTGGACCACGAGCTGATTGGTCTCGCCGCTCACGCGGACGATGTAGCCGTTTCTTCCCTTCGCATCGACCTGGAACATGAGGCCGGCCGTCGGATCGATGTCGCCCGCGAGAATCCGGAATCGAACCGAGGCGGCTTGATCCTCGAGGACCGGCTTTTTGAACTGGATGTAGTGGTATCGAATTCCGTCGTCGACCTCGCTCTGCCGTAGCACGCGGGGGGCCGACGCCTGCGCCGCCGCTTGCGCGGCCGCCGCGGAGGCAGCCCCCGCAGCCGCAGCCGCGACCGCAGCGCTGTCCGCCGATAGCGTATCGACCGCCGCCGGCGTGCCGACCCCATGGAGGTTGGCCCGGGTCGAGTCGACGGTGACCTCCCAGTTCCCGCCGAACGTCGTCGTGTTCGGAGGAGGAAGGCCCAGCGTGTCCGCCGCGAAGCTCCACGTCCATGTCCTCGCGCCGTGGGTCCGGCTTGAGGTCTTTCCGAGAGCCGGCCCTGCCAGGGCGACCGCGAGGACCAGGGAAGCGGCAAAACCGACGCGTAGGCTCACGAGTTCTCCTTGAGTGTTTGGAAGAGGCGGAGCATCGCCTCGGTGTCCCGGCGGCAGTAGGCGAGGAGCCCCTCGCGGAGCTTCTTCCTCTGCCAGTCCGGGGTCTTGGGATCGGTCATCACCGCGAACGCGCCGGCAGCCTGGCTCCCCTCCCGTATCTCCAGATCGCTGTAGTCCAGCCCCTCCACCAGCACCGGCAGGACGGCCTTGATCGAAAACGAGCCGTGGAAGTCGGGGTGGTAGTAATGGGCGTGGATGAGGTGATGGAGATCGACCATGCGCTCCTCCACCAGCGGTAGCAGACGTCCGGCGAGGGAGGGAATGGCTTCCGCCAGCCCGCGGATGACCCGCGCTTCGAACTCCGAATAGACGACGATCGAGCCGTCCCCGTCGAGCGCGGCGAGCAGCTCCTCGGTCAGGCGGCGGCGCGGATCGGTTCGCTCGGTGTGGAGGTACGTCCGCTCGTGAAGAGCGCCCCCCGCCTCCAAAACATGGTCGGACCACTGGAACGGCGTCTGCTGGAACGGCTTCGTGCCCGGAATGATCGGGATCGCGGGGTTACACGTCTCGAAATCGAGAAAGTGGATGGGGTAACGAACCTCTTCGAGCTTGGTCTTCAGATCGGGGTGCGAGTACGGCTCCCCAGTCAGGACGCAGTTCCGGACTCGCCACTGGAGATCGCTCAGTCCGTCGAACTCCTCGGGAATGTCGCGGATATCGGAGATGTCCGCGCCGAGCAATGCGCCGTAGATCTTGGGCGATAGCCTTGGGAGATCGGCCACGTGGTGCTCCGGCGCTCCCTGGTGGCAGTAATCGTAGAAGGAGCAGATGTAGGGCTTTCGGCAATGGGGCCCAACCGCGACGTCGGGCGCCTCGGTCGCCTGGAGGGTCGCCCGCATCGCTTCAATCCGCGCCAGGAGCCCTGGAATCGCGCCCCGGGCCTCCGCGGTCAGGTCCTGCTCGGTGAAGAGGGCGCCCAGATCGTACTCGCCGCCGGGCCAGACGTACTGATTGTTCACGTGGAGGAGGCGCGCGCGGGCGATCGGAACGCCTGCTCCCTCGGCCACGTGGAGCTGGACCGCGATGTCGGCGAGATATTCCTCTTTGAACCCGGAGCTGGATTTCACCTCGATGAGATTCCACGCTTTCCCGCCGGCGCGCGCCAGGATGTCGACGCGCGCGCGGATCTGCGCGTGGGTGAAGGCCGCTTCATACACGGCGGGGGTCGCGGGATCGGCGAGCGCGGCCGAGGTTTGACGCACGGCCTGGTCGTGCAGCTGCGGGTCCTCGTTCGCCATGATGCCGCCCGGATACCTTCCGCGCGCGACCTCACCCACCTGCCTCCCCGCCTCGAGGATGGCCAGGCGGCCCAGGTCCATCTGGTCCTTCTCTCTATGGTGATAGGCCTCGAGGTAGAGCCGCTTCATGCACTGAAGTCCCGCCATCACGCGGGACTTGGAGAGGGCCCGGACCGAGGCGCGGCGGGACGCCGAGATATCGAAGAGTGGAAGCTGGTTCATGCGACATAAACGATAGCACAGGAGCGAGGGAACGCCGGACGCGAACGGACCCGGGCGAACTCGCAAGATGCTGTATTGGGCCCGCCGCGCCGGCATCCGAATAATACAGGATGGGAGCCATTTGTGCCGCCCATCGAAGGATTCCCACACCATCCGGCCGCGAGGTTAGGATATGGGACTCGTGAGCGCCCACCCGGATCCGATCGCCCTCTTTCAGGAATGGTTCCAAGCAGCGCACAAAGTCGGGCTGCCGGAGCCGTCGGCCGCGGCGCTGGCGACCGTAGGGAGTGACGGCCAGCCGTCCGCGCGGATGGTCCTTGCCCGCGGCGTCGACGAGCGCGGCATTGTCTTCTACACCAACTTCCAGAGCCGGAAAGGCCAGGAGCTGGGCAGCGGACGATCGGGCAACGCGAAGGGCGGCGTGAAGACTTCCCTCTGCTTCTACTGGCCGCCGCTCAATCGGCAGGTTCGGATCGAGGGAGAGGCCGTTCCCGTCACAGACGCGGAAGCCGACGCCTACTGGGCGACGCGACCGCGCGCGCATCAGGTCGCCGCGTGGGCATCGCCGCAGAGCCAAGAGCTCCCCGGCGGCCGGGCCGATCTGGAGAAGCGCTACGCGGAGATGGACCATAGGCTTCCCCGGGAGAACGTGCCGCGTCCTCCGTTCTGGTCGGGATTCCGCGTCACGCCGAGCAAGATCGAGTTCTGGGAAGGGAAGCCGAATCGGCTCCACGAGCGGACGCTCTACCGGCGGGAGGGATCCGGCTGGGCCGCCGTGACCCTGGCTCCTTGACGCCGGGCCCGCGCGGGGGCTGGGCGATCTCACGCCGCCTCGCGGCGCTTGGAATCGCGGCGGTCGCGGCGGATCTGGGTGGGGTGTTCTTCAAGAGCCCCCTCGGGCCGCCTGGTGTCACCGCCGGCGATTGGATCGACGCGCTCGGCACGTTCGTGGCGATCGCGCTCTACGCGTGGATCGCGGCGGGGCTCGCCGCTCGCGAGCGGCGCCCGTATCCAGCCCTCGCCCACATCGCCGCGGCCGCCTACGCGATGGGACGCGGCGTCCACCTCGCCGCGAACTCCATCCACGACATGATCGATCGAACCGGGGGAGCCGACCCGTGGGGGCTTGTCTATCTCTGGGACGAGCGCGTGGGCCACACCATGGTGGACCTGGCGCGGATCGGCTTCGCGATCGTGCTCGTGTCGCTCGAGCGCCCGCTGGGTGCGAGCGGAAGCGCCGCGGGCTCCGGGGAAGCGGCCGGCGCCGACCACGCCGGCGCTACCTCCGGCTCCGGCGGAAGAGTCGCCCTATTCGTGGGGGCCCTCGCCTACGGCTTCACGTACTTCGCGAGCGCCGTCGAGGGGCAGACGGTTCCCCTCGCACTTCCCTTCTCTCTCGCCTTCGCCGTCTGGGGAATCGGAAGCGCCGCGCGCGGGCGGGCGCTCGGGCCGGCGCGCTCGTTCTTCACCGGCGCCGCGGTCGTATCGCTCCTGCTGTTCGCGATCTGGGGCATCTGGCAGCGCGGGTTCCCCGAATTCACGCACGTGGGCCTCATTCGCTAGAACAGCTGCGCCCCAAGTTGCGGCGCGCCGGGACGCCGCCCCGGGATCGGTCCCTTTCTTTCCGGTGCCTGCGGCGTTACCATGCATAAGGGGGTCATCCCGATCACGCACCGTTCTTAGGAGGTACCCCTCATGCGCTTCCCGGACCCCGCCCCGCGAATGTTCCTGCTCCTGCCCCTCTGCCTTGTCCTGATCGCCGCAGGATGCTCGGACAGCCGCGACCCCCTCGGGCCGTCTCAGACAAAAGGCGCCGCGGCGCTCTCGGACGCGCTCCAGCCCGGATCGGACGCCTCCACGGAGGCGGGCCGCCTCAAGCCGACCCTGAGCAACATCTGGCCGAACGATGACGGGCGGTCGTGGACCTTCCGGATTCAGGAACGCTCGTGGCGCAACCAATTCACGGTCCGGGCCTACCCGACCCCCGCGCAGGTGCCGCCCGTGCCTTCCCTCGACGATGTCGCGGTGCTTCTCCGCTGGCTTCCGATCGGCCCGAACGCGGTGGTCTCCACCGCGGGCTACCGGATGCAGTTCAACGGGACGAGGACCACCGCGTCGGGGGCGGTCGGTCAAAACCTCGAGACCACGGTCCTCGAAGCACCATCCCCGGCGGAGCCCCCTACGAACTCGGTCGCCGGGGTCCCGATGCCGACCGGATTCCTCCGCGCGCTCTCGGTCGCTCGCCCGGATCTCGCGCCCAAGATCGCCAGGCGATGGCCGGCCGCTGCGGCTCGGGCCTTCTCCGCGGCCACCGCGACCTCGGTCCGCGCGCCGGACTTTCTGTTCGGGTACGCCTGGGTGAAGACGAGCGAGTTCATCGGGAGCTACGGCGACGTCAGCACCCAGCTGGCCTGGAAATATCTGGTGGCCGATCTCACCCGTGGGAGCACCTTCAGCCTGCAGCTCGTGCCTGATCTCGCGAGCGACATCTTCCTGCACGCCCGCGTGCTCCGCGAGCCGAAGCCCATCAACGGGGCGAACAGACTCCGAAGTGCGCTGCAGGTGCTCTACGTCATCGATTTCGGCGTGAGCCTCGCGACGGACGTGAACGGGAACGTCACCGGCTATTACAGAGTTTATTCGTACGGAACGGTGGACTACATCGCGGGCGTCGGCCCGGTGGCGAGCTACGAACGGGCGTACGTCGCGCCGGGAATGCCTCTCGACCCGGGACAGTACGATCAGACGATCAGCCTCGCGGCGACGGTGGCGCGCCCCCAGCTTCCCTGAGAGAAAATAAGGCGGCCCCCGGGACGCCGGTCCCGGGGGCCGATCTGCTTGGCGGAGGCGGCGGCGTCAGCGCGTCATCGTCAACCGCTCGGGGGGCGTCTCCATCGGGCCTTGACGCACCTGGTGCCAGAACGCCCCGGGGTTCGCCCGCCTGAGTCGCGCGGTCTCCGCCACCGAGTGGACGGCGAAGCCGACGCCGCAGCCGGTGGTGATACCGGCCATGAGATCGCCGTGGGGGCTCGCCGCGGCGTAAAGCCACGCGAAGACGACCGCCGCGACGACCATGGCGTTCACGAGGAGAGTCGCCGCCCAGTCGCTCGAGGGATTGAATCCGGGCACGACCTCGAGGTGACCGAGCCGCGTGAACCACTTCGGCCCGCCGTTCTGGGTCTCGACGAATTCCTTCACGTACCCCGCGATGAGCCTGACCTGATTCCTGCTGTGGATCGTCGCGTAGTACCCGAACGCCGACGCGAAGATCACCGGGAGCATGAGGCTCGAGCTCTTCGCTCCGATCCCCCACGACAGGAGAACCGCCGCGACCAGACCGGCGGCCGTCCAACAAACCAATGCCGCCCGCTCCGCATCCCGCCCGCGCGTCATGAGCGCTTGATATTCCGCGTGCTCCCAATCGCCAGATCCGGACATTTCCGCCCTCCGTGCTCAATTGCGGCCGCAAGTGGATCGGCCCCGCCCCCTGCGGCGCCTTCGCGACCTATCGGCAGGTCGGCTCCTGAATTTGACTCCTACGAGTGTGATCGATCCTCCGCGAGTGGCGCTGCCCGGTCACGGTCCCCGGGGTACCTCAAGGGTCAGATATGTCGCGTATATCGTTGTATGTAAATACGTTATTGAAAAAGCTTCGACCGGGCATACGGGTTGCTTTACCCCATGTTGTTGGCGAACGGGGGCCCCCCCAGGCGCCGGAAAGGAGCGGTCACGATGAACGCGATGTGGATCCAGAGCAGACGATTGACGCTCGTGGGCCTTCTTGGCACCGCGGTGCTGTTCGGCTCGCCCGTCTCCGCCCAGGCGGACCAGGGCAAATGGTGGAATCCGGAGCGCGGTACCCGGGACGACCGCGGCACCCGGGACGACCGCGGTGCCCGCGACCAACGCGGTGGCCGCGACGATCGCAGCGTGAGGCGCTCCACGGAGGGCTGGGATGCCTACCGGGCGCCGGGGTGGCGCGATCGCGGGGCCTACCAGCAAGGGCCGCGATATTCGCGACCCTGGCAGGGGCGTCGTATTTATCGCGAGCGCACGTGGCTGCGCTCGGGTTGGGGCTATCGCGGCCGGCCGGCCTCCGGGTGGAGGTATTACAGCGCGCCGTCCTACTACTATCCCCGGCACATCATTTACGTGCGTCCCGTCCGGTTCTTCATCTCGGCGAGAATCGGCGGCGTACATGTCCGCGCGGGCGACTACGGCGACTACGGCGACCCCTGCGACATCTACGGGTGCAACTTCTGTGACGCGCAGTTCACGAGCTTCGACGCGTACGAGCATCACATGGCACATTGCCCCTACGCTCCGCGCGGCTACAGAGTCGTCGCGAGCGACTGGGACCACGGGCAATGGGACGACGGTCAATGCCAGGACGACCGCGGGTGGGATCGGGAGGACGAGGAGTAGCCCATCTCCCGGCTGAATCGGGCAATGCTATCGGACCGGCGCGACCACAAGTCGTGCCGGTCGTTTTCTTGGGGCCCCTGTGGTACCCTCATCCGCTGTTCGTATCCCAAGCTCTATCGGAGTGGCCTCCAAAGGGATCCCGTTGGGTCAGGCGACCGAAGCGATGACGAGGGAGGGGCTGGGGGCGACCGACCGGCGCGACGCGTGGTGGCTCGCGCCCGGCGCCGTCGCGGCCGGCCTTGGACTCACCGGCCTCTACCTGGTGTGGGCCGCCGCGCAGAACGCGCACTTTAGATTCGGGGGCTACCTCTCCCCCGTCTATTCGCCGGAGATCCACCCCGGATGGTGGCCGATCTCTCCGGCCTTCCTGATCCTCATCCCGCCTCTTCTGTTCCGGACCACCTGCTATTACTACCGGAAGGCGTACTACCGGGCCTTCTTCTGGGATCCGCCCGCCTGCGCGGTGGGCGAGATCAAGCGCCCCTACGTGGGCGAGGCCAAGTTCCCGTTCGTCCTCCAGAACATGCATCGGTTCGCGCTCTACCTGGCCCTCTTCTGGCTCATTTTCTTGTGGAAGGACGTCTGGGACGCCTTCCACTTCGACGGACGGTTCGGTATCGGTCTCGGCTCCCTCTTCATCCTCGCGAGCACCGGCACGCTGACGCTCTACACTACGTCCTGCCATTCCTGGCGCCATCTGATCGGCGGGAGGCTCGACTGCTTCTCATGCTCCGCGAGCGCGCGCGCCCGGCACGGTCTCTGGGGTTGGTTCACCGGCTTGAACCAGCGGCACCAGCTCTACGCATGGATCTCCCTCTTCTCGGTGACCGCCGCTGACGTCTACGTCCGGCTCCTCTCCATGGGCATCCTTCTGGACCGGAGGCTCCTGTGAGCGTCCGCTTCGAATCCCACGACGTGGACGTGCTGGTGATCGGGGCGGGCGGCGCCGGGCTTCGCGCCGCGATCGAGGCGTCGGCGATGGGCGCCCGCGTCGGCGTCGTCTGCAAGTCGCTCCTCGGGAAGGCCCACACCGTGATGGCCGAGGGGGGCGTCGCCGCGGCGCTCGCGCACGTGGACCCCAAGGACTCCTGGAAGGTCCACTTCCGCGACACCATGCTCGGCGGAAAGATGCTCAACCACTGGCGCATGGCGCAGCTCCACGCGCAGGAGGCTCCCGAGCGCGTGCGCGAGCTCGAGCGCTGGGGCGCGGTGTTCGACCGGACGGGCGATGGGCGAATCTTGCAAAGAAATTTCGGCGGGCACAGCTCGCCGCGCCTCGCCCACGTCGGCGACCGCACCGGGCTCGAGATGATCCGCACGCTCCAAGATCACGGCGTCCATCAGGGCCTCGAGGTCTACATGGAGTGCACGGTCTCGAAGCTCCTCCTGGACGGCGGGCGCGTCATCGGCGCGTTCGCCTACTGGCGCGAGACCGGGCGCTTCGTGGTGTTTCGCGCGAAGTCGGTCGTCCTCGCCACGGGCGGGATCGGAAAGGCGTACAAGGTTACGTCGAATTCCTGGGAGTACACGGGGGACGGCCATGCGCTCGCGTACGAGGCGGGCGCGGAGCTGATCGACATGGAATTCGTGCAGTTCCACCCCACCGGGATGGTGTGGCCCCCCGGCGTGCACGGGATCCTCGTGACCGAGGCCGTCCGGGGCGAGGGTGGGGTCCTCAGGAACTCGACGGGCGAGCGCTTCATGGAGCGCTACGATCCGAAGCGCATGGAGCTCTCGACGCGCGACATGGTCGCGCGCGCCATCTACACCGAAGTGAAGGAGGGTCGGGGTTCGCCCCACGGCGGCGCCTTCCTCGACATCTCCCACAAGCCGGCGGAGCTCGTGAAAAAGAAGCTTCCCTCGATGTACCACCAATTCCTGGAGCTGGCCGACGTCGACATCACGAAGGGACCGATGGAGGTCGGACCGACGACGCACTACATCATGGGCGGCGTGCGCGTCGATCCGGACACCGGGGCCTCGACGCTGCCCGGCCTCTACGCGGCGGGGGAAACCTCCGGAGGGATGCACGGCGCGAACCGCCTCGGCGGGAATTCCCTCTCCGACCTCCTCGTCTTCGGCCGCCGCGCCGGCATGGGCGCGGCCGAGGCCGCGAAGAAGATTCCGGGGCACGCGGAGCTCGACCCGGCACAGATCGAGGCCGCGGAGCGCGAGATGCTGGCTCCGTTCGAGCGGCGCGGGGGCCCCTCACCGTACGAAGTCCACGCGAAGCTCCAGGAGACGATGCAATCTCTCGTCGGAATCTTCCGCGTCGAGGCGGATCTGCGAAAGGCGATCGATGAAATCGCCGCGCTCGCTCGCGAAGCGGAGCGGATCACCGTCACGGGCGCCCGCGAATTCAACCCGGGCTGGCACCTGGCCCGGGATCTTCGGTCGATGCTCCTCTGCAGCGAAGCGGTGGCTCGAAGCGCGCTTCTCCGGAAGGAAAGCCGGGGCGGGCACGCGCGCCTCGACTATCCCAATCCGGACCCCGAGCTCGGAAAGAAAAACAGCGTTGCCAGGAGAGAGGGAGGGGCGATGAGCGTGACGCAGGCGCCGCTCCCCGAGATGCCCGCCGAGCTCCGCGCGATCGTTGACGCCGATCTCGAGCTGGTGAAGGTCTGAAGGAGACCCGATGAAGGAAGCGGTCTTTCACGTCTACCGCGGCGACGCCAAGGGCGGGGCGCTCCAGGAATACAAGGTCAAGGTGGAGGAAGGGATGGTGGTGCTCGATGCGATCCACCGCATCCAGGCCGAATCCGCGCCCGACCTCGCCGTCAGGTGGAACTGCAAGGCCGCGAAATGCGGGTCGTGCAGCGCCGAGGTGAACGGCAAGCCGAAGCTGATGTGCAAGACCCGCCTCGACGCGATGCCGCTCGACCGTCCCGTCACCGTGAGGCCGATGAGGTCCTTCCCGGTGATCAAGGATCTCGTCTCCGACGTGAAGTGGAATTACGAGGTAAACAAGAAGATCCCGGCCTTCACCCCGAAGAAGGACGCCGAATGGCGGTGGAAGCAGGAAGACATCGACCGCGTCCAGGAGTTCCGGAAGTGCATCGAGTGCTTCCTCTGCCAGAACGTCTGCCATGTCATTCGGGAGCATGACGAGAAGGCCCGCTTTGCCGGCCCGCGCTTCTTCGTGCGGGTGGCGGGCCTCGAAACCCACCCCATGGACTCCCTGAACCGGACGAAGCTGCTCAAGGATTCGATGGGGATCGGCTACTGCAACATCACAAAGTGCTGCACCGAGGTCTGCCCCGAGGACATCCACATCACCGACAACGCGATCATCCCGTTGAAGGAGCGGGTCGTCGACGACCACTACGACCCGGTAATCAAAGTAATCCGCCTCGTCACGGGAAAGAAGTAGCGGTGAGGAAGCCCCGCCCGGTCCTGCTCGCCCTCCTGCTCCTGGCCGCCGGCTCCTGCGACACCAACCAATCGAGCCCCGCGACGATGCGACCTCCGGCCGCCCCGTCGGGATACATGGCCATGCGGGTGGCGGATGGCCTCTCGCAGCCGCTCGACCTCACGGCGCCGCCCGACGATACCGCGCGGATCTTCATCGTCGAGAAGACGGGAACGATTCGAATTTTGAAGGGGGGTCAGATCCTACCGCGCGCCTTCCTCGATCTCTCGAGCATCGTCAGCAACGGGGGCGAGCAGGGCCTCCTCGGCCTCGCCTTTCATCCCCAGTACGCGTCGAACGGGAAGTTCTACGTCTACTACACGGACAAACCGGGCGGGAACATCCACGTGGTGGAGTACGTGGTGTCGTCCAACCCGGACAGCGCCTCCGCGACGAGCCGCGAGATTCTGTTCGTCGACCACTCGCGGTACTCGAATCACAACGGCGGCCAGGTCGCGTTCGGACCCGACGGCTACCTCTACATCGGCCTGGGCGACGGCGGCAGCGGCGGCGACCCGAACGGGAACGGCCAGAACCTGAACGCGCTCCTCGGCAAGATGCTCAGGATCGACGTGAATTCGGGATCCCCGTACTCGATCCCCGCGGGGAATCCGTTCCTGGGGCAGACTGGGAAGCGCGGCGAGATCTGGTCGTACGGGCTACGAAATCCTTGGCGATTCTGCTTTGACCGCGCGAACGGCGACATGGTCATCGCGGACGTGGGTCAGGATCGCTGGGAAGAACTGGACTACGAGCCGGCGGGCATGGGCGGGCGGAACTACGGCTGGAGTCGGATGGAGGGGAGGCACTGCTATCCGCCGGGGACGACTTGTAACCAGACCGGCCTCGTTCTTCCGGTCGCCGAGTACGATCACCAAGCTGGCTGCTCGGTCACGGGCGGGTACGTCTACCGGGGCAGGCTCCATCCGGAGCTCGCCGGTACCTACTTCTACGGCGACTACTGCACCGGCCTCATACGCAGCTTCCGCATCGTGAACGGGAACGCGGTCGAAGAGAAGGACTGGACGCGGGCCATTCGCACCGAGGCGGGCGGCGCCATGCAGGGTCTCTCGTCGTTCGGCCTCGACGCCTCGGGCGAGCTCTACCTGGTTCTCCTGGACGGCGAGATCTACAAGCTGGTGAAGAGGCCCTAGGGCCCGTCGCCGACGGCGCCGCTCCTCCGCTCCAGCAGCAGAACGTCGCGCCACACCCCGTTCATCTTCCCGATCCGCTCGCGCCGTCCCACGTCGCGAAATCCGCACCGGCGGTGGAGCGCCAAGCTCGCTGCGTTCTCGGGAAAGATTCCCGCCTGAAGGGTCCAAATCCCCGCGCGCTCGGAGGACTCGATGAGCGCCTCCAGGAGGGCGCGGCCCACTCCCCGCCCTTTGGCCTCCTCCGCGACGTAGACGCTCAGATCCCCCACGCCTGCGTAAACGCACCGTCCCGACACCGGCGTGAGGGCCGCCCATCCGAGAACGCGGCCGGTTCCCTCCCGCGCGGCCAGCCGCGGCTCCGCCAGGTGGGCCTTGTCCCATGTCTCCCAGGACGGGGCGTCGGTCTCGAACGTCGCGTTCCCCGTCGCGATCCCCTGGAGGTAGATCGCCCGCACGTCCTCCCAGTCGGAGGCGCGCATCGGACCCACGGCGAACCCCGTGGCGCCGTCCGCGGAGCGTCCGGCGCGCACCGTCACCGTTCGGCCTCGAGCGCGGCGCGGGCGGCTTCGAGCATCGGCCCGGTGGAGAGCGGCGCGCCGGTCGCGGCGCGCATCCACGCGTCGGGGGTGAGACGTCCCAGCCGGGTCATCCGCTCGACCTCTTCCCCGAACACCCCCGTCTTGAGCCGGGGCGCGACCTGGAAGGCAACGATCTGGCCGATCGCGTAGTCGGGGAGATAGAGCGCCGCCTGGATCAGATGGGAGTAGATCGCGAGCAGCTCGACGTCGCGCTCTCCGAAGATCGGGGCGTACCACCGGTTCCATACGTCGCGGGCGATCGAGACTACCGCCTCGCGCAGCTCGGCCGCCGACGCGGTCGGGTGCGCGTACATCCAGTTCCAGACCTTCATGTCGACGAGGCTCACGCCGCCGATCTCGTAGGTCGCCCAGAGCGACTGGAGGGCCTCGTTCCGGCGCGCCGCCTCGCCCTCGGGCGGGAAGCCCAACACCTCCAGGTCGCGGGACTGGAATACGAACGCGAACGCCTCGGTGAAGGCCGTGTTCGGCACACCGTTCAACGCCCAGTGGTCGATGCCACAGAGCGAGAAGACCTGCTCGACGTTGTGCCCCAGCTCGTGCATCGCGATGTTGAACGACTTGTAGGACATCCCGCCGTGGGCCCGCGTCCTGAGATGCGCCTTGTCCTCGCGCCGTGCCGCTCCCAGCGCGTGTCCCGCGCCGCGCGCCGCGTCGACCACGATCCGGTCGGCGAGCCACGCCGCGCGCTCCTTCGCGAAGCCGAGCGACCGCAACAGTTCGGGGAGCGCCTCCTGGAACGCCGCGACGGTCGGGTAGCGCGCGCGGACCACGCGATCGAGCTCCTCTTCGCTCCGCGCGCCGCGCGGCATGAATCCGGAGTACCAGATGTCGAACGCCTCGAGAGGACGGCCGAGCCGCAGCGCGATCCGCTTGGCCAGGGCCGCGACCTCGGGAGACTCGAGGACCGACCGGATCAGCGCCTCCACTTCCGCCTCCGGAATCTGACGATCCAGCTCGAAGCGCCGACGGATGAACGTGGGCGCGGCCGGAGCGAACGGATCGGCCGACCGGACGGACCGAAACACCTCGAGCAGGTGCATGTAGCGCGTGTCGGGCTCCCGCGCGCTCTTCCCGCTCCCGTTCGGCTCGATCTCGTTGGTCTCGGGGCACCACCGAACTTCGGGGTCGTCCCGGACGGCGCCGGGGATCTCCTGACGCACGATCCGCCGCATGACCTGGTAGATCATCCGCTGCTTCCGGAGCCCGTCCGCTCCTTCGTCGTAGCGCGACTTGAGCTCGTCGCGGAGCCCCCAATGGGAGATCAGCCGGAGTCCGCTCGCAAACGGTCCCGTTCCGTCCGGTGCGCGGAGGCGGTCCATTCGGATGTTGTACTCGGCGATGTAGTAGTCGGCGGCCTGGATCGCCCGGGCGATGCCCTGGAGCACCGGTGCGGGCACGCGCTCGGCGAAGCGGTCCATCATCCGGGACCGGGCCCAGGCATCCCGGTCCCAGGTCGGGCCCTGGTTCAGCCGCTCTTCAAGCGTGTGCACCGGGAAATTCAGGAGCGCCAGGAACGCGACCTTGGCGCGGTAGAGGTCTTCGTCCACGTGGGCCCACAGGTCGACGTCTTGGAGGAGAAAGTCGACGCGGCTCACGGGCCCCAGGTCGAGATCGACGGGCCGGTGGAGCTCCCTCCGGATCTCGTGGAGGTGCCCGTCCACCTGCTCGAGCGCCTCCTCGAGGCGGGCGAAGCACTTCGCCCGCTCGGCTTCATCGGGGACGTACTGCTCGACGCAGAACGATTCGAACGCCGCTTCCTCGCCGTCCGAGTCCCACCACCGCTCGGCCACCTGGCGGACGCCGCGTTGGATCGCGGGAGCGTGCCCGACGCCGTGCCGCTCGATCAACTTCGACGCGGCTTGCTTCAGAGCGCTCGGCCGGATCGCGGACGCCGGCCGGGGGGTGAGTGCGGGCTCGGCCGCGGGAGTCTTTGCTTTCATCTCGCCTCTCGAGTTGTCGAGGCCTGAACCACGAGGTTCAAGGGAAGAATTTCAACCCTACCACAGATGACGGGAGAGTGGCCTGGAGATGCGGGCGAGGCTAGAGCGGCGGGGGGAGGCGGGCGAGGCTAGAGTGGGAGCCAGTACGTCGCTTTGACCGCGATCATGTTCTCGGGCTCGATGCGGAAGAGGCCGTGCCAGTCGCGGGAGAGCTCGAAGTTGCCGAACGACTCCTCCCCTTCGCGGCTCTGCTGCCAGACGAGGAAGAGCGCGGAGCCGGGCCGGTATTCCCAGCGCAATACCGCGTTTCCGCGCAGGGAGCGGAAGTTGAAATTGGGATCGTCGACGTGGAACGTGGGCGCGGGGCCGCCCGCGTCCGGGTCCACCCGGAAGCCGCCCGTCGAGTCGGGCTGGACCGTTCCCCGGTGGCCCCCGTAGACGTCGAATTCGTACGTGCGCGCGGCGCGCAATTCCTTGAGCCGCTCGTATCCCCCGCTCACGATCAGGGGTTGCATGTAGAGCTGAAGGCTCAGCTTGGGAGAAAACGTCCAGTCGAGGCGCGTGTCGAGCGAGAGCTGGGTCTGGTGGAGCGACGCGAAGACGTAGCGCGACCCGTAGGTCGCGGTGGCCAGGGGGTCGGAGACGGTCTCCACGTATTGGGCGTTGTCGTGCAGATCCTTGATTCCGGGCTCGAACAGGAGACGGAGTGCGGAGGTGGGGCGGATCGAGAGCGAGCCGGAGAGCTGGGCGAGATGCCCTCCCGCCTCGTCCCACGATTCGACGCCGCTGAGGCTGAGCGTGTACATCTTCCGCGAGTCGCTGGTAACCGTCGAGCGTATCGTGCCGCCCGCGGGCAGGCGTGACAGAGGACCGCCGCGGGTCAGGCGGTCGTCGAAGCTGCCGGGGTAGTACTCGCCGCGCAAGGACGCGTACCAATAGTTGACCAAGGTCCCCTGGACTTGCCCAGCGTACTCCTGATAGGTCAGGTCGCCGTCGTAGTTCCAGGACCAGTTCGAGAAGACGTAGGAGTTCCAGTCTCGAACCACCGTTCCCGGCTTGTTCTCCTTGTACATGGCGAGGGTCGAGAGCGCGCGGCAGTCGGCCGCGTTCTGAAACCCCACGTCGTTGATCTCGAACCCCGGGCTCCAATCCTGGTAGGTCAGGGATCCCTGCCCGTGCTTTCCGGCGATCTTGTTGAGGGAGAGCAGGCCCGAGTAGCCGCTCAGGCTGGTGCGGGTCGGGTCGTAGTGAAGCGTCTTCGCGTCGGGGCGCTGGAAGTATCGCGAGCTCTTCCGCTGCGTCGCCGCGATGACGTCCTGGCTCGCCAGCACCGTGCTCCCGAGCAGCATCGCGTCGAGCGACCAGCTGCGCCGGCCCCAATAGTGGTTCAGGTCGAGGCCGCCGGCATACGCGCTCGAGCGAAGGAAATCCTTGAGCGCCGGGTCTCGGAGGTCGCGATTCACGGCCGTCGCCAGACCGCCCACGACGGTGTTGCCCTGGCGATAATCCCGGCGCATCCGCCCCACGAAGTAGTTCGTGAGCGGCTCGACGGGGGTCCGATGCTCCACGCCCGACGTGTCGACGTAGCTCGCCCGCTCGACGGGCGTCACCGCGTCGAGAATCCCCATCGTCCAGCCGCTCGAGGTCTTACCGGTCACCTTCGCCGCCGTGGTGATCGTGGTCCGTCCCGGCGAATCGACGTAGAGGTATCCGCTGTCCGAAAGGCTCCGCTGGGGCGGCCGTCCGATCCGCCGCGCGTGGAACGGGATCGTCTGGTTGAAGTTGTTGTAGCTCCGGGTCTCGCCGAAGTTGAAGACATCGGCCCCCTCGATGAAGAAGGGGCGTCGCTCCGGGAAGAACGTCTCGAACGCAGACAGGTTGACCACGGCCGGGTCGACCTCGACCTCGCCGAAGTCGGGGTTCACGGTCGCGTTGAGCGTCATGTTGCTCGTCACGCCGTACTTGAGATCGACGCCGGCGGCGGGAAACTGGTCGGTGCCGTCCCGGAACGGATTCCCGCTCGGGACCTGCTTGAACTCGGAGCGGACGCGGCCGTAGGGCAGGAGCTCCACGTGCCGAGGCGCACTGAGGCGTCCGAGGCCCGTCAGATGTCCATAGCGGCTGACGTCCGCGGCTTCCTTGAGCGGCGTGAATGAGAACTCCGAAAGTTCCTGCTTCCGGTTGATCCATCGGCGGATCTGCACGCCCCAGACGGCGTCGTTCGAGCCGCTGTAGTGGAGCTGGGAGAGCGGGATCTCCATCTCGACGGTCCAGCCCAGCGAGTCGATCGAGGTCTGGGCATTCCAGACCGGATCCCACGATGTGTCCTGGTTGCCGGTGGCCGCGATCGTCGCGTCGTCGAACGATCCGGAGGGACCGACGCGGAACGCCACGCCGGTCGAGTGATCGTGATGCGGATCGAGCAGCACCGCCAGATAGTCCGAATCCGACGAGCTGTTCACGTCGTCCCGGCGCACGAGCCTCGACCGGATCTTCGACGGCTCGCTGTCGTAGAGGCGCGCCCCGATATAGAGGGCGTCCTCGGCGATCAATGCCCGAACCTCGGTCCGCTCGGTCGCCGGCGCTCCCTCCTTGGGCTGCCGCTGGGTGAATCGATCGACCGGGGTCGCGGCCTGCCAGGCCGCCTCGTCGAGATGTCCGTCGACGTGCACGCTCCCCGCGAGCGGGACGGCGTGGAGGACCGGCGCGTCCGAATGGGGCCGGACGGGCAGCACAGCCGCGGAATCAGCGGTCTGCGACCGCGCGACGCCGGTCAGGAGAAGCATGGGGGCGACCACGAGCCAGACGGGTGCGACCGAGCGCATCAGGGTTCCGTTCCTAGGATGGAGGGGCTAAGCCCAGATCGTCCGGGTAGCGATACCCAGACCTACGCCCGGACCGGGGCGATGGTTTCGTCCCGATGGGCCGACGAACCGTCAGATAGTTTTGGGGGGGCTTTGGTTGGAACGGGGGCGCGGCTCGGACGCGCCTTTGTGGGTTGCCGGCGCTTCCTCCTCGACGACCCACCGCACGGAATTGGAGCACGGGCAGACCCCGCCGACCCGCTTCAGCGCGGGCATCTTCTTCATCGCCTGGTCGACGGTCACGCGGCCGGCCGCGACGTCGCGGAGCGTCTCGACGTAGCCCTTCATGTCGCGGCTGTGGAGGTAGGGCTCAGGAAGGTGCGCCTTCAGATGCCGCACGTAGTCATCGACCGAGGCGAACCCCTCGCCCCGCGTGCCCACCATGGTGAAGGCCGGCTCCCCTTTGCGCCGGAAGAAGCGCGCATCGGGAAGGTCGATGAGATCCTCGTACGAGACGCCGTCGTGGCGCCCGCGGTCGTCGAGGAGCCGCGCGGCGATCCGCTCGCCTTCCTCGGGGCTCAGCTTCGGAAGCCGCGCCCTGAGGTAGCGTTGGTTCAGGTCCGCCACCATCTTCCGGCATTCCTCGTAGTAGAGGGATTGGGCTTCCGCATTCTTCATGTTCTTGAAGCCGAACCGGATATTCGACTCGCCGCCCTTCTCGTGGCCGAACATCTCGAGACCCCGCGGCATCCACTTGTTGAAGGATCGGCCGATCGCGGCCATCGTGACCAGCTCGTTCCCCTGCGCGGCGCGCTGCACCCAGCGCCGTAGCGGGATCACGCCCGCGGCCAGGTGGAAGGCCTCCTCGCGCAGCATCGGCGGCATGGATTGCGCGAACGGCTTGTAGGCGCAGACTCGCTGCATGGCGAGCTGGTACTTCCCGACGCGATCGATCACGGCCGCGAAGACGACGTTGTCCACGAAGGAATCGTACTCGAGGTTGAAGGCGTCGAGCACGTGGGAGCCCGTCCGCATCGACAGGATCTCCTCGACCATCTCTTCCGCCTTCTGACCGGACACGCCGCTCCAATCCTGGGAGACCAGGAGATGGAACATCTGATACCCGTGCCGCAGCTCCTCGGCCATGACGCGCAGCACCCAGAATCGGTCCTCGTCGTCCTGGGCGCGGGCGAGCGTTCCCTCGTGCTGCTGGATGGAGCCGAACTCGGTCGACGCCTGCGCGCGGATGATGGCGAGCAGGTGCCGGGCCGGCTCCTCGCCCATCTCCGAGGGCCTCGTCATGCGCGCCTGCCCCGCCCTGTCCCCGATCTCGATCGTGTCGCCCATGCCCACTTCCATCTTGGCGCAGAGGCAGAAGTCGGGATCGTTGGGGAAGTATTTCTCCCAGTTATCGGGAAGAAGCCCATAGTCCGGGAAATTGTGGCGCTGCCAGTGGAGAACGGCGTCGTGGAATCGCTTGGGGAGTACGGTTTGCTCGACGTTCACTTGGAGCTCCTCTCGGGCGGCGGCTCGGCCGGGTTCTTCATCTCGAGAGCCTGGAGGGCCGCGTTCTCGAATCCGACCGCGCGGAGGAAGGAGGCGAGGTCGGAGTCCTTCTTGTCGACGAGGGTTCGGATCATCTTCACGCCGTGGCCCGCCATCTGAGCTTGCACCGCTTCGAACAGCCTCCGTCCGATCGAGCGTCCCTGGAAGTCGGGGTCGACGCCGAACCGCTCGATCCAGCCCGTCGTCTCCTCGAGCCCAAATTCCCCGCCGCGGACGTCCGAGAACATGAAACCGACGACCGTTCCGCCGATCTCGGCGACGGGGCAGGAATCGGGGTCCCGCCGAAGATAGTACCCCACGCGCCGCTCCCATACCTCGGGCCGGTAGACCCCTGTGAGCCGCTCGTCAATAGCGACGACACGCGAGATGTCGAGCTCGCTCAGGGGCCGGATCCGGATCTCTTGGGCCGTGGAAGCCACGTGATCAGAATACCATCGGGGATCGCCGGCAGCGAGGGTTTCGGCTTGTGCCCCGCTCTGGGTTCGGTGTAGTTTGCGGCCGACCCAGGGACGGGCTCTTACCAAGAGCGCGGCCGCGCTATTGGCTCTGTCCAGGAGGACTCACGTGCGCTCTGCCACCCGCACCATTCTGTTAGCGGCGTCGTTCGTGCTCATGCTGCCCGTCGTCGCGCTCGCCGATACGTCGGCGGGCTGGCTCGCTCCCGGCGGCGGCGCCGTGTGGCCCCCCGCCGAGTACGGCACCGACGATCCTCTCGGCACGTTCGGCGGCATCGCCGGTCTCCGCATGACCCCAGCATGGGCCCTGGAGGTGCGGCTCCACTCCGCGAAGGGCGACAGCGCCAAAATCGGCGGTGCGCACACGTCGTTTCTCCGAGGGGATGGGAACCTCACGAAGTTCTTCCTGACCGAGTCGCGGTTCTCGCCCTACCTCACGGCCGGAGCCGGAGCGGTCCGCATCCGCCGCCCCGGGACCTCCGACAAGCACTTCGCCTGGAATGCCGGCGCCGGCGTTCGCATCACGGTGTCCGAGCGCATATCCCTCCGGTTGGACGCGCGCGACGTGAGCTATCAGGTTGCCGACCTTTCCGGCGCGAAGGAGTACCGCCACGCGCCCGAGGGATTCGGCGGCATCTCCTTCGGCTTCGGCGGAAGGCCGTCCGATGAGGACAATGACGGCGTGCCGAATAAGTTCGACAAGTGTGCCGCCACGCCCCTCGGCGCCCGCGTCGACGCGACCGGATGCCCGCTGGACGGCGACGGGGACGGCGTCTTCGACGGAATCGACCGCTGCGACGGGACGCCCAAGGGCGCCCTCGTTGACGCGACCGGCTGCCCGCTGGACAGCGACAAGGACGGGGCGTTCGACGGAATCGACACCTGCCCCGACACGCCCGCCGGAGTGCGGGTCGACGCGACGGGATGCCCGATGGATTCGGATGGGGACGGCGTCTACGATGGCCCCGACCAGTGCGAGAACACGCCGAAGGGCTGCACCGTGAACCCGAACGGCTGCCCGACCGATTCCGATCAGGACGGTGTCTGCGACGGCATCGACAAGTGCCCGGACACCCAAACGAACGTCCGCGTGGATATGACCGGCTGCCCCATCCAGGTGAGCGTCCGCGAGACGGAGCTGATCGAGACCGGGATGATCCGGCTCCAGGACATCAATTTCGACACCGGCAGGGCGACGATCAAGGACGACTCGTTCAAGATCCTCGACGATGTCGGAAACATCCTGATCCGTTGGCCGCAGCTTCGCATTGAGATCGGCGGGCACACCGACGCGCGCGGCAGCGACGCCACGAACCAGAAGCTGAGCGAGGCGCGCGCCAAGGCAGTGCTCGATTACCTGGTCCAGAAGTTCCCCGAGCTGATTCCGAACCAGTTCACCACGGTCGGATACGGCGAGCGTCAGCCGATCTCGACCAATCGGACGCAGCTCGGCATGGCCAAGAACCGGCGAGTCGAGTTCAAGGTGTTGAACACGGAAGCGCTGAAGAAGCAGACCGAGAAGCAGCAGTTCGTTCCCAAGGAATAGGCCCCGGCGGGTCGGGCAGGGCAATGGCGGGGAAGGGCCTCTTCCTGGCCGGTGTGGGGTTGGTCGCCGTCGAGCCGCGAGGCGAGGCGCGGCCTTCCCCCACTGCGCTCGGGATGGACGCGCTAAAGATCGGAAATTGGGCGGTCGATAGGTTCCGTTAGGCGACTTCGCGCCCAGTGAGACGCGGAGGGCGTGCCTCGCCAAGGATGGCGGGGATGTGTGCAGGGGCCGCAGCAATGCGGCCCCGATTTGTTTCGGGCGCTACTCCGGCAGCGGCCACCGGAATTCGCGGCGATACGTCTCGATCCGGCGGCGGACCCCCGAAAGGAACGGCTCCCACCGGGGATCGCCGTGGAGCGGCCCGAAGAGCTCGTCCTTCCTATACTTCGTGAGCGCGTCGTTCCCCAGCTCCACCGCCCGGTCGAGGAACCGGAACGCCTTGTCCCGGTCCCCCAGGTGTCCCCAGAGCGCCGCCGCGTCGGACGCGAAGTCCATGTCGATCATGCCGTGTGCCTCGATGTGAGGCAGGTCGCTCATCGCCGCCGCCACGTCGCCCGCGCGGAGCCGCGCGAAAGCGCGATCGAAATAGGCCGACCCGGTGACCTCCTCAGGGTCCACGCGCGTCTTGTAGTGCTCCACGGCTTCGGCGTACTTCCGCTGCTCCACCAGCAGGGCCCCTTCGAAATAGCCCAGCTGCGGGTGATTCGAGAGACGGCGTCGCACGCGCTCCAGTTCCCCTTCCGCCCCGGCGACGTTTCCTCGAAGGAGGTGAATCCGAGCCGCGCCCCACGACGCCCAGGGCAGATTGGGATCGAGATCCTGGGCGTGCCTCTCGGCGCTCATCGCCTCGTCCATCATGTCGCAAAGGCGGAAGACGTAGGCGAAGTAGTGGTAGACGAGCGGCTGGTTCGGCGTTTTTCGGCGGGCCCGGAGAAGCTCCTGAAACGCCTCTCGCTTTCTGCCGAACACGACGTGGAGCGCGGCGGTCGCGAAGGAAGCCTGGGCGTCCTCCGGGTCGAGCGAGCGCGCTCTTTGGATCGCCTCCTCCGCCTTGGCGTACCAGGCCGGGTCGGACTCGTATCCGCTGTCGACCATCCCCTGGTAGACGCTGCCCAAATGCGACCAGGCCCGCGCGTAGCCGGGCTCCACCATCACCGCCCGCTCGAATTCCCGGCTCGCGCGGAGAAATCCCTCCTTTGTCCCCGCACGCTGTGCCTCCAGTCCGCGCAGCAACAGCTCGTAGGCCTCGGGCGAGGGCGTGAACTTCTTGGGCTCCGGGCCGCGGCTCTTCCGCGATTCTTCCGCCGAGAGCCGCGCCGTCATCGCCTCGGCGATCCCGTGCGCCACCTGGTCCTGGACCTCGAAGATGTCCTCGAAGCGCAGGTCCACCTTGCCCGCCCAAAGGGCCCGGCCGCTCGGCGTTTCAACGAGTCGCGCCGTGCCGCGGAAGCGGTCGCCCGCCCTCTGGAACGAAGCATCGAGGACCGCGGTGACGTCGAGCTCCTGTCCGACGCGCCGCGGCTCGACCGGCGTGTTCTCGTAGACCGCGATCGATCCGGTGGAGCGCACGACGAGGTCCGGCGAGTTCATCAGCCGCGTGATGACCGCGTCCGCGAGGCCGACGCCGAGGTAGTTGAGGTCGGGATTGCCTCCGATGTTCTTGAACGGAAGCACCGCGATGGCGCGCGGTCCCTTCCCTTCCCCGGAGGGGGCCGCGGCGGGACCGCACCCGCACTCGAGCGTGTCGAGGTCGATGTCGAGGTCGCGGGCGGATGCATGGCGGCGCTCCGGATCCTTCGTGAGCACCTTCGCGAGCACGAAGTCGAAATCCGCGGTGATCGCGGGGTTCACCTTGCTCGGCGGCTCCGGGGTCTCGTGGAGGATCCGGTGCATCGTCTCGACGTTGGATTCGGCCGCGAACGGGTGCTTCCCGGTCAGGAGCTCGTAGAGGATCGTCCCGAGCGAGAAGAGATCGCTGGGCGGGCCGGCGGGCCGGCCGAGCACCTGCTCGGGCGACATGTAGGGCGCCGTTCCCATCACGGTGCCCGGGATCGTGGCGGTCCTGCCCTCCTCTACGGAAACGCTCCGCGCGAGCCCGAAGTCGAGGATCTTGAGAAGAGCGTCGCCGCTCGCCAGGATGTTCTCGGGCTTTGGATCGCGGTGCACGAGACCGGCCGCGTGCGCGACCTGGAGCGCCTTGGTCGCCTGGCGCAGCATCCGGAGCGTCTCCTGGGGAGACCGGGGCTTGCTGCGCCCCCACTCGCGGAGCGTCTGCCCATCGACGAGCTCCATGGCCACGTAGAGCGTGCCCTCGGACTCGCCGACATCATGGACGACGACGATGTTGGGATGGTTGAGGGCCGAGGCGGCGCGCGCCTCGTGGAGCAGGCGCTCCCGGCGCCCGCGGTCGTGCGTGAATTCGGGCGGAAGAACCTTGATCGCGAGGCGCCGGCCCAGAATCGGGTCCTCGGCGAGGAAAACACGACCCATCCCGCCCTGCCCGATCGGCTCCAAAATCCGGTACCTACCCAGCGAAGTCCCGATCATTCCGCGAGGATAGCACCACCGGGGGGCGGTGCGCCGCGTGACGGTCGCACCTCCGAGTCGCCGCCCCGGGCGGCACCAGTTGACCGGGCGCGATGCGCGGTGCTAGCTTCCGGAGCTTGAAGCGGGCGGTCCGGCCGGACGGAAGGGGCCGGACCCTAGAGAACTCCTCCTAGTCGCACTCCAAGTCTGCCTAGGAGCAGATACTCGTCGGTAAACCGGCAACGAGTGTTCTCAGGCTCACGAATTTCTCGGCCATTCCGGCCGCTCCCCATCGTTTTGCCTCCTCCGACCCTCGTGCGATCCCCGGCGCCGGCTCCACCGCGGCGAGCCGAGCCCCACCTCCACTCCCCTTGAGTCCCTAGACCTACGCTCCGGTAGGTTCCCGCGCGAACGATCGAGTCCCCAGGAGGCACAATGTCCAGAAAATCACTCGTTCTACTAGCCGTCCTCGCGATCGCCATTCTTCTCGCAGCCCCGATCGCCCTTGCGGGCGAGCCCGACGTCGGACAAACGAGCGCGGGCGAGCCCGATGCCGGATCGACCGCCGCCGGCGAGCCGGACGCGGGCAACGGCCGCTGGTTGACTCCCGACAACGTGCGGGCGTCGATCGCCGGTGAAGCGCTTTATCGATGCGGCACGGATGAGAGTGGGCCCAAGGTCAGAATCGCGAAGGCCCAGGTCGATCGCTGGCTGGCGCAGAACATGATCGTCGCGGGCGGGCAAATTCCCGTCTACTTCCACGTCATCTACTGGGGCTCCGAGGGCAACGTGCCCGAGTCGCAGCTCGACGCCCAGATCCAGGTCCTGAACCGCAACTACGCCGGCAAGGACTACAACGGCGTCACGGTTCCCGGCGCGGCCGCCACGGGATACACGTTCACCAAGGCGGGCGTGAGCCGAACGAGCAACCGGAAGTGGTTCACGATGACGCCGGGCGCCCGGAGCGAGAGCCAGGCAAAGGCCGCCCTCTCGATCAACCCCGCGGGCACGCTCAACATCTACATCTGCAAGCCGGGTCAGAACCTCCTCGGATGGGCGGTCTTCCCTTGGACGGCTCAAGCCGGCACGAACCAGGACGGGGTCGTGATCCACTACGGCTCGCTGCCCGGCGGCTACCTCTCGCCGTATAACCTGGGCGGGACCGCGTCGCACGAGATCGGCCACTACCTCGGGCTCTACCACACGTTCCAGGGCGGCTGCGACACCGGCACCTGCAGCGCCACGGGCGATCTCGTCTGTGATACGCCGGCGGAGGCGACGGCCACGTCGGGCTGCCCGGGCGGCAAGGATACGTGCCCCGCGACGGGTGTCGACCCGATCCAGAACTACATGGATTACTCGACCGACATCTGCTACTCGAACTTTACGACGGGCCAGGACACCCGGATGAACCAGATCGTGACCGGATACCGTGCCTGGATCGGCGGGACGCCGATCGTGCAGAATCCCAACCAGGCAAGGGGGCTCCAGGGCGAGGCGCTCGTCGCCTTCCGGGCGAATCCCAATCCGTTCAATCCACGCACGAAGATCGAGTTCGGCCTCCAGCGCGAGGGCCGCGCTTCGGTCCGGATCTTCGATATCCAGGGCCGCCTCGTTGTGACGGTGGTGGACCGCTACCTGTCCGCGGGCAATCACTCGTACGACTTCGACGGCGGCAGGCTGGCCAGCGGGGTCTACTTGATGAAGCTCCAGGCGCAGGGACAAGCCGACATGGTGAGAATGCTCACGCTGTTGAAGTAGACTCGGCCCCGATCGGGGCTCGAGGGACTGCAAAGGGGGCCGGTCGCGTGACCGGCCCCCTGCCAGTCTCGTCCAGGCCCGTACTCTCCGACGCAATCCCAGAAAGGGCATCGTCAATGAAGGAACCGATCGTGACGCGGGAGGGGCGACGAATTCGCCTCAAGCACATCGACCCCGACGACGATGCCGGCCTGGGCAACAAGGCGAAGGCTCTGGAGCGCCTCTCGGAGGATTTGGATCGCCTCCGCAAACTCCAGCACCTCCTCTACGCCGACAATCGATACGCGCTCCTGGTGGTGATCCAGGCCATGGACACCGGCGGCAAGGACGGCACGATCCGCCACGTCATGAGCGGGCTCAACCCGGTCGGGTGCGTCGTGACGTCGTTCAAGGTCCCCACGCCCGACGAGCGCCAACACGACTACCTGTGGCGGATCCATCGGGCGGTCCCGCCAAAAGGCGTGGTCGGCGTCTTCAACCGCTCGCACTACGAGGACGTGCTCGTCACGCGCGTCCACAAGCTCATCGAGAAAAAGACGTGGGAGCGCCGCTACCGCGAGATCAACGATTTCGAGCGGACGCTCAGCCAGAACGGCGTCGAGATCCTCAAGCTCTTCCTCCACATCAGCAAGTCGGAGCAGGCGAAGAGGCTTCGCGCGCGCATCGAGGACAAGGCGAAGAACTGGAAGTTCTCGGAGGCGGACATCGTCGAGCGGCGGCTATGGAGCGACTACCAGGAGGCGTACGAGGACGCGATCAACGAGTGCACGACGTCGTGGGCGCCGTGGCACATCGTCCCCGCGAACAAGAAATGGGCGCGCGACTGCATCGTCGCGCGCGCCATGGTGGATCGGCTGGGATCGCTGAACTTGCGCTATCCGAAGCCGGCCGTGGATCTCTCGAAGACCGTGATCCGCTAGCGGGAGCCGGCACCCTCGGCGGAGGAAGAGCCCGTCTTCGTTTCGCCGGAGGCCTTCTTCGCCGCCTCGTCGATCTTTTCTGCCAGCTCGTCGGCCTCTTTCGAATCGTTGGCGCGCAGCCACGCGAGCTCGATCTTCGCCTTTTCCAGATTGCCGCTCTGGAGGTAGGCCTCGCCGAGATACTCGTGCGCCTCATCGTAGTCGGGCTTGATCGAGAGACACTTTTCGTACGCTGAGAAGGCCCGCTTGAGGTCGCCGAGATTGCGGGAGCAGTAGCCGAGCATGTTCCACGCTTGGTAGTAGGTGGGATCCCGCTCCACGGCGGATTCGAACTTCTTGATCGCCTTCCCGAACTTCTTCTTTGCGTCGCCGGCCTTCCCGTCCTTCTTGAGCTTCTTCGCCTCCTGCGCCTCGTCGTAGCCCTTGGCGTAGAACTGTTCCAGCTCGGCGCGGGCAGCCTTCGCCTTCGTGGAATCGGGCGGCTGATTCTGATCCGCCGGGGGCATCTCGCTCTGAGGCTGGGCCTCGTGGGGCGGCGGGGACGGCGCCGAGCCCGACGCGAAGGCCGTGGCGACGATCAGGGTCAAGGCGAATGCGGCGCCGAGCGTGGCGCGGAACAGGCGGGACATGACGAGCGTAAATCGATCTGCAGGCATCGGCGGCTCCTTCTGGGCGCGGACGAGCGGCGGCACGAGCCTCCGGCTCCGGCGCGTGCGGTCGCGTTCACATCTGACGTCGATGCTACCAGATCGGTACTGCTTCCGGTATGCTGCGGCCCGATGGGCGCCAACCGGCGGTTCCCGCTCGTCTTCACCCTGGCTTCGCTCGTCGCGCTGGGGGCGCTCCTGACGCGCCCCGCGCTCGCGGCCGACTCCACCGTCGATCCGGTCGTTCCCGTTCTCCTCAGCCTTTCGATCGTCCTCGGCGCGGCGAAGGTGGCCGGCTGGCTCTCGACGCGCCTGGGGCAACCCGCGGTGCTCGGCGAGCTGATCGCCGGGATCGTCGTCGGCAATCTCTGGATCGTCGGATTCTACGACCTGGATTGGATGCGGGACGATCCGACCCTTTCCGTCCTCGCCGAGCTGGGCATCATCGTGCTTCTGTTCGAGGTGGGTCTCGAGTCGACCGTGGATCGGATGCGGCGCGTCGGCGCGTCCGCGTTTCTCGTGGCCCTGATCGGGGTGATCACGCCCTTCGCGCTGGGATGGGCCGCCGGTGCGTGGCTGCTGCCGGGCTCCTCGCCGTACGTCCACGCGTTCCTGGGGGCCGTCCTGACCGCGACCAGCGTCGGGATCACGGCGCGGGTGCTCAAGGATCTCGACGCCACCCGGAGCATCGAGGCGCAGATCATCCTCGGGGCCGCGGTGATCGACGACGTGCTGGGCCTCGTCATCCTCGCGGTGGTGAGCGGCGTCATCATCGCGGCGGATCAAGGAGGACAGGGCATCTCGCTCGTCGAGATCGCGGGAATCTCGGCCAAGGCCCTCGGATTTCTGGGGGCGTCCATGCTCCTCGGCCTGCTTCTCTCCCGGCGGCTCTTCCGGATCGCCGCGCGGGTGCGCATCCGGGGAATCCTGCTCACGAGCGCGCTCATCTTCTGCTTTCTCTTCTCCTATTTGGCCGCGCTCGCCGACCTGGCGCCGGTCGTGGGCGCGTTCGCGGCCGGCCTTCTCCTCGAGCCGTCCCATTTCGACAGGTTCGACGAGAGACGGGAGCATAGTCTGGAGTCGCTCCTCCATCCGATCTCGACCTTCCTGGTTCCGGTCTTCTTCGTCCTCACCGGCCTCCGGGTGGATCTGCGGACGTTGGGTGAGCCGGGCGTCCTGGGCCTCGCCGCCGTCCTGACGGCGGCCGCGTGGATCGGCAAGCAGGCCTGCTCGCTCGGCATTCTCCAGAGGGGCGTGGACCGGCTGACGGTGGGGCTCGGGATGGTGCCCCGCGGCGAGGTGGGCCTCATCTTCGCGAACATCGGGGCGACGATGACGATCGGCGGCGAGCGGGTCATCACGCCCGCGACCTACGCGGCGGTCGTGATCATGGTGATCGCCACGACCCTGGTCACGCCTCCCGCGCTCCAGTGGAGCCTGGGGCGAAAGCGGAGCCCCACGCCCGTTACGTAGCGCGCGGGCGGCCCGGAGCGGAATCGTGGTCCTAGGATTTCGGAGCGGGCGCCTGTTTCCCTAAGAGAGCGTCGCGCACGTGGGACCGCAAGGGTCGCCCGAGCGCGGAAGCGAGAAGATCGGACGCGGCGGAAACGCGCTCCAGGTCGAGGGCGATCGATGCGCCGGAGCGGGTGAGAGCCCAGGCAAGGTCCTCGGTCGCGACGTTCCCGGAGGCGCCCGGGGCGAACGGACAGCCGCCCACGCCTCCCGCGGAGGCGTCGAAGATCGAGATTCCCCGCTCGTAGGCCGCCAACGCGTTCGCCACGGCGGTCCCGTAGGTGTCGTGGAAGTGCATCGCGATCCGGTCCTGGGCCAGCGCGTCGAGCAGAAGGTCGAGAAGGTCGTGAACTTCCCCGGGGACGGCCTTCCCGATCGTGTCGCCGATCGAGATCTCGTCGACGCCGACATCGAGGAGCCGCTTCACGACGTCCACGACCGCGGGCGGCTCGATCTTCCCCTCGTACGGGCACCAGAAGGCGGTCGACACGTACCCGCGCGCGAGGAGCCCCGTCGCCTGGGCGCGGGGCACGACGGTCCGGAATCGCTCGATCGATTCCGCGATCCCGGCGTTGATGTTCTTCCGATTGAACGTCTCCGACGCCGCGGTGAAGACCGCGATCTTCCCGACGCGGGCCTCCAGCGCGCGATCCAATCCCTCGTTGTTCGGCACGAGCGCCGAGTAGGTGACGCCCTCCCGCCTCCGGATGCGCCGGAAGACCTCCTCGGCGTCGGCGAGCTGCGGGATCCATTTCGGCGACACGAAGGCGCTCACCTCGATCTCGTCGTAGCCCGCCTCCGAGAGCGCGTCCACGAAGGCCACCTTCGTGTCGGTGGGGATCTGCGTCTTCTCGTTCTGGAGCCCGTCGCGCGGCCCCACCTCCACGATTCGCGTGTTCATGCCGATGGGCCTCCCGCCGGCGCTCCGCCGGTCGACGCGCCGGGCCGGAGCTTCACCAGGAGTTGCCCCAGCTCGACGCGATCCCCCTGCGCGCACAGGACCTCGGCGATCGCGCCGTCCTCGGGCGCGGTGAGCCGGAACTCCATCTTCATCGCCTCGATCGTCAACAGGAGATCGCCCTCGCGCACCGCCTCACCGGCCCTGGCCGCGACCGCGACCACCCTGCCGGTCATCGGCGCCCGGATCTCGTCGGTCGTCGGCGCGCCGTCCAGGGCCGCAGCGTCGCGGGGAACGCGCTCGAGGAGATAGGCCCGGCCCTCGAGCGCGACCCACACGCCGCGGGGCGTCGCGACCGCGCCGCAGCGGGCGATCCGATCGCCGCTCCGGATCTCGACCCAATCGTCGACGCGTCGGACCTCGGCCTCGATCCGTCGCCCTCCGCGCGTGAGCACCGCGTGCGAGCCGCGAAGCTCGATCTCGGCCTCGACCGCCCTGCCCTCCCAGCGAAGCGCCAGGCGGCTCAAGCCCGCGCCCCCGCCGGCGACCGCCCCCAGCCGCCGAGCGCATGCCACGGCGAGTACCGATCGGCGTCCTCGCGCTCCCCTTCCCGCGCGGCGCGGCGCGAGGCCAGCGCGACGGCCGCGGCGAGGATCGCTTCGTCCGGGATCGACTCGGGCGCGGGCCACTCGCGCGACTCGATGGTGCCGGTGTAGGTCTCCCCGCTCCGGAACGCGCCGTCTTCCAGGAGGTCGATCAGGAACGACTGGTTCGTGGTCACGCCCAGAAGGGTAACCCGTTTGAGCGCCGCGACGAGCCGCGCGCGGGCCTCCTCGCGGTCTCGGCCGTGGGCGATCACCTTCGCGAGGAGCGAGTCGTAGTGGACATGGACAGTGCCGCCCTGGCCGATGCCGGCGTCGATCCGCACGCCGTCGCCGGCGGGCCACTCGAGGAGCAGCACCTTCCCGGTCTGCGGCAGAAATCCGGAATACGGGTTCTCGGCGTTGAGCCGCGCCTCGATGGCGTGCCCGGCGGGGCGCGGCACCCGGGGAAGGCCCCCTCCCGCCGCGATCTCGATCTGCGCACGCACCAGGTCGAGGCCCAGGCGGGCTTCCGTGACCGGGTGCTCGACCTGGAGCCGCGCGTTCACCTCGAGAAAGTAAAACGAGCCGTCCGGGCCGAGGAGAAACTCGACCGTCCCCGCCCCCGAGTATTTCGCGTCGCGCGCCAGCGCCACCGCGGCCCGCTCCATCGCTTCGCGCGTCTTGGCGTTGACCGCGGTGGAGGGCGACTCCTCGATTATCTTCTGGTAGCGGCGCTGAAGGCTGCATTCGCGCTCGCCCAGCGCGATCGCATCGTTTCCGTCCGCGAGAATCTGCACCTCGACATGGCGGGCCGGATCGATCCGCTTTTCGAGGAAGAGCCGGGCATCCCCGAACGCGGTCTCCGACTCGCGACGGGCCCCCTCGAAGGCCGCCGTGAGCTCCTCGGCGCTCGACGCGGAGCGCATCCCCCGCCCGCCGCCCCCGCCCACGGCCTTGAGGAGGACCGGGTAGCCGATCCGCTCCGCCTCGGCGCGCGCGCGCTCCGCGGTGGCGACGCCCTCGACGCCGGGGACGACCGGAATCCCGAGGCGGATCGCGGTCCGGCGGGCCGACGCCTTGTCTCCCAGACGTTCCATGCTCTCGGGCGACGGGCCGATGAAGACGATCCCCGCCTCGCGGCATTCGCGCGCGAAAGCGGCCCGCTCCGAGAGAAAGCCGTAGCCCGGATGGATCGCGTCGGCGCCGACGCCTCTAGCGGCTTCCACAATGCGCGGCGCGTTCAGATAGCTCCCAGCCGCCGCGGCGGGCCCGATCATCACGCTCTCGTCCGCCGAGCGCGCATGGAGCGAGCCCCGGTCCGCCTCCGAGGTGACGGCCACGGATGGGATCGCCATCTCGCGGAGCGTCCGGAAAATCCGCACGGCGATCTCCCCGCGGTTCGCGACCAGGACCTTTCGAAACGGGGCGCGGGATGCGGCGAGGTCGGAGAGGGCGGCCGTCACGAGCGGGCTCACCGCTTCCAGGCGGGGCGGCGCTTCTCGAGGAAGGCGCCGAGCCCTTCCTGTCCCTCGGGAGACGTCCGAAGCGCGGCGATCGTGCGCACCGCGTTCGCGATCGCGTCGTCACGCCGGAGCGCGAGCCCCTCCCGAATCAATCGCTTCGCCGCGGCCACCGCGCGCGGGCCGTTTCCCGAGATCGCGTCGATCATTCGCCCCACCGCGGCGTCCAGTGCGTCGCCCGGGACGACCTCATGCACCAGCCCGATCGACTTCGCCTCGGCGGACTTGAAGATCTCCCCGGTCAGAAAATAGCGGCGCGATCCCGAGGCGCCGATCCTCGGAAGCACGAAGGTCGAGATGACCGCGGGGGCGATCCCCAGCCGCACCTCGGTGAACCCGAAGTCCGCGGCATCGGCGGCCACCACGATGTCGCAGCACGAGATCAGGCCCATGCCGCCGCCGAGGCAAGTGCCGTTCACGCGCGCCACCGTCGGAATCGGCAGCTCGTCCAGGGCACGGAGCATCGAGGCGAAGCGCCCGGCGTCCGCCTCGTTCTCCTCGCGGGAGAACCGCGCGCTCCGCCGCATCCAGTTCATGTCGGCGCCCGCGCAAAACGCCGTCCCTTCGCCGGTCAAGACGAGGGCCCGGGGCGCCTGGTCCGGGTCGGTCTGGAAGGAGCCGGCGATCCCGCCGAGCGCTTGGGTGAGCTCGGCGATCAGGGTCTCGTCGAAGGCGTTTCGAACCTCCGGCCGGGCGAGCGTGATCCGCGCGACGGGCCCGTCCGACTCGAGGCGAAGGTGGGAGTACGCGCTCAACGGCTACATCCGGTAGACGGGCGCGGGCCCGCGGGTGACAGGAGCGTTGAGGGCCGCCGAGAGCGCGAGCGCGACGGCCGCGCGCGTGTCCACGGGATCGATGATCCCGTCGTCCCAGAGCTGCGCGGTCGCGAAGTAGGGACTCCCCTCGCGCTCGTACTTCTCGAGCACCGGCCCGGCGATGGCCGACTCCTCCGCCTTGGAGAGCGTCTTCCCCTCCCGCGCGAGCTGGTCGCGCTTCACCTGGACGAGGACCGACGCCGCCTGCTCCGCCCCCATCACCGAGATGCGCGAGTTGGGCCATGTGAAGAGGAAACGCGGGCGGTAGCCGCGTCCGCACATGGCGTAATTCCCCGCCCCGTGGGAGGCCCCTACGATCAGGGTGAGCCGCGGCACCTCGGCGGTGGCGACCGCCTGGACCATCTTGGCGCCGTCCTTCGCGATGCCGCCCGCCTCGTAGCGCTTCCCGACCATGAACCCCGTGATGTTCTGCAAGAACAGGAGGGGGATTCGCCGCTGGGCGCAGAGCTCGACGAAGTGGGCCCCTTTGAGCGCGCTCTCGGAAAAGAGAACCCCGTTGTTCGCGACGATGCCCACCGGGTATCCCATCCAGCGCGCGAAGCCGGTGACGAGCGTCGTGCCGTAGTTGGCCTTGAACTCGTGGAAGCGGCTCCCGTCGATCAGCCGTGCGAGAAGCTCGCGCACGTCGTACGGCTGCTTCGTATCCGTCGGAAGCACGCCGTAGATCTCCTCGGCTGGATAGAGCGGGTCCTGAGGCTCCGCCAGATCGAGATCGACGCGCTTCACGGTCCCCAGCCGCTCCACGATGTCGCGGACCGTGTGGAGCGCCTCTTCCTCGTTCGCCGCCATGTGGTCGGTGACGCCGCTCACGCGCGAGTGGACCTCCGCGCCGCCCAGCTCCTCCGCTGAGACTTCCTCGCCGGTCGCCGCCTTCACGAGCGGCGGCCCGGCGAGGTAGATCGTACCCGTCCCTCGAACGATCACGTTCTCGTCGGACATCGCCGGAACATAGGCGCCGCCCGCGGTGCACATGCCGAGCACGGCGGCGACTTGCGGAATCCCTTGGGCGGACATGATCGCCTGGTTGTAGAAGATCCGGCCGAAATGCTCCTTGTCGGGAAACACCTCGGCCTGGAGCGGAAGGAAGACGCCGCCCGAGTCGACCAGGTAGACCGCGGGCATCCTGTTCTCGAGCGCGATCTCCTGCGCGCGGATGTGCTTCTTGATCGTGGGGGGGTAGTAGGTCCCGCCCTTCACCGTGGCGTCGTTCGCGACGATCACGCACTCGCGCCCGGAGATCACGCCCACGCCGGTCACGATCCCCGCGGATGGGACCTCGTTATCGTAGAGGCCGCCCGCCGCCAGGGCCGAGAGCTCGAGGAACGGGGTGTCGGGATCGAGAAGGCGCTCGATCCGCTCGCGCGGCAGGAGCTTCCCCCTGCTCCGGTGGAGCTCGACCGCCTGCTCCGAGCCGCCCCGCCGGACCGCCTCGAGGCGCTGCTTCAAATCGCCCGCCAAGGCCTGATGGTGCTTCCGATTGGCCTGAAATTCGGGGCTCTGCGGCTTCAGGTGGCTCTTCAGGACGCTCATGGGTTGGTCACTCTAACCGCCCCAGCCGCAAAGGGAAAGCAGAGAAGATCGGAGCCAATTCGGCTCGAGAACGCCCCCGGCATTGCCGATACAAAAGCGAATCGATCGACCAAGGTAATTGGAGGGGGAAAGAGCGCGATGTCGAGCCCGCACGTCCATGTGACCCAGTCGCAATACGATCGGAAGACCTGGTGGCTCCTCGGTCTCGCGATCTTCATCATCATCGGCTTCTGCGTCACCGTCCCGACGCTCTATGTGGCGCTGGCGCGGTCCGGGTTCCTCGGAGACCTGCTCCCGCCCAGCTCGGGTCCCCTGCTGATCGGGCTCGTGGGCCTCACCGCCATCTACTGCCTGCTCATGATCCGCCAGCAGTCCCAGATCAATCGCATCCGACGGAGCATGCTCGTGGACCAGATGGAGCTCGAGCAGTCGCGCGGCCGCCTGGCGGAGCTCACCTCGCTCTTCCAGCTCGGCAACACGCTCCACATGGATCTCCCCCTGGAAACAATCTTGGAGATCACGGTGCGCCGCCTTGCGAGCACCCTTCACTCTCACGACGTCTCGGTCTTTCTCTACGATCCCACGTCGCGCAAGCTTCCGTGCAAAGCGACGTTCGGCCTGACCTCTCGCGGCCCTGAGCCCGAGGTGACGGTGGGCGAGGGCGCGGTCGGCTGGGTCGCGCGGCACCACGAGCCGATCTTGATGAAGGCGAGCGACAAGGAGGCGCGCTTCGCGAATTTCTTCGAGTCCCATCCCGACGCGGGCTCCGTCCTCGTGCTCCCCGTCACGGCGGAGAAGCGCTGCGTCGCCGTCCTCCAAGTGTGCCGGGCGCCCAAGGCCGAGGCGTTCCGGCTCGAGCACCGGGACATCGGGCAGCTCTTCGCGGACAACGTGGCCGCGGTGATCGACCGCGCGCAGGCGATGGTGCGGATCCGCCAGACGGCCGCGGCCGCGGGCAGCGAGCCGCCGCTGACCGGAGAGAGCGCGACCGGCCCGTTCCGCGACGTTTTCCTCACGGCGGCGACGTCGGAGCTCAAGTCCCCGCTTTCGACGATCGTGGCTTACTCCGAGGTTCTCGACCAGAACGAGGGGAAGATGACGCCCGCGATGCGGAAGGAGTTCTCGGACCGCCTCCGGACCGAGGCCCAGCGGACGATGGTGCTGGTCGACGATGTGCTCGACCTCGTCCGTCTCGAGATGGGGCGCTATCTCCTCGACCTTCACTTCACCGGCGTGAACCAGATCGCCCGCGCCGCGATCGACCTCGCGAAGCCGATGGCCGAAGCGCGCGGGATCGCCATCGACGCGGATCTCGATCCTACGATCCCGGACCAGCATCTCGATCCCGCGAAGCTCCGCCAGTCGATTCTTCACCTGCTTCGAAACGCCATCCGCCTCTCGCCCGCGAAGGGTCGCGTGCGCCTCAAGACCGCGCTCAACGAGCAGGGCGTCCAGGTCGAGGTCCAGGATGCGGGCCCCTCGATTCCGGCCGACGCTACCGAATCGCTCTTCGATCTCGAGAGCATCGCGGAGCAGCACAGCAAGCGCTGCGGGGACGGCATGGGGTTCGGACTTCACCTGACGCGCCGATTCGTGGAGCTGCACGGCGGGCATGTGGGGGCGGCGCCATCGCCGGAAGGGGGCGCGACGTTCTGGTTCGTGCTGCCCCGCGGCGACGATCTGAGCAACCTGATCGGCTCCGATCCGTTCGCCGAGGAGCTGTCGAAGAAGTAGCGCTACGCCGCGCCCGGACCCCTGGATCGTCGTCCACCCAGCGCGGCCTGCACCATCGCGAGCTCCCCGACGTTCTCCAGCGTCACCAGCCCGACGAGTGAGCCGTCCGCCTCGATCACGGGCACCGCGGGGCACCCGTTCTCCTGCATCCGGCGAAACACTGCCTCCAGCATCTCGCGCGGGTGCGCGGTGCCGCAGGAGCGCTTCGCGACGTCCTCGATGCGGCGATCCGTCCGGCCGTTCGCGAGCGACGTGAGGAGGTCCGCCCGCGTCAGGATCCCGAGAACCGGGCCTAGCGGACCCGACCCCAGAACCGGAAAGTCCTGCTGGTGTCCGCCCAGGAGCAGCTCCACGGCGCGGGAGAGCGGCTCGTCTCCCCGGAGCGTCTGGAAATCGCGGATCATCGCCCGCGAGACC
>Ga0066709_100000002_pt1 | contig 62674 bp, 49 predicted proteins | sample GraSoiAngelo_158_FD_79665 | JGI IMG/M metagenome (GOLD analysis project Ga0066709, IMG submission 79665) | Grasslands soil microbial communities from the Angelo Coastal Reserve, California, USA - 14_1009_16_30cm | ecosystem: Environmental > Terrestrial > Soil > Grasslands | place: USA...
GCCCCGACGAAGCCCCCCGCGAACGTGTCGCCCGCTCCGGTGGGATCGACGACGGTCCCGATCGGATACGCCGGGCAGCTGAAGTACTCGTCGCGGCCCTGCAGAAACGCGCCGTGCTCCCCCTGTTTTACCACAACCGTCTCGGGGCCGAGGGAGAGGATCGCGCGGGCGGCCTTGTGCGTCAGCGCTTCCCCGGTGATCTCGCGCGCCTCTTCCTCGTTGATGATCAACATGCGAACCCGGCGGAGAATCCCGAGCAGCTCCGCCCGCTTGCTCTGGATCCAGTAATTCATCGTGTCCGCGAGAACGAGCTGAGGCTTCTCGAGCTGATCCAGAACGTCCCCCTGCAATACCGGATCGATGTTGGCGAGGAAGACGGTCTTGAGCGCGCGGGTCTCGCGGGGCAGCTTGGGCTTGAATCGCTCGAAGACGTTCAGCTCGGTGCGGAGCGTTTTCCGCGTGTTCATATCGTCGCTATAGACGCCCTCCCAGCGGAAGGTCTTCCCCTCGCTCACCTCGAGGCCGCTCAGGTCGAGCTCGGCCTGCTGCAGGGTCGCGCGGGCCTCGGCGGGAAAGTCCTGCCCGACGACCGCCACCACGGAGACCGGCAGGAAGTAGCGCGCCGAGAGCGCGAAGTAGGCGGCGGACCCGCCGAGCACCTCCGTGACGCGCCCGGCGGGGGTCTCGATCGTGTCGAGGCCGATCGAGCCGACGACCGCGATCGCCACGGCTACATCGTCTCCGGCGCGCTCACGCCGAGGAGGTGGAGCCCGCGGCGGAGGACCACGCCCGTCGCGCGGGTGAGAAGGAGCCTGGCCGCCGTCCGCTCGGCATCGGCGGTGACGACGCGATGTTGATGATAAAACGAATGAAAGCGAGCCGCTAAGTCCTTGAGATAAGCCGGGATCCGATGTGGCTCCCGGCTCCTGGCCGCGGCGGCCACGAGGGACGGAAATCCGGCCAGGCCGCGGAGTAGCGTCTCCGTCTCCGGCTCCGTGAGGAGATCGAGCTTGGCCTTCCCGGGATCCGGCTCGGGGACTCCCTGCTCCTTGGCATAGGCGAGCACGTGGGCGATCCGGGCGTGGGCATACTGAACGTAGAAGACCGGATTCTCTTCGGTGCGGCGAACCGCGAGCTCGAGGTCGAAGTCCATGGGGCTCTCGGCCCGCCTCATCAAAAAGAAGAACCGCGCGGCGTCCACGCCGACCTCGTCGATGAGCTCGCGCAGGGTGATGAACTCGCCGGACCGCTTCGACATCTTGACGACCTCTCCGGCGCGAAGAAGCCGGACCCACTGGATCATGATCACGTCGAAGCGATCGCGGGGCCACCCCAGCGCCTCGATGACCCCTTCCATCCGCGCGACGTGGCCGTGGTGGTCGGGACCCAGGAGATCGATCAGCCGGTCGAAGCCGCGCGAGAACTTGTCGTTGTGATAGGCCGCGTCCGCGAGGAAGTAGGTGGGCTCCCCGTTCGACCGCACGACGACGCGGTCCTCCTGGTCCCCGAACTGGGTCGAGCGGAACCAGAGCGCGCCGTCGCGCTGTTCCAGAAGCCTTTGTTCGTGGAGCCGGTTCCGGGCCGCGTCGACCGCGCCGCCGCGGTGAAGCTCGCTCTCCCGCATCCAGCGGTCGATGCGGGCTCCGAACCGCTCGAGCTCCGCCTTCTGGACCTCGAGCATCCGATCGATACCCCACGCGCCGAACTTGAGGCGCTGATCCCGCTCGGGAAGCTCGAGCCACCCGCGCCCGGTAGCTAGGTCGAGCTCCTTGACGAGCTCGGCGACGTAATCGCCGGAGTATCCCTCTTCGGGAACCGGGGGCGCCGTGGCGCCGATCGACTCCGCGAATCGCGTCCGGATCGACGCCCCGAAGAGCTCGGCCTGGAGTCCCCAGTCGTTGCAGTAGAACTCGCCGGCCGCGCGCCAACCCGCGGCGTTCAGGATCCGGATCAGCGTGTCCCCGATGCTCGCGGCGCGCGCGCTCACCACGTTCAAGGGACCGGTGGGATTGGCGCTGACGTACTCGACCAGCACCTTCTCGCCGCCTCCGGCCTCGCTCGCGCCGTAGGTGTCGGGCCCGGCCAGGATCTTCCGCACCGTGTCTTGAAGCCACGCGGGAGCGAGCCGAAAGTTCAGGAACCCCGCGCCGGCGGTCTCGACCGCGGTCACGACCCTGGGATCGACCTCGAGGGCTTCGATCAGGGACTTCGCGACGTCGCGCGGCGGGCGGCGCGCGGACTTGGCGAGCGTAAGCGCCACGTTGCTCGCCCAGTCGCCGTGTCCCGCCTCGCGCGGTACCTCGACCTCGACCGGAACTCCCTCCGGAAGCGCTAAGCCCGCCTTCCCGATCGCCGCATGGAGCCGGTCGATCAGGTAGCCCTCAATCGGCCACGACTTCACGATCGGCATCGCCCCAGAGCTTATCGAGGAGGTAGTACTCCCGCGCGCGTGCATGGAAGACGTGGACGACGAAGTCGACGTAATCGAGGAGAATCCACCGGCGCGCTTCGAATCCCTCGGAGTGCCACGGCCTGACGCCGCGCTCCCGAAGCCCGAGGTCGACCGCCTCGGCGATGGCCTTGACCTGAACCTCGGAGTGCCCCGTCGCGAGGACGAAGTAGTCGCAAACGCCGTCGAGCCGGCGCAGATCGAGGATGAGCACGTCCTCGGCCCGCTTCGTCAGCGTGAGCCGGGCCGCTTGGAGCGCGAGATCGTGGGGCGTGGATGGGGCCAGGGAGGGCAGGTTCACCGATGCCGCGTGACCGCGTAGCGGAGCGCGTCGCGGAGCGATTCGCGCGCATCGGTGTCCGGAACGTGCTTGAGCTCCGACTCCGCCCGATCCGCGAGCTCCATGGAACGGGCCTGGCTGTACGAGACGCCGCCGTTCTCGGTCACGAAGCGGACCACGTCGGCCCAATGGCCGTTCCGGAATTCCTGGTTTCGGATCAAGTCCACCATCTGGCTCCGGTCGCGGTCGGGCGCGTTTCGGAGCGCGTTGATGAGAGGAAGCGTGATCTTGCCGCCGTCCAGGTCGCTCCCCATCGCCTTCCCCATCACGCTCTCGGCGCCCAGGTAGTCGAAGATATCGTCCGTGATCTGGAAGGCCAGCCCCACCGCGTGGCCGAACCGGCCCAGGGCGCGCCGCGCCCCCGCGTCGCCGCCCGCCGCGAGCGCTCCCAGCTCGCAGCCGGCCGACATCAGGCACGCCGTCTTCTCCTCGATGACGCGCATGTACTCGGCTTCCGTCAGGTCGAGACGGTTCTTCTGCTCGATCTGGCGGAGCTCGCCCTGGCTCATCCGGTGGGTCGCCTCCGCGAGCAGATCCATCGCGCCGTACATGCGGTTTCGAACCAAGATCGAGAATGCCTTCGAGTAGAGGTAATCGCCCATGAGGATCGCCACGTCGTTGCTCCACGCGCTGTTCACGGTGGGCAAACTCCGCCGGACGAGGCTCTTGTCGATGCTGTCGTCGTGAATCAGCGTCGCGGTGTGGATCAGCTCCACGACCACCGCGCCGAGGAGCGCCTCCTCCGTGACCGATCCGAACGCCTGGGAGGTCAGCAGGAGGAGCGTGGGGCGGAATCGCTTCCCGAACGCGCGGTGGAGGTGCGCGCCGACCGCTCCGACCAGGTGGACGTCGCAGAAGAATGCGTCGTCCAGGCGTTCCTGGAACCGCTCGAACGCCTCGGCGATTGGGCCCCGAATAACCTCGAGGGTTGGCTCCTCGGTCTGGGTCCGCTCTCGGCTCTGCCCGTTCCTGGTCAAGTCGCTCCTAGTGCCTGGAAGGAATTGAATTACGGGCCGCCAGCCTAGGCTCCAGGCCCCCTTAAGTCAATCGAAAAGGCCTCGCGTGCCCTCCGGAGCAGCCGTTCCCGCTCATTCAACGACGGTTCCTCAACGACCTGCTCGAGCAACCAGCCGAGGATTTCCCCCACCCGGGGCCCGGGCGGGAGGCCAAGCTCCCGCATCACGTCCTTACCGTCCACCTTGAGGTCGCCCAGCGTCAGCGCCGCCTTGGCCGCGAGGACGCCCTCGATCCTCCCGCGGAACTCTTCAAGATAGTGTGGGAATCCCGTCTTCAGCCCGTTGCCGACATTGTCCGCGATCCGAAGATCGAAGAGGTCGGCGATCTTGTCCACCCCGACTTTCTGCACGAACCGACGCACCGCCGCGTCCGTCCACTCCGGCCGGTAGTCGAACATGTGGTACCGCACCAGATGGACCACCTGCTCCATGGTATCGCGGCCGAATCGCAGCCGGGTCATCGCCTCCTCGGCGAGCCGGGCGCTCTCGAACTCATGATTGTAGAACGTGGCGTCCCCGTTCTCCCGCTCGACGCGTGTTACCGGCTTCCCCACGTCGTGGAACAGGGCCGCGAGGCGCACGATCGGCTTCTCGGCCGGGGCGGAATCCACGGTATAGAGCGTATGGAAGTAGACGTCGTGGGCGTGATAGCGATTCTGGGGAACGGCGACGGAAGCCTGCAGCTCGGGGAGGAGAATCGCGAGGAGCCTCGCCTTCCGGAGCACCTCGAAGCCTCGGGACGGCCGAGGAGCGCCCAGGAGCTTCAGGAGCTCGTCCCGAAGCCGCTCCGCGGCCACGCGCGCGACCTCGGCCCGCGCCTCGCCGAGCGCCGCTTCGGTCGCCGGCTCGAGATCGAACTCCAGCGTGGCCGCGAAGCGCGCCGCGCGGATCGGCCGGAGCCCGTCTTCGCGGAAGCGATCGACCGGTGATCCCACCGCTCGGAGAAGCCGCGCTGAAAGATCGTCCCGGCCCCCGAAGGGATCGACCTCCTCCCCGTGGAGAGGATCCCACGCGATCGCGTTCACGGTGAAGTCGCGCCGCGCGAGGTCGGCCTCGAGATCGGTGACGAACTCGACCCGATCGGGGCGTCTCGCGTCGGTGTATCCCCACTCGATCCGGAAGGTCGTCACCTCACAGGGACCCGCGTCGGTCGGCACGGTGACGGTGCCGTGCTTGAGGCCGGTCGGGATTGCGGAGGGGAAGATTTTCAGCACTTCCTCCGGGCGCGCGATCGTGGCGATGTCCCAGTCGGAGACCGCCACGCCCCGGAGGAGGTCCCGAACGCAGCCGCCCACGAGGTAGGCGCGGTGCCCGGCCCGTTGGAGGCGCCGGAGCAGATCCGTGATCGCGGCCGGGACCCGCTTGGGATCGAGTGGACGGAGTGTCATCCCGCTCCATGGTACCAGACGGGGCGGCTTGTGCCGCGCCCGGCGACTGCGTAGGCTCGCGCCCGTGCGACCCGTGCGCCCCACCATCACCCCCGCCCTGAATCCCGCCCTCTTCGCCGCGCTCACCATCACGATGCTTGTGTGGTTCGGGACGGCCTCGGCCGAGCCTCTCTTTCTCCCGGCCTCGTCGCAGGGCGGATGGCTGGCCGCGGACAAGGAGCTCCACTTCGCCGGCTGCCTCGCGATCTCCGCTTCCCTGCGCGTGGCGGGGCGATCCGACGGCGAGAGCTTCGGCGGCGCGATCGGGGTCGGAGTCCTCAAGGAGATCTACGACGGGACCCTCAAGCCGCGCCGCAAGGGGCACGGGGCCAGCTGGAAGGATTTGGCCGCGGACATCCTCGGCGCCGCGGCCGGGATCGCGATCGTCGGCGCGCTGGACCGGTAGCTAGGCTCCGTTCTTGGCCGGGAGGACGATCGTGAATCTCGCTCCCGCGCGCGCCATGTTCTCCGCGGCGATTCGGCCCCCGTGGTTCTGCACGATCCGGTAGCAGGTCGATAGCCCGAACCCGTGCCCCTCGGGCTTCGTGGTGAACGACGGCTCGAAGAGCCGCGTCATGGCGGTGGCGGGAATGCCGGGTCCGGTGTCCTCCACCGCGAGCTCCACCTCCTGTCCGGCGGTCTTGAACCGCGTCCGGATCGCGATGCGACGCTCCCGGACGTCGTTCCCGCGCATGGCGTCGGCGGCGTTGCTGAACAGATTGAGGAGGACCTGCTGGATCTGAGCCGGATCGATGTTCATCTCCGGCAGATCGCCGGCGAGATCCAGATCGAACGCGACCTGCTCATATTTGTTCTGCGGCACGATGAATTCGACCGTGCGGCGGACCACGTCGTTGAGCCGCGTCGGCTGCAATCTAACGCCCTGGTGCGAGAAATCGAGGAGACCCTTGACGAGCACGCCCATGTTGCTCGCCTGCTCGAAGATGATCCGGGCGCTTTCTTTGAGTCGATCCGGCTGGATCGCTCCCCCGACGTTCATGAGCAGGAGCTGCGCCCGGCCCGAGATCGCCGCCAGGTAGTTGTTCAGCTCGTGGGCGATCTCGGCGGCCATTTCCCCCTTCGCCGCGAGACGCTCCGAGGAGATGAGCTCGTCCTTCGCCTTCTCGAGGGCGATGTAGCGCGCGCCCGCCTCCTTGATCAGAAAGAGCGGCACGAAGAAGAAGACGAGGCCGAAGAACCCGACCGCGAGGTAGGAGACGACGATGAGGGGCGAGAGGAAGAAGAGCGCCGTGGAGCCGACCAGGGAATTGTAATAGAGGTACTCCTCGCGCCAGGTCTTGAGTATGGGGCGGCCCGAATCGAGCGCGACGGCCGCGGAGACGAGGAGGGTATTCATCAGAAAGTAGACCACCGTCGCGCCGACCCAGGGGAGCAGCATCTGGTGCCCCCGCAGCGCGTCGAGCCCCCTCTCCGCGAGCGGCGCCCCGCCCAGCGCGGTGAACGCGAGCCCCGCGGCGGTGAGCGTGATCACGTTCTGGCCCGCGTTGAAGACCGCCTTGTACCAGACCCGGTGGGAGAAGAAGACATTCGCGAGCGTGAAGGCGATCGCGACGATCCAGATCGCCGGCTTGAAGCCGAGGAGGATCAGGAGGCTGATGTCGACCGTGGAGGCCATGCTCTCCATGGCCTTCCCGGTGACCGTGGGGAGCCAGAGGCTCTCCGCCAGGAGGCTCACCAGGATCCAGGCGGCGAGGTACATCGCGCCGATCGCCCAGAACGAATGGAAGGAGAGCGCGAGGAGCGCGCCGCCGACCGCGCCGACGATCGCGATGAACGCGACGAGACCTTGCGTCATGGATTCACCGGGCGACGATGGAGGCGCGCGCTAGGAGGATACGGATTGGAAGGTCTTCGCGAACGCGCTCCGATTCGCGCGGGCCGGCCAGGGCGTGCCGGAACGCGACCTTCCGTGGTCACGACGCGAACCTAACAGCGGGCTAGAGGACCGTCAACGGGATTCCCCCCGGTTGTCGCGCTCGAGGAGCTCCCTCGGGTTGAGCGGCTCCTCGGGGGTGCCCTTGGGCGCGCTCAAATCCAGGTCGCGCGGCCTCGCGGCCTTCAAGAGGGCGAGGCCCCGGAGCTCCACGAGCACCGACTCCGCCTCGGAGTAGATCGAGATCCACCGGGGGAGCCCGGAAGACGGATCGGCCGCGATCCACGTGGATACCTCCCCGAGCGAATCGCCCAGCGATGCCGACCTGAGGCGGTAGCCCGACCGCGCCGCCCCGCGGATCACGCGCCGCTCGGGAATCGAGCGGAGATCCTTGGCCAGGATCCGCTCCGGGTCCGAGATGAGCCGTCGGATCTGGAGGGGCGATCGAGTGAAGGGCGCACGGTAGACGAGCCGCTCGGCCGGGCTATAGACCAGGAACGCGTCGCGCTCCCGGTCGATGACCATCTCGTGCCCGCCTTTCCCCTCGGACTTGTAGCGAAGCCCCCGTCCCGGGAGATACCAGAGCCGGCCCCGCTCGACCTCGGGCGGACCCCCGAAGGGATCGCTCCGCTCGATCGAAACGCGCGCGGTCGCCTCGGGCGCGCTGGCCATCGGGCGGAGCATGGCGTGCACCGCCTCCTCAGGGTCGGCATCCCGCCGCGAGGCTGCCGGAGGAGCCGCGGATACCGCGATGGCGCTCAACGCGACGACCGCGACGACCGCGACGCGGAGCTCCGCCCTCACGGCGCCGCCCCCGAGTCGGCGACGCCGAACAGGCGGCCGAGCAGCTCACGTCCGCGTGGATCGTCGAGCGCGAGGATCGTCCAATCGGCCCGCGCGGGAGGCAGCCTATGGAACTGGGACGGTTTCGCCGCGGCGTGGTCTTCGATATCCAGACGAATGCGCGTCGCGCCTCGCGTCCACTCGATCCATCGTGGGACGCGCCCGCTCTTGAATCGCCCGACCGGCCCATACCGGATCGCGATCGAATTCCGATCGTCCGAGCCGAGCCGGATCTTGAGCGTCCTCGGCTCCGCCTTCGCGCTCAGCTCCAGGGTGAACGGGTGGGCGCCGTCCGCGCCGTCGAACGCGCCCGCGAGTCGCCACCCCTCGCCTGAAGCCTCGACCGCCGCATGCTCGACCGCCCGGCGCACCCGGGGCGCGCCGAACGCCCAGGGGCGCGCGAGGAAGCGGAGGCCGTCGGGACCGAGCCCGCCGCGGGATTGGACCCGCCCCGCGAGGCCGAGATCGTAGGGACGGATCGTGATGTAGACCGAATCCGCGAGGACCGTCGCGTCGAGCGTGCGGATCGGGCCCGCGTAGGCCACCACCGCGAGGCTCTCGTGAACCGCGGCCCAGCGGGTGTTCAAGCCCTCGCGCCCCTTCCCGCCGCTCCGGACCGCGAGCATCCCCGCGCCCCTCGTCGCCGAATCCACGCCGGCGAAAGCCTCGAGGAACCGGGCGCGGGCTTCCCCGCCGGTCGAGGGAGCCGGCCCGTGGGCGCAGCCGGCCGCGAGGAGGAGGGCGCAAATCGCTTGCGCCGTTCCGGCGCGCCGGGCAAAGTCCCCGCAATGCAGGCGCCCCCGCCGGACCGCGACGCCGTCGCGTTTTGGAGACCAGCGCCGGGCGACTTCCCCCCGCGCGCGGGGTTCGCGCTCGCGTTCCGGCGGGGCGGAGTGAGCCTCGACCCCTACGCCTCGCTCAACCTCGGCTTGGGGGTGGGCGATGAGGAGCGGTCGGTGCGGGAGAACCGCCGCCGGCACAACGCCGCGGCCGGGATCGAGGGCGACGAGCCGCTGCGCCTTCACCAGGTGCACGGGCGGCGCATCGTCGAGCCGCGCCAGGCGCCGTGCGAGGCCGACGGGTTTCTGCTCCGCGCCGGAGATCCATGGGTCGCCGTCTCTGCCGCGGACTGCGCGCCGGTCGCGATCGTGGCGGAGGACCTTGGGAGGGGCGTTCTCCTCCATTGCGGGTGGCGCGGAGCGCGGGAGCGGATCGCGGCCCACGCCGTGAGCCTGCTCGAAACGGTCGGCGTTGCGAGGGAGCGGCTCCACGCCGCGATCGGTCCGTGCATCCGCGCCTGCTGCTTCCCGATCGGACCCGAGGTCGCGGCGCAGTTCGACCCGAAGCTTCTCCACGAGCACCCCAGCGGCCGGCCCGCGCTCGATCTCCCCGAGGCGATCGCCGCCGCCCTCCTCGAGGCGGGGATCCCGCGCGAGCGAATTCGCGCGACGCCGGATTGCACCTCGTGCCTCCCCGATTTCTATTTCTCCCATCGGAGGGACCGGGGCGTCACGGGCCGGCACTGGGCGATTCTCCGACTCCCGCCTTTGGGCGCCTGAACCACCGCTGCGCGTTCCGCTCCAGGCGCAGGAACGCCTTTCGACCCAGCATCCCGAGGCCGAGCCCGAGAAGGATCCCCGCGAGGACATCCGAAGGCCAATGATCCCCGACGTAGACCCGGGAGAAGCAAACCAGGGCCGCCACGACGGCGGCCGGAATCGTCGCCGCCGGAAACACGGTCGCGACGATCGGTACCGCCGCGGAGAAGTTGACGGCGTGGACCGACGGGAAGGCGTAGGAGCGGCGCACGCCGAAGAGCGGGTGCGAGTCGGCGAGAACCACGGAAGGACGCGGGCGCTTCACGATCGGCTTGATGATCTTCGCGCTGACCTGGTCCGCGACCGTGAGCGTCAGCGCGAGGACGACGAGCGCCAGAGCTCCGCGGGCTCGCTGCGTCAGGAACAGCGCGCCCACGAGAACGAGGAGCGGAATCTTCCAGCGCCCCGGATCCGTGAGCGCCATCATGATCGGATCGAGCGCGGGGTGGTGGAGCCCGAGATGGATGGCCCGGAAGAGCGCCGGGTCCCAGGCAAGGAGAATCACCAAGCCCGGCTAGAACTCGGGGCCGAACGTGAAGAAACTACGGGGCTTCCCGAGGCCCCGTTCGAACCGGTGCTCCCTTCCCCAATCGTAGCGAAGGACGAAGTAGCCCAGGTTGATGCGCGCGCCGAATCCGAAGGCCATCCGCATGCTCTCGGTGTGGAATCCGCCCTTGTTGGAGAAGAAGACCGGATCGGCGTCGCTGTTCCACGCCGACGCGGCGTCGATGAACATCACGCCGTTGACCCCTCCGAGCGAGAGCGGGAGCGGAAAGCCGGTTCGAAGCGTCTCGATCAGGGGGAACCGGAACTCCAGATTCCCGATGATCGATCGCGTCCCGATCAGGTCGCCGTAGTCGACGCCGCGGTACGTGAACGCGCCGCCGAACCGGAAGTACTGCGGATCCCTCCCGAAGCTTCCGCCTCCGAGAAGCCGCCGGGCCAGCGTGAACCGGCGGGCGAGGTTCGTGTAGCGCCGCGAGTCGACCAACGCCGTGGTGTAGCTCAGGCCGCCCTCCGCGTGCTCCACGCTGTAGCGTGACCGGCCTCCGTTGATCGGTCCCGTGGAGCCGTAGAGAGCGTTGTCCCCGACCAGCGCCAGGTTGGGCGCCACGTAGAAGTAGTTCCCCAGATTGCGAATCTGCGACACCGTCCCCGTGCCGTAGTCGTAATGAAAGACGTGCTGATCCACCACCGCGGCCTGGATTCCGTACTCGATCCTTCGAAACCGCGTGAAGGGACGGGAGAAGAACAGAGCCGCGCCCCGGTGGACCTGATTCTGCAGGTCGTCCGTGGAAGGGGACGAAAGGAGGAGAAGATCTTTCTGGTACTGGAAGACCGCCAGGCCGTAATTCGTCCGGCTTGAGAGATTGGTGTATGAGAGAAAGACGTCCGAATCGCTCAGGTTGCCGTAGAGGTTCAGCACGGCGAGGATGTTGTGGTTCCCGAGAAGATCGCTGAAGGAGATGACGCTCGACCCCGCGAAGCCGACGTTCGACGCGACGACCGCCCCGCCCGAGAAGTAATCCCTGCTGAAGGAAGCGCGGTACGGGAGGTGCTGGAACGAGGTGCTGTCCGCGAGCGGCTCCCGGTAGACCATCTGGACGTAATCCGAGAGCGTCGTGTCGATCGGCGCGGGAGCCGCGGTGGAGGTCGCGTCGGCACGCGGGTCGGCGCCGGAAGAGCCGGCAGAGCCGGCCGTGCTGTCGCGCGCCGTCGAGCTCCGCGGGCTCGGTCGCGGCGGCAAGGTCGATCCTCGCGGCGGCTCCTGCGCCGGGGTCTCGTCGGAGCCAAGGGACGCCTCGACGCGCGTGCCGAGAGGCGCCAGTGCCGCCCCGGCGCCGGTCGCGGCCTCGACCGAGGTCTGGCGCTCCAGGAATTTCAGCGGCTCCCGAACGGAATAGACATCCCACCCGCCGCGCGTGAACGACGTGAAAAGTAGGCGCTTCCCGTCATGAGAGAGCGAGAGGCACGGACTCTCGGGAACGAGCCCCGAGACCCCCGTCAAGAGATCCGTCAGCCGCACGCTCTCCCCGGTCGCGAGGTCGATGCGATAGATGTTCGGGATCCCCGTCCGATCCGATACGAAGAGAAGGGAGCGCCCGTCGGGGGACCACTGCGGGGAGATGTTCGTGCCGTTCTGATTCGGCGGGACGACGACCTTGCCGCTCTCCACGTCGAGGACGGCCAGGCGCAGCGGACCAAAGATCAGCTTGCCGACCTCGGTTCCCGGTCCCTCGTCGGTCGCGTAGGCGATCTGGGTGCCGTCGGGCGACCAGACCGGATCGCGGACGGCGTAGCGGCCGCTCAGCTGCTGCCGGAGGTTCTTCCCGTCCGAGTCGGCCAGATAGAGCACCGACCGTCCCGCCTTCAAGCCGACGAAGGCGAAGCGCGAGCCGTCCGGCGACCACGTCGGGGAGTAGATCGCGTCGAGGCCGAATCGGAATTTCTTGACGATCTTTCCCGATGGAATCTCGACGATGTAGATCGCATCCTCGCCGCCCACCTTCGCCGGGATCGCGATCTTCTTCTCGTCCGGGGACCATGCGATCGCGGTGTTGAAGAAGCGCAGTGTCTCGAAACTGCCAGTCCGCTCGCCCTCGATCAGCTTCTTGGATTGCTTCCCGTCGAGCGCGGAGGCCAGGTAGACATCGTTGTACATGCTTCGATCGGAGATGTAGACGTACTGGAGCCCCGACGGGGACACGGACGCCGCCACGTTGAAGTTCGAGACGTCGTGCTCGGAGTCGGTCAGCTTCATCGCGATCTTGGTCGGGGTCTCGTGATCGACGATCTGAGGCAGGTATTCCTTGCGCACCGCCTCGGTCCACTTCTTCGAGAGCACGTCGATCGTGAGCCCGGTCGATGCCTCCAGGGCCCGCTCCGCGCTTCCCAGGCGCCGCGTCTTCTTCAAGATCTCGCCGATCTTCGCCAGACCGTAGTGGTCGGCGATAAACTGGAAGATCGATTGACCGAAGCGGTAGACCCGGATGTCGCCCACGTAGCCGAGCGTCCGGACCGGGATCAGGTAGCCTTCCAGCGACGCGTCCCGGAGCCACATCGCCGTGTTGGGATCGATCCCGCCGATCGACAGATACTCGGCCATCCCCTCCATGAACCAGACCGGGACCTGGGCGGCGAACGGATTCCCGAGAAGTCCCTGGTTCTCCCCGAAGAGGACATCCACTTGAAACGCGTGCACGAGCTCGTGGGTCATCACGTGATCGAGCTCGGAGTACGAACCGGTGAACGGGAGGAAGACGCGCCGCTTCAAGAACTCGGTGACGCCGCCGGTGCCGATCCCGAGCAGCTCCGGCGTGATGTTCGTCTGCTCGAAGTCGGTATGGGAAGCGTAGAGGACGAGCGGAACGCGGTTTCGGATCTCGTGATGTAGCACGCGGCTCAGACGCTGGTAGGCGCGCTCGGCCATGAGCGCCGCGTCGTTCACGGCCGCCTCCGTGCCCTGGTAGTAGTGGATGTCGAAGTGCTGGGTCCGGAGCACCCTCCAGTGGAAGCGCTTGTACTGGACCTTGTTCTGCCCGAAGAACTGGGCCGCCGCGCTGGATGGGAAGAGCGGAATCGCGACGGCGAGGGCGGCAACGGCGACCAAAGCGTACGATACGATGAGACGGCCCGCGCGGCGCTGAAGCCGATCCATGATGCTTCTCCTCATGCCACGGCCCTCTCCGTTCAGCCGGCCATCGCGGCGTCCCGCGCCTCCCGAAGCGCCTGCGGCACCGCGTCCTTGGGAATCGTTCCCTGCGCTGACTCGGGCCGCCCACCGCCGCGCCCTCCGTGGCGCTTGCAGATCTCGCCCAGCAGCGCGCCCATAGACATTGTACCCGTAGGGGCGGAAAAGTGCGCCCGTGGAGTCTCGTCGCCGCAAACGAGCAGGGCGGTCCCTCCCTGCTCCGCGATGAGCCCCGCGAGGAGCCCCGCCTCATCCGCGGGGCGATCCGGCGCGTGGAGCGCCACCACCGGTCCGTGCGGGCCGCGGGGTGCATCCGCGAGCAGGCGCGCCGCCTCGCGCTCGAGCGATTCCCTGAGGAGCGGCTTGAGGCGCCGATCGAGACGCCCGTGCGATTCCTTGAGCCGCGCGACGGCGCTCGGAAGATCGGCTTCCCCGGCCGTGAATTCGAGACAGACCCGCCGGAGGAGATCGCCGGCGCCACGGAGGCGCCGGAGCGCCCGCGCGCCGGTCACGAACGCGACCCGCGTGCCTCCCTTGTACCGCTCGATTCCGAGGATCGAGATCATGCCGACCTGGCCCGAGCGGCGGACGTGGGTTCCGCCGCACGCGGACCAGTCGTAGCCTTCGACCTCGACGACACGGACGGGTCCCTCGACATCGGGCGGCTTGCGGAGCGGAAAGCGGAGGGCGTCGTCGCGGGAGACGACGTGCGTCAGGACCTCTCGGTCCTCCCAGACGATCTGGTTGGCGCGGTCCTCGACGAGACGGAGGAGGTCCGTTCCGGGCGACGCGTGGTCGACGTCGATCGTGACCTCACCCTCGCCCAGGTGGAAGGATCGGGTGTCGGCCTTCGCCGCCTCCACGAACGCGCGGGAGAGGATGTGCTGCCCGGTATGCGACTGCATGTGATCGAAGCGGCGGGCCCAGTCGAGGACGCACTCAACGCGAGCGTCCGGAGTGACGGCCCCGTCGACGCGGTGCCAGATCTCGCCCTCGATCTCCTCCACGCCGAGCACCGTCCGGTCCCCGATCGTTCCGAGATCGCACGGCTGTCCTCCGCCACCGGGGTAGAACGCGGTCTGATCGAGAGCGACCCGCGGGCCGCCGTCCCTGTCTTGGACGGCGACAACGGTAGCCGTAAATTGCCGGAGGTGGGAGTCGTCGTAATAGAGAAGCCGGGTCAAAGCCGATGGCCCTCAGTGGCGCGTGCGGCGGGGGAACCTGGCGGATGATACAGGAGGGCCCCCCGGCAGGCAATGAGGGGCCCCGGCGCTTCCTCTGGCGCGGCGTCAGCGCGACAACGCCACGTTACGCTGCTCGATGAAATCGGCGATGCGCTCGATGATCCCCCGCAGCTCCGAGAGGTTCATTTCGAATCGCTCGTCGTGGGTGTAGGCCTTCTCCATCTCATGCACGACGCGGTGGAGCGCTTCGAGCTCCTCCACGATCTGTCGATCGATCTGACCCAGCCCGTCGACGGCGTCGTTGCTCGGACCGTTCGCCTTCGTCGGCATCGAGATCGAAACCGCTTCGGCCAGGTACTCGAGCTTCCGCGCTCCGGCGTCGACCTCCTCCAGAAGATCCGAGAAGTCCTCACGGAATTGCTGGCTCTCGATCCGTTCCAGCCGATGCGCTTCGCCGTTCAAGTGCTCGGCGACGCTCATCCGAAATCGGCGGTCATCGTCGCGACGCTGCGTAATCTCCTGGTACCCCTTGTAGCCTGGAACGCGGCGCGCGATCTCCTCGGCAACATCCAGCGTGGCAAGCTTCGGCTGGCGGATGCGTGGCATCTTTCCGTCCTCCTGACCGTTGCAGAGTGCAACCTGACGAGCCGTTCCCTGGCCGCGGTGCGCAGCGCCAGCTAATTTCCATCCATTCGCGCGGTTCTCGAATGAATTGCTCTATCCGCTTGAGGAACCGGCAGATCTAGTCCGTGCCGGCCTGCCGCCGATGGGCGACGACCCGAGCACTTGGAGACGGGACTGCAACGCCCATGCCACGGCGTCACGGCACGCCGGGTCCACCCACGATCCGGACCGCGTAGGGGAGATCGATCGGGGCCGAGCCGCGGACGATCAACCCGCCGGGAGAGACCTCGACGACCCGACTCGTGTGGATCTCCGAAGCCCAGCAATCTCCCGTCACGGGGTCGACCATGATCCCGAACGGCTCGATGCCGGTGAGGATCGCCTGCGCCGCGCCGGATGCGGAGAGCCGGGTCAAGCGTCCGTTCCCCGCGCGCGGCGTGCCGCGCTCGCTGACCCAGACGGATCGCGTCGCCGCGTCCACCGCGAGGTCCGCGATTCCGGACCATCGCCCCGGTACCTTCGTCGCCGTGGAGTCTCTCGCGTCGAGCAGGTAGAGATCATCGCCGCTCGATGTGCGCACCGCGGTCCAGGCGTGCTCCGCCGCCTCGTCGAGCGCGATCGCGATCACGCGAGCGCCGAGGGACCATTCGTTGAGTAGGATTCCATCGGCCGTGAACCGTCGCACCGTCCCTGCTTCGTTCCCGACCCAGACCGTGGGGTCGGCCGTTCCCGCTTCCACCACGTGGGCCTCTCCCAGCGAGGAGATCGTGCGGAACGTATCCACGCTCGCCGGATTGGGGCCGAACGCGCGCACGAGGTGGTCGTCGGGGAAGGCGATCCAGGCGACGCCGCGCAGATCGGAGACCGAGACGTCCGCCGGGTGCGGGTGATCGATGGTCGGCCCCGCGGGCCTCCCGTCGAAGTAGGTCCGCAGAATGAATCCCGCATCGGGCATCGTGAGCCAGAGGAGCGTGTGCACGCGGTCGAGCTCCATGTCCTCGTAGGCTTCCGCCGCGGGCTGGACGTAGAGGATGTCCCTCGCGTCGGGAGTCAGGCCAACGAGCCCCGGGAGCCCGGCCGAGAGCACCACGATCTTTCGCGAGCCCGGCGTGGCGGTGTCCGTCTGGCTCACCGCGCTGTCCCCGGAGAGGAAGAAGGCCACGAGGCGATAGTTGTACGTCTCGTCGTTCGTGACGGCGGAATCGACCGTGCCCGCGATCGTCTTCCCGTACGGATCGCCGATGTACTGAGGCGTCTCGCCGGACCGCCAACGGAGGAGAGCGTACGAGGCCACGTCCGGCTGCGGAAGCCGCGTCCAGCGGATTTCGACCTGCCTGTTCCCCGCCAGTGCGGCGAAGCCGGCGATCCTCCCGCCCGTGGCGCCGTTCTTCGGGTCGAGCGGGTTCAGGCGATCGCGCTGGGCGCATCCGGCCAGGAGCGCGGCCAAGATCACCGCGGTGACCGCGACCCGGGTCGGCACGCCCGCGGCTCCGCGCGGGCACGCCGGGTAGCCCCTCACCGGGACTGGCCGGTAAAGAGGAGGAGGAGCCCCCCGATCAGGCAGACCTGGCCCACCCCCAGCGAGAACGCCGCGTACCGGTCATAGCGGGCCGCGCGGTCGTAGAGGTCCGGGATCTGGTCGACGTCCGAGGAGGCCAGATAGCGGTCGTACCACTCGTTCCCTTGATGGTGGAAGGCGACGGCCGCTCCCGAGAGGGCCGTCCCCACGCCGACCAGGGTCCACTGCACCCAGCGCTTGCGGAACAGCGACGTTCGCGGGGCGGGGCCCAGCGGAGGAGGCGGGAGACCCGACCCGCGGAGCGCGACCCGGGGCGGTCCATGCGCGGGGTCCAGGAACGCCGAGCTCAGGAGCACGGTGTCGGCGAACGATTCACGCCCGAAGCGGAGCGACGCTCCCTCGATCCACGCGGGCTTGACCGTGAGGGGCGTCTCGCCCAGAAGCGAGTCGGCAAGATCGCCGGGACGGGCGGTCAGGAGGACGAAGGCAGGCTCCGGGTCCGATCGCAGGAGAATCGAAGGCCGAAGGTCGAGGAAGACCGTCACCGTCGAGCCGGCCCGAATGGTCACGGGGAGCGCGTCGCGCGCGGGATCGAACCGGCGCGGATCCGCGGCGAGAACACGCACACGGACCGTCTTCGCGGGAAGATGGAGCGAGTCGATCGGAGAGCGCCCGACCGGAGCGCCATCAACGAGCACCTGAAGCCCGGGCGGGATCGTCTCGACACGCAGAACGCCGGACGGAGCCGCCGTGGAATCGGCGGGCGCGGCCGACGCGGTCATCGCGGCCGCCGACGTCCAGCCGAGCAGCGCCGCCGAAAGCACGACGCCGCGAAGCCGGAGGGCCACTCCCTGGGCCCGACGCGCTGGTCTAGTAGTCAAACCCCAGGTAGAACTCCCGCTCCCAGCCCGGCTGCACGCGCTCGAAGTCCGTCCGCTTGGCGAAGTCGTAGCGCAGGACCATATACCCGAGAAGGTTCATGCGGAGCCCGATGCCGAAGCTCCCCTTGGGGCGCGGCATCGATTCGAACTTCTCCCACGCGGAGCCGGCGTCGGCGAAGGCGGCACCCTCGAGGCCCGGCAGCCCGAATCCGCGGAACGGAACGCCGAGCACGACGTGATCGAGGAGCGGGAAGCGGTACTCGACGTTCGCCATGGCCATGCGCGTCCCTTCGAAGTAGCGCCGCGGGTATCCGCGCATCGAGAGGCTCCCACCCATCACGAAGCGCTGCGGATCGGCGCCCTCGCTCGCCCTACCCTGCAGCCGCACCGCGACCGAGGTCCACTGGCTCACCCGGAAGTAGCGCCGGATGTCCGCGAGCAGGGTCACGCTCTCGTTCCGTCCCGAGGTCAGGTTCGTCGTGATCGACCCGGTCACGTTGAGCCGGGACCCGTCGCGCGGCCCGGTCGGAAACCAAAGGGTGTTGTCGCTCACGATGGAGATCGAGTGGGTAGCGAGGAGCCCTTCCCGCTCGAAGAGGCCGCCGAAGCGGTCCTTCTTGTCGTAATAGAGGGACATCGAACCGTCGATCCGGCGGAATCGCGAGAACGGATAGCTCGCGATCAACGATCCGCCCGCGCGCCGCTCGAAATAGTCGTCCCCCACGATGTCGACGAAATTGCCCGCGGAGTGGAATACGCCGAATCCGTAGTTCCACCGGTGCTCGCGACGGACGTTCCAGACCGCCAAATTCATCCGGGAAAGAATCTCCGAGGCTTGCTGCGCCGTGTTCCCGACCTGGAAGTAGTAGAGGCGGTTCCCTAGGAGGTCGCTGAAGGCCCCCTGGAATCCCTCCGACACGTTTTCCGTCGCGGCCGCGGAGATGCCGCCCTGAATCAGATCGAGCCCGTAGTGGGCCTGGTACTTCGATGGCGCTTCCGTCGAGCGCGCCAGGGTCTCGTCCCAGCTCCACTGCGGCGGGCCCTGGGCGAGAGCGGTGTCGAGCGAGAAAGAGTCTCCGGGAGCCGGGGTCCCGACCGGCATCTGATAGATCCCGAAGCCGCCGCGGTTGAATCCCGTGAAGAGGAAGCTCTTCCCGTCCGGGAGCCAGGCCGGATCGAGCGTGGCGCCGAGGATCCGCGCCGCGCGCGCGCCGTTCCCTTCGCGATTGACGGTGTAGATCTCGTACATTCCGTCCCGGTCCGAGGCGAACGCGATGCGCGAGCCGTCCGGGGACCAGGTCGGCGTCTGATCGGTCCACGGTCCACATGTGAGGTACCGGACGTCGAGGGACTCGACGTCGATCAGGAAGAGATTGTGGTGCCCTTCCTTTCCGTAGCGCGTCCGGTCCGAGGAGAAGGCGATCTCCGTGCCGTCCGGAGACCACGTCGGGTCCGAATCCGCGTAGTAGTCGTTCGTGAGCCGCGTGACCTCACCGGTGTCCCGCCGCATCACGTAGAGATCGGATTGCCCCGAGGCGCGGAGGCCGGAAAACGCGATCTTCGTGCCGTCGCGGGACCAGGCCGGCGAAGCGAGGGAGATCAGATCCTCCACGTGGCTCCGGAAGACGACCTCACGCTTCGCCAAGTCCATGATGAAGAGGGCGTCCCGTCCGCTCCACTTCGACACGAATGCCAGCTCGCCGCCGCGCGACACGTCGATCCGGCTCTGGAACGGGTGGAACGATTCGAACTGGGCGCCGCGCTGTCCGCGTACCACCGACTTCACGTTCCGTTCGGTGCCCCGGTAGGTGGCGCTGTAGATGTTCGTGTACCCGCTCCGCGCGGAAATGAATAAGTAGCGATTCCCGCCCAGGATCGTGGTGTCCGGCACCGCGACCGGCTTCAAGTTCACGCCTTGGGAGACCGCGCGATCCTGAGCCATCGTGGCGAGGGTTCCTCGGTCCTTCACCTCGGGGAAGTAGCGCCGCTTCATCGCGAGGATCCAGTCCTCCGACACGCGCCGGGCGGGCACGCCCGTCACGCGCTGGATCAGCTTCTCGAACGAGTCTTCGCGGTGGAGCTCGGTGTAGAGGCGGCGGAGCGCGTCCTGGCCGTAGGTCTCGCCGATGTACTGGCAGAGCGACTGGCCGAGCTTGTAGACGGTGAACGTCCCGTCGTATTTCCAGAATTCGTTGATCTGGGGAAGGCTCCCCTCGAGGACCATGTCGGAGACCACCATCGTCCCCTGCGCGTCCCACTTCGTCGACCAGTACTCGGCGAGACCCTCGGAGAACCAGAGCGGCGGGACCAGGTAGCTCGCCCGGCGGTGCTTCTTGTACGACTCCTCCATGATCGAGAACTGGAAGACGTGGACCATCTCGTGGTGGAGCACGTGCTGGAATTCGGCGAACGAGCCGGTATACGGGAGGACCACGCGCCCCTTCATGAACTCCGTGAAGCCCTGCACGCCTTCCGGAACGAAGAAGGGGCTCACGTTCGTCTGCTCGAAGTGGTGGTGGGAGCTGTAGACGATCAGCGGGATCATGCGCGGGACTTCGTGCTGGAACTTCGCCGACAGATCCTGATAGCTCTCTTCGGCGAGGATCAGGGCCAACCGCGCGATCGGCTCTTCCTGGGGATAATAGAAGATCTCGACGTGCTCGCCTTTCAGCGTCAGCCAGTCAAAATTCTCGTACTGAACCTTGTTTTTACCGAAGGCGTAGTACTGCGCTGCGGCAGGCGCTGCGGCGGCAAATAGAAATGCCGCTGTGAGTCCTACGAGTAGCCCGTTCTTCTTCATTCTTGAGCGGCCTTCGGTCGAGTCCGCCCGGCGAGACGACATAGGGAGGAAATGCTTACAAGAATTATACCTGCGGACGCCTCCGGGATCAAGCCCGGAGCGTGAAAAATCGATCTTTGGAGCGATCATTTTCGAGATCGTTCGCCCTCTCGTTGTCAGCCCCTTCGGGTAGGGCCGTAGGCCTGGCTCCCACCGACCCACGTTCGGACCGCACGCACGCGATGCCACCGATCGACCGCCGTTTCGCGCAGATCGTGGTCGAAATGGACCAGATCGGCCGCGAAGCCGGGCGCGAGGCGCCCTAGGTGGAGGGGCCAGCCCGCGGCTCGGTGCCCCTCTTCGAGGTGGGCGCGCAGGGCCCGCGCCAGTCGGATCCGCTGCTCCGGGTGGAATGCCTCGTCCGGCGGCTCCTCGCCCTCACGACGCAGGAGCGCCGCCTGGAGCCCGAGCAGGGGCCCGGCCCGATCGAACGGCGCGTCCGATCCGAATGCGAGGCGCGCGCCCGCTCCTGCAAGGCTTTTCCAGGCGTAGGATCGTGCGGTCCGCCGACCCCAGTGGAGGCGGGCCACGGCGCGGTCGGTCAGCTGATGGATCGGCTGCACGGATGCGAGAACCCCGAGGCGGTGGAATCGCTCCCAATCCTCGGATCGGGATAGCTGAACGTGCTCCACGCGGGGCGGAAGCGGGAAGCGCTTCCCGGCCAGCAGGCATGATTCGATCGCGTCGAGCGCGTGACGAACGGCCCGATCACCGATCGCGTGAATGGCGACCGAGAGGCCGGCGTCCGCGGCCCGCGCGCACGCGGCCGCGAGCTCGGCGGGCGGCGTCACCTCGATCCCTCGATCGCCGCTCCCCTCGTACGGCTCCTCGAGCAGGGCGGTCGCCGAGCCTAGGGTCCCGTCGGCGAACATCTTCACCGGCCCGACCCGGAGGCGCTCCCCGCCCAGGCCGGCCGCGAGCCCCAACGTTTCGCCCGCCTCGAGCGAGCTCACCGGCACCGACAGGAGGAGTCGGAAGCGGAGCTTGCCCTCCCGCTCCAGCTCGGCCGCAGCGCGCCACGTGCCCGCCCGATCGAAGTCGTGGGCGCTCGTGATGCCGAGGGAGCGGGCCTTCGCGATCGCGGCCGCGAGGTCGTCCCGGGTCGGGGTCGCGCGCCGGATCCTCTCGGTCATGAGCTTTCGCGCTTCCTCGATCAGGACCCCGGTCGGAGCGCCGGAGCGGTCGCGCTCCACGCTCCCGCCCGGAGGGTCGCCACCGCGGTCGTCGATTCCGGCTCGCTCGAACGCGGCTCGATTTCCCCAGACCGAGTGCCCGTCCACGGCGTGGAGGACGAGCGGCCGCTCGGGCGCGATCCGATCCAGGAGCGCTCGAGACCTCTCCGAGGGCGCCCACTCCCGGGGCACCCAGCCGCGCAGGAGAAGCCACTCTTCCCCCGGCGCGGCCTTCGCCCGCTCCGCGGCGGCGATCTCGATCGACCGCGTGTCCTGCGCCCGAAGCCACGGCTCGCCCAGCGCGCGAATCCACGTCACCAGGTGGATATGGGCGTCGGTGAAGCCGGGGGTCAGGGTTCCACCCTTGAGGTCGAGGCGCTTCGCCTTGCGGCCGGCGCGGGCTTTGAGATCGGCGAGGGGGCCGACCGCCATGATCCGGTCTCCGCGGACCCACACCGCCGTGTCAGGCGCGCGCCGCCCTCGCGGTCCTTTCGCGGGGCGCGAGGCGATCGAGGCATCGAGGAGCGTGGCGCCGTGGAGGAGCAGGTCGACCGGCGCGGTCACCGCGGCCCGACCTCCTTCTCGATCCACGCGAGATAGGGCGCGTGGCCGCCCTGGACCTGGAGGACCAGGATCTCGGGAACGCGATCGGGATGCGATGCCCGTATCGCCAAGACCGCGGCGCGGGCGCGGGAGGCGGTCGTCTTACCCCAGAGAAGGGTGCTCGAGTCCGCGCGCTCCTTCCCTTCCCACCGATAGAAGGCGCGCCCGTTCGGGGTGACGGTGGCGCACGCGACGGCGCGGGAGCGCACGAGCGCTCGGGCGGCCCGCTCCGCGGCAGCCCGGCTCGGATAGGCCGAGAGGATCACGACCGCGCGGGGGACGCGGCGCCGCGAGCGGGGAGCGCGGGGCCGCGGACGCTTCGTCTTTCGCTCAGCCATTGCTCTTCCCTCCCAGGCGCTCGTGGATTGCGCGCTCGATCCGGTCGGCCGCGCGCTCCCAGGTGAACTCGGCGATCCGCCCCCGCCCTCGCGCGGCGAGCGCGGCCCGCGCCGACGGATCGCGGAGGAGCGGCGCGACCTTGCGCGCCAGCGCCCACGCCCAGGGCCACCGGGCCACGGCGGCCGTCCCGCCGTCGACGGCGAAATCCTCGGTTCCGCTTCGGGTGCAGACGACCGCGGCGCCGCAAGCCATCGCCTCCGCCGCGGTGTTGCACCATCCGGCCCTCCGCTCGCCGCTCACGAAGAGGTCCGCGTCGGCATAGAGCCCCCGAAGCTCTTCCTGAGTCGGGCGGAGCGCCCAGCGAAACGGTATGGAGAGGGCCCGCGGGAGCTTCGGCTCCGGCTCACCGTTCGGAGGCGCGTCGAAGAGCGTGAGCTCGACCGAGACGCCGGTGGCGCGGGCCGCGGCTTCCACCGCGCGCGCGGCCGCCCACGATCCCTTCCTTGGCCGCGACAGCCGCCCATAGACGAGCGCCTTCACAGGGCTCCCCGCGCGGAACCGGTCGAGGCGCGGGTCGGGGTCGCGCGGCCAGAACATCTCCAGATTCACGCCGCCCGCCGCGTCGACGGCCTGCACGCCGCGTCGGGCGAGGTAGCGCCGCATCCCCGCCGAGTTCGCCAGCACGAGGTCCGCGCGCCGCCACGCCCTGACGGAGCCGCGGGCGCCTTCCAGGACGGCGTAGAAAACCCGGAGCGCCCCTTCGGCATCGGCGTCGAGGAAGAGCGCCGGGTCGGGCGAGAGCACGGCGTCCCACCGCCCGGGCCGAAGCTCCTCGAGCGTCCCGACGCGCCCGTCGAAGCGAAGCCACGGGCGCTCGACCCCGCGCGTCTCCGGCGTGAGCAACGCGACATCGTGCCCGCGCGCCACCCAGATTCGCCCCAGCTCCAAGAACCTCCGAACACCGCCGTAGACCCCCAGATGAGGCAGCGCGACCGCGATTCGAAGGGCGCTCATGAGCGCGCGGAGTTTACATTTGCCTCCCCCCACCCGGTGCACTAAATTCGCAGGCTATGCCTCGCGCGGCTGAGAGAAGCACGACCGAATGGCTGGAGCATTTGACCGTGCTCCCGGGCACGCCGGGCCACGAGCAGGCCGCCGCGCGGGAGATCGAGAGGGCCTTCTCCCTCTACGCCGACCGCGTGGAGCGGGACCGCGTGGGAAATCTCCGCGCGTGGATCGACGGCGCCGGCGATCCGCCGCGCCCTCGCGCGCTCCTCGCCGCCCACATGGACCGGATCGGGTTTCTTGTGAAGTCGGTCGAGCCCGGGGGCTACCTCAGGCTCACCGAGCTGGGCGGGTTCGATCCGCGCACGCTTCTCGGCAAGGAAGTCCTGATCCATTCCAAGACCCCGATGGCCGCGGTCTTCGGAACAAGGCCGCCCCATCTCCAGAAACCCGGCGAGTCGGACCGCGTCCTCCCCGTCGAAGAGCTTTATCTCGACACGGGGCGCCCCGAGCGCGAGGTGCGTCGCCGGGCCCCGGTCGGAACGCCGGTCACGCTGCGCCAGCCCCCGGTTCCGCTCCTGGGCGGCCGCCTGGCCGCGCCCGCGATGGACGACCGCGCTGGGATCGTCGTGCTCCTGCGTACCCTCGAGACCCTGAGCCGCGATCGTCCGGCCTGGGACGTCGTCGCGGTCGCGACGGTCGAGGAGGAGTTCGCCGCCATCTGCTTCGGCGCGAGAACGGCCACGGAGTCGATCGACCCGCAGCTCGGCATCGCGATCGACGTGAGCCACGGCGACATGCCGGGCGCCCGCGAGGGCGACACGGTTCCGCTCGGCGGCGGCCCATCGCTCTGCGTCGGGGGAAACATCCACCCCAAGGTGGTCGAGGGGCTGCGCGCCAGCAGCCGCGCGCTCGGCATGACGGTCCAGATCGAGGGCTGCCCGATGGGCTCGTCCACGGACGCGATGGACATCCAGATCGCCCGCGAGGGAGTCCCGACCGCGGTGATCGGGATCCCCTGCCGCTACATGCACACCGGCATCGAGACCGTCGAGCCGCGGGACGTCGACGCGTGCGCGCATCTCCTCGCGCACTACCTCGCCGCCCTTCCCGTGGAGTGGCGTGCGACCGAGGTTCTGAAGTGAGTCGCGCTGCCGCGCCCACTTTCGAGGAACGATTCCTCGAGACGTTCTCGAATGCCGTCGGCGTGAGCGGCGGCGAGGAGAGCGTGCGCGCCGCCGTCGTGGACGCGGTGAAGGACCACGTCGACTCGCTGGAGGTCGACGCGATGGGAAGCCTGGTCGCCCGGATCGCGCCCACGGGGAAGCGGCGCCGACCGCACGTCATGCTCTGCGCCCACATGGACGAGATAGGCGTGATGATCACCGGCATCGAGTCGGACGGCCGGCTCCGGTTCCGGAAGGTCGGAGGAATCGACTCGAGGATCCTGGTGGGCCAGGTGTTTCGCATCGGGTCGAACGGGCTACGCGGCGTTTCGGGAACCCTGCCGCCGCATCTCATCACGCGCGCCGACCGCGAGAAGGTGGCGGCGGTCGAGGATCTCTACCTGGATATCGGCGCGGCGTCACGCGAGGAAGCGCAGGGGCGCGTCGCCATCGGCGACTACGCGACGTTCGATACGACGTACGAGAGCTGGGGAGACACGCGCAAGGGAAAAGCGTTCGATGACCGCGTCGGGTGCGCGGCGCTCGCGAGCCTGGTGCGCCAGCGTCCGCCCGTACCTGTGACCGCGGTCTGGAGCGTCCAGGAAGAGGTCGGATTGCGCGGCGCCGCGGCGGCCGCCCGGCGCGTGGCGCCCGACCTCGCCGTCGTGCTCGAAGGCACTGCCTCGGGGGAAGCTCCGGGAATGGCGCCCGAAGAGTCGGCGCCACTCATGGGAGGCGGGCCCGCGCTCACCGTGCAGGATCGGAGCCTGATGGCCGACGCGCGCTTGGTGGACTTGATCGAGCGGACGGCGCGGCAGCGGAAGATCCCCACCCAGTGGAAGCGGCCGGGCATCGGCGGCACCGACGCCGGACGGATCGCCCTCTCGGGAGCCGGGGTTCCGTCCGCGGTGATCTCCATCCCCTGTCGCTACATCCATGCCCCGGCCGCATACCTCGACATCCGGGACGCGCGGCGCATGGTCGCCCTCGTCTGGCACTTGCTTGACTCTCTGACAAAGGAGTGGCCGTGAAATCGCTCGCCGGCAGGGTCGACTCGCTCCTCCCTTCCCTCCTCTCAGCGTTCGGGCCGCCCGGCCGGGAGAGCGGCGTCCGCGACGTGCTTCGCCGCGCGCTTCGCGGCCTGGGGAAAGTCACCGAGGACGCGACCGGGAACCTCCATCTCCATCGGCCAGGCAAGGGGCCGCGGCTTCTCCTCGCGGCGCCGATGGATGCCGCCGGCCTGATCGTGACCCGGGTCGACTCCACGGGCCTCGCGCGCGTGGCGGTCCTCGGAAACCGCAATCCCGCCGAGCTCGTGGGCGCCACCTTCCGCTTCGAGGACGGCGCACTCGCGCTCCTCGGCTGCGATAGACCCAAAGGTACCAAGAGCGGCGCCGAGATCGAGGCGGATCAGCTCTTCCTGGAAACCGGATTGGGGCCGAAGGAAGCGGGGCGCCGGCTCCGCGTCGGCTCGATCGGCGCGATCGAGGATCGGCCGATCCGGCTCGGCGACCTCTGGTGCGCCGCGAATCTCGACAGCAGGGCCGGCTGTGCGGCGGTCGTCGCGGCGCTTCGCGCGACGCCCTCGCCGCGGTACGATCTACACGTGATCTTCAGCGCGCAATCGGACCTGAGCGCCCGCGGGGCGGTCACCGGCGCGTTCGGCGTCGACCCCGAGCAAGCCGTCGTGGTCGACGTGGCGCACGTGGATCCCAAGGAGACGGGCGGCGCGGCGGTCGGAAAGGGCCCCTGCCTGGGACTTAAAGAATCTGGGTTCCTGGCGCACCCCGAGGCGCTCGCGCTCGTGAAGCGCGCCGCCGCGGCGGCGCACGTCCCGACGCAGTGGCTGATCCGCGAGTCGGAAGGAAGCGACGCGCGCGCCGTCCGCGCGGCCCGCACCGGGGTCCCGACGGCTCTGATCGCGATCCCCGCCCGACGGAGCGGCGGTCCGGTCTCCTTCGTTCACGCGCGCGACATCGGCCAGACGGCGACTCTTGTAGCGCGGCTCCTCACGACGCCGCCGAAATCGAAAGGAGGACGGAGATGAAGGTCTCCGAACGCGGGGACAAGGCGCAAGCCTCCCCCATCCGCCGCCTCGCCCCCTACGCGGACGAAGCGGTGAAGAGCGGGGCCAGGGTCTATTACCTGAACATCGGCCAACCCGATCTGCCCACGCCGGAGATCGTGATGGAGCGCATTCGTAGCTACCCTGGGAAGTACGTCCCGTACAGCCCGTCGGCGGGAATTCCCGAGTTCCAGAAAGGAATGGCCGCCTACTACGCGCAGCAAGGGCTCCAGGTCGCGCCGGCCGAGGTGCTCACGACGGTGGGCGGGAGCGAGGCGCTCCAGTTCGCTTTCTGGGCCCTCTTCAACCCGGGCGACGAGGTCCTCCTCTTCGAGCCCTTCTACACGAACTACGCCACGATGGCGCTGGTCGCCGGCGTGGGCGTGAAGCCCCTCACGTGCGACTCGCGGACCGGCTACCACCTCCCCCCGATCGAGGCGATCGAGCGGGCCGTGGGCCCGAAGACACGCGGCGTCCTGATCTGCGCGCCCTCGAACCCGACCGGGACCGCATACACCGCGGCGGAAATCGACGCGATCGTCGACTTGGCCAAGCGGAAGGATCTCTGGATCATCACGGACGAGGCGTACCGCGAGTTCATCTACGACGGAACGAAGTGCGAAAGCCCCATGACCCGCAAGGGCGCCGAGGAGCGCACCGTTCTGGTCGACTCGATCTCCAAGCGGTTGAACATGTGCGGCGCGCGCGTCGGCGCCCTCGTGACCAAGAACGCCGCGGTCCGCGACGCCTGCTTGAAGTTCGCGCAGGCACGGTTGTCGCCGCCGACCCTGGGCCAGTACGCGGCGGCGGTGATCGACCAGGTGCCGGCCTCCTATACGCAGGGGGTCGTCGCGGAGTTCAAGAAGCGACGGGACCTCGTGCTCGAAGGCCTCGGGAAGATCCCCGGCGCGTTCGCCCGGAAGCCGGAAGGCGCGTTCTACCTCATGGCCGAGCTTCCCGTCCCCGACGCCGAGGAGTTCGTGATCTGGATGCTGAAGGAATACCGGAAGGACGGAGCGACCGTCATGGTCGCGCCCGGTGACGGCTTCTACGCCACGCCGGGCCGCGGGAAGAACGAGATCCGCTTCGCCTACGTCCTCGAGACGGGCGCGCTCACCAAGGCGATGGAGGTTCTGGCCGGCGCGCTGGAGGCGTACCCGATCCGGGTCGCCAAGTAGGGCCGGCGCCCGTTTACGAGAAGAGCGCCTTCACTCCCTCGCGCGCGGCGTCGAGCCAGGTGCCCGGGAAGAGGCCCGGCCAGAGCGTGGCCGCGGCGGTGACGAGGAGGACCAGGGCCAGCGTGACCGGCACCCGGATCGCGGGCAGAGCCTCCTGCGCCTCGCGCATGTACATGAGGACCATCAGCCGCAGGTAGTAGAAGATCGAGATCGCGCTGTTCAAGACGCCGATCACGGCCAGGAGAACGTGCCCGGACTGGACGGCGGCGCCGAAGAGATAGAGCTTCCCCGTGAAGCCCACCGTCGGCGGGATCCCCGAGAGCGAGATCATGAACAGGGAAAGCAGCGCTCCGATGACCGGGTACCGGAATCCGAGCCCGTTGTAGTCGCGCAGCTCCTCCCCCCGCTGCCCCTTGTGCTCGAGCAGCACGATCACCGCGAACGCGCCCAGGTTCATCGCCACGTACGCGATGAGGTAGAAGACCGCGGCCGCGCCCCCCGTCGCGCCGCCCGCGACGATCCCGATCAGGACGTATCCCGAATGGGCGATGCTCGAGTAGGCGAGCATCCGCTTCACGTTGGTCTGGGCGATCGCCGCGATGTTCCCGATCGTCATGGTGAGGGCGGCGATCACGGATAGGATCGAGTCCCACTCCGACTGGATCGGCCCGAACCCGACGAAGAAGACGCGGAGAATCGCGGCGAACGCCGCCGCCTTCGGTCCGGCCGAGAGGAATGCCGTGATCGGGGTCGGCGCGCCCTCGTAGACGTCCGGCGTCCACATGTGGAACGGGGCCGCGGCCACCTTGAAGGCGAGCCCGACCAGGATCAGCGCCACCCCCGAGAAGAGGAGCCCCTCCGGGATGGGGCCGGCCGCGCCGCTCACGCTCTCGGCGATCTTGGCGAGGTTCGTCGTCCCGGTGGCGCCGTAGACGAGCGCGATCCCATAGAGGAGGATCGACGAGGCGAACGCGCCGAGGAGGAAATATTTCATCGCCGCCTCGTTCGAGGCGTCGGAGTCGCGGCGGTAGCCCGCGAGAATGTAGAGCGAGATCGAGAGGACCTCGATCCCGAGAAAGAGCGTGATCAGGTCGAGGCTCGAGGCGAGGACCATCATCCCGACCGTCGCGAAGAGGAGCAGCGCGTAGTACTCCGAGTGCTCGACGTTGTCCTTCCGGAGGAACGGCATGGAAAGCAGGATCACGAGCCCCGTGCTCCCCAGGAAGAGCAGGTTGAAGAGCGTCGAGAGGTTATCGAGCACCGCCATGCCGGAATAACCGGTCTGCGACATCCCCCACTGCGCGGCGGTCCGGGCCATGGCATACAGGACGCCGGCGAGGGCGAAATACGCGGAGAGGTGTTTCTTCCCGTGAGGGAGCAGCAGGTCGACCAGGAGGAGCAGGATCCCGGTGATCGAGACGATCAGCAGCGGCTCGATCATCCCGAGCGGGGCGTCGATCACGAACGGGACCTTCACGGCGTGTCCCCCGCCCCGGGCGCGCTGCCCGCCGCGGACTCCGGCGCCGCTTCGACCGCCGCAGCCGACTCGCTCGGGGCCGGTTCGACCGTCGCCGCGGTCGACTCGCCCGGCGCCGTCTCACTCGACGCGGTCGTATCGGCAGCCGTCGCGCCGGCCGTGGCCGCGCCCGCCGCGGGGGGCTCCATCGAGCCCGATGCGAGGGTGTGCGCGTTCACCCGCTCCATGAGCTGGGAGACCGAGACGTCGAGCTTCCGGAGAAACGGATTCGGGAAGACTCCGATCCAGATGATCAGCGCGATCACCGGGGCGAGCGTCCAGAACTCGCGCGGCGTCATGTCTTTGAGCCCGCGATTCTTCTCGTTCGTGACCGGCCCGAACATGACCCGCTGGTACATCCAGAGGAGGTAAACGGCCGCCAGGATCACCCCCACCGCCGAGATCGCGGCGATCACCGGGAGCGCCCTGAATGCGCCGAGCAGGATCAGGAACTCGCCCACGAAGCCGTTGAGGCCGGGGAGCCCGAGGCTGCTCAGGCAGATCACCAGGAAGAACGCCGCGAACCAGGGGAGCACCTCCGCCAGGCCGCCGAACTCGGAGATCTCCCGGGTGTGGCGCCGCTCGTAGATCATCCCCACCGCGAGGAAGAGCGCCCCCGTGGAGAGCCCGTGGTTGATCATCTGGAGAATGCCGCCCTGCAAGCCCTGCGGGTTGAGCGCGAAGAGTCCGAGCATGACGAACCCGAGATGGCTCACCGACGAATACGCGACCAGCTTCTTGACGTCGGGCTGGACCATCGCGACGAGGGCGCCGTAAATGATCCCGATGACCGCGAGCGCGATGATCCACGGGGCGAACGCCTGGGTCGCCTCCGGAAAGAGCGGCATCGCGAATCGGACGAAGCCGTAGGTCCCCATCTTGAGGAGGACCCCGGCTAGGATCACGCTGCCGGCGGTCGGCGCCTCGACGTGCGCGTCCGGGAGCCAGGTGTGGAACGGGAACATCGGCACCTTGATGGCGAAGGCGAGCGCGAAGGCGGCGAAGAGCCAGAGCTGGGCGGTTCGGCCGAGCGGCGTCTCGTAGAGTCGCATGAGGTCGAACGTGAACTCCCCGTATGCCGCGTGGTACGAGAAATAGAGGTAGAGGATCGCCACCAGCATGAGGAGGCTTCCCGCCACCGTGTAGAGAATGAATTTGACCGCCGCGTAGATCTTCCGCGGTCCGCCCCAGACCCCGATGATCAAGTACATCGGGATCAGGACCGCTTCCCAGAAGACGTAGAAGAGCACGAGATCCAGCGCGGCGAAGACGCCGATCATCCCCGTCTCGAGCACGAGCAGGGTGGCGTAATAGGCCTTCACCTTGTCCGTGATGGCGGTGAAGGACGAGAGGATCGAGATCGCCGAGAGAAAGGTCGTGAGGAGGATCAAGAGGACGCTGATCCCGTCGACGCCCAGGGAATAATTGACCCCGAGGCTCGGCACCCACGGCGCGCGCTCGACGAACTGCATCCCCGGCTTCGTCGCGTCGAAGAGCGTGAAGAGCGGGATCGAGGCGACGAACGTGATCCCCGAGATCGCGAACGCGGCCCACCGAACGGCCTGTGCCTTGGACGAGGGGATGAGGAGCAGCAACGCCGCTCCCACGAGCGGGAAGAAGATCAGGAACGACAGGATCGGGACGCCCAGGATCGTCACGGTCGTGACCATTGCGCCGGCGGTCTCGGTCATCGGAGCGCCAGGTAGCCGAAGACGACCACCATCCCCAGCGTGAGGATCATCGCGTAAACCTGGACGTAGCCCGTCTGGGCCAACCGAAGCAGTCCAGCCGCGCGGTCGATCTCCCTGCCGATCCCGTTCACCGCGCCGTCGATGACCGCGGCGTCCACCCGTTTCCACAGGCTGACCGAGCCGCGGACGATCGGCTGGACGATCTTGGCGTCGTAGATCTCGTCGATCCAGTACTTGTTGAGGAGGAGCAGGTAGAGGCTCTTCACGCGCTCGCCCAAACGCTTCGGCGCCTCGGGGTCGACCACGTAGAACCGGTACGCGACGAAGATTCCGCTCAGGGCGACGACCAAAGAGATGACCATGAGCGCGATCTCAAGACCCGCCTCGCCCGCCGCGTGGCCCGCGTGGGCAGCGCCCACGACGCGGGAGACGTCGGCGAAGACCGGCTCGAGAAATGCATCGAGGCGCTGTCCCCGCTCGATCAAAGGTACCTGCACGAGCCCCCCCACCGCGCTCAGCACCGCCAGGATCACGAGCGGGATCGTCATGCTGTTCGGGGATTCGTGGAGGTGGTGCTTCGCTTCTTCCGTCAGGCGCGAGGTGCCGCGGAACGTCAGGAAGTAGAGGCGGAACATGTAGAACGCGGTCAGGAAGGCGCCGATCACGCCGGCCGCCCAGAGCAGGGGCTGGCCCGACTTCCACGCGTACCAGAGAATCTCGTCCTTGCTGAAGAAGCCCGCGAGCGGGAACACGCCCGCGATCGCGAGGGTCGCGATCAGCATCGTCGCGTGCGTGCGCGGCAGGGCCGCTCTCAGGCCGCCCATCTTCTCGAGATCCTGCTCCCCGGAGAGGGCGTGGATCACGCTGCCCGCGCCAAGGAAGAGGAGCGCCTTGAAAAAGGCGTGCGTCATCAGGTGGAAGATCCCCGACGTGTAGGCGCCCACGCCCAAAGCGAGGAACATGTATCCGAGCTGGCTTACGGTCGAGTAGGCGAGGACGCGCTTGATGTCCTTCTGGACGAGCCCGATCGTCGCCGCGAAGAGCGCCGTCGCCGCCCCGATGACCGCGACGACCATGAGCGCCGCCGGGGCCAGCGTGTAGAGGATGTGGCAGCGCGCCACCATGTAGACGCCCGCGGTGACCATCGTCGCGGCGTGGATGAGCGCGCTGACCGGCGTCGGGCCTTCCATCGCGTCCGGGAGCCAGACGTGGAGCGGAATCTGGGCGCTCTTCCCCATCGCGCCCACGAAGAGGAAGAGGGCGATCGCTGTCGCCAGCCCGCCTCCCACCGCGAGGCGCTCGGGCGCCTCCGCGAAGACCCGGCCGAAATCGAGCGTCCCGAACGTCACGAAGACGAGGAAAATCCCGATCAAGAATCCCCAGTCGCCGATCCGGTTCACGACAAACGCCTTCATCCCCGCCTGCGCCGCGGCCGGCTTCTGGTACCAGTACCCGATCAGGAGGTAGGAGCAGAGACCGACCCCCTCCCACCCGAAGAAGAGGAGCAGGAAGTTATCGGCGAGGACGAGCATGAGCATCGAGAAGGTGAAGAGGTTCAGATAGGCGAAGTAGCGCCCGTAGGCTTTCTCGTGCGCCATGTATCCGGTCGAGTAGACGTGGATCAGGAACCCGACACCGGTCACGACGAGCATCATGACCGCCGAGAGCGGGTCGAGGCCGAGGCGGATCGGCACGGAGAGGTCGCCCGAGTCGATCCAGGGGAAGAGCGTCTGGACGAAGACCTGTTCCCCGCTCGGAAGGCGAAGCAGCGAGACGAAGCAGCCGACCGCGATCGCGAAGGCGGCGCCCACCGTGCCGGTCCCGATCGCGCTGACCAGCTTCCTCGGAATCCTCCCCGCGCCCAGGCCGTTCACGATCGCTCCGAGAAGAGGCAGAGCGGGAATCAGCCAGAGCCAATCGAGCGGCACGCGCTATCCTTTCAGGAGGCGGACGTCGTCGACGTTCGCCGTGGACTTGAGCCTGAAGATCGCGACAAGAATCGCGAGGCCCACCGCCACTTCCGCGGCCGCGACCGCCATCACGAAGAAGACGAAGATGTGCCCGTCCATCGTCCCGTGCTGGCGCGAGAAGGCGAGGAAGCTCAGGTTCACCGCGTTCAACATCAGCTCGATCGACATGAAGATGATGAGCGCGCTGCGGCGCACCAGGACCCCCACGACCCCGATCGTGAAAAGAAGCCCGGCCAGAACCTGGTACCAGTAGAGAGGAATCGACGAGGCGCCGGTCACGCGAATTTCCTCTTTGCCAGGACGACCGCGCCGACCACCGCGACCAAGAGCAGGATCGAGGTGATCTCGAAGGGGAAGAGCCAGACCGTGTAGAGGATGCGGCCGATTGCGGCCGGCGAGCCGAAGTCCGGCGGTAGCACGGCCTCGGGCATTCCCGACGAATCGCCCCCCGCGGGCGAGAGGACCGTCCAGAGCAGCTCCACGAAGACGAGGAGAGCGAAGAGGATCCCAAAGCCCTTCGCGGCGCCCGGGGTCAGGATCGCAGACTCACTCTTCACGTTCAGGAGCATGACCACGAAGAGGAAGAGCACCATGATCGCGCCCGCGTAGACGATGACTTGCAGCGCCGCGATGAACGGAGCGTGCAGCATGACGAAGAGTCCGGATACCGAGAGAAGGACTCCGACCAGAAGGAGCGCGCAGTGCACGGGATTCCGGTGGAAGACCACGCCCAGCGCGCAGCCGATGGCGATCCCGCCGAACATCGCGAAGAGGAAGGGCTCGAAGAGCGTCGTCATGGGTGCTGGAACGCCAGCACGATGGCCGTGCCGATGAGGTTAAGAAGCGAGACCGGCAAGAGCACCTTCCACCCGAAGGCCATCAGCTGGTCGTAGCGGAGGCGCGGGAAGGTGGCGCGGAGCCAGACGTAGAAGAAGAGGAAGGCGCTCAGCTTGATCAGGAACCAGACGGGGCCGGGCAGGAACGGACCGTTCCAGGCGCCGAGGAAGACCGTGATCGCGACGCCCGAGACGACCATCATGTTCGCGTACTCGCCGAGGAAGTAGAACGCGAACTTCATGCTCGAGAATTCGGTGTGAAACCCCGCGACGAGCTCGGTCTCCGCCTCGGGCAGGTCGAACGGCGCCCGGTTCGTCTCCGCGATTCCCGCGAGCAGGTAGACCACGAAGCCGACGAACTGCGGCACGACGAACCACATGTGCGCCTGCGCGCGGCCGATCTCAGCCAAGCTGAGCGAGCCGGTCATGAGAATCACGCCGACGAGCGCGATTCCCTGCGCGAGCTCGTACGAGATCATCTGGGCCGAGGAGCGAAGTCCGCCCAGGAGCGGGTACTTGCTGTTCGACGCCCAGCCCCCCAGCACGATGCCATAAACGCCCATCGAGGTCGCCCCGAGCACGAACAGGAGCGCGATGTTCACGTCGGTGATGTGGAGCCCGATCGTCCGGCCGAAGAGCTGAACGGTATCGCCCCACGGGATCACCGCCGTGGCAACGAGCGCGGTGATCACGGTGAGCGCCGGGGCGAGGACGAACACCACCTTGTCGGCCTGCGACGGGATGATGTCTTCCTTCATGAAGAGCTTGATGCCGTCCGCGATCGTCTGTAATAACCCGAACGGTCCGACCCGCTCCGGCCCGATCCGGTCCTGCATGTGTCCGATCACCTTCCGCTCCATCCAGACGATGAGCGGCACGCCGAGCAGGATGAAGCCGAGGACGATGTGTACCTTGATCGCGGCTTCGATCAGCGTGGCGGCGTCCACGCGGCTACTTCAGCTCCGTGAGGAGGCGGTCCATCTCCTGCGGCGTGACGTTCTCATGGTAGCGGTCGTTCACCATGAGGACCGGTGCCGTGCCGCAGGAGCCGAGACACTCGACGGATTCGAGCGTGAATCGGCCGTCCTGCGTCGTTTCCCCGTCGTGGATGCCGAGGCGGTCCTCGATCTGGCGCTGGAGCCGGTGTCCCCCGCGAAGAGAGCAGGAGAGGTTGCGGCATACTTGCAGGAGGAACTTCCCGACCGGCTTCTCGTGGAACATCGTGTAGAAGGAGACGACCTCCCGCACCGCCTGCGGCGTGAGCTCGAGGAGCGTGGCCACCTCGGCCTGGGTCTCCTCGCTCAGCCACCCCTGCTCCCCCTGCGCCACGTGGAGCGCGGGGATCAGCGCGGACTGGTTCGTCTCGTACACGGTCTTGAGCGCCTCGATCTTCTGGCGAGCCTGCGGGGAGAGCACGGAATCAGCTCTCCACGTTCGGGAATTGATCGGAGCGGGTCGGGAAATCCTTCCGGAGTGGATGGCCGAGCCAGCCGTCGGGGGTCAGGATGCGCTCCAGATTGGGATGCCCCTCGAACCGGATCCCCATCATGTCGTAGACCTCGCGCTCCATGAAATTGGCGCCGAGCCAGACCGCGGTGGCCGACGCCACCGTCTGACCGTCATCGACTCCGGTCTTCAGGAGGAGGCGGCGATTCCAGCGGAGCGAGTAGAGGTTGTAGATGACCTCGAATCGCGGCTCCCCGGGGTCTTGATGCCCGCGGAGGTCGACCGACGTCACGTCGCTGAGAAGGGCGCAATCCAGATTCGGGTCGGCCTTCGCGAGGCGAAGGGCGTCCAGGACCGCTTCCCTTTTTACCCAGATCGAAAGCTGGCCGCGGAACGACCGCTCGCGGAGCACGCCGTCCGGAAGCTTGGAGCGAAACAGCTCGACGACTTTCGTCTGATCCGGCGTGAGCGGATCGATCAGCTCGGGGTCGGGGGTCAATCCCATTCGAGCGCTCCCTTCCCCCAGACGTAGACGAGGCCCGCGAGCAGGATCGCGATGAACACGCCCATCTCGATCAGCCCGAACATGGCGAGCTGCTTGAAGACGACGGCCCAGGGATAGATGAAGACGGTCTCGATGTCGAACACGATGAAGAGCATCGCGACCAGGTAGAAGCGGGTATGGAAGCGCTCGCGCGCCGTCCCGACGGGCGTGACGCCGCACTCGTAGGGAAGGAGCTTCGCCGGATCGTTGACCCGACGGCCCAGGAAGTGCGACGCGGCGAGCGTCGCCACGGCAAAGCCCGTGGCCACGACCACCATCATGAGGATCGGGATGAACGCGGCGCTGCTGTTGGGGTCGACCGGGCTCACGAGACTCCCTTGCGCGACGTCGTTTCGAAGCGCCGGCCGGCGTCCCGCGCCGGGATCCGCGCGACTTCGTGAAAAAAGGTGCTAAGTCCGGCAGGATAGTGAGTTGGCGGCTCGACTGTCAAGCCACTTTCTCGAATTCGACCTTCTGTTCCGTGCCCGAAACCCGCACCGCGAAAAGGTCGGGATCATGCTCGAAGAGGAAGAGCCAGCCCTCGCGCGTCGCGTCGCGCAGGATCGCGCGCTTCGTCTCCAACGTGGTCATCGGGTAGAGGTCGTAGCCCATGATGAACGGAAGCGGCAGGTGCGCCACGGTCGGCACCAGATCGACCGTGTAGAGCGCGCGGCTCCCGGCGATGTCGAAGAAGCAGCCCTGGTGTCCCAGGGTGTGCCCGGGGAGATTCTTCATCCAGATCCCGGGAGCGATCTCGAGGTCGTCGTCGTGAAGCAGGAGCTGCCCGGAGGCCTCGAGCGGATCGTAATTCTCGGGCAGATAGGAGGCCCGGTTCCGCTCGTTCGGGTGATGGGCGTCGTGCCACTCCTGCCTTCGAACCAGGTAGTCCGCCTTGGGAAAGGTCGGGCGAACGGTGCCGTCCGGATCGCGCGTCGTTCCACCGCCGCAGTGGTCGAAGTGGAGGTGGGTCATCGCCACCGTGTCGATGGCGTCGGGCGTGAGCTTGAGCAACGCCAGGTCGGAGAGCAGCTCCTCCGGCCCCTCGATCGCGTAGATGTCGCGGAACTTCGCGTCCACCTTCGTGCCGCAGCCCGCGTCGACGAGGATCCGCTTCCCGCCGCCCTCGATCAGGAGGCAGCTCATCCGCATGCGGATGCGGTTTCGCTCGTCGGCGGGGGCGACCCGATTCCAGAGCACCTTCGGGACGACGCCGAACATGGCGCCGCCGTCGAGGCGGAACCGGCCGCCGGAGAGGAAGGTGACCTTGTAGGGACCGATCTGGAGCGAGGGCAAAGCACCGCCTCGGGGGCGGTCGGCGCCCTCCGGGCCTGCGCCCTTCCCCGCGTCTCCGACGATCGGTTTTCCGGAGTACCCCATAAGCCGAGTTCTGTCGGATTGCTCCGTGGCGACCATTTCTCTGGGGCGCGCGTTCCCGCACGCCTCAAGCGACCTACCCGGGACTCGAGCGAGGCGGGCCACCTCATCGTCCCCTATTTGGTCTTGCTCCGGGTGGGGTTTACCAAGCCGGAGGCGTCGCCGCCTCCGCTGGTGCGCTCTTACCGCACCGTTTCACCCTTGCCGCGGGCTTTCGCCCGAGGCGGTTTGTTTTCTGTGGCACTTTCCCTGGGATCGCTCCCGCTGGGCGTTACCCAGCACCCTGCCCTACGGAGCTCGGACTTTCCTCGGGTCGCGCGCGAGGCGCGGCCCGCGGCCGCCTGTGGTACTCCGGAATTCCACCTGCCTGTTACGGGGGTGAGTCTACGGGTCGAAGCGCGCGGAATCAAGCGGGCGGGGCGTCGAGGCCCTCCGCGTCCAGCGCTTCGTTGGCGAGCGCGTCGGCGCGAGCGTTCTCCTTGCGGGGAACGTGCTGGATGGTGTGCATGGGGACCGCGTTCAAGAGCATCGTCGCCTGGCCGTGGAGCGATTGGAGCCGCGGCTCCTTCACCTTGTACCGGCCGTTGAGCTGGCGCACGACGAGCTCGCTGTCGAGGTAGAAGTCGGCCTCCCTCGCGCGAATCTCACGCAGGTACTGGAGCGCCGCGATGATCGCCAGGTACTCGGCCTCGTTATTCGTGTGGACCCCGAGCGTGCGGCTTGATTCGTAGACCGTGTGCCGGGACTCGTCCTCGACCACGATGCCGATCGCGGCCGGGCCGGGGTTCCCGCGCGCGGCGCCGTCGGTGTGTACGATATAGCGCATCCGCCGAGGGTACCCGCACGGGCCCTGGTTTGACAACGCCGGAGCGCGCGGGCACAATGCCGTCGAACGATCCCCTTCTCACGAGAAAGGACGCATGACAACCGTGGCCAAGCCGACCTCGCAAGACGCCGACCTGATTCTCAAGCTCTACGAATTGAGGCGCGATCCCGAAATGCGCCGTGCGCGCGCCTTCATGATTTCCGAGTTCAACGCCGCGAACTGGGAAGCGGTCCGTCCCCATTACCTGACCGGAAACGAGCTGGATCGGCAGTTCCGCATGGCGACCTCTTACTGGGAAATGGTGGCCGCCTTCGTGAACCGGGGCCTGATCGACGAGGACCTCTTCTTCGACACGCACGGCGAGGACATCGTCATCTGGAACAAGGTCAAGGGGCTCGTCCAAGACGCGCGGAAGCACATCCGCCCCACGTGGCTATGGAATCTAGAGAGGATGGCGCGCCGCCACCTGGCCTGGCGCGAGCACTCCTTCCGGATCGCGTCCCAGGTGATCGAGCGGGGATCGAGGTTGAGCGGCCGCCGTTCGGCGGCGTCGGCCAAGGCGGTCGCCTCGGCCAAAGCGGCCGCCCCGAAAAAGTCAGCGCGGTGAGCAGCAGCTTCGGCAAGGTTCTCACGATCGCCACGTTCGGCGAGAGCCACGGTCCTGCTGTCGGCGTGATCCTGGACGGCTGCCCACCCGGCATCCCGCTCGACGCGGAGACGATCCAGCGCGATCTCGACCGGAGGCGGCCGGGACAGAGCGCCGTCACCACGCAGCGGAAGGAGCCCGACAAGGTCGAGGTGCTCTCGGGCGTCTTCGAGGGAGTGACGACCGGGGCCACGATCGCGCTCGTCGTGCGGAGCGTCGACGCGCGCCCGCAGGACTACGCGAACCTCAAGGACCTCTTCCGCCCCGGACACGCCGACTACACCTACTGGAAGAAGTACGGGGTGCGCGACTATCGCGGCAGCGGCCGGTCCTCGGGGCGCGAGACCGTGGGACGCGTGGCGGCGGGCGCGGTCGCGCGAAGGGTGTTGGAGCGTGAGGGCGCCCGCGTTCAAGCCTATACTGTCCAGGTCGGCGATCTGGTCGCAAAGGAGCGTGATTTGGAGTTCGCGGAGCAGAACGCCGTACGCGCCCCCGACCGGAAGGCGGCGCCCGCGATGGAGCGCGCGATCTTGGAGGCGCGCGAGGCGGGCGACTCGCTGGGAGGCGTCGTCGAGATCCTCGCCTCCAGCGTTCCGGCCGGCCTCGGCGATCCGGTGATGGACAAGCTCGACGCCTCGCTGGCCTGGGGCCTCATGTCGATCGGCGCGGTCAAGGGCTTCGAGGTGGGCGAGGGTTTCGCCGCGGCGCGGATGCGCGGATCGGAGATGAACGACCGGATGGAGCGCGGCGGGTTCGCGAGCAACCACGCGGGCGGGATTCTGGGCGGAATCTCGACCGGCGAGCCGATCGTGACGCGCATCGCGGTGAAGCCGCCGTCCTCGATCGCCATTCCCCAGAAGACCGTGGACACGGCCGGCGAGGAGCGCGAGTTCGCGATCTCGGGCCGACACGATCCTTGCCTCTGCCCGCGCGTCGTTCCCGTCGCGGAGGCGATGACCTGCCTCGTCCTGGCCGACGCCCTCCTGCGCCAGCGCTCGATCGAGCACTGGCGGCCGAAGACCAACGTTTGATCGAGCGGATCCGGACCCGCGTCACCGAGATCCTCGGAATCCGCTACCCCATCCTTCAGGCGGGGATGATCTGGGCCTCGGGCTACAAGCTCGCGGTCGCCTGCGCCGAGGCCGAGATCCTGGGCACGATCGGGTCGGCCGGAATGAAGCCCGACCTCCTGCGGTCTCAGATCCAGAAAGCCCGCGCCCTCACGAAGAAGCGGATCGCGGTCAACATTCCATTGTTGCGGGGGGATGCGGCCGAACTGCTGGACGTGGCGTTGAGCGAAGGAATCGACGTGATCGTGACGAGCGCGGGCAATCCTGTGTTGATGGCCCCGCGAATCAAGACCGCGGCCGCCACCTGGATTCACGTCGTCCCCAGCGTGAAGCACGGGCGGAAGGCCCAAGACGCGGGGGTCGACATCGTCGTCGGCGAGGGATTCGAGGCCGGCGGCCACAACGGCGTCGACGAGATCACCACGTTGGCGCTGATCCCACAGCTCGTCGACGCGCTTCAGGTGCCTGTCTGCGCCGCCGGCGGGATCGCCGACGGGCGTGGCTTTCTGGCCGCGATGGCACTCGGCGCCGAGGGCGTGTCCATCGGCACCCGGTTCGCCGCTACGATGGAGTCATCCTCGCATCAGAATTATAAAGAGGCGATCGTCGGCTCCCCCGATAGCGGCACGATGCTCTTCGCCAAGAAGATCGCCCCCGTCAGAGCCATCATCAATACGTTCGTCCGGCGAGTGCGCGAGGCCGAAGCCCGCTGCGTCACCCGCGAGGAGCTGGTGGAGGTCTACGGCCGACATGCCTCGCGTCGCGGCATCCTGGAAGGCGACCTTGAGGAAGGCGAGTTGGAAGCCGGCCAATCGAGCGGGCTGATCCGCGACGTCGTTCCCGCCGCGGAGGTCGTGCGTCGCTTCGTGGCGGAGTACGAAGTGGGGCTAGAGACGCTTGAGCGGCTGAAGTAGGGTGAGCGAGTCCATTCGTGGGACGCGGTGCGGTGCCTGGGACCCTCGACCCTTGGCGGGGAGAAGTCCCGGCATCAGTGGCGGCGCGGAGCGCCGTCCACTGCACGCCGAAGTTAGGCGGTTACCTGGCCCCAAACAGCGAGGCAGCCACTTCTGAAAAGAACACCATGAAGGCAGCAAGGACTGAAGCAAGTGCCAGCAGCGCCAAGCCGGAAAACTCGAGAACCGCGCTTACATCGAAAGAACTTGGAAGGTGCTTGATGGCGTTCTCACGCATCTCGACGAGCTTCACCGTCCCCGCTGCGGGTGCGATGTCGTTGTCTGCAAGGAGCTCTGAGCTCCTCGCCGCGATGCCAACCACAGCGCAATGAAACCTCTTGGCGAATGTGCCTCGCTCGTAGCGCGACCTAATTACAGCGACCACGAACGCCGCCAAGGCAAGTCCCAAGATGACGATCAGAGCTGCATATCCTAGCCCGAGCTCAAGGTTTGAGCTCCTTGTCCTGTACACGGCAATCCCCGCCATTTCTGCAAGCACCAGCGTCGTCAACCACCGCACATTTTCTACAATCGCGATGAGGTCCCGTTCGTAGGACTCTAGGGTCTGCTCAAGCCTCTTGTTCGTGGATGGTCCGGCATCGGGTGTCAAAGCCATATGTCCTCCAGAACTGTTGCTTCTCGGTTGTCCGCCTGACGAGTGGTAGATGGTTCAGTGTAGCCGCGTGAGCAGAAGATCTTGGTCTGCCAATTGAGTCGTTCGTCGTAGACCTTCGCGATTCTCCGCCTTCAACCGAACGCTTTCCAGGGGCCGCCGGGCATCACACTGCATTCGTCCGGTTCTCCTGTATAGTCGGATGGTCGCTGGGTGATGATAACGTATGCGCTACACCTCTCTGCAGCCTGGGGGGTAGAGCTTTTCGAGTACTAGGACCGGCCCAAGCACAAGAACTGGGGAGTCATTGACTGGGACTCCTTCTTATCCGCCGCGCCCAGAAGAGTCTGGCTCCGGCGGAAGCAATTCGCGGAAATCCGCGTAGTTTCTTGATGCGAGCTTGCCGATGAGCTCCCTGATCGCCGTTCGAACCAAACCCTCATCTTCCCTTGACCGAGCGGCGCGGATGACCGCCTTCACCGAATCGCGCCAGACATCCACTACCCATCCGCGTTCGTCCCCCTCGATCATACACGCGAGCGATTCTAGCGCCTCCAGCGAATGGACTGAAGCAACGATCGCAAGACGCTCCAGGACCATGTGATCGCTGTCGGTCTTAGGCAGGATTCGTAGACCTGCAAGCAAGCGATGAATTGCCCAGCTATCTGCTAGGAAGCCGGAGGCGAACCACCATCCGAACGCTCCGCGCTCACTGGCCGGGGTCTCCTCTGCCTTTTCGGCGCGTTCGAGGCGCCAATTCCAAAGCTCGCGCAGGCGTTCAATGACCTTGACCGAAGGCTGATCGGACTCCTTGTTCGTAAGAACCAACCCGAGCCATGTTATTGCACGCTCCCGGATTGATGCCGGAGAAATTTCAAAGAACCGCTGCACCAGAGGGTCGTGAAGAGCGAGCTTGCCGCGGTAGTAGAGAGCCATGAGATGCTCCGCTAGGCGTTCCTGGGGCCGCTCTCCATGGCCATTCTCCTCGGGCTCTGAGCCAGGCAGTCGTTCGACGGCTTTGGCATATTCATCCCGAAGGACATCGAAGACTTCATCGTATGGGTTCTGGAAGAGGAGATATGTATCCCACGCCGCACTACGCAGCTCCTCCGCACCCTCACCGTCGTATGGGAAGATCCGCGTCGTTGCCTCCGCCACCCACTTTCGATCAACGTAGGCGAGCTGAGGAAGATACTGACCATAAACCGCGCGGACACCGCGCGATTGCTCGTGGACAGGATCGAGGTGGCGCTCAATTACGCCCCGCGCTTGTGGCAGCGCATCAAGCCCTTTGCCGCCAAATTTGCGGCCGTTCTTCCGCTCGGTCTCACCCGCACGCCAGTGCGCGTAGAGTACAATCGCGCGCAGAGCAGTTCCGCGGACTGTATTGATCGCCTCCGTCGCCGGATCCTGCCGTGGAGCGTCCGATTCGTTGTCCCCCTCGCCGGGGTCCGAATCTTCAGCCAGACGCTCAAGGATTGACCATACCAGCTTGTGATGCGCGGCCGGGACTGGTGACGGCCTCAGGGCAAGTCCGTCTCCGATCAGCATCGCGATCTGGATGCGTGTCAAGCTCCAGTCTCGATCGCGATCTGCCCCCCAGGGAGCCCGCTCGCCCTCTGGGTCTGGCTGGTCAATGACCCATCGGCAGAGTTCCAAGACCTGGCGCCAAGGAAATGGAGTTTTGACCTTCAAGGCTGCGGCGAGTCCAAAGAGTAGGTGGCGCACGTAGGTAGGATCCAGACTGCGAAATGCGTTCGCCTTGAGCGCAAAGCGGCGCGGTGAAGCGGTAACTAGCTCGCCGAGGAGTCGGGCCAATCCTTCGGGAGTGGGAGACCCGAATCCGCCAGGACCATTCCATGAACGCAGCTTCGCAATGATTTGATCAATGGTCATGCTCTGGAGTTCTTCGGCGGTAAGAGGGCTCGTGGGACCGTGCCAAGAAACTACCGCCGGCTCGGGGCGCTCGAGGGGTTTCGGCTCACCGAATTCCTGCTTCAGCTCCTCGTAGAGTTTCAGCGAGGCTCCTGCGAGATGGTCCCGAATGACCGCCAGGCGGTCAAAGCGCCAGTGCCGAAGGTAGCGCTGGACTTCTTCCTCGGTTGGTATGTGCTCGCCCCACCCAATCCGGTATGGTGCTGGATCCGGGCCTTCCTGAATCCATGACAGTACGTTCTTCTGGTCATCGGCGGTAAGGTCTGCAAAGTGGTCGCGAACCAGCATAGAATATTCGTACAACAGGTCGAGATCCATAAGTGATGATCGATCGGCAAGTCGCTCGCGAATAAGCATTCGGTCAGGATATCGTGACAGGAGATATAGAGAGATCCTCCGGAAGATTCGCTGGGGATGCTTCTCAACTGCCCTGACCACAGCACCGATAGCCCCTGGGTCGCGCTCCAGAATCTGGAGTGCCGTTCTCAGAATCGATGTTGTTAGCTGATCGGGTATGTCATCGCGGTGGACCGAGTATGAGCGGTCGATGGCGCGACGCCAGACTGAAGATCCGTCCTCGCGCTCACCGTCTGGCCTCTGTACTGCAACCGCAAGCAAATCAGCAATGAGCTCAACACTCCGTGCCCCAGCTACCTCAGCGACTGACGCAAAATGGGTCTCAAGAATATGAGCGTATTCGAATGACTCAAATCGAGCTTCGACCGCATAGATCGGAAGGGTATGTACTCCCGCATCGGGCTTACGTTGCGGCATGAGGAGGGTGCGGAGCAGCAAGAACCCTGCGTCGACTTCCGACCCTTTGATAAGGTGCTCGGCCAAGGCGCCAAGCTTGCGTGGCAGGAGCAGCTGGAACCGGTACGTGGTCCAGCCAGCTATCCGGTCGGCAAACTGAGCCACGAGGTTCGCGGGCATAGTCATGAGAGCGTCGGCGAGATCCTCGAGGATCCTCGGGTTCTGCGTATCCGGAATTGCCTGAATGATGGCGAGCACGTCTTCTTGTGCCTGGGTAGCCATCCGAGCTAAGTATTTCGACTGAGGCCAAGGTGGGAAGGCGACTGTCTTTTCATCCTCGCTCAGAACGGGGTCCGGTGGAGAATCGAAGAAGCCCCGCTTCCGAAGCATCGGGATCCACTTGGGGTTTTCCAGTCGTGAGAAGAAGTACAGAGCGGCGGTCTGTGACCGAGGCAACTGCTGTGCGATCGCGTCACCGTCCTTTCTCGTTGGGCTCTTCTCCGCAAGAAACCGGTCGAGTGTCTCCATAACGGGGAGGAATTTCGCTTCGAACCGCTCCAAGACGGCGTCCAAGACCAGCCGATAGTCGTCCCAGAGAGTTCGAGTCTGCGTATCGATAGGGCGGGGAACCGAGAGCCCACGACGGTGCGCGAGTCCAGCGAGACCGCGTCCCCCGCTGAGGCCCACAACCGTAAACCAGGCAGTCGCCACTCTTCCATCTAGCTCCAACCCGAGGCCGACCAGAATTGATTCAATATCCTGACGATGACCTTCCTGCCTCGCGCAGTCATCGGTCTCTTCGGCAGGGGTTGGCGATTCCGACTTCAGCGGTCCCAGAGCCTGACGGATTGAACCATCCAGCTCCCGCAGGCAGTGCCCAATCAGATGGGTGGGCGCCTGGAACGGTGGGTCGGACGACAAGACGCGGCAGGCGTCTGCAAAGAACGCGGCACCGCCAGGGCCGACCAGCCTGAGAATGCGACCGTAGAGTTCCTTGTCGCGGGGATCTCCAAACCCGGGTTCGCGCCGAAAGGGAGGCGGCATACGCATGGCTGTGCATTCTATGTTCCCGCTGGGGGGCTGGTCAAAGCACTGGGGAGTTGCCTCCTACTGATCCGGTGATCCGGTCTCAGCTTCCCTTATTGTCCTAATTTGTCCCTCCGTGTCCCCGAAAAGCACTGCGCCCCAAGAGGTCTAATCTCCTGGGGCGCCTTGTATTGTGCTCCGCGGACTGTACTTACGGTCTCGGTCGCTGAAATCCCTGTTTTCGCTTAAAAGGCAGGTGCCCGCCCCCACAACTGGTGCATCGCTAGGCAAGGAGACGACGATCACTCGATCCTACTTCATTGCTACCGGCTCGTGCGCGATCCCGATCCCCTTCGCGGAGTACCAGGGGTGGAGCTCGACGCGAAGGGAGCCGGCCTGGAGCGCGGGGTCGGTATCGCAGAGGGCTTTCGCTTCCTCGACAGTCTCGACATCGAAGAGGAACACACCGCAGAGGTCCGTCTTATCCAGGAACGGTCCAGCAAGGATGATTTTTCCCTCAGCGTGGAGGCGCGCGATGTTGGCCAGGTGGGCGCGCTGGAGCCTGTCCGACTCCTTCTCGTCCTCGACGCGGTTGGGCCCGCGGAATAGAAATCCGATCACATACTTCCTCATCGCCCACTCGGGCGGCGGATCGCCCTCGTCGGAGGGAACTCCAGCACGCGGCACCGCGGTCGCGGCCGCACCCTTCATCGCGAGCACCTCGAGCATGAGCCCATGGAGCGGGCCGTTGCTCGCCACCAGCTCTCCCCCATCGAGCGTCGGGATGCCGCCCGCGTAATCACTGACCCGCCCGCCACCTTCCTCGACTACGACCAGCGCGGCGGCCATGTCCCAGGCGTGGAGGCCGCGCTCCCAGAATCCATCGGTGCGGCCGACGCCGACCTTGGCGATCGCGAGCGAGGCCGAGCCCGCGCGCCGAACCGCCTGGGCGCGGACCAGAAACCGGCCGAACGGCCCGAGGTTGTTCCGCTCCGGATCGGCCGCTGTGACATCGTAGGCGAAGCCTGTCGCGAGAAACGCGCGCTCCAGCGTGTCGACCTGCGTCACGCGCCGCCGCCGCCCGTTCAGCGTTGCGCCGCCCCCGCGGCGCGCGGCGTACACGTCGTCCAGGAGCGGGTTGTAGACGACGCCGACGTCCATCCTTCCCGCAACCTGGAGCCCGATCGAGACCGAGAAGACCGGATACTCGTGCGCGTAGTTGGTCGTGCCGTCGATGGGATCGACGACCCACACCCGCTCGGCGCCACTCCGGTTCCCTCCACCTTCCTCGGCCCAGACGTCGTCGCCGGGAAATGCCTTCCGGAGCCGCTCCACGATCAGCCGCTCCGACATTCGATCCATCTCGGTCACGAGGTTGATCCGGCCCTTGAAGTCGATTTCCTGGACCTTACCGAAATTCTGCTTCAAGAGCGCCCCTGCCCCGCGGGCGATCTCGATCGTGACCGACAGCTCCCGCTCCCCGCGCTTCACCGCGATCCTCCGCTGGTCCGATCGTCGTTGAGATACCAATCGACGACCCGTCCCAGAAGTTTTTGCCATCCGTTCTCGTTCGGACGGTCCTTCATGGCATAGGCGTGGCTCGCGCCGGGGACGCGATCGTACGTCACGTCCTTGCCCTGTGCCTTCAGCTCGGCGAACAGCACGTCGGCCGATTTGGGATCCACGGAGGCGTCCTCCAGCCCCTGCGCCACGTAGATCCGGGCGTTCACGGGCGTGAGCTCCTGCGCCGGTGACGAGCGCAGGAACGTGAACCAGCGCCGGTACGGATGTCCAAGGAAGAGCTTCTCCGCGCTCATCGAGTCGGCCAGGACGTCGTCCCACAGAGTCAGGAACGACTTGACCCGTGTCTCGGGATCGCCCGAGGCATTGCCCATCAGCTGGCCCCGCCGCACGAGCTCGATCAGGTCATAGAGCTGCGTGGGCCCGCCGCCCGAGAGACTGGCGACGTGCGTCACGACCGGGCCCAGCTCCCGGGCGACGCGGCACGCGACGATCCCGCCCTCGGAGTGTCCCATCACGAGCAGCCGGTCCTGGCGCACGCCGTGGATCCGACGCGCGGCCCGGATCGCCGCCTTCACCGCCTCCGTCCACCGCTCGAGCGTGTGCTCGCGGCAGAACTCGTCCGTGCCGGGCTGCTCGCCGGGCTTTGCCGCCGGGTCGAGGTACTGCACGCCCGGCTTCTCGACCATCAGCGTCCGGGCCCGACCGCGGCAGACGCCGTAGAGGGTGCCCTGCCCATTCTGGGTCACGATCCTTCCGCCCCGCTCGGCGAAGTTGGAATTCCCGCCGCTCCCCTGGATGTAGACGATCAGCGGAAGGGCGCCGACCGAGTCCGGCGCGTCGCTCAGGTAGAAGGTGATCTCGCGGCGGAATCGGTCGGTGGTGAAGTAGCGCGTGAACGGCGTGCCGGCGATGGCCGATTCCTTGTGCGGCTCGTAGGTCTCGGCGCCGAAGGAAGCGGCGAGGCCGCTCGACGGCGAGCCGGGAAGGAGCGGGGCGGAAATCGCGAGCGCGACGGCAAAGGTGCGTGCGACGGTGAAGGTGCGGGCGGCGGCAAGCCTCACGTCGGCGCCGCCTCGCGCTGCCTCCCGTACTGAAGCTCGTGGAGGCGCGCGTAGATCCCTCCCTTGGCTAGGAGCTCGGCGTGCGTCCCCTGCTCGCGCAGCTCGCCTTTGTGCATCACGAGGATTCGATCGGCGTCGAGGATCGTGCTCAAGCGGTGGGCGATCACAAGCGACGTGCGTCCTTCCAAAAGCCGCTTCAGCGCGGCCTGGATCGTGCGCTCCGTCTCGACGTCGACGCTCGAGGTCGCCTCGTCCAGGATCAGGATGCTCGGGTCGTAGTGGAGCGCGCGGGCGAAAGCGAGGATCTGCCGCTCGCCCATGGAGAAATAGGCGCCGCGCTCCCCGACTTCCTCCTCCAGGCCGCGCGGGAGGCGTGAGGCGAGCCTCGCGCCACCCACTTCCTGAAGCGCACGATCGACCTCTTCTCCGGTCCGCTCGCGGTCTCCGAACGCGATGTTCTCGCGTACGGTCCCCGAGAAGAGAAAGACGTCCTGGAGCACGAGCCCGATCTGACGGCGGAGGGCCTTTCCGTCCACGTCGCGGATGTCCACGCCGTCCACGCGAATCGCCCCCTTCTGGAAGTCGTAGAACCGGGTCAGGAGATTCGCGATGGTCGTCTTCCCGGCGCCGGTCGCGCCGACGATCGCCACCTTCTCTCCAGGCGCGATCCGGAACGAGACGTCCTTCAACACCCATTCCTCGTCCTTGTACGCGAACGAGACCCGGTCGAACTCGACCTCGCCCTTCAGCCGTCCCAACGCAGTGGGCCGGGTGGGCTCGATGACGGCCGGCCTCGTGTCCAGGAGCTCGAAGATTCGCTCCGAAGACACCATGGCCGCCTGGAAGACGTTGTACTTCTCGCTCAGGTCCCGGACCGGCTGGTAGAAGCGGTCGGCGTACTGAATGAAGGCGACGACCACGCCGAAGGTGACCGCGCCCGCCAAGATGCCGCCACCGCCGTACCAGAGAATGAGGGCCACCGCTACCGCCCCGATGATCTCGACGGCCGGGAAGAACACGGCGTAGTAGAAGAGGTTCTGCACGTGGGCCGAGTAGTGATCGTGGTTCGCCTGGTCGAACTTGCGCCACTGCTTGGTCTCGGCGTTGAAGAACTTGAGGACGTCGAGTCCCTGGAGGTGCTCCTGCAGGAACGCGTTGATCCGCGCGAGCCGGGTGCGGACGCGGCGATAGGAGACGCGCACTTTCGCGCGGAAGATGGCCGTCGCGACCACCAAGAGCGGCACCGTGGTGAGCGTCACGAGCGCCAGCTTCCAGTTGAGCCAGAGCATCGCCCCCACGATCCCAAAGAGCATGAAGAGGTCGCCGATCACGGCCACCACGCCCTGCGCGAAGAGCTCGTTCAGCACGGCGACGTCCTGGGTGACCCGCGTGAGAATGCGGCCGACGGGGCGCGTGTCGAAGTAGGACGGCGTCAGCGTCTGGAGGTGGCGGAAGATGTCGAGCCTCAAGTCCTGCATCGCGCGCTGACCCACCATCGACATGGTGAAGGTCTGCACGTAGCGCAGGACGAAGCCAACGATCAGGATCCCGACGTAGGCCGCCGCGAGCAGGAGGAGCCCCCGCCCCGCTTCCGCCGGGATGGCGCCCGCGCCCGCCGTGGGCTTCACGTAGGTGTCGATCGCCACCTTCGTCAGGTAGGGGCCCGCGACCTCGAGGAGCGAGATCGCGCCCAGGAGCACGACCGAGAGAATGACCTGCTTCTTGTACGGCTTCAGGTATCGCAGGAGGCGGCCGGCAAGACGCCGGTCATAGATCGCGCCCCGCGCGTCGATGTCGTCGGCTGCCGAGCCCCAGGGACCGGCCACTAGAGCGCCTCCAGCTCTTCCACCACCTCTTCGCGGCGGTAGAGGTCGGCGTAGAGACCGCCCTCCGTGAGGAGACTCTCGTGGGTTCCGGAGGCGACGATCCTTCCCTCGTCCAGCACGACGATCCTGTTCACGCGAAGCAGCGCGGACCTACGGTGCGTCGCGAGCAGGATCGAGGGCCGGTGCTCGAGGCCGAAGAGCGACTCCAAGATCTGCTCCTCGGTGCCGGGGTCGACGCTAGCGAAGGCGTCGTCGAGGAGAAGCACGGGGCGCTCGAGCGCCAGCGCGCGCGCCAAGGCGACGCGCTGCTTCTGCCCACCCGAGAGCGTGATCCCGCGCTCGCCGATCACGGTATCGAGCCCCGCCGGGAATTGGCCCAGATCGGCTTCGAGGCCGGCGCGCCTGGCGACGCGGTCCGCGTCGGGCTTGCGCTCACCGTCGTCGAAGCCGAAGTGGATGTTGGCACCGATCGTGTCCGAGAAGAGGAACGTCTCCTGGGGCACGATGCCGAATCGCCGCCGGAGCGCACCGCGGGGCCATTGATCGGCGGGGATCCCGCCGACGAGGACGGCTCCTTCCGTCGGCTCGTAGAGGCGCGCGATCAGGTTGAGCAACGTCGTCTTGCCCGCGCCGGTGCGACCGACGATCGCGACCGTCTCGCCGGGGCGCAGGGTGAAGTCGACGCCGCGCAGCACGAACCGATCGGTTTCGGGATACTGGAAGCCGACTCCACGAAGCTCCACGGTCGCGTCCGTCGTGAGCGGGGCGCCATCCGCGCCCACGCCATCTGCGCCCACGCCACCCGCGCCGGCGCCGTCAGCCCCGTTGCGGACGACATCCTCTTCCGCCGGCAGATCCATGATGGCGCGGATGCGCTCCATCGACGCCGCGCCGCGCTGGAACAAGTTCGACACCCAACCCAGCGCGATCATCGGCCAGACGAGCATCGCCAGGTAGATCTGGAACGCCACCATCTCGCCCAGGGTGATCCGCCCGTGGACCACCGAGCTCCCGCCTACCCAGAGCACGACCGCCGCGGCGATCCCGCCGAGGAGCGAGAGGATGCCCCCCATCGCGGACCAGATCCGGATCATGCCGCGATTCTTCTCCGTATAGTCCTCGTGGAGCCGCCGGAACGCGCGATATTCCCCGTCCTCCTCGACGTGCGCCTTCACGACACGGATGCCCGAGAGCGTCTCCTGAGCCTTCGCGGTCAGCGCCGCGAACGATGCCTGGATCGCCTCGTAGTAGTAGTGGAGCTTCGCGCCGAGGCGCGCGACCGCGAGCGAGAGGATCGGCAAGGGGATCAGCGAGACGAGCGTGAGCCTCACGTCGATCCGGCACATCAGGGTCACCGCCATGATGAACGTGATGATCGTGTTCGCCGAGTACATGATGCCGGGTCCGAGGAAATTCCGGACCGCGTCGAGGTCGTTCGTGGCGCGCGACATCAGGTCGCCCACCTTCCGCGTCCGGTAGGCGCTCGCCGGAAGTCGCGCGAAGTGGTCGAACATGTCGTTCCTGAGCTCGTACTCGACCCGGCGCGACATGCGGATGAGCGTCATGCGCATCGTGAAGAGGAAGATCCCCTGGAGCACCACGGCCAGGAGGATGAGCCCCGCGTCCCTCGCGATGAGGGAGCGCGCCACACCGGCCTGCAGGTGATCGACCGCTTGGCGAACGAGCCAGGGCGACCAGACCTGAAAGAGGTTCGTGAGCAGCACCGAGACCGCGCCGAAGAGGAGGGCGATCTTGTGCCGCTTCAAGTACGGAAGGAGATGGCGAAGGGCTCCGATGGGGGTTCTCCGGGAGCGGAGGCGAGTGCGAAAGCGGGCACTCTACGTCGCGCCGGCCTCCGCGAGGATCATGATGCGGCCGCACGATTCGCAGATCTGGATCTGGTCGCCTTTGCGGGCCTCTTGAAGGGCGTGCGGCGTGAGCCCCTTGAAGCAGGCGCCGCAGGCTCCCTTCTTCACCTCGGCCACGGCGACGCCGTCCCGCGCGGAGGCGAGACGCTCGTAGCGGGTCAGGAGCGGCGCGGGGACCCGAGGCTTCACAGCGTCGCGATCCTGCGAGAGCGAGTGGATGCGCTGGTCGAGCTCCGCGGCTTCGCGGGTCAGCGTGTCCTCGCCTTCCTTCCGCTTGGCATCCTCCGCCTGAACGCGCTTCTCCGCCGCGGCCACGGCGGCCGAGAGCCGTTCCTCGCGCTCGAACGACTCGAGAATCCTCGTCTCCTGGTCGGAGCGCTTGGTCTTGAGGAGCTCGATCTCGTGGAGGAGGGCCGTGTATTCCTTGTTGGTCTTGATGTTGTGGAGCTGCCGCTCCAGCTTCGCTCCCTCCGCCGCGATCGTTTCCACTTCCTTTTCGATGCCGCGCCGCGCGAGGCGGATCTGCTCCAGCTCCTTTTTCGCTTGGTCGTGCGCGGTTTTCGCAAAAGCCACCGCGTCGCTCAGCGCCTCGCGGCGCTTGGGAATCCCATCCTTCGCGCGCCTCGCTTCCAGCAGGCGCGAGTCCTGGCGCTGCAATTCGAGCAGCGCGTCCAGCTCAGGAAGCAACGGTCACCTCCAAAGAAAAACGGGGAGCGCGCATCAGCGCGCCCCCCGTGTGGGGTAGCGGGTCCCGGCGTCGGCCGAGCCCCGCCTGAAGGGGTTGGGCGTCGGCCCCGGCCTTATGGTGGGCGGTGCAGGGATTGAACCTGCGACCTCTGGCTTGTGATACCAGCGCTCTCCCAACTGAGCTAACCGCCCCGGGAATCGCTTGGTGCGCGGGGACGGTCCTCCCCGCGAAAGAAACGCGGCGTGGGTGAACGGCAACTGGGCCCACTTGGACTCGAACCAAGGACCAACCGGTTATGAGCCGGCTGCTCTCACCAGCTGAGCTATGGGCCCGAATGCCACTCTTGGTTCTCGTCGCGGACCTGAGCCGCGCAAGGTACCACCCTGGAATCGGGGGGGTCAAGGCACGCCTCACGCTCACATCATCTCCACGTAGCCCTTGAGCCGCCGGCTGCGCGTCGGATGGCGCAGCTTGCGGAGGGCCTTGGCCTCGATCTGGCGAATGCGCTCCCGCGTCACGTTGAACGTGGCGCCGACCTCCTCGAGCGTGCGCGGGCAACCGTCGTCGGTCAGCCCGAACCGCAGGCGAATCACCTTCGCCTCGCGCTTGCTCAGGGTCTCGAGCACTTCGTTCACCTCGTCCTTCAGCATCGAGAACGCGGCCGCCTGCGCGGGCGAGATGACGCTCGTGTCCTCGATGAAATCTCCCAGATTGGAATCGTCGTCCTCGCCGATCGGACGGTCGAGCGAGATCGGCTCCTGCGCCGCCTTGAGCACGCTCTTGATCTTCTCGACTGGAAGGGTGAGCTTCTCGGCCACCTCTTCCGGCGTCGGCTCGCGCCCCAGCTCCTGCACCAACCGCCGCGACGTGCGCACCACCTTGTTGATCGCCTCGATCATGTGGACCGGCACGCGGATGGTTCGCGCCTGGTCCGCGATCGCCCGCGTGATCGCCTGGCGAATCCACCACGTCGCGTACGTCGAGAACTTGTACCCCTTGCGGTAGTCGAACTTGTCGACCGCCCGCATGAGCCCGGAGTTTCCCTCCTGGATCAGGTCGAGGAACTCGAGCCCGCGGTTCGTGTACCGCTTGGCGATCGAGATCACGAGGCGCACGTTGGCCTCGATCATCTCGCGCTTCGCCTTGTCGCGCGCGATCTCTCCGGAGCGGATCTCGGTCGCGACCTCGCGAATCTGCTCGCGCAACATCCTTCCCTCGATCTCGATCCGGCGCACCTTGCGCCGCGCGTTCTTCACCTCGAGCACGTAGGCGTCGAGGTCGGCCGGCTTGAGGCCGGTCTCCTTCTCGATCTGCTTCGCCTCCTTGCGGCTCTTCTTGATCCGCTTGAGGAGGGCGTGGACCTCCTCGCCGGTCTTCCCCCAATTCCATTCCATCGTGGTGACGTCGGACTCGGCTTCCTCGAAGCGCTTCGCGAGACCCTTCATCCGCTCGGCGAGCCGCTCGATCAGCTTGTTGTTCATGTTGAGCGCGTAGAGCTCCTTCAAGAGCTCCTCGTCCGCAGCGCGAACCTTTTCCTGATGCGCCTTCCGCTTCTCCTCCGAGAGACGCCCGACCGACCGCTCCTGGATCTTGAGGAGCTTGCCGTGGAGCGCGCGGACCCGGTCCATCGACTTGAGGGCCCTGGCCCGCTCCTTCTTGGGCGAGAACTCGGGATTCCAGTTGCCGAAATCGATCTGCGTGAATTCCTCGACCCGCACCTTGCCCTGCTTCAATTTCGTGCCGAGCGCGATCAACTCTTTCATGATGGGCGTCGAGCGGAAGAGCGCCGTGCAGACCTGGCGCTCGCCGGCCTTGATGCGCTTGGCGATCTCGACCTCGCCCTCGCGGTCGAGGAGCGGCACGCGGCCCATCTCACGCAAATACATGCGCACGGGGTCGTCGTAGCGCATCGGGTGCGGGAGCACCTGCTTGTCGGCCGGGCGCTTCTCCTCCCGCCGCTTCAGCTTCAGTTTCTGCTGGGCTTCCTCGTGGGAGTCGAAGACGTCGACCTTCAGATCGTTGAGCGCGATATAGACCTCGTCCATGTCCTCGACCGACGCGCTCTCGTCCAAGAACGTCTCGATCTGGTCATGAAGGAGGTACTGCTGCTTCCCGGCCAGCACCTTAAGGTCGTGAAAGCGGTCCGTCTTCACACGCTTCATCCGTTGACGTCTCCTCTCCATGTGACGGGTACCACCCGGGTCCTAGGAAACCGCCGGATGGCTGCTGCCGTGTAACTTAGATGCTAAATCCCTGCGTTCGGCCACAAGCCGGTCGAGGGAGCCCGAGTCGTGGGCCCTCTCGGCCTGGCGAATGGCCTGATCCAGCTCGTGGATGGAGGCCCGAAGGCGCCTTTCTCCAAGCCTCGCCAGGAGTTCCTGGGCTCCACGTCGGGACATTTCATCCGTGCGTCCCTCCTCGACACTGTGCTCGGCCAGGAGGGCCCGCGCGAGCGGCTCCAGGTCCGTGAGGGCCCGGATCTCCTCCGGGAGCGGCGCCCTGGCCATCTGGAGCCAGGATCGCAACAGCGCCTGCAATGCCGTGCTGTGAAAACAGTTGACGCCCCCGTTCGCGACGACCTCCGCGACCGCGCCTTCCTCGGTAAGGCAGCGGGCGGCGAGCTCCTTCTCGATCGGATCGAGGACCTCGGGGCGTTCGTCGACCGTTTGAGACCCGCCCCTGGCCGTAGCCGATGGCGCAGATCCCGGCCCCGATGCCACGGGCCGCGGTTGGGACGCCCCGACAGAGTCCGAGCCCCGACCTCCTCCAGAGAATCGACGCGAGCCGCGCCGTTTCGACAGGGCCTCGAGCAGAACCTCCTCCTCAATGCCGAACGCGGCCGAGCCGCGCCGAAGCATGAGACGGCGGCGGATCGGGTCATCGACCTTTGCCAACAGTTCTACATATCGCTTTACACGGGCCTCCGGGGACGGGTTCTGGCCCTCTCCAGCCAACGCGGCGCTTGCCAGGAAGGCCGCCACATCTCCCGCGGTCTTCTGAAGATCCTCGAACGCGGCGGCGCCCCGCTTGGCGATGAACGAATCCGGGTCCTCGCCGTCCGGGAGGATGAGCACCCGAACCTGGAGCCCCGCGATCAAGAGCGAATCAAGCGCCCGATCGGCGGCGCGAACGCCGGCGTCATCGCCGTCGTAGACGAGCAGAACCTCCGCCTCGAACCGCGACAGCGCACGCGCCTGCTCCGTGGTGAGCGCGGTCCCGCAGGTCGACACCGCATTCGGGTAACCGGCGGCCCGGAGTCGCATGACGTCGAGATAGCCCTCGGCCACGATGATTCGCTTTCGATCCCGGATCTCCGCCCTCGCGAGCGGAAGGCCGAAGAGCAGCCCACCCTTTCGATAGACCGGAGACTCGGGAGAGTTGATGTACTTCGGCGATTCTTCCTGCGCGATGCTTCGGGCACCGAACCCGGCCACCCGGCCCGCCGCGGCCTCGATCGGGAACGTGACCCGGCCCCGGAACCGGTCGTAGTGCGTGCCGTTCTCCCTGCGGAGGAGGAGGCCCGCCTCCTCGAGCACGGCCGGCGGCAGGAGCTTTCCCAGCGCCGCGCTCAGGCTGTCCCATCCCTCGGGGGCCCAGCCCACCTGGAAGCGATCGAGGATCGCGTCATCGAAACCCCTCCCCGCGAGATAGGCGCGCGCCTTCGCCCCGCCCGGTTCGCGGAGGGACGCGCGAAAGAAATCGTTGGCGAGCGCGTTCGCCTGATACAGGCGGTCGCGCTTCCCGTCGCCCGCTCCGCGGCCGGACGTGGGCAGCTCGATTCCGGCCCGCTCCGCCAAGACCGCGAGCGCTTCGGGAAAGGTCACCTTGTCGATCTCCATCAAGAACGAGAAGACGTCCCCTCCCTTGTTGCAGCCGAAGCAGTGCCACATCTGGCGCTCCGAGTTGACCGTAAACGATGGGGTCTTCTCCGAGTGAAACGGGCAAAGCCCTTTCCACGCCCGGCCCATGCGCCGGAGCGGCACCCGCTCCCCGACGATCTGCACGATGTCGGATGCGGCGCGGACCTCTTCCTTGGCTTCTTCCGCGGATCGGGCCGTCATGTCAGGTGAGCGTCACGATCGTGACGCCGGTTCCTCCTTCTCCAAGCTCTCCCAGACGGTATTCCTTGACCAGCGTGTTGGTCTGAAGCCAGCTCTTCATCCGCTCGCGAAGGATTCCCTTTCCCTTCCCGTGGATGATGCGGGCCCTCTCGAGGCCGCCCATGTGGGCGTCCTCGAGAAACCGCTCCACCGCGATGATCGCGTCGTCGGCCTCGAAGCCGCGGACGTCGATCTCGGTCTTGGCGTCGGGCCAATCGGCCGCCGCGGCCGCCGCCGCCCTGCCGGCGATTCCGCCGGTCGTCCTCTTCGTGGCGGTCGCGGCGCCACCGCTTGGGGCGCGGCGAAGTTGCGTCATCGGAAGCACGGCGGTCGCGCCGCCGATCCGCACCCGGACCTTGCCGTCCGCGTCGGGCGCGGTCAGCGCGGTCGCCTCGGCGCGCAACGTCGGAACGAACAGCCGATCCCCCGGCGCCACGGAGGTGACCGGCTCGCCATTGCGAGCATCCGACGGCTCCGGCGCGTCCTCCCGCTCGATCGCGTCGGAGAGTCCCTTCGCCAGCCCGCGCGCTTCCTGGAGCGTCGCCGGCGTGGTCCGTTTCTCGGCCCGCATCTTCTTCCGGTAGTCGTCGATCTGGCTCTCGAGCTGGTTCAGGAGCTCCCTCCGCGCCGAGAGCTCCGCCTGCTTCCGCTCCCTCCGCTCGGACTCCAGCCGGTCCAGCGCCGCCGTGAGCTCCGATTCCCTCGCGGCAAGCTGGCCGCGGGTGCGCTCAAGCGCCGCGCGCTCGTCGCGGGCCTCCTCGCGCAGCCGCCCCAGCTCCTCGAGAAGGCGATTCAGGTCGCGCTCGCCCTGCGGCAAGAGCGCGCGTGCACGATCGAGAACGCGCGCGTCCACCCCGAAGCGCTCCGCGACCTGGATCGCGCGGCTCCCACCCGGCACGCCGACGACCAGGCGGAAGAGCGGGCGGAGCGACGTCTCGTCGAACGCCATCGAGGCGTTCCTCACCCCGGCCGTCTCGTGCGCGAACGTCTTCAGCATCCCGTGATGCGTGGTGGCCACGCAGAGCGCGCGCCGCGCGAGCAAGGCCTCCAGCACCGCCTGCCCCAGCGCGGCCCCCTCGACCGGGTCGGTCCCGGAGCCGAGCTCGTCCAGGAGCACCAGGCTCCGCGGCGTCGCCTGCCCCAGCGCTTCGGACACGCGGCGAAGATGCGAGAGGAACGTGCTCACGTCCGATGAGATCGACTGCTCGTCGCCGATGTCGCAGATCACCCGATCGAACCAGGGGATCACGGTTCCTGCGGCGACAGGGATCGGAAGCCCCGCCGCGGCGAGCAGCGCCAGGAGCCCCACGGTCTTCATCGCGACGGTCTTTCCGCCCATGTTGGGCCCGGTCACGAGGAGCATCGGGTGCTCGTGATCGAGCTCCAAGTCGAGCGGAACGGGCGCCGCGCTCTCCCCTTTGCGGTGCCGCTCGACGAGGATCGGGTGCCTTCCCTCGCGAATCCGGAGGCTCCGTTCCTCCACCAGCTCGGGAAGAGACGCCCGCGCGTCCACCGCCCACGCCGTGACCGCCTGCGCCGCGTCGATCCGCGCCAGCTCGGCGAAATTCCGCTCGAGGGCGGGCAGCTCGCGGTGCGCGCGCGCGGTCAGCTCGCGAAGGATCCGCTCGACCTCGCGAGCCTCGGCGAGCGCGTGCTCCGCCAGCTCACTGTTCCCCTCGGCCGCCTCGCGGGGCTCGACGAAGAGGCTCGCGCCGGAGCCGGAGTGCCCGACCACCGTCCCGGGCACCAAGCGCCGGCTCCCCGACGGGATCGCGAGCACGTAGCGGCCGTCCCGCAGGGTCACAAAGCTCTCCGGCGCCGAAAGCCCGCGCTCGATCGCCTCGAGCTTCGCCGCGAGCCGGGCCCGAAGCGTGCGGATCGCGCGCCGGATCTTGGAGAGCTCCGGGCTCGCGTCGTCTTTGACCTCGCCCGACGGATCGAGCGCGCGCGTGATCTCGCGATGAAGCGGATCGAGCGGATCCAAGGCCGAGAGCGCGCGATCGAGCGCGGGAGTTTCGCGCCGCGTCTTCCGATACCAGGTCACGAGCGAGCGCACCTGATCGAGGAGAAGCGCGAAACTCCACAGCTCCTCTCCCCGGAGCGTCGCCCCTTCCGGCGCCAGGCGCGCCAGCTCGGGCCTCAGGTCGGGGGGCGCGGCGGGCGGCGGGGAATCCCCCTCCGCGTGACACGCCAGCAGATCGCCGTAAAGCTCCTGGGCGCCCCGTGCCGACTCCAGGCGTTCGTGCGGCCCGAGCGCGACGACCCGTTCGCGTCCCGGGACCGAGCGCGAGCGGGCCGCGATCGCCTCGAGCACGAGCGGAAGCTCGAGGACGGCGTGCGCGTGGTCGAGGACGCGTTCCTTTCTTGGCGTTTCCAATGGCGCCGCAGCGGGGCGCGAATTCGCGTCGGTAATGGCTGTACGTCCGGAGGTGCGGGTGGTAGCGAAGTGCCGACCCAGGAGGCGAACGGGAAACCGGCTCATGCCGGCCTCCCGCCCGTATTGCGACCTCGAATGACGCGCTACTCCGCCTTCATCCGAGCCATCATCTTTCTTTTCGCGGCGTTAAGCTTCCGCTTGCGCCGCTCGCTCGGTTTCTCGAAGTGCTGATGACGTCGTAGATCCGCGAGAACTCCAGCCTTCTCGCACTTCTTCTTGAACCGGCGAAGGGCGCTCTCGAAGGACTCGCCTTCTTTGACCCTGATGCCGGGCATCTTATAAATCGCCTCCTCACCGTGGTTTGAGGTGTCGAGACAGCCCTCCAAATTGGCCTGGGCAGCATCCGGCTAACACTACAAATGATACCCCAAAAGGCCCTCTTTGTCAAATGGGCCATATCCTGTTTTATTCTAATTGATTACGCACGACCGCCAAAAGCGCTATCGCGGCCGTCTCCGTGGTTAATCTGCTACCACCTAGTGAGATAGGCCGGAATCCAGCCTCGAGGAGCCTCCCGCCCTCTTCGTCCGTAAAGCCGCCGGGCGGTCCAACAGCCAGGGAAATAGAGCCTTGAAGCTCACCCGATGCGGATTTGATGCGGGACTGGCTCCCCGGATCCGCCACATATCTCGGCCCGTCGCCCAGAAGCGCAATGGCCGCCTCCAATGAGGCCGAGGAACGGATCGCCGGTAGGCGGCTGCGCCGCGACTGCTTCAGCGCGGAGACGGCGACCCTGGATAACCGCTCGAGGCGCGAAGATTCAAGTGCTTGGCGTCCGGCCCGGTCGCAGGCGACGAAGTCGATCGCCAGCGCTCCAAGCGGCACGGCGTGGGCCACGACCGTTTCCGCGGGTCCGGCGCCGGGGAGGCCGACCAAGAGCGTGATCGGAACGGAAAGCTCGCCCTGACCCGAAGATCGCCGCTCGATTGCGCCGACCGCGACGCGCCGATCCGACGATTCGAGAAGGCACTCGTAGGTTCCCCCCACCCCGTCGACCGCCACGAAGGGGGTCCCGGGAGCCGCTCGGTGTACGTGCAGAAGGTGGTGTGATTCCTCGCGATCGAGCGTGAGGCGATCGCCTCGGATCGCGTCGGGGGCGACCCAGAAGATCGTGTCGGGTCGTCGCGGCTTGGGCACGGCCTAGCGGCCGGCGTCGTCGCGGGGTCGCCGCGGGGCCGCGGGCTTGGCCTCGGGCAGCTCGTCGAATTCCTGGAGCAGCTTCTTCCCCCGGTCCGAGAGCTTTGCCGGCGTCGCGAGGTCGATCCGAACCAGCAGATCCCCAGGCTTCGACCGCTTGAGGCTCCGTATCCCCTTCCCGCGGAGGCGAAGGAGCTTCCCCGGGGTCGTACCCGCGGGCACGTCGATGGCCGCCCGTCCTCCGCCCAGGGTCGGGACTTCGATCCGCCCCCCGAGCGCCGCCTTTGCGACGCTGATCGGAATCTCGACCAGGAGGTCGTCTCCGTCCCTCAGGAAGAGGTCGTGCTCGATCTCCTCGATGTGGGCGATCAGGTCGCCGGGCGCGCCGCCCCGGGGACCGACGTCTCCCATGCCGGCGAGCGGGATGTAGTTCCCGTTCGAGACCCCGGCCGGGACCTGGATCGTGAGCTCGCTCTGCTCGCGGCGGCGTCCCTCGCCGGCGCAGTCGGCGCACGGCGTTTCGATCACGGTCCCCTCGCCGCGGCACCGGTCGCACGTCGTGATGTTGATCAGCTGGCCGAGGATCGAGCGCTGCACCAACCGCACCTGGCCCGAGCCGTGACAGACCGGGCAGGTCTTCCGGGTCGTCCCCTCCTTGGCGCCGGTTCCGTGGCAGGTCGAGCAGGCGCGCATATGACGGATCTTGACGACCTTCTCGACTCCGGTCGCGATCTCCTCGAGCGTCAGAGGCAGGCGAAGCTCCAGCGTGTTGCCACGCCGTTCGCGCGGGCCGCCGCGGGCCGACTGCTGCTCGAAGGCGTCGCCGAATCCACCGAATCCACCGCCGCCGAAGTCGCGCATGAAGGCGCGAAGCGCGTCGGCCAGATCAAACCCGGCGAAGTCGCCGAAGCCGCCGCCCGGAGGGGCCGCCGGCGCGTGTCCGAAGCGGTCGTAGTGCGCCCGCTTCTCCGGATCGCGCAGAATTTCGTATGCTTCGGCGGCCTCGCGGAACCGGGCTTCCGCCTCCTTGTTCCCGGGATTTCGGTCGGGATGCCACTTGAGCGCGTGCTGGCGATACGCCTTCTTGATCTCATCCTCCGACGCGCCGCGGGGCACGCCCAGCACTTCGTAGTAGTCCCGTTTGGCCACTACCGGGGCGCTCCCGATGGTGTCGTCGTCTCCGGAGCGGCGGTGCCCGAGGGACCCGCGACGATCACCTTCGCGTGCCGGAGCACGCGGTCACGGAAGCGGTAGCCCGGCTGCACGACCTCGACGATCGTGCCCGGCGTGGCGCCGGTCCCGGCCTGTTCGGCCACCGCCTCGTGGAGCGCGGGGTCGAATGGCACGCCCTGGGGCCGGATCGGGGTGACGCCCTGCTTCTCGAGGATTCGAACGAGGCGGTCGTAGATCATCCCGATTCCCGAGAGGATCGACTCGCCTGCCTTTCCTTCCATCGCCTTCAAGGCGCGCTCGAAGTCGTCGAGCACGGGCAGGATTTCGCGCATCAGATCTTCCTGCGCGTAAATGACGGCGGCGTCCATTTCCTGGCGCCGCCGGCGATTCACGTTCTGCTGCTCGGCGAGCGCGCGGAGGAGCTCGTCCTCACGGGCGCGGAGCCGAGCCAGCTCGGCGATCGCCGGATCCGGCGCCTCGGCCTCGAGGCCGGGATCGGCGCGCTCCTGCTCCGCAGCTTCTTCACGTTTTCTTGCGTTCATCGTGCCTCCGCGAGGCGTTCCCCCACGTACGAGACGAGCGACACGAGCCGGCGGTACGGCATCCGCACCGGGCCCATGACGCCAAGAAGCCCCTGCACGCCGCGCGCCTCGACGCGCATCCCGACGATCGAGCAATTTCGGAGCGCGCCCGCGCCGTTCTCGCGCCCGATCGAGACCCGCGCTCGGCCGAATTCGGCGGTCGCCTCGAGGGCGCGCGCCATCGGCTCCCGCTCGGCCAGGAGCGAGACCAACGGCCGGAGGCTGGCCGGCGACTGGAATTCGGGCTGGGAGGCGATGTTGTCGGCGCCGTCGATCCGGACCGCGGGCGGCCCGGCGGCTTCCATGAGATGCGCGATCCGCTCGAGGAGATCCGCGGCGAGCGCGGCGCCGGCGGCTGCGCCGGCGGTGGGCGATTCCCGGCGTGCACGCGCCGCGAGCGCCGTCGCCTCTTCCGCGCCGCGGATCGGGAGCGCCTCCTGGATGCGTCTTTGGGCCTGTCGCAGGGTCGCGCCATCCGGCGGCCCCTCGGGCTTCCAGCTGGACGTGGCGACCCGGCCGGTGGTCTCCCGAAGCGCCAAGACCAAGAGACCACCCTCGAGCCCGACCACGTCGACCCGCTCCACGACCCGCTCGGCGCTGTCCTGGATCAGGACGAGCGCCAGCTGCCGGGACGCCCGCGCGAGGACATGCAGGATCTCCGCCGGAATCGGGTTGCCGGTCTCCGGGACAGGGCCGATCGCCTCGGAGACGGTGCGGCGGGTTGCCTTCGGGATCGGCTCGGGCCGCATCAGCTCGTCGACGTAATAGCGATAGCCCGCTTCCGTCGGGACGCGCCCGGCGGAGGTGTGGGGATGGCCGAGGAACCCGCGCTCTTCCAGCTGCTGCATCGCGTTCCGGATCGTGGCCGGCGAGATGCTGAGATGATAGGCCGCGCGGACATACTGCGACCCGACCGGTTCGGCTCGGGTCACGTGGCTCTCCACCACGAACGTCAGGATGCGGCGATGCCGCTCGTCGAGATCGGGTCGGGTCATGGCGTTGGGATCGATTGGCACTCACAGCTTGCAAGTGCCAATGACTAGAGGAAGCTACCAGCGGAGGCTGCGGGTGTCAAGCCGGCGCGGGCGGTGAGGGCGTCAAGCCGGGGCGGGTGTCAAGCCGGCGCGGGCGGTGCCTCGCTCATGCGGGCGAGGAGCTCGGCGGAAATCTCCTGAGCGAGGAGGAGGCCTCGATCGGTGGGCCGGACGCGGCCCGGCGGATCGAGGCGAACCGCGCCGGCGCTTGCC
>Ga0066709_100000004_pt1 | contig 58388 bp, 60 predicted proteins | sample GraSoiAngelo_158_FD_79665 | JGI IMG/M metagenome (GOLD analysis project Ga0066709, IMG submission 79665) | Grasslands soil microbial communities from the Angelo Coastal Reserve, California, USA - 14_1009_16_30cm | ecosystem: Environmental > Terrestrial > Soil > Grasslands | place: USA...
CTTGCATAAAATGTAACGAGAATAATATCGTAAGAGTTCGATATGCGTGTATGTGTACATGTTGAGCTAGGTATTATGTCATGACGTTCAGCCCCGTATCCGTACCTTCCTCTGCAAGCCGGTCCATTAATTGTGGAATCCTCGGAACCGGGGCCATTGCTCACCGGTTCGCCGCGGATTTCGTTCATGTGACGGACGCCAGACTGGTGGCGATAGGGTCGCGAAGCGGAGAGAAGGCACGAGCGTTTGGAAACAGGTTTGGAATTCCACGCCAACACGGTTCGTACCGAGAGCTGGCCGATGATCCTGACGTACACGTCGTGTACATCGCCACGCCGGCGTCTGCACACAAAGCCAACATTGAACTGTGTCTGCGGGCGGGCAAAGCGGTCTTGTGCGAGAAGCCGCTCACGGTGAATGCGCACGAAGCAGAAGAAGTCATCGATCTGGCTCGTCGCAAAAACCTGTTTCTGATGGAGGCCATGTGGACCAGATTCCTTCCATTGATCGTCAGACTACGGGAGCTTCTGGCGCAGCGAGTCATCGGTGAAATCCGGCATGTCATGGCGGATCTGGGAAGTCAGGTCATGTTTGATTCAGACAGTCGGGTGCACAGCGAAGAATTAGGTGGCGGGGCATTACTTCAGAAAGGCGCCTACTTACTGTCCCTCGCGTCCATGATTGTTGGCTCCCCAACGAGCGTGAAAAGTTTATCGGTTCCCGGGAAGGCCGGGGTTGACGAGCACACCGGCGTACTCCTGGGGTATTCCGGGGGATGCCTGGCGACGTTGTGGTGTTCGGTGGGTGTCCGCAGTGGGCGTCAAGGTACCATTGTCGGCACGCAAGGGCAGATCGTTATTCATGATCCAATCGTCTGCCCATCGAGTCTTTCGCTGCGGCTCTATGACAGCCGGAGGCGACATTATGCGCCCTTGACGGCGGAGGCAGAGTCCCGCCTTAAAGCACGATTCCTACGCTACGCCAAGTGCAGCCGACTGATCCGAAAACTCCGGGAACGTTTCCGTGCGCTCAGTGATCGCATACTCTACGGGATCCGTTCCTCCACAATTTGTTTGCCACCAATGGGGGAAGGACTCCATTATCAAGTTTCCGAAGTGAATCGGTGCCTGCGAGCTGGAAAACTGGAAAGCGACATCATGTCTTTAGACGAGTCTCTCAGCATCATGGCCACCATGGATCGGATTCGGGAACAAGACGAGAAGACTCATGCCGAAACCTTGTGAAGTCTGATGGAGGAGTCACGTCCTTTCATATCAGTCATCATCCCCACCTATGAACGCGCCGGTCAGTTGTCCGTTTGTCTAGGTGCGCTTGCGGCTCAGGACTACCCTCGGGATCGCTTCGAGGTGCTGGTGATTGACGACGGCAGTGCAACTTCTCCCGAAGCCAGCGTTGAGACATTTCGTCATCAACTGAATGTCCGGCTTCTGAAGCAACCGCATGCAGGCCCGGCGGCTGCGAGGAATTATGGGGCTGCCCACGCAAAGGGCGCCTTCCTGGCTTTCACCGATGATGATTGCGCACCCGCTCCAGGCTGGCTGCAGAGTCTGGCGACAGGCTTTGTTTCATGTTCAGATTGCGTTCTCGGCGGCCGGACGATCAACGAGCTTGCGAATAATCCGTACTCCACCGTGTCTCAACTCCTTGTCGATTATCTCTATGCTCATTGGAATTCCGATCCCGAGCACGCGACATTCTTCACCTCCAACAATTTCGCCCTTCCAGGCAAATGTTTTCACGCCGTAGGGGGCTTTGATGCCGGCTGGACCCGTGCAGCGGGGGAAGACCGGGACTTGTGTGATCGCCTGATCGCTCGTGGTTATCGGCTGATCTATGCTCCGGATGCGTTCGTGTACCACGCGCACCCCCTCACATTTCGAACATTCTGGCGGCAGCACTTCGACTATGGCCGCGGCGCCCATTGTCTTCATCAGATACGCGCCCGGCGTGACCCGAGACGCAGCGGCATCAAGCCGTTGGCGTTTTATCTGAGGATACTTTGCTATCCATTTGCTCGAACACAAGGCAGGAAGGCGGTGTTGCTGGCGGCGCTGCTTGCGGTCGCGCAGGCGGCAAATGCGGCCGGATTCTTCTGGGAGCGTCTGAGCTATAAAGTATGAAGTTTCTCGATGGCACCAAAGCGCTCCTAAGGATTGTCGGGACTCAAGGCAAACAAAAATATTCCAATAAAGTTTCTTGACTGCGCGCATACGGGCAATCACCTCTGCTCCACCTTGTGGTATCTACACAGCCCTGCGCAGGCCTGCAAGTTGGGTCTCATGTCATGATGCTGCGAAGAGTGCTCCGATGGCAGGGGGGAAGATCCGCCCTCTGGCAGGTTCTTGTGGTGCTTCTCGCGGTGCTGTACATTGGCGGGCTCCACCTGGGTAATGATGGCCTCTGGGACCAGGGAGATGCGCCCCGCCACGCGACAAACGGCCTCTTCTGGTGGGACTACCTCGCCAGTTTCCCGGAGAATCCTGTAGAGTTCGCCCTTCGCTACTTCGCCCGGTATCCGGCGATCAACCCCATCGGTTATCCCCCGGCGTTCTACTTGCTCGAGGGCGCTGCCTTTTCACTGGTCGCTGTGTCCCCGTTTGTTGCGAAGGGTTTGGTGTTGTCCTTTGCGCTCTTAGCCGGCCTTTACCTGACGGCTTGGCTCCGGCGCTGGGTCGCCGAGGAGGCCGGCTGGGGTGGGGCGTTCCTGGTCCTTCAGCCCGGCATCATAGCGTGGGCGAATGCGGTCATGCTCAACGTCCCTTCCATGGCCCTGGGGCTTGCAGCCCTGTATCACGGGAGGCGGTGGCTCGAGGCACCATCATCGCACCATATCTATCCTGCCTTCTTCTTTGCGGTTCTAGGGATCCTCACGTACATTCCTTCCGGGATCGTCGTCTTCGTCATTCTTGCCTGGGTTGTCGCTGAGGGCCGATGGCGGCTACTTGGGGACCGCAGGGCATTGGCTCTCGCTTTTATCTCCGCCCTGATACTGCTGCCATGGGCCCTTGTGGTGATCAAATGGGCCCCGATCTATGTTGACCATGTCTTTCCCAAGATGAGTGCTGTGCTGAGAGCGGAACGATGGATCTTTTTTCTTAGGCACTTGCCGCAGATCCTCAGTATTTGGCTTCTGGTCTTATTAGTGTTAAGCCTTATGGTCGGGATCTGTGACCGGTACTGGAGGCGGGAAGTCAAGCTGATCTTAGTCTGGGGGATCGTCTCCTACGTCGCACTTTCCTACATGGTAGCAAGAGAACCACGGTATGCGCTTCTACTTGCTCCTCCTGCAGTACTTCTATGCGTTATCGGCTTGTCCTCCGTGGTCCGTTGGGTGGCTGCACGGCTTGGCGGAGATCCCTCGCGGTGGTTTCTGGCGGGGATGGCCACCGTGCTGGCGCTTCACGTCACGAGTGCGTCCCTCGTCAGGGTGCCGGTCGTCGATGGGTTTCGGGCGGTTGTCGCGTTCTTCGAGATGGAGGCGCGGGACGAGAGGATCTTCTATGATGGGTACTATAACGGTGTCTTTTCCTTCTATTTGCGCGCGGGTGATCCGGACTTTCGGCGGGGGGTGGTCCTAGGCAGTAAGTTACTGTATGCGACAGCCATCTCGCCCAATTTGCTTCTCACCGAACGGGTGCTCTCACCGGCTGGGGTCGTTCAGGCGCTTCGAACCGAATGTGGCTGTCGGTGGTTGGCAGTTGAAAGGAAGGCGTTGTCGGACCGAATTGCTGCGGCAAAATATCTCCGACAAGCCGTGACAGGAGCGGAATTTCAATTGGTGAGGTCCTTTCCCATTGTCGCTCCTCTTGAAACTCAGATTGACGTGTACCGATTCCTCCTTCCGATCGAGAAACCCGATGAGCTTGTGTTGCCCTTCCCGATCCTTGGAAAGGGGACCGTTTTTCGGGGGACACCGATCGAGCGGTAAGTCCGCCATGAAGCCCATACCCCGCAGCCCAATAAGTAACGCTCCCATACAAGTAGGGAGAGGGGTTTATTCATTTTTTTCCATGGGGCGGGGATCAACGCCGCCCTAGGTCGCTAACACGCCTATTCGCCGATACTTGTCGTAACGCTGTTGAAGGAGTGTCTCCAGGGGCAGTTCTTGAAGGGCGGTGAGATGGATTTCAATGGATTTTTTGACGGCATCGCAGGCGAACATGGGATCGCGGTGGGCGCCGCCCATGGGCTCGGGGATGATTTCGTCGAGGATGCCGAGATCCTGAAGGTCCCTGGCGGTCATCTTGAGCGCCTCGGCTGCCTCGGGCGCCTTCCCCGCATCGTTCCACAAGATCGCCGCGCAGCCTTCCGGTGAAATCACGGAATAGACGCTGTTCTGCATCATCAGCAACCGGTCCGCGACGCCGATGGCCAATGCCCCGCCGCTGCCGCCTTCGCCGATCACGACTGACACGATGGGTGTTTTGAGCGTGGCCATCTCCATCAGGTTGCGCGCGATGGCCTCCGCTTGTCCACGCTCTTCAGCGCCGATGCCGGGGTAGGCGCCCGGGGTGTCGATAAACGTGACGACCGGTTTTCTGAACTTGTCCGCCAAACGCATCAGGCGGAGCGCCTTGCGGTAGCCCTCGGGGTTCGGCATGCCGAAATTGCGGTGCATGCGCTCCTTGAGCGTCTTCCCCTTTTGATGGCCGATCACCACGATCGGCCGCCCGTTCATGCGCGCAAGCCCCCCAACGATCGCATGATCGTCGGCGAATGCGCGGTCCCCGTGCAGTTCCACGAAGTTGTCGCAGATGCGGCCGATATAATCGAGGGTGGAGGGACGCTGGAGATGCCGTGCGACCTGCGTGCGCTGCCAGGGCGTCAACCCGGCATAGATCTCGGTCTGCAACTGGTGGAGGCGGGCGCGAAGCTTGGTGAGATCTTCCTGCGCGCCGGTCCGGCTGGTCGCGGCGGCCGACAGCTTGTCGAGTTTCTCCTCGAGCTCGGCAAGAGGTTTTTCGAAGTCGAGATATTCGCGCATCCGATTCCTCTGACTTAGCGGAGAGACACGGCGCCTTTGCCGATGAGGGCTTCCACCTCGCCCACGAGGCGCTCATTCGGGAGGACGCGAAATTTGTGGTCGAGTGAGATCACGGATTCCGAGTGCTCGGGGATCATGACCGTTAAAACAACCGGGCACGGGCCGGGGTGGCGGCGTAGCACGTCCCGCAAGCGAACGAGAGCTTCTGAGTTCGCCTCGCTCGACAGGACCTGAATCGTCATCTGCGCAAACGCCGTCGCCTGTAGGTCGGCGAGAGAGACGATTTTGGTCGCCTTGATGCGGGTCGCTTTTTCGCCGCGATCCAGCGTGCCGGTCACCTGCAGTACGGATTCAGACGCGATCAGAGACGACGCGGTCTTATAGAGGTCCGGGAAAACGATGACCTCTGCCGTTCCGTACAAATCTTCCATGGTCAGATACGCCATGCGGTCGCCCTTTTTCGTCATGGTCTCGCGGACCGTCACGATGATGCCGCAGAGCTTCACCTCTTTCGCATCAGGGACCTCGCTGAGATGATCCGTCCGGCAGGTGGAAAAACGTTCTGCCATGTCGGCATACCGTGCCATGGGGTGGCTCGTGATGTAAAAGCCGATCAACTCTTTTTCGTTGGCGAGCAGCTGATCTTCGTTCCACTCCGTCACGTCCGGAAGGCTTTCATCGAAGGGGATCGTCCCTCGCTGTGCCCCCGAGCCCTCCGGGGATTCAAGCGCGCTGAAGATGCTCGTCTGGCCCTCGGATTCCGCGCGCTGCGCCGCCATGGCCTGATCCACCGTGCGATCGAGCACGGCGGCAAGCTGCGCCCGGCGGGCTCCGGTTGAATCGAACGCCCCCGCCTTAATCAGGCATTCCAAGGCCCGCTTGTTGATTTTTCGCGCATCAATGCGGTGGCAGAAATCGAAGAAGGACGTGTACGGACCGCCGGTGGCGCGGGCTTCAAGGATCGTGTCAATGGCACCTTCGCCGACGTTTTTGATGGCGGCCAGTCCGAAAGGGATGCCGTCCTGGGTGACCGAGAAGTCTTTGCCGCTCTTGTTCACGTCCGGGGCCAGCACACGAATCTCGAGCTCGCGGCATTCGTTGATGTACCGGACGACCTTATCCGTATTGCCCATTTCGCTTGTGAGCAGCGCGGCCATGAATTCGCTGGGAAAATGCGCTTTCAGGTAGGCGGTTTGATACGTGACCATGGCATAGGCCGCCGCGTGGGATTTGTTGAACCCATAGCCGGCGAATTTTTGGATCAGATCAAACAGTTTTTCGGCCTTCTTCTCGGAGATCTTGTTCTTCTTCGCCCCCTCGATGAACTTTGCGCGAAGCTTGTCCATCTCCTCGGGCTTCTTTTTTCCCATGGCCCGGCGGAGAATGTCCGCCTGACCGAGCGAAAAACCTGCGATCGTATTCGCGATCGCCATCACCTGCTCCTGGTAGACGATGACGCCGTAAGTGTCTTTGAGGTGCTCCTCGAGGGCGGGCAGCTCATAGCTGATGGGGATTTTGCCTTGCTTGCGCTTGATGAAGTCAGAAATCAGGTCCATGGGGCCCGGGCGGTACAAGGCGATGATCGCGATGATGTCTTCGAAGCGGTCGGGCCGAAGACCGGTGAGGAGGTCGCGCATGCCGGTGCTTTCCAGCTGGAAGATGCCCGCCGTTTTTCCGGATGAGAGCAGCGCGAATGTGTCGGCATCGTGGAGTGGCATGACGGCGATCGTAAACGGCACGCCGCCCCCGGTGCGGGCGTTGATGAGCCGCTCGGCGTGCGCGATCATGGTCAGCGTCTTGAGCCCCAGAAAATCGAACTTGACGAGGCCCACCTTTTCCACATCCCCCATGGGGAACTGCGTGACGACTTCGTCCGTCTCCTTGGTGCCTTTGTATAAGGGCACGTGCTCGGTGAGCGGGTCCTGGGAAATGACGACGCCTGCGGCGTGTGTCGACGCATGCCGGGGGGATTTCTCAAGCGCCTGTGCGGTCTCGAAGACTTCCCGGACTTTCGGGTCGGTGTCCACGAGTTCCTTCAGACGCGGCTCGGCGGCCAACGCGTCTGCGAGCGTGATATTGAGCTGATCCGGTACGAGCTTTGCGATGCGGTCCACGTCGGCGTAGGGCATTTCCATCACGCGCCCGACATCCCGAATGGCGGCCTTCGCCTTCATGGTGCCGAACGTGATGATTTGGCAGACGTAATCCTTCCCGTACTTATCCACAACATAGTTGATGACTTCCTGGCGCCGGTCCATGCAGAAGTCCATGTCAATGTCCGGGAGCGAGACACGTTCCGGATTCAGGAAGCGTTCGAACAGCAGCCCATACACCAGCGGATCGAGGTCCGTGATCCGCAGGGCATACGCGGCGAGGCTTCCCGCCGCGGAACCGCGGCCCGGACCGACCGGAATCCCGCGTCCGCGCGCGAAATTGATGATGTCCCAGACGATCAGGAAATATCCGGCGAACCCCATGGAGGTGATGACGGCGAGCTCATTTCGGAGCCGCTCCTGGTACCGGGATTGAGCGATGCCGGAGGGGCGCTCACGAAGTCTGTCCGCCAGACCCTTCAGTGCCAGCTTGTCGAGATATGTTTCCAGTGTCTCGCCTTCCGGAACCCGGTAGTTCGGAAGATAGGGCTTGCCGAACGTAAAGGTCAGGTCGCAGAGCTCCGCCACCCGGCTCGTGTTCCAGACTGCCTCCGGCCACTCTTGAAATGCGGCCAGCATTTCGTCGGTGGATTTGACATAGAGCTGGTCCGTATTGAACCGCATACGGTTCGGCTCGTTCACGGTTTTTCCGGTCTGGAGGCATAGGAGAATGTCGTGGACTTTGGCGTCGCTCTTTTTGAGATAGTGGCAGTCATTGGTGGCGACGAGGGGGATGCCGAGGCGCTTATGGATTTCCCGGAGGCCCTGGTTGGCGATCTGCTGCTCCGGCACTGCATTCTCTTGAACTTCCAGAAAGTAATTGTCCTTGCCGAACACCTCGCGATATTCGGCCGCCGTGCGCATTGCGTCCTCGAGGCGCTCGCGCCCGATAAGATGCGGAACTTCGCCGCTGAGGCATCCGGACAGCGCCACGAGGCCTTCGTGATGCTTGAACAACAGTTCCTTGTCCATACGCGGCTTGTAATAAAAGCCTTCGAGATAGGCGGCGCTGGACAGTTTGAGCAGGTTCTGGTAACCGGTGCGGTTCGCGGCGAGCAGAATCAGGTGGTGGTAATCGTTGTGCGCAAACTGGCCTTCGCGGTCGAAGCGGCTTTTCGGGGCCATATAGGCTTCGCAGCCGATAATCGGCTTGATGCCCGCCGCCGTGGCCTTCTGGTAGAATTCGATGGCGCCGAAGAGATTGCCGTGGTCTGTGACGGCGACCGCCGGCATGTCGAAGTTCTTGGCGGCCTGCACGAGCGCTTCAATTTGGTTCGCGCCGTCAAGCAGACTGTACTGAGTATGAACATGGAGGTGGACGAACTGCGACGCCACGTAGTTTTCCTTAGTCGGCTTGGCGTCTCGGATGAGCGCCGACTTATTCTAGGAGCGACCCGGGGCGAAGTCAATTAGAGGTGGGCCGGTGGCGTCAGGCATGTTCGCTCCGCAAGTTGGACGTCTTGCGAAGGCGTAGGCTGATCAGTTCGGCGATCTTCGTGACGATTTTGTACCCGAGCGCCGGATGCATATCGAGGAGCTTCTGGAGGGCCGTCTGCTGGATGATCAGAGCCCGAAATGGCGTCCTTGTTTTGACCGTGGCTGAAGCCACGCCCTGATCGAAGAATGACATCTCGCCTAGCACCGTGCCCTTGTTCAGCGAGGCTAGGACACAGGGCTTCCCGCCCGGCCCTTTTTTAATGACGTCGGCTTCCCCCGACAGGAGGAAAAAAAGATCGCGCACCTGGTCGTTCTGCTCGATCAGGCGTTCTCCGGCCTGTCCTTCCCTCACCGTACAAAGCGGGGCCAGCAGGTTGATCTCCGCATGAGTAAGTTGGCGAAAGAAAGACAATCCCTGAAGCAGCCCGGGGATCTCACTGACTGGATTCATCGTGCGCCTCCCGATGGGATCGTGTTGGCCATATCGCTCGACTGGGCCGTTAGACTAGCACATGATATGCCAGGCGCAAAGGCGAGCTGAGGCGGCTGCCGGGTTCGCATCGTTGACCTCCTAAAAGGGTTATGATACTTTCCCAAGCGTCTCGGGTTGCACGAGGAGGAAGGGACTGTCTCCATGGCCAAAATAGACGCGTTCTTTAAATTGATGAACGAACAGGGCGCCTCGGACTTGCATTTGGTGTCCGGCCAACAGCCCGTGATGAGGTTGCACGGCGAGTTGGAGCGGGTCAAGTACAAGGTGCTCGAAAACGACGAACTCAAAGCGATGCTGTACGAGATCGCGCCGGAAAACAAGATCAAGGTCTTCGAGGAAACAGGAGACGTGGACTTTGGATATGAAATCCCCGGGGTGGCCCGTTATCGGGCCAATTTTTTCAACCAGAAGTACGGTTGCGCCGCGGTCTTCCGTCAGATTCCTACGAAGATCTTGACCGCCCAGGACCTCGGGCTCCCGCCCATTCTGACGCGCGCTTCGATGCTGCACAAAGGGCTCATCCTTGTGACGGGGCCCACAGGCAGCGGCAAGTCCACCACCATGGCGGCCATGCTGGACCATGCCAACAAAAACCGGAAAGATCATGTCATCACGGTGGAGGACCCCATCGAGTTCGTTCATCAAAGCCAGGGGTGCGTCATCAATCACCGCGAGGTGGGCCTCCACACAAAGTCGTTCGCCGCGGCGCTGAAGGGCGCGTTGCGTGAAGACCCCGATATCATTCTCGTCGGCGAAATGCGGGACCTCGAGACGATTCGTCTGGCGGTGGAAGCCGCCGCAACCGGCCACTTGGTGTTCGGAACCTTGCATACGACGAATGCCGCCAAGACCGTCGACCGCGTCATCGAGGTGTTTCCCCACGAGGAACAAGGACAGATCCGCAATACCCTGTCGACGAGTCTTAAAATCGTGGTGGCTCAGAACCTGTTCAAGCGCATTGATAAGAAAGGACGGTGTGCGGCGTTGGAGATCATGGTGTGCACGCCCGCGATTTCCAACCTCATCCGCGAAAGCAAGACCTTCCAGATCCCGTCCACCATCCAGGTCGGCAAGAAGTTCGGCATGCAGACCCTGGATGACGCCATTATGGAAGTGTTGAATAAAAAGTGGATCAGCCCCGAGGAGGCGTACGATAAGTGTATGGACAAGGCGAAGTTCTTACCGTTCTTGAAGACGCCGCCCGACGATTTGGCCGGGTAACGCTGAACGAACGCGCCGAACTTGGTGTAGAAGAGGAATTCCATGAGAAAACCAGAAATCGACAGCATGCTGACGACGATGCTGGATTCGCACGACAACGTGTCGGACCTGAACATCACGGTGAATCGGCCGTTGCAGGTGGAGGCCTCGGGCGAATTGGTCTCGGTCCCAGTGACGCCGGTGATTGAGGATCTCACCCCGTTCCAGACGGAAGTCTTTGCGCTGAATCTCATCAACGCCGACCGGCGGCTCTCGCAGATGTTGATCGAACATGGGTCCTGCGACAGTTCGTATTTTCTAGTGGGGCGGGCCCGACTCCGCGTCAACACCTTTTCGCAACGCGGCAATTACTCGATCGTCATGCGGAAACTCGAAACCAAGATTCCGACGCTTGCCGAACTGCAACTGCCCGAGGCGTTTAAAAAGATGCCGCGCGAAAAGAATGGACTGATCCTGGTCACCGGCGCCACGGGAAGCGGGAAGTCCACCTCCTTGGCGGCGCTCTTACGGGAGATCAACGAGAACAAGTCCATTCATGTCGTGACGCTGGAAGACCCGGTCGAGTTCGTCCATTCCAATATCAGGGCGACCTTCAATCAGCGCGAATTGGGGACGGACTTTGACACATTCGCGAATGGTTTGCGCGCGGCATTGCGGCAGGCGCCGAAGATCATTCTGGTCGGCGAGATGCGCGACCGCGAGACGGTGGAGTTGGGCCTCAAAGCGTCGGAGACGGGCCATCTCGTGCTGAGCACCTTGCATACGGTTGATGCCGGGCAGACCATCAACCGTATCGTCGGCATGTTCGATCAGGAGGAGGAGAAGCAGATCCGGCAACGTCTCGCCGACACCATCCGGTGGATCGTGGGCCAGCGCCTGCTCCCGAAGGTTGGCGGCGGCCGTCTCGCCATTCATGACATTCTCGGCAACAACCTCCGCACCAAGGAATCGATTCTGATGGGTGAAGCGGAGGGCAAGACCTTCTACGAGATTCAGGAGGCCAGTGAGCCTTTCGGGATGCAGACGTTCGATCAGGCCATCATTCGTGCCTATGCGGGCGGCCTGATTGAGGCCGAGAGCGCCGAGTTGTACGCGACCAGGAAGGCCGTGGTGCAACGCGGCATTGACAAGGTGAAGCAGACCCGCGGGGAAAAAACCACCGACATCGAAGGGCTGGCGGTGGATACCGGCTACAGGACCGTGAAAAAGCGTTAACGTTCACACGAGGCAGGACGTATGGAAATTATCTGCACCGCATGCTCGACGAAGCTGGCCATTCCGGATGAAAAGGTTCCGAAGGAGGCTGCCTTCAAAGTCACCTGTCCCAAGTGCCAGGGAAAAATTCAAGTTAACCCCAAACGAGAAGCGTCTCCTCCGCCATCGGAGTTCGCGGCCACCGATCTCCCCATGGAGCGGACGGGGGCGTCCTCGCCGGAGGAAGACGACTTTGTTGAAAATCGTCGATTGGCGATGGCCTGCATCGATGATCCGAACAGCCAGAGCCTCGCAAAAGCGGCGCTCGCCCAACTTGGGTATACGGTCCATGTCGTGACCAAGCAGGCCGACGCGCTTGACCGCATTCGTAAAAACCGCTATGAGGTCGTGCTCCTCCATGAGGAGTTCGGGGGGTCCGCGCTGGACAATCTGGTGTTGCGAACGATTCAACCGATGACGATGGCGATGCGCCGGCACATGTGCGTCGGCCTTCTCGGGAAACAATTTCGCACGTTTGATCACATGGCGGCGTTTGCCCACAGCGTCAATTTCGTGGTCGCGGAGCGCGAGGCGTCGAAACTGAGCGGCATCGTGCGCCAGGCGCTATCCGAAAATGATCAGTTCTACCGTGTCTTTCGCGAATGCTTGCGCGAAGCCGGCAAGCCGTAGGCGTCACGAAGACCGACAGGCCCGATCGTTACACACAACCCCGTCACGTCATTCTAAGGTTTACGGCATTCCAGCGACTGTCAGGAAGGAGACGAAGATATTGTGAAGCGCGCCATCGTGAGCGTATCCGACAAAAAGGGCGTGGTAGATTTTGCCAAGGGGCTGGCGTCTCTCGGCTACGAAATCCTCTCGACCGGCGGCACCGCCAAGGCCTTGAGGGAGGCAGGCGTTAAGGTGACCGACGTGGCGGCCTATACCGGCTCTCCGGAGATTTTGGATGGGCGCGTCAAGACGCTCCATCCTAAAATCCACGGGGGATTGCTCGGCCGACGGAACGACGCCAAGCATGCCGCAGAGATGGCCCAGCAGGGCATCGCGCCCCTTGACCTCGTGGCCGTGAACCTCTACCCGTTCGAAGCGACCATTGGCAAGGCCGATTGCGCATTCGAGGACGCCATCGAGAACATCGACATTGGCGGTCCTTCAATGCTGCGTTCGGCGGCGAAAAATCACCAGGACGTGGTCGTCATCGTTGACCCCGGTGATTATGAACGCGTGTTGGAGGCGCTGCGTGGCGGCAGCGTATCACAGGAGACGCGCCGGGAGTTGGCCAGAAAAGTGTTTCAGCATACCTCCCGTTATGACGGCGTGATCGCCGGTTATCTGGAGGCTCAGGATGCCGCCGGCGCGGTCAAATTCCCTCCGCTTCTGACCTTGCAGTTCGAGAAGGTTCAGAATCTGCGGTATGGCGAAAACCCGCATCAACAAGGTGCGTTTTACCGGGAGCTCAGCGGTGATGAACCGGCCGTGGCGCGAGGACGGCAGCTGCACGGGAAGGAAATGTCCTACAACAACTTCCTGGACGCGAACTCGGCGTTGGAGTTGGTGAAGGAATTTCGCCAAGAGGCGCCCCTTCCCGCCGCGGTCATCGTCAAGCACAATAATCCCTGCGGGGCGGCCACCGGCGCGACGGCCCGTGATGCCTACGTGAGCGCGCGGGATACGGATCCCGTCTCGGCGTTCGGGGGCGTGATCGCGTTCAACGTCGTCGTGGATGTCGCCGCGGCGAAGGAGATCACCGCCATGTTTGTGGAGGTTGTCGTGGCTCCCGGTTTCGACGCGGAAGCCCTTGCCGAGCTCAAACGGAAGAAAGACCTGCGACTGTTGGAGGTCGGCACTCTGCACATCGCGCGTCGCACGGGGCTGGATACGATGGATCTGAAAAAAATTGTCGGCGGTGTGATCCTTCAGGAGCGCGACCTCGGCACGATCCCCGACATCCGAGCCTTGAAAGTGGCTTCCAAGCGCCTGCCGACAGGCGCAGAGTACGAGGCGTTCGCCTTCGCATGGAAAGTCTGCAAGCACGTGAAGTCAAACGCCATTGTCTTTGCCCGATCCGATCGCACGATCGGCATTGGAGCGGGGCAGATGAGCCGAGTGGATTCCGTGAAGCTCGCCACGCTCAAGGCCGCTTCTTCATTGAAGGAGTGTGTCATGGCATCCGACGCCTTTTTCCCATTCCGGGACGGAATCGACGCGGCCGCCCAGGCCGGTATTACCGGCGTCATCCAGCCGGGTGGGTCCATCCGTGATGAAGAGATCATCAAGGCGGTGAATGAGCACAATATGGCGATGGTCATGACCGGCATGCGCCATTTCCGCCATTAGGTACGTTGAAAAAGGCCCCAGCTGCGTTCTCGCGTCGCTCAGACCCCTCAACGCACGGACATTGTATGTCTCGCCTCCTCCCTCGCTGCGGCCTTGCCGGATAGCCTTTTTAAACGTCCTCCGTATGTCGAAGAAATCCCTCAGTCCTCCCCGAGAATTTCTCGTATGAGTCATGAAGCATGAAGGTTTTGATTGTCGGGGGAGGCGGTCGGGAACATGCGCTTGTCTGGAAGCTGGCGCAGAGCCCGCGTGTCACCGCACTGTTTTGCGCGCCGGGGAATGCTGGTATTGCGAGCATGGCGGAATGTCATCCCATCGCGGGCGAAGAGATCGGTCGCCTCCGGGACTTCGCCCTGGAGCGTCGTATTGATTTGACCGTGGTGGGCCCGGAAGGGCCGCTTGCCGCCGGCATTGTCGATGAGTTCCGAAAAGCCCGGCTGCCGATCTTCGGGCCTTCCCAGTCGGCCGCGCGGATCGAAGCGAGCAAGGCATTTTCCAAGGACCTCATGGCGCGCCTCCGGATCCCCACCGCTGAGGCCAAAGCCTTCACCGAACTGGAACCTGCGCTGACCTATCTGGATCACCGAGATGCGCCGATCGTCATCAAAGCGGATGGTCTCGCCCAGGGCAAGGGCGTGGTGATCGCTCGAAGCAGACTCGAGGCGAAGGAAGCTGCAAGCGCCATGCTTCAGGGCAAGGCGTTCGGCGAAGCGGGGACGCGGGTGGTCATCGAAGATTATCTCGATGGCGAAGAGCTGACCATCATGGCATTTACCGACGGCAAGACGGTCATCCCGATGATACCGGCTCAGGATCACAAACAGTTGGAAGATGGAGATCGAGGCCCGAATACCGGCGGGATGGGCGCGTATGCGCCGGCGCCGATCGGCACCCCGGCGGTGGTCGACCGTGTGCGGCGAACAATTTTGGAACCGATCGTCGGCGGACTCTCGCAGATGGGTCGGCCGTTCCACGGCGTCATCTACGCCGGACTCATGATGGTCAACGACGACCCGAAAGTATTGGAGTTTAACGCGCGTATGGGCGATCCCGAGACCCAAGCCGTCCTACCGCTCCTCAAGACCGACCTGTTGGAGGTCTTGCTCGGCGTCGTGGAGCATCGTTTGGATCAGGTGTCGGTGGAATGGCATTCCGGCGTCGCGGTGTGCGTGGTCCTAGCGGCTGAAGGATATCCATCGGCCCCGGTCAAAGGCCGGATCATTCGGGGCCTCGATGGCTGGGATGATTCTCCAAGTTTGATCCTTTTTCACGCGGGGACGGGCAAGACTCCGAGCGGGACCGCCACGGCAGGCGGCCGCGTACTCGACATCACAGGCGTGGGGAAAGATTTTCACGCGGCCCGTGAAAGGGCATATGACGGTGTCAGGAGGATCACATTCGAGGGTATGCAATACCGGCGGGACATCGGGAGCCGAGCCCTTCTTGGGCGTTGACGTCTTCCGCGGTATAATGCCGGAGATGACGATTTCGCCGCATGATCTCCGGAAGGCTTCGGCCGTGATCGCAAAGGGTGGGGTGATTGCATTCCCGACGGAAACCTTCTATGGACTCGGAGTCAATCCTTTTGATCGCCAGGCGTTGGCGCGCGTCTTCGCCTTGAAGGGCCGATCTACGGTTGATCCACTGTTGGTGCTGATCGAGGCACGATCCGATGTGCGGAGGCTGGCTTCCGAGGTTACGTCGACGGCCGAGCGTCTGATGGAAGCCTACTGGCCGGGTCCGCTCACGCTGATCTTTCGGGCGCTCCCCTCGCTTCCACCGGAGCTGACGGCCGGCACCGGAACAATTGGTGTTCGACTGTCGTCGCATCCGGATCTGCCGCGGCTGCTCGAAGCGGCGGGGGGAGCTTTGACGGGGACCAGCGCCAACCGAACCGGCGAGGCTCCCGCTTCGACCGCCGACGAGGTGAGGCGGATCTTCGGCAGCGAGGTGGAGCTGGTCCTAGATGGCGGCCGAACGGCTGGCGCCCCGCCGAGCACTGTACTGGATACCACCACGACGCCCCCGCGTCTCGTCCGAGAGGGCCGCGTGTCGAAAGCCTCCTTGCTGGCGATCATCGGCTCGTTGGCGGCATAGCCATGCTGGACACTCTTCGATCACTCAACAACCGCCTCTTTCACCGGCTCCGGCTGACGACGAAGCTGGTGATCATGATGTTGACCCTCCTGATGCTGTCCCTCACCGGCTCCATCATGCTCTCCCACCTGGCACAACAAGCCTTGATCAATGAAATCGAAGAGAGCATCAACGATCTCTCGAACGCGACCGCCGTGAGTCTCGAACAGCTCTCCGGGGAACCGGATGCCGCGCAGCTGCAAAAGCTTCTGGGCCGATTGGTCAAGAAGGGCGTGAAAGAGATCAAACTGCTGGACGTCGAGAAGACAGTCGTGGCAAGTTCTCCGCCGCCACAGCTCTCCGGGCGCAAGATGGAGAGCACGGTGACCAAACGCGGCCAGCGCGAATATAACGTGACGGCACCCTTGGTCGACGGCAACGAGGTGCTCGGCTATATCCACGTGACATTCACCCTCGATGATGTGGCACAGGTCACCAAGGCGACGTTATATAAACGCACCGCCGTCACATTGATGATCTTCTCGCTCGGTATCGGCCTATCGCTCTACCTGGCGCGCAAGTACACGCAGCCTCTTCACGGCGTCGTGGAAGCCGCGAAACGCGTCGCCGCCGGAGACTTGACCAAGACGATCGAAGTGGAGGGCGAGGACGAGATCGCCGAACTCACGAAAAGTTTCAATGAAATGGTCGAAAAACTCCGCCAACATCGGGAATTGGAGGAGCGGTTGCACGAAGCGGAGCGCTTGTCGGCCGTCGGCAAACTGGCATCCGGTATCGCGCACGAAATCAGAAATCCGCTGAACTTCATCAGCCTGAGCATCGACCATATTCGCAGCCGCCTGGGCGGGGACCGAGCCGCCGAGCTGCAGATGCTGATGTCGAACATCAAGGACGAGGTTCATCGTTTAAACGTGATGGTAGAAAATTTTCTCAGCGTCGGTAAGCCGCTCGCGCTGAAGAAAACCGACGTGGACCTCGCCGGTTTAGTTCGGGATGTGGTCGGCCTTGCGCGGCAAAAGGCCATAGAGCAGGGAATTTCGGTGGATGTCGAGGACCAGGGGGTGCCCCTGCGGTTCCATGGCGACCCGGTACAGATCAAGACCTGCCTGATGAACGTCGTCCTGAACGCCATCCAGGCGATGCCGGCCGGCGGACATCTCACGATTGCGATGTCCTATCGCAAGACCGGGGGTTCGAATGGAGCCGACGCGTCGGCGATCGAAGTGACGGTGACGGATACAGGGGCGGGGATTGGTGAAGAGGATTTGACCAGAATCTTCGACCCGTACTTCACCACGAAAAAATTGGGCATCGGACTGGGTCTCGCCATCACCAAGAAGATCGTGGAAGAGCACAAGGGGCGGATCAGCGTGCGAAGCCGGCCGCAGGAAGGGACGACCATGTGCATCAGTTTTCCGTCGGAACAGCCTGCCGAGGTGGCGGTATGACACCCCATGGGCACATGCTCGTGGTGGACGATGAGAAGTCTCAGCGCGATATCCTGACGGTGATCCTCGAGGGAGAAGGCTATCGCGTGGAAACGGCCTCCAGTGTGCCGCAAGCCATTTCGCTGTATCGGAACCATCCCGCAGACGTGGTGTTGACCGATCTCTCCATGCCTGAACGGGACGGCATGTCGTTGCTTGAAGAGTTGATGAAGATCAATGAGGACGTGCTGGTCGTGTTGATCACCGCCCACGGCACGGTCGGCTCCGCGGTGGAGGCCATGAAGAAAGGGGCCTTTGACTATCTCACGAAGCCGCTGGACCGCGAAGATCTCTTGATCACCGTCGCGCGCGCCTTCGACACAGTCCATCTGTTGACCGAAAACCGTGGCCTCCGCCAGCAGCTGCAGGACAAATTCAAGATCGAGAACATCATGGGGCATCACCCGCTGATGCAGGAGGTCTTCCGGGTGATTCGAAAGGTGGCGCCCAGCCAGACGACCGTCCTGGTTACCGGAGAAAGCGGCACCGGCAAAGAGCTGGTAGCACGCGCGATCCATTCAGAAAGCACCCGTAAGGACCGTCCGTTTCGCGCACTGAACTGCGCCGCCATCCCGGAGACCTTGATTGAGAGTGAGTTATTTGGGCACGAGAAAGGCGCCTTTACGGGCGCGCAGGCGCGTCAGATCGGGCTGTTTGAAACCGTGGATCAGGGGACGCTGTTTCTGGATGAGATCGGAGACCTCAGTCTTCCGCTGCAGGCCAAGCTCCTTCGCGTGTTGCAGGAAAAGGAGATCCGCAGGATCGGGGGGCGCGACGATATCAAGGTGGATGTGCGCGTCGTGGCTGCGACCAACCGAAAGCTGAATGCGGCGATCAAACAAGGCACCTTCAGGGAAGATCTGTTCTACCGGCTCAACGTCGTCTCCGTTCATTTGCCGCCGCTGCGGGAACGGACCACCGATATTCCCGAACTGGTCGCGCATTTCCTGAGCAAATATGCCCCCACGTCAGGGAAATCCGTGAACGGCGTCTCCAACAGCGCCTTGCGGGTCTTGATGGATTACCATTGGCCGGGCAACGTCCGCGAACTCGAATCGGTGATCGAGCGTGCCGTGCTGCTGTGCGAATCCGACCATCTCGAAGTGGAAGACTTTCCAGCGGAGGTCCGTTCGCGCAGCACGTTGCTTGAGCGATTGGACTTCGACCTTCCCGGCGAAGGCTTCTCCCTGGAGGAGTTCGAACGTCAGTTGCTTGAAAAAGCGATGGCGCGCAGCAACGGGGTGATCGCCAAGGCCGCCAAGATGCTGGGCTTGTCGTACAAGACGATGCAGTACAGGCTGGAGAAGTTTCAGCTCGGACGCGGAGCGATCGCACCGCGCGGTGCGACTTCCGAGGGGCCGGAGGGCACGGGCGCTGAGGCAGAGGGCTAGTCATACAAACCACATGGAGGGAATAATGGGCACTGGACGACAGGTGGCGGTGATGATGGTTCTAACGGGGCTGTTGCTTGGTTTGGGGGGCTGCGACTGGTGGCCACCGACCTTGCAGGAGCGCATTGGACAGCAGGATGTGCAGATCAAAGCTTTGGTCGCGGAAAAAGAGAGTCTTCAGAAAAGAGCCATGGAGTTGGCGAAGCTCGCGGAGAGTCTCAGAGCGCAGGCCACTCAGGCGGAGCAGGCGAATGCGAGTTTAAAATCCCAGATCGAGCAGATGAAAGCGGAGATTGAGGCGGCGAAGGCCGTGAAAAAGAAGCCCACCTCGACGGCGAAAACAGGCGCCGCCAAACCGAAGCGCTAAGGGGCCAGTCAGGAACCGGACGGCGCTGAGGCGGGGGGCGCGGCGCCCGTCTCGGATTTGCTCGCGGCCGCAGGCGCGGCGGGCGCAGCGGCCGGAGCGGAGCCTTTGCCGTCGCTTCCCGAACTTGCAGTCGTGGATTCGGGCTTTGCTGGTTCTTTCGAGCTGGTGGATTTTTCTTCGGAGGTCGGAGGCTTCATCTTGTCGGAATAGTCGGTCACGTACCAACCGGATCCTTTGAAGGAAATGGCCGGGACCGAGATCACCTTCGTGACCGGCCGGTCGCATTCGCGACATGTGGTGAGCGGTTCGTCGCTGAATTTTTGCTTGACTTCGAAACGGTGTCCCGCCTCGCATCCGTACTCGTACACTGGCATGCTCGTCTCCTTCAACGACTCTGTAAGGGTTATAACCACAGTTTTCGGCGGTTCAAGCCGGTGGGTGGTCACGAGAGCCTAAGAATCGCCGCCTCGATTCGGTCGAGGCCGTCGGCGATATTCCGCATGCTGGTGGCATAGGAGAATCGGAGATGATCGGGGGCCCCGAATGCCTCACCGGGGACCGTGGCGACCCGCGCCTCCGTCAGGAAATAGGTCGCCAACGCCGTAGAAGAACTGATTGGCTCGCCTCCGGACTTTCGCCCCAACAATTGACCGATATGGGGAAAGGCATAAAAAGCGCCGCTCGGCATCATGCAGTGGACGCCCGGAATCTTGTTCAACCGTTCGACCATGAAGCGTCGCCGTTTGTCGAATTCCGTCACCATGGCGGTGATGAACGGTTCGCCTTGGTTGAGCGCCGTGACGGCGGCCTTCTGCGCCATGGAATTGGGATTCGACGTGCTCTGGCTTTGCACGGTGCCCATCGCGGAAATCACATCCACTGGTCCGGCCGAGTAGCCGATGCGCCAGCCGGTCATCGCATAGGCCTTGGAGACACCGTTCACGACGACGGTCCGGGCCTGCACGTCCTTTCCCAATGACGCAATGCTTTCATGGCGCGCGCCGTCGTAGACCATCTTTTCATAGATCTCATCCGAGATGATCAGAAAGTTCCGTCGAAGCGCCACCTCTGCGATGGCCTGCAGGGTGCGAACCTGGTACACCGCGCCCGTGGGATTGCTCGGGCTGTTGACGATGATCGCCTTCGTCCGTTCTGTCACATAGCGTTCGACCAGCCCACCGGTCAGTTGAAAGCCGGTCGCTTCTTCCGTCGGGATCATGACCGGCGTGGCATCGTTCAGGACCGCCTGGTCCGGATACGAGACCCAATACGGCGCAGGGATTAGGACTTCATCGCCGGCCTCGAAGAGCGCTTGCCCGAGGTTGTAGAGGCTGTGCTTCGCGCCGCAGGAAATGAGGATTTGGGATTTGTCGTAGGCAAGCCCTTGATCCCGTTTGAGCTTGTCGATGACTGCCACTTTCAATTCATCAATGCCGCCGCTTGCGGTGTATTTTGTAAATCCCGCCCGAATGGCCGCGATGCCCGCTTCCTTCACCGCGTCCGGCGTATCAAGATCCGGCTCGCCCGCCGCGAAATCAATCACGTCCACACCGCGCGCCGCCATGGCTTTGGCTTCAGCCGTCATGCGAAGCGTCGGCGAGGGGGAGATGCGTCCGACACGTTTGGCGAGCTTGATCATACCCGCCCTCGCAGCTTGGCGGCGACTCGCCGGGCGATTTCAGGATGGAGCAGATCTTTGAGGTCGCCGCCGAGGCGGGCGACTTCTTTGATGATGGTGGAGGTCAGATAGATGTATTCCTGGCTGGGCATCAGGAACACGGTCTCAGCGCTCGGGTCCAGATTACGGTTCATCAGCGCCACCTGAAGTTCGAATTCAAAGTCGGACACTGCGCGCAAACCCCGAATGATCGCATGCGCGCCACGCTCGCGGACGAACTGGACCAGCAGGCCGTGAAAGGGTTCCACCTCGACATGCGGGAGGTCTTTGGTCGCGACCCGGACCATCTCCACGCGCTCGTCGAGATCGAAGACCGGATGCTTCTGTGGATTGAGGGCCACGGCGACATACACTCTATCGAAGAGGCGCAGGCTTCGGGTGATCAGATCGACGTGCCCATTCGTAATCGGATCGAAGGTTCCGGGGTACACGCCGATCTTCATGAGGCCTGCATATCCATGTCTGCGAACTGATAGAGCGAGAGGAGTGTGTCCCCGTAGCGGTACGATTTGAGGAGGGCGAGGCCACCGACCCGTTCCTGCAAACGGGTTTTATGAAAATGCTCGATCACCACCACGCCATTGGAACGAATGATAACATCGCGTTCCAGGAATGGCAATATTTCTCCCCCCTCGCCGGTGTCATAGGGCGGGTCGAGAAACACGAGGTCGTACGGTTCATCGGGTGCATGCTTGAGAAAGCGTGAGGCCGTGACGCACCGGACATCCGCGTGTTTGGCATATCCCAGTCGTCTGAGGTTCTCTCTGAGACGACGACAGGACATGGGATGAGAATCCACAAACGTCACATGACGGGCGCCCCGGCTCAGCGCCTCCATACCGACCATGCCCGTACCCGCAAAAAGATCCAAGAAGCGGGCACCGGAAAGGTGTGGGGCCAGAATGCTGAAGAGCGCCTCTTTGACTTTTCCGGGCGTCGGCCGAAGATTCAAACCTGGCGATCCCGAAATCGTCCGGCCGCGCCCTGTCCCGCCTAGAATACGCATCGGTCACCCAATCCTCGAAACGATGGAATGCACAAGAGATTCAACAAGGACTGTAGCATGGATGGAGGTGCCGGCGATAACCGAAAATTTGCTTGACTATCGTGCCGCCACGCTCGTATGGTGGCCTCGAAAAAAAGGAAAATGTCGTTGAGGAGCTGAGAAGGGAACGCTAAGGAGAGACCGGTTCAGGGGTCTCTGGGGAAGGGGGTCTTCGCCGATTTTGAGCGATGGTCGGATCGACGACCGCTCCGCAATTGAGACATTTCCATGCGTAACAGGTGAAGAAATAGTCAGAGAATCGTTCGCTGATCATCAACCCTTTACACTTTGCACATTCCATAGGGCCTCCAACCGATTTGAGCGGGCAGTAAGCAACAGTGGTGCCTGAAAATATAGAACTTTTGATTTCAAAGACTTGAAGGGTTGATTTGGCACCGTCTTTATCTTTAGAGGTCTGCTCTGTGTCAAAAAAGTTCTTATGGTATGTAACTCTATACACACGCTTCGAATTGGGGAAGTGCGAGGAGAGCCATGAGAATCACCTCATGGCCGGAGGACGAACGTCCCCGGGAGCGGCTGATGCGGTATGGTGCGGAGACATTGACGGACGGTCAGCTCCTTGCGGTACTGTTGGGGACCGGACATGTCGGGGAGAGCGCCCTCGACCTTGGTGTGAGTTTGCTCACTCGGCATGGCGGACTGAGTGGGCTCGGCCGGCGCAGCATTCGGGAGCTCTGTGCGATTCCGGGCATCGGACCGGCGAAGGCGGCATTGCTGATCGCCGCGCTGGAGGTTGGAAAACGGGCGACATCTGCACCATTGACGAGCGGACAGAGAATTACCTCGAGCGAGGATGTCTTTCAGCATTATCGTCCATTGATGCGTGGTCTGCGCCGCGAGATCTTCAAGGTCATCTTGCTGGATGGGAAGAATGCGATCATCACGGATGTCACGGTGTCGGAAGGAAGCCTGACCCTCAGTATTGTGCATCCGCGGGAAGCCTTCGTCCCTGCGGTCAAAGAATCCGCCGCCGCGGTGATTTTCGTTCACAATCATCCCAGCGGAGATCCCGAGGCGAGTCCTGAGGATCGTGCGCTGACCCGCCGGCTGGTTTCGGTGGGAGAGATCATGGGGATTCGGGTTTTGGATCACGTCATTATTGGAGACCGCCGGTACGTCAGCTTTGCAGATCAGGGATGGCTCACGCCATAGCCTCAGCCCTGCAAACGGAAGGGGGATGCCGGGAATGCCTGCACAGAAAAAAACGAGCAAACCGAAGAGCGTGAAGCGCGCTCCCATAGCTGCCGTCAAGGTCGGGAAGTCCCAGCAGAAGCAGCCGGTGGCCAAAGCCGCTCGCCATGAACCATCGGGGAACCTCCCTGAAGAAGTTAAACGACTCTGGCGGGAGGTGGAATCTCTCCACGCGCAGCTGATCAGGAAGCCAGGTCTCGGCAATGAGGGTGGCGGGCGACGCGATCAGGATAAAATCGTCGCGGACCGGCTGGCGCGGCTGGACGAGAAGATCGAGTCACTCTGGGGACGTGTGGCTGACCTGGAGGAACATCTCGAAGGAGAAGGCGGTCGCTCGCGCGAGCCGGATGTCGATGAAATTCCGGATCGGGATTTCTACGAGCATTAAGCATTCATCCCCGCCTCACGTCCGCGTGTAACATTCTGGCGCCCCACGCGTTTTCTTTCCTCCCGTCCATGATTACGTGATAGTACTTATTCCGTCATTGACTCTCCCAAGGGGCGTGTGATACGTTCTCTTCCGATGAAGAGCAGCGAGTACAGGCCTAATTTCAAAGACTTCTGCGCTCTTGCCCGAGATGGGAACCTTATTCCGGTCTTTCGGGAAGTGTTGGCGGATTTCGAAACCCCGGTGTCGGCATTCGTCAAAATCGATCAGGGACCCTGCGCCTACCTGTTGGAAAGCGTGGAGGGAGGAGAAAAGTGGGCGCGCTATTCATTTCTGGGCAGTGGTTCGCCGGTCGTCATTCAGGGCGATGAACGCAAGCTGACGATTTTCGAGGGATCGCACCGTCGTACAATGCCCGTGGCGACGGATGTCCTTGAAAGTTTGCGTGCCGTCATGGCGGAGTACCGGCCCGTGCACGTTGCGGGTTTGCCACGATTCTGCGGTGGCGCAGTCGGCTACCTGAGCTATGACGTGGTGCGGCAATTCGAACGACTGCCGTCGCATCGCCGTGACCTCTTGGGCTTGCCGCAGGCGTCCTTTCTGCTCACCGACACGCTGCTGATTTTTGATAATGTTGCGCAGACCATCAAGGTGGTGGCGAATGCGCATGTCGGGAAAAGCGGATCACGCAAGGCATACGAAGATGCCATCCACCGGATCGACCGGATGATTGCTCGCCTCCGCACCGGTCGCCGGCCGGTCCCGAAGGCCGCCGCCCGTCGGGCACCGGTGTTTCTCTCGAACATGAGTAAAGCCGATTTCGAGAAGATGGTGGTGCAGACGAAGCACTACATCAAGGCCGGCGATATTTTCCAGGGCGTCTTGTCGCAGCGATGGCAGGCGGCCATTCGCGCGCGTACCTTTGACATTTATCGGGCATTGCGTGTCATCAATCCCTCGCCGTACATGTATTACCTCCGGTTTCCCGAGGTGGAGTTGATCGGTGCGTCGCCCGAGGTCCTCGTGCGGTGCGAAGATGGGGTCATTCAGGTGCGGCCGATCGCAGGCACGCGACCACGGGGCCGCAGTGAGCAGGAAGACAAGACGCTCCGCGAGGAACTTCTCGGCAACGCCAAAGAACGCGCGGAGCATGTGATGCTGGTGGACCTCGGTCGGAATGATGTCGGCCGGGTCGCGCAGCCGGGCAGCATACAGGTGAAGGATTTCATGGCGGTGGAGCAGTACTCGCATGTGATGCATCTGGTGTCGCAGGTCGAAGGGCGGTTGGCGGAAGGCCGTGATGCCTTCGATGTGCTACGGGCCTGCTTTCCGGCCGGGACGGTGTCCGGGGCGCCGAAAATTCGCGCGATGGAGATCATTGAAGAGCTGGAGCCTTCGCGCCGTGGACCGTACGCCGGCGCCGTCGGCTATTTCGGGTTCGGCGGCAACATGGACACCTGTATCAACATTCGCACCGTCGTCGTCAAGGGCCGTCAAGCCTTTATTCAGGCGGGCGCCGGCATTGTCGCGGATTCCGATCCGGAGGCAGAATATGTGGAAACCTGTAACAAGGCGAAAGCCATGATGCGGGCGGTCGAAATGGCGGAGAATGGGTTGGAGTAATGGCCGTGCTGGTCATCGACAATTACGACTCCTTCACCTATAACCTCGTGCAGTATCTCGGCGAGTTGGGTGCGCAACCGGTGGTCTTTCGCAACGATGCCATCACGGTTGACGAGATCATCAAGCTGCAACCGGACCGCATTGTCATCTCGCCCGGTCCCTGCACCCCGAAGGAAGCAGGCATTTCCGTTGAAGCGATCCAACGGCTGGCCGGAAAAATCCCGATCCTCGGCGTCTGCTTGGGGCATCAAAGCATCGGAGAGGCATTTGGAGGCGAGGTGGTCCGCGCGGAGCGGCTTATGCACGGAAAGACCTCGATGATCCGGCATGACGGCCGCAGCATCTTCGAAAGTCTTCCCAATCCCTTCGAGGCGACCCGCTATCACTCTTTGATCGTGCGTCGGGACACTCTTCCTTCGTGTCTTGAGATTTCGGCGGAAACGGCGGAAGGGGAAATCATGGGTCTTCGCCATCGCAGTCTGGCAGTGGAGGGCGTGCAATTCCACCCGGAATCCATCCTGACCCGGCCAGGCAAGGATATTCTACGGAACTTTCTTACACTGTGATTGCCGTCTCATGATGAAGGAAGCCATCGGAAAACTGATCGACGGGCAAGGGCTGACTGAGGCCGAAGCCGAAGCCGCCATGCTTGAAATCATGGACGGCCTGGCGACTCCCGCGCAGATCGGATCATATGTGACGGCGCTTCGGATGAAGGGCGAGACTGTGGAGGAAATTACGGGCTCAGCCCGCGCGATGCGGGCGAGGGCGACGCGCATCCGGCCAAACGATCCGATCATCGTGGATACATGCGGCACCGGCGGTGACGGCGCCGGCACCTTCAACGTCTCAACAACCGTTGCCTTCGTCCTAGCCGGCGCGGGCATCACCGTGGCGAAGCATGGCAATCGAGCCGTGTCGTCGCGCGCCGGGAGTGCAGATATTCTTGCTCGTCTCGGCGTCCGGATCGATCTGCCGCCGAAGGACGTCGAAGAATGCATCGGCGAAATCGGCATGGGATTCCTCTACGCGCCGCTGTTCCACGCCGCTATGAAGCACGCGCTCGGACCGCGGCAGGAACTCGGCGTCCGCACCATATTCAACCTGCTCGGGCCATTGACGAACCCCGCCGGCGCCTGCATTCAGGTCCTTGGCGTGTATGATCAGGGCTTGACCGATATTCTCGCGAAGGTGTTGATGAAACTCGGCAGTCGCCATTGTTATGTCGTCCATGGCATGGATGGGTTGGATGAAATCACGCTGACAGATCGCACGCGGATTTCAGAAGGCAAGGGTGGCCGGATCACCAATTACTTCATCGAGCCTTGCGATTTCGGATTTCAGCGGGTGCGGCTGAAGGATCTCAGCGGGGGCGATGCCGAAGAGAACGCCGCCATCACCCGCGATATCCTGGAAGGACGGGAAGGGCCGCGCCAGCAACTCGTCCTCTTGAACGCCGCGCCGGCTTTAGTCGCCTGCGGGAAGGCGACGACGCTGCAAGAGGGCGTGGAAGTTGCGCGCGGGGTCATTCGATCCGGCGCGGCGATGCAGAAGCTCGAACGTCTCATCAAGTGGACCAACCGTTGATCCGGCGCGATCCATTGCCGCCCTGCCTCGCGCCATGATTCTCGACGAAATGCTCGAGCACAAGAAGCAGGAGGTCAAGGAGAAGAAAAAGGCCTCCTACCTCGCCGATCTCAAAACCAAAATCCGGGAACTGCCGGCGCCTGCCGGCTTCTACCAATCCCTCACGGATTCGTCCGGCCCGGCCGTCGGGCCACGGGCGCCGTCCATACCCACTCGACGACTGCCGCGGTTGATTGCCGAGGTCAAGAAGGCCTCACCGAGCAAAGGGGTGCTCCGCGAGGATTTCGATCCATTGTCCATTGCCCGCACCTATCAGCAGCACGGGGCCTCCGCGGTATCGGTCCTCACGGACCGCACATACTTTCAAGGCAGCCTGGAGGATCTGCGGGCGATTAAGGAACAGGTCCGCCTTCCGGCGCTGAACAAGGAATTTATGGTGGACGAGTTGCAGTTCTATGAGGCTCGCGCGCATCTGGCAGATGCCGCTCTTCTGATCGTCGCCGCGTTGGACCGCGTCCAATTGGTGGACTTCTATCACCTCGCCCGGCAGGAATTCGGTTTGGACGTCCTGATCGAGGTGCATCACGAGCGGGAACTTGACCGAGTCCTCGAACGGCTTCCCGAGGCGCGTATCATCGGCATCAACAACCGCGATCTCGATTCCTTTAAGACGTCGCTCGACGTCACATTCCGCCTGGCGAAGCGCATTCCCGGGGGGAAACTGATCGTGAGCGAAAGCGGGATCGCCACCCGCGATGACGTCATCCGCCTCGCCGATGCCGGTGTGGGCGCCATTCTCGTCGGCGAATCGCTGATGAAGGCCGACGACATCGGCGCAAAAATCAACGAGCTGATCGGTCCGGTCGAAGACCAGCCATAGACGCCTTGCCCTGACGGGGTCTCATTACGCCCGCGCGCTCAACTTCAGCGCCTGCAGGAGTTCCTGCGTGTCAACCGCTTTCACAAGCTGATCTCGATGGCGAGCCCATGTCCCCGGCAGCCCTTCGCAAAACGGCAGTTCGCCGAACGATTGCAAACCAGACAGGTGGAGAATCGTCTGCACCGTCTCTTCTAATTCCATGGTCTGCAGGGGAGGGGATAGATGGTTGAAGATCACGCCGAGGATTGGAATTCCTCGGCGCTTCAGACATTCCACGGTCAGCAGGGTGTGGTTGATGCTGCCCAACGCCACGCGGGACACAATCAACACCGGCATCTTCATGCGCGCGATCAGATCCACGATGAAGAGATCGTCAGACAGGGGGACCAGCAGGCCGCCGATGCCTTCTACGATCAGGCAATCGTGTCGAGCTGACAGCGTATGAAAAGCCTTCAGAATGCGCTCCACATCTAACGCGAGGCCTTCATGGCGTGCGGCCACCCAGGGAGCTGCCGGAAGGTTCAAGCGATAGGGGCTGACGAGTTCGAGATCATCGCGGCAACCGGTCACGGACAACAGCCAGTCAGGATCCGAATCGTGGGAGGCGGATGAGATGCCGGTGGCGACGGGTTTCATGATGCCGGCGTCAAATCCGTGCGCTTGAAGTGCGGTGACGAGGGCTGCCGTGACGATGGTCTTGCCCACCCCGGTGTCGGTACCGGTCACGATCATGCCATGGTTGTGCGCGCCTGTCATGGATGTGAGTCGGCGCGGTTACAGTCCGGCGATCCGGCTGTCGAGGTGGAAGACTTGTCCTGAGATATGTCGCATCTGCGCCACGGACACCGCAAATTGGGCCACCTCGTCCATGGTCGTGCCATGCCCGAGGACCGTTTCGAAAGGAGCCGGTGAGGAATCGCCGACGAACCCGGTCAGTGCGGTGGAATGCCAGCCGGGCAGAAGCATGTTGACCCTGATGTGATCCGGTCCCCATTCCCGTGCAGCGGTCCGCATCAACCCGAGCAAGCCGGCTTTTGCCGCCGCATACGGAGCCTGCCCGCTTCGGCCTTGCAGGCCCGACAGAGAACCCATGAGAATGATCGCCCCATCGCCTTGTCGTACCATCACGCGTGCGGCGCTTCGCAGGCAGTGAAACGTGCCGTTGAGAATGGTCCCGACGATCCGGTCCCACGCCTCGCTCGAAACCTTTACCATCAACGCGTCCTCCGTCACCGCCGCATTGCAGATCAGTACGTCCAAACGCCCCCACCTGTCCACCACATTCTCGATCATCGCCGCGACCATGTGCGGGTCTCGGATGTCGGCTTGATATGCATAGGCGCTTCCGCCTGCGGATTCGATCATGTCGATCGTATTCTTGGCCTCGCTCGTCGCGGCTCGGCAGTTCACGGCGATGCGATAACCGGCCTTCGCGAAGCTGATGGCGATGGCTTGGCCCAATCCTCTGGAGGCTCCGGTCACAAGCACGACCGGCGCGATACGTGCTATGGGATTTGTCAGCTCTGTATGCCTCTCGATGAGCGAAAACGAGTATAGCATGGCTTGATGGCACCGGAAGGTTGTGCTAGGCTCACACGAATTGTGAGTTGAACAAAAAGATGTTGCCAGCCATGTCTCGCCGGTTCAGAAACACGATCTTCTGCCTCTTTGCCGTGATGGTTCCAGAAGGAGTTCTGGGGAATCCCTTGATCATCGAGAGCAACCCCGTCCTCAAGGAAGTGCAAAATACCGAGGAGTACTTCCCGGACGGTATCGGCAGCGTCTGGCGGTATACCGGCCGCAGCCGCACCGAGACGATCGAACGCATTGCCGATGTCACCTTCACCAATGAAGTGTCCGCGATCGGGACCACGAACATCAAGGGTGAAACGGTCAAAATCTTCCGGGAAACCAACCAGGGCAACAAGGGCCCCACGGACGGTTATTTCCGCCGTGATGCGTCGGGCATCACCTATTACGGCAGCCAGCCCACGACGCCGTTTGAACAGCATTTGGTTCCTTACCGGGTGCTGAAGTTTCCGCTGGAGTTGCACGGGAGCTATCAACAGCTCAGCAAGAAAAATGTCGACATGCAGACGGACATGGATGGCGACGGTCATTTCGAACGGGCCGATGTGACGGCCAACGCGCAGGTCGTCGGCTATGAATCGATCACGGTCGGTGCCGGAACGTTTTCGGACGCACTGCGAATTGACGCGGTGATGACGATCACGGTGACGTTGTCGAAAACCCGTCACCTCGTGGTCAGCACGGATACGATTTCCAGTTGGTTCGTGCGCGGCATCGGCTTGGTGAAATACGTCGAAAGGGTCGAGGCGCCGCCACTGCTCGAGACGCGCGGCGAAGTCACCCATCTCAGCGAGGAATTGGACAGCTATTCCTTGAAGGGTCAAGCAGGATTGCTGTCCGCGCCCTTTCCGTATCCGCCGTCGTCCTACTAAGCCTTCTCGGCGCGTACCTCGGCTCTCAGTTTCTCCAGCACGCCCAAGACGTCATCGATCTGCTGGGGCGTATGCGCGGCCGTGACGCTCATCCGCAGGCGGCTCGTGCCCTCCGGCACAGTGGGCGGACGGATGGCGGGCGCGTAGATGCCATGCTCGAGCAACCGCGCACCCATCTTCAGCGCCTTCCCTGCGTCGCCGATCAGGATGGGCACAATCGGGGATTGGCTGCCGAGAGTGTCATAGCCGAGAGAATGGGCGCCGTTCTGCAGGCGGCGGGTCAATTGCCAGAGCGTTTCCCGGCGCTCCGGTTCCGACTCGACGACATCCAGTGCCGCGACGGCCGCGGCGGCGATGGCCGGCGGCAATGCCGTTGTGTAGAGGAAGGACCGCGCCCGGTTGACCAGGTAATCGATCAATGTGCGGGGGCCTACCACAAAGCCTCCGAATCCACCCAGGGCTTTGCTCAACGTGCCCATCTGCACGAGGGAACCTCCGGTCAAACCGAAGTGCTCCGCGGTCCCGCGCCCTTCCGGTCCCATCACGCCGGTCCCATGCGCGTCGTCCACGACGACAGTCGAGCCGGTCTGCTCGGCAATCTTGACGAGCTCAGGGAGGGGGGCCAGATCTCCATCCATGCTGAAAACGCCGTCGGTGACGATGAGTGCCGGCGCCGGTGGCTGCTTTCGAGCGAGCAACGACGCAAGCTGCGCGGCGTCACGGTGGCGAAAGACACGGAGCGTGGCCTTGGACAGACGGCAGGCGTCGATCAGGCTCGCGTGGCAGAGGCGATCGGTATAGATCACGCGTTTGTCTTCAGCAAGCGTTTGAATCAGTCCCAGGTTCGCGTGATAGCCAGTGCTGAAAACGAGCGCGGATTCCGTGTGCTTGAAAGCCGCCAGACGTGCCTCGAGCTCCGCGTGCGGGCGCAGGGTGCCGGCGGTCACGCGCGACGCGCCGGCGCCTACTCCGTATCGACGAAGCGCCTGCGCCGCGGCTTCGACGACTTTCGGATGGGTGGCGAGGCCAAGATAATTATTCGACGAGAGCAGCAGGATCATCCGGCCGTCCATCCGGACTTCAGGGCCCGTGGCCGAGTCGATGATGCGGAGCTTTCTCAGCAGTGAACGGCGATTCAGGTCGTCCAGGCGTATCTGATACATCGGTCCCGTATACCCGGCATTGCGCGCGGTGTCAATTGTCGCTCGTGGTTTGACATTCCCCTCTCGGCGTCGGTATAACGCGCGAGGGGACAGGAGACGCAGATGTTCAAGATCAAAAAGGAACGAGTCCTTGGTGAGAGTCCCAGGCATGTGACCGGAACGGTCGAGCATGCGGCAAACGTCGCACGCGAAAATGTGACATGGTTGACGGCCGGGATTGTTGTCGCGCTCATTGTTGGGTTGGCCGTCGGAGGTTTTCTCTGGATGCGCCAACAGAATGACCAGGCAGCGGCGGAACTCCTTCAGGAGGGGACGAAGGTCTATGCCGAACGTGCAATGGCCGCCCCGCAGCCGCGCCGCCCCGAAGACGTCCAGAAAGCGGTGCAGGTCTTCCGAAAAGTACTCCTCGAATTTCCGCGCAGTGCTGTCGCCCCTCAGGCGGCGTATATGCTGGGCAACGCACTCAGCGATCTCAGGGATTGGGAGGGGGCGGAGAAGGCCTACCATGAGTTTCTGACACGATATGCCGACCACCGTGTGCTTGTCCCGTTGGTCTACCAGCGGCTCGCCTATGCGCAGATGGCGCAAGGCAAGTTGGAACAGGCGGAGCAATCGTTTTCTGCGATCCTGAAGATCATCGGGGGACCGAACAAAGATCAGGCATTGTTCGAATTAGGAAAGATCGACGAGATTCTCAACCGGCCCGAGGGTGCGCTCGCGCGTTACCAGGAAATCATCAAAGCTTATCCCTCTTCACCTTTCGCCGACGAAGCGTCCGTGCGTGTCAAAACGTTGGATGCAAGGAAGAGTTCGTCGGCGCCCGCGGCATCTCCTGCGCCACCTCAACAACCGGCGAAATAATCTACGGAGTGGCTTTCGCGATGGCCTGAGACTCGCTCCCGACGCTTTTTGGCTTGAGGAGTGAATCGGGGGATTTTTGGCGTTGTTGAGGCGCCGATCGAGACACGCCCAACCCGCTACGTGGCGAACGGGCACGCGTGGTCTGTACTCGTTTGCTGTCCTGATACGCGGGCAAATTGGTGAGGAACGTCTTTTTGCTTCCCAACGGAACCTTGAGGAGATAGGCAGGGTCCGGCGGTGTCATGTCTTTGCGAAGCTCAGGATTCAACAATTTCAATTCCGCGTGGGTGACGCCTGCCGCCTGCGCTGCGGTCTTGAGATGGATCGGGCGCGTGATAACGACCTCTTCAAATTCCATCGGGGTTTGAGGTGACACGGTGAACCCAAAGCGGCCGGGATCCTTCGCAATCTGAGCGGCGGCCAGGAATCGCGGCACGTACTCTTTCGTTTCGCGCCTCAGCAGCTTGGTATCCACGAGTCCCCAGAAATCGTTGTCTTGCTTTCGAGCGATCGCCCTGCCGACCTTGCCTTCGCCGGCATTGTATGCGGCCATTGCCAATGGCCATGAACCAAAAAGATGATACAAGTCCCGGAGATATTGCGCGGCGGCCAACGTTGATTTCACCGGATCCCGCCGTTCATCCACCCAGCTATCCACCCGCAGTCCGTACATTTTCGCCGTGGGCTTCATGAACTGCCACGGTCCGACCGCCTTCGCCCGCGAGACCGCATTCGTATTGAAGCCGCTCTCGACTAAGGAGAGGAACACCAGGTCGAGAGGCAACTTGAACTCGGCAAAGATGTTTTCGACGGTCGGGCGGTACCGCTCCAATCGTCCAAGCCATTGCTCGAAACGGTCACGAATCTGGTAGCTGAAATATCTCACGTGCCGATCGACATTGCGGCTTCGAACCGTCGGAACGTCGAAATCAATGGTCCCCAGAGCTGTCTCATCCAGCGTGCTCGGTTCCTTGGCTAGATCTGTCATCGGGACAGGGTCTATCATGAAGTTCAATGACGGCGGCGCGGGCGGCTCGATCGTTAGGTTGCTGCTGTCAACACTCGGCATGGGGGGGGGTTCGACCGACGACTGCGGCGCGGAGTTGGCGTCCCCGGGAGCGTACCCTGAAGACAGGACGGTATCGGCAATACCGTACCGATCCGAGAGGGCAGCCGAAGCCCAACCGTAGGGCATGATCCCGCTCAAAGCCGTCGAAAACAATGCAATAACGAGTATGCGCATGGACCCTTCCTCGACCCTTAACTGTAGTGGAACGACAGGCCGAAAGCAAGGATGGCCCTGGTATACAGAAGAACGGCCTGAAACAGGGTCATGCATGCCGCAGGTCGGGCAGCGCCAGTAGCTCGCCCTGCGCCAGCACGCGTAGATAAGTCTTATTATCCGGCATTTGAACGGCTTGGCACCGCTGCTGCATCTTGACACCCACGAGGCGGCCTGGTTATAGTGAGCCGCTTTTCGGCCTTTTTCCATGAGGCGGGGATTAATAACACAAAGGAGGTTAGCGAGATGGGCTATTTGAAGTCTGGAATCGTTGCATTATCGGTCTGCGCCTTCGTTGGCGCTACGGCGTATGCCGAGGAGAAGGACCCGATCGCTCCTCGTGTGCCTGGCGATCAACGAGCCGCCGCGAAGGCTATGAAGAACCCCGTCGCGAAGACGCCTGAGAACATTGCCAAGGGCAAAGCAATCTTTGAGGGGAAGGGAACCTGTTTTAACTGTCATGGCGTCAGCGGCAAAGGCGATGGCCCCGCCGGTCAAATTTTGAACCCCTCACCCAGGAATTTCACGAACGCCAAGTTCCATAAGGCCCGGACGGACGGCGAGTTTTTTTGGGTCATCAAGAACGGCAGCGCCGGGACGGGGATGGTTCCTCTGATCGGAACGGCGATCACCGAAGAAGAGGCGTGGTACGTGATTACTTACGAACGGACCTTCGAAGGCAAACCGTAAACCTTTCGCTCGCAGCGATGCATTCGGGCAGGCTTTCCCATGTGGAATGCCTGCCCTTTTTTGTTCGTCAGCACATTATTCGGGCGTCACGCGGATGGAGAGCGCGAGCCCGTCCTTCGCCACCTGCGCTTCCACCTTCTCACCGACCCGGAGGGCTCCCTGGATGTCGGTATCCTTCCCAATGTAAATCGGAACGTCTTTTCCGGTGGAATCTCTCACGATGTACAACCCTTCCTCGGCTCTCCGAATCTCACCCTTCACAAAGGTGGTCGCGATACGCGAATCGGGCACACGCGCTAAGGGTTTGGGAATCTCCGCGCGAGGGCCCTGCCCTTGGTTCGACTCGTTCTCAAAATAGGGACCGATAGCCCAGGTTGGTCCCACAAGGATCACGACCAGGAACACAGCCTGGAGCATTTTCTGCTTCATGGTTTTGAGTATAGGTACGAGAGATTAGGTGCGAACAATAGACAAAACCCCCCGGACGACATCGAAAATGTCCAATCCATGAGCCCTAATCATCCAGTACACTCAAGAGCGAAGGAGTGTGCAAGTGGAAACGATGAAGGAAATCATTCGAATCGCGGCTATTGCCGACCTCCATTGCACGGTTGCGTCCCAGGGCAATTTCCAAGGACTGTTCTTGCAGATGGCTCAAAACGCGGACGTGATCCTGATCTGCGGGGATCTCACCGACTACGGCTTGCCGGAGGAGGCTCAGATTCTCGTCAAGGAACTGGCGCCGGCCCTGAAGCTGCCGATCCTTGTGGTCCTTGGGAATCACGACTTCGAATCCGGGCAGGAGGACGAGGTGGTCCGCATTTTGTCCGATGCCGGAATCACGATCTTAAACGGCGGGAATGCCGAGTTTTATGGAATCGGATTTGCGGGTGCAAAGGGCTTCATCGGGGGGTTCGGCCATGGCTCATTGCAACCGTGGGGCGAGTCGAGCACCAAGCGGTTCGTGCATGAGGCGGTCGAAGAAGCCTTGAAGTTGGAGACGGCCTTGGCGCGACTCCGTACGCCACAGCGTGTGGCGTTGCTCCATTATGCGCCAATTCAGGAGACGGTTGAGGGCGAGCCCCCCGAAATTTTTCCGTTCCTGGGTTCCAGCCGCCTCGAGGAGCCGCTGAACCGCTATCCGGTGAACGCGGTTTTTCACGGTCATGCTCACCGGGGCAGTCTTCAGGGGATGACGAGAGGACATGTGCCGGTCCATAACGCCGCGCTCCCGTTGCTCCGGAGAACCTCTCCGGACCGACCGTTCCATGTGCTGGAGCTGCCGGTTGCTCCCGCCGCCGTTGCGGAGACCACGTTGTGATCAAGCAGACATCGTCCGAATATCCCGTGGCCGATGCCCATGCGTTCTACTGCAGGGCGCTGGAGAGCCTGCGGGCCGCACAGTCGCAGTTTCTGGTGGGAGGAGCGTTTGCGTTTCACCACTACACCGGTATTGAACGCGATACCAAGGACTTCGACATTTTCGTCCGACCCCGCGATCGTGCAACGGTCATGAACGTGCTGTCCAGAGCCGGCTATCATGTCGAGTTGTCCTTTCATTGGCTGGGCAAGGCCTTCGCCGGCGATCATTTCATTGACGTCATTTTTAGGTCCGGCAATGGGTTCTGCGAAGTGGATGACAGCTGGTTCACCCATGCGGTGGACGGCGAGATGTGGGGCTTTCCGGCCAAACTCTGTCCGGCGGAAGAGATCATTTGGTCGAAGGCGTACATCATGGAGCGCGAGCGTTTTGACGGGGCCGACGTGGCCCACCTCCTACGCGCTCGCGCGCATGACCTGGACTGGACACGACTGGTCGCGCGCTTTGGTCCGCACTGGCGGGTGCTTCTCACCCACCTGATCCTCTATGGTTTTATCTATCCCGGTGAGCGATCACGGATCCCAGAAGAGGTGATGCGCCATCTGTTGGGCCGACTCAATTGCGAGCTCAGTTCCAACCACTCCACGGTGGACGCCCCACTCTGCCAAGGCTCGCTGCTCTCGCGCGAGCAATACCTGGTGGACCTCGAGCAGTGGGGATACCGCGACGCGCGCCTCTCGCCGGAAGGCTGCCTGACAACTCACGAGATCGAGCACTGGACAGCGGCGATTAACCGTCCGTAAATCATTTCACCGTCAGCACCTCGACATCTCCATCCCGCCGGAGAATATTGATGCTGACATTCTGCGCGTGGCGCTGGAGGTGCAGGTCCAACGAGGCCTTCCCGACTTCCAGATTCTTGATCCGGACTTCCTTTAACGATTCAGGCAGTATCGGATAAGAGAAGCAGACATTCGATTGAAGACTTCGCACGGTGAGACCCAGGCACGCCTGCAGGAGGAGAAACACCGACGCCGATGCCCAGGACTGCGGGGCGCAGGCGACCGGGTAGAGGGTCGGCCCTTCTCCGACACGCCGATGAAATCCGCAGAACAGCTCCGGCAGGCGATGGAGATCCACGAAGCAACTGGAATCGAACAGACCGGTCAACACGTTCAACACCGCATCCTTGAACCCATATTCGGCGAATCCGCACGCGATCAACGCATTATCGTGCGGCCAGATGGAGCCATTGTGATACGCCATGGGGTTGTAACGGGCCTCCGACGACGCGAGCGTTCGGATGCCCCATCCTGAAAAGGAGGATTTCTCCATGAGGGTACGCGCCGCACGTCGCGCGTGGTCCTTGCTGGCGATGTTCGCAAACAGGGCATGTCCTGCGTTCGATGTTCTGACCGTGCAGGGGCGCTTTTTCCCGTCCAGCGCGAGCGCGTACGTCGAGATGTCCTCGCACCAGAATGCGCGCTCGAACTGCTCCTGGAGGTTCTGGGCCTGGTGCAGGAGCTCGGCGGCGCGCTCCCGGTGTCCGAGCACGGCCGCCAGCTCCGCGGCTTTCTGCTTGGCGGCATAGACGTAGGCTTGCACTTCGCACAATGCGACCGGTCCCTCTGCGAGCGTTCCATCGACGTGGAAGACCGAGTCGTGAGAGTCCTTCCATCCTTGATTGACCAGGCCCTTGGATGAATACCGTTGGTATTCCACGAAGCCGTCGCCGTCCATATCGCCGTAGATGTCGATCCAATGCAAGGCCCCTTCGAGGTTTGGCCAGATCGCGTCGATGAACGCGCGGTCGCCGGTGCGCTCGTAATAGTCCCCGGCCAGCATGATGAAGAGCGGCGTGGCATCCACGCTGCCGTAGTACTGTCCGAACGGAACTTCCTTCAAGGCGGCCATCTCGCCTCGTCGCGTTTCATGGATGATCTTTCCGGGCTGGGCGTCCTGTTCTGGAACGACGGATTTCGCTTGTGTGGCGGCGAGGAATGCGAGGACGCCCTTCGCGATGTCGGGCGCGACCCACAGCACTTCGAGCGCGGTGATGATCCCGTCCCGGCCGAATGGCGTGCTGTACCAGGGGACGCCGGCATAGGGGTAGGGCCCCTGCTCCGTCTGCGTGACCATCATCGTGAGGTCGGCCATCGAGCGGTTCAGCCAATCGTTGAACCATTCGTTCGACGTCTCGATCTGGCAGCTTCTGACTTTCGCCGCTTCCGCGGTACTGCGCGCGTCCGCATAGGCATCTTCGTAGGAAGACCGGACGGACAGGCTCTCGCCGGTCTCACACGAGATCGTCAGGAAAAGATGCGCGTCCTCTTGGGGCTGGAGGCGCCCGGTGAAGTGCACATCGGTCCGGGAGAACTTCGTCGGCTTCAGCGCGGGCGGGGCGGCGTATTCGATCCATGTCTTGCGGATCATCCCATCCAAACCTTCATAGGCGAAGAGCACGCTGCCTTTTCTCACGACATCGTCCAGACGCCGGCCCTTGCACTCCCGCTCCATGCCCCGGACTTCGAAAATGTCGGCGAAGTCCGCGCCGAACTCGAACGCCACGGACAAATTGACCGGCTCGAGCCCGAAATTTTGCAGACGCAGGGACTCATAGCAGACTCCGTTCCAGAGAAACTTGGCACGGAAGAGATGCAACGTTCCGCGCGGCACGATCACCTGTCCGTTCTCCGAGACATCAGGATTGGTGAGGTTCACCGCCAACAGCCCGTTGTCTTCGCGTACGGTGGAACTCAGGAGCAATGGCCGGTCATTGCCGACCTTCAATGTCAGATGCGAGAGAAAGCGCGTTCCGTCGTAGTAGAGACCTTGTCCGGAGGGCTGAATGTCGCCGTAGCAATCGAAGACACCGAACGTTTCGCCCTGTTTCAGCACGCGGGTCCGCTCATCGGCCTGCGTCGAGCTGGCGAGGATATAGAACTGGTTTTCGACCTGAATGACGCGATTCACGGAGATCAATCCCTTGTTATGCGGCCAGACGTTTTACGAGCTGCCGGTAAATCGCCACATAGTCATTGGCCATGCGCGAGGCGCTGAAGCGTTCTTCAAACACGGACCTGATCCGTTTCCGGTTCAGGCTGCCAAGCCGGCCCACGGCCTCCACCGCGCTGTCCTCATCCTCGACGATGAAACCGGTCACGCCGTCATCCATCACCTCAGACACCGATCCTCTCCGATAGGCGATGATGGGCGTCCCGCAAGCCATGGATTCGATCATCACCAACCCGAATGGTTCGGACCAATCAATGGGAAAGAGCAGCCCTGAGGCGTTCCCCAGGAACTCGTCCTTTTCCTTTTCTCCGACTTCGCCGATGTATTCGACGAGAGGATGCTTCAAGAGCGGCTTGATCTTTTGGGCGAAGTAGTCGCGATCGACGGGATCCACTTTGGCGGCGATCTTGATGGCCATGCCTGCCCGGCACGCGATATCGATGGCGCGATCCACACGCTTCTCGGGGGAAATCCGGCCGAGAAACGCCAGGTAGCGACCCGGCGCGTCGTGGAATGTGTACAAGTCATGCGGCAAGCCATGGTAGACCGTGCCTTGCCAGTTGAGTGAGGGGAGCGGCCCGCGTTGGGAATTGGAGATCGACACGACCGGCATCGTCGGGAACTCTTCATAGAGCGGCACCAGGTCCGGAATGTCGAGACGTCCGTGAAGCGTCGTCACGTGCGGGATGTTATGGCGTTTCGACAGCGGGAAGTGAAAGTAATCGATATGAAAATGGATCACGTCAAAACGACGGGCCTCCCTGAAGACCCGCTCCAGCAGCAGCACGTGATGCGCCAATTGATCGATGCATTGCTTGTTGAGCCGCAAGGATTCCGGGCAGGCCGCGATGAGCCGCGCTTTCGTGACGGAATCTCCGCTTGCAAAAAGCGTGACATCATGGCCCTGGCGCACGAGTTCTTCCGTCAGGTATGACGCGACGCGTTCCGTCCCCCCGTAGCCTTTGGGCGGGACGCTTTCATACAGCGGAGATACTTGGGCGATTTTCACAGCCATTCAGGTCGTTGCATACCAGCCTCCTAAAAAATCCTAATGGTGAAATACTCAGGGTCTGCAAATGCGATAAAAGCCCTTCATTGTACAAAGAAACGGGGGAAACCCCATTGGACATTTTTCGCTTCCGAATGGCGTTTTTGTCGCTTGCATCTGTGAGCCACCTCGTTCCCCAGAACAGTTTTACTCGTACATCGCGATCAGTGCAGCCCTACGTTTGAAGGGAATCTCCCCCCGTGAAAGGCGATACAATGACACGAGGGAATGGCGAAATCGACTCTGACGGAGGGCATGGCAATGGCAGATACCGTCGCAGACATGCTGATAGAGCGATTGATCCACTGGGGCGTGGATACGGTCTTCGCCCTCCCGGGAGACGGCATCAACGGCCTTTTTGAGGCGCTGCGGACCCGACAGGACCGGATCCGACTGGTGCAGGTTCGTCATGAGGAGGCCGCGGCGTTTGCGGCCTGCGGGTACGCCAAGTTCACGCGGCGTTTGGGCGTGTGCATGGCGACCTCCGGACCGGGCGGCCTGCATTTGCTCAATGGGCTGTATGACGCGAAGTTCGACGGGCAGCATGTCCTGGCGATCACCGGCCACACCTTCCATGATCTGATCGGGACCCACTACCAGCAAGACGTGGACCTCGACAAGGTGTTCATGGACGTCGCGGCGTATAGCGAGCGGGTCATGGGTCCCGCACATGTGTGCAATGTCGTGGATCAGGCCGTGAAGACCTCACTCGCACGCCGGGCAGTGTCCCATATCACGATTCCCAAAGACATTCAGGACTGGACGCAGGACGGTCATCGCTCGACCACCAACATCCCTCAGCACAGCGGGGATCTCTTCGCGGAAGCGTTTCCCTTGCCGCCTCCCGCGCAGATCAGGCAAGCCGCCGACATCATCGATACGGGCGAGCGCGTGGCCATCCTTGCCGGCCGCGGTTGCTTGGACGCCCGCAACGAAGTGCTAGAACTCGCTGAAAAGGTCGGAGGGGTGATCATCAAGCCATTGCTCGGAAAAGCAGTGGTGCCCGACGACAATCCGTACACCACGGGCGGCATTGGACTGCTCGGCACGGCGCCCTCGCAGGAGACGCTCGAAGAGTGCGACACCTTGATCATTGCCGGCAGCAGCTTCCCGTACATTGAGTTCTATCCGAAGCCCGGGCAGGCGCGGACCGTCCAGATTGACATTGATCCCGTCCGGATCGGCTTGCGCCATCCCGTCGAAGTGGGCTTGACCGGACGCTGCAGCGATGTGCTTCGGGCGCTGCTTCCGCTGATCCATCAGAAGACGGACCGCCGCTTCTTGAAGACGGCGCAAGAACGGATGCGGTCCTGGAACGACTTGATGGAAGAGCGCGGCACTCGCCCGGATATGCCGCTGAAGCCGCAGGTGGTCGCTCACGAGCTGAACCATCTTCTCGACGATGACGCGATCATCTGTTGCGATACCGGCAGCGTCACGACGTGGGCGGCTCGGCATATCCACATGCGCGGCACCATGCAGTTCTCGGTGTCCGGAACCCTCGCCTCCATGGCAAATGGTTTGCCGTACAGCATCGGCGCGGCGATCGCTTTTCCTGGGCGTCAGGTCATCTGCTTCGCGGGCGACGGCGGATTCTCGATGTTGATGGGCGAAATGGCGACCCTGGTCAAATACGAGCTGCCGGTGAAGGTCATCGTGCTCAAGAACAACGTGCTGGGCATGATCAAATGGGAACAGATGGCGTTCGAGGGCAATCCCCAATTCGGCGTGCAGCTACAGCCGATTGACTTTACCGCCTATGCGAGAGCGTGCGGCGCGGCCGGCTACACCGTCGACGAGCCTCAGAAAGTGGAAGCGGTGCTCCGTGAGGCGTTGGCGCATCCCGGCCCCGCGATCGTCGAAGCGGTCGTGGACCCGAATGAGCCGCCCTTACCAGGAAAAATCACGACGGAGCAGGCGTGGCAGTTTGCGAAATCGCTGGTCCGCGGCCAGCGCGACCGCTGGGACATCCTCAAGACCGTGGTCGAGAATAAAATCCGCGAGGTGATCTAATAGGCCCATACTGCTAGACCCACTGCGGGCGTTTCTGATTGATCATCATCCGTAACCGCGCATGCTGAAGCGGCCGGTTCGGGTCCCTCGTGTAGTGGTTGCGATCTTCTCCGAGCTCGACGTTTCCTAAGGACACGCTCACGTGTTGTTTGATGTGGGGAAATTTGGTCTGGATGGAGAGAGCCACGTGCTCCGTCGTGCCGTCGGTGATCGCCGCGCTCACATCTTTTTCATCGAGGAAGTCCACGGTCACTCGCTCATCCGGATCGATCCACTTTCTGATGATTTCATATTTCTCCGGGTTCTGTTTCTCGCGCCCTTCCGTCGATCTCTGTTCAGTATACCGGTCGCCACACATCCGGCGGTGCCATCGCCTTCCCTCCAAAAGACCTAGGGCACTGTTCTGCATTCGCACAGCGGCGGCCACGGGGGCCAAGCCCGTCTTGGCGGGCGAGGGGCTGGACGGGTGAGAAGGGTGGCGGATGCAATGGCAGCATTTTGGGTACTGCCCACGGTTCATTCCTTATTCAAACGACTCCGTTGGGGACTGGTCGGAGGAGGCCGATGGGGGGAAGCTGAAAGTGGAGGCTTGATGATCATCACGCCCACAACCAAGGAGGCGCGACATGTTGAATCCATTGGTGGCGATCATCGTTCTGACGTTGGTGATTCTGGGCATCAGCGTCTGGGCCATGGTCACGCAGGAGAGCGATCCCACGTTCTACAGCGAATCATCGGCGTCGTCGTGGGACACGCCGGACGAAACGGCGAAGCCGCTCGTGGAAAGAAAGATCGGAGCGTAAGAGCCCGGGCCGTTCTTTAAAAGCGTCTTCGGAAGGTGGTAGGCTACGGGTCGGAACAGCCGATCTGGAGGACGGGCCCGTGCTGCTGATGACGCCTACCGCGATTCAGCGATTGAAAGCGCTGGTGGCCGAGCATCCTGAGGATCCGGTGGTGCGGGTCACCCTCCGGGACTCAGACGACCACCGTCTCGTCTTCAACATCGCCCTCGAGTCGACTCCCCAGCCCGATGATGACATTCAGGACTGGGAGGGTCTCATGGTCGCCGTGGACAAGCACACGTCGGGAAGGATGGAAGGCGTCACGCTGGATTATTCCGACGCCGGCGGGTTCAAGTTCCTGCATCCCCCGCAGGATCTCAACGGCTTCCAGCGATTGAATATGAATTAGCGTTATTGCGGTCTGGCTTTCTTGGCTCGCTTGTGCCGCTTGCCTTTTCGCTGGCTCTTCTTGTCGGTCTTGGCCGCTGACTTTCCCTCGTCTCTTGCCACACTGTCCGGGTTGGGAGCAGGAGATGGCGGAGCGGTCTGGGCAAACGCGCCGGCGTTGAAGGTCAGACTCAACATGAGTATGAGCGCGACGGTCAACAGAGTCTTCATCGAATGGGTCTCCTTCGTTGGACGGAGCGATGATGATGTCGCATTATGCCAGAAATGAAGGGCTCGATGAAGTTCGGGCATTGTGACGTGGCCATCATTGGGGCGGGAGGGGCCGGCATGATGTGCGCCATCCAGGCCGGCAGGCGCGGCCGGTCGGTGGTGCTTCTCGAACACGCCCAGACCATCGGTAAAAAAATTCTGATCTCTGGCGGCGGACGCTGCAACTTTACAAACGTCCACACCCAGGCCGGCGCGTTTGTGTCGAACAACCCGCACTTTTGCACCTCAGCGCTCTCCCGCTTCCGCCCAGAGGACTTTATTCAAATGGTGCGGGACCACGGCATCGCCTTCCACGAAAAGAAGCTCGGACAATTGTTCTGTGACGGCTCGGCTCGGCAGATCGTAGATCTTCTTGTCGGCGAATGCGAAAAAGCCGGCGTGGTCTTTCATCTTGGCTGCCACGTGAGCGGAATTCATAAGGACCGTTACTTCACCCTGGACACCAACCAGGGCCGTTTCATCGCCGAATCGGTGGTGATCGCCACGGGAGGGCTGTCATTTCCTAAAATCGGCGCGAGTGGGTTCGGCCATGATCTGGCGAAGCAGTTCGGGCTGGCCGTGGTGCCGACTGCGCCGGCGCTTGTCGGACTGCGATTCGATGATGGCGACAGGCGCACCCTGGGCGGCCTTGCCGGCATCTCGTTCGGTGCAGGAGTTGCGTGCGGAACCGCGTCTTTTCGAGAGGATGTCCTTTTCACCCATCACGGGCTGAGCGGCCCGGCCATTCTGCAAGCCTCCCTCTACTGGAGTCCCGGCGAACCGCTCTCCATGAAGATGCTTCCGGAGCTCGATATCGCGGCATGGCTGTCGGCAAAGCAGAAAGAGGGCGGTCGGGCCGAGACGAAAACGATTCTTGCGGAACGACTGCCCAAGCGCCTGGCCGAGCGATTCTGTGAGCGCTCTAAGATCGCAGGGCCGCTCGCCGGCGTCCCTATCAAAAAACTTCAGGCCTTCTGCCGGCAGCTTGAGCGCTGGACATTTACGCCGGGCGGCACGGAGGGATATGGAAAGGCCGAAGTCACGCGAGGCGGCGTGGATACGGCAGAGCTCTCGTCCAAGACCATGGAGGCCCATCAGGTGGCGGGACTGTTCTTCGTCGGAGAGGTCGTGGACGTGACAGGTCAGCTGGGCGGGTACAACTTTCAATGGGCGTGGGCATCGGGGGCCGCAGCCGGCCAATACGTGTAGTACAATAAGGCATGGGACTCCTGACCCGAGTGCTCGTGAATGCATTGGCCATTTTTCTCGTCGCGAATCTCGTGCCGGGAATCGAGATTCATGGCGTGGTGTCGGTCCTCGCCGCCGGATTGGTGCTGGGCGCCATCAATGCCGTGGTACGTCCCATCCTGCTGATCCTGACATTCCCGTTCACTCTCGTGACATTGGGCTTGTTTATTTTCGTCCTCAACGCCTTCTGCTTTTGGCTGACGTCGGTCTTCGTGCGGGGATTCGAGGTCTCCGGATTCTGGTCGGCGCTGTTCGGGGCGTTGCTGGTGAGTCTTGTCAGCTGGGTGCTGACCGCGTTCGTCAGCGACCGGGGGCATGTGGAGGTCATCACGTCTCGTTGATGACGATCAGCGCGTGAGCTTGGTTTTCCGTCTCTCCCGCAGGTCTTAACTGGTCATCTTCCGATCTCATCACGTATCATCGTTTTGACCGAGGGATAATCGGATGCGTGAACGTCGGTGGGAAAGCCGGGGCAAATTGACTTTCCGCGAGGTGTTGGCCCTAGGGGACCGCCTGGCCTTGCTCGGCTTGAACCCCGCGACCGCTAAAAAAGAGATCATCTCGTACATCGAAGAATGGACCGTCCCATTCGTTCATGACTTCAGCCGCTTGGATCCCTGGACCACGGAGGATGTGACGCTGGTTCATATTGCGGAAAAGTGGCACGGCGACTTTTTCCTGCTCACCGGAGGCTATCACACCGTGTACCTGAACCATCAGGCGACCGGCACCTACTGCTCGGTGAGCCATCCCTGGAAAATCCGTCGGGAATTGGCGACTCACTACCCCGGCGGCATGTTCTGGGTGGGATTTCGCCAGGCCCACGCCTTTGTTCGCGTCCGCCTCCACACTATCGAGGTGGTGCCGCCGGGCGAGACCCGGGAGGATGCGCGGCGCGCGCTCTGGCTGGAGGAACGGCGCCACGCGTTCGCTGAGGCCATCGAGGTTCTGAATCTCCCCATCGAATCACGGGAAGAGCATGACCGCCTCGTTCTCTCGACACCGGAGCGAAACGTGCCGTTCTTTTGTTCATGGCCCGACACATTCGGGCCGTGTCAATTCGAATATAATTCCTCCGATGTCTTCGAGTTTCTTGTGCCGTCCGGACGACTGGCCGCAACTTGGGCCGATGAACCGGTTACGGTCCGGGCATATCTCACCGGCTTCTCGCAATCCGCGCTGGAAGAATTTCATGCGGTGTTGCCTGGCGCTCGCCAGGCCTATCGCTGTTCGGCGCATTGCTCACTCGAGGAGATTCCGGACGTGCTGGCTGCCGTCGCTCCCTCGGGCCGGCTCTACGCGACGCTCTGTGAATTTCAGTCGCTCACCCTGTTGCCGAACGCGGAAGAGGCGTGGGGCATTGTGGGCATCGTCGGCGAGCAGGGCAGGTTTCAGATCGAAGTGCGGTTGAACCGGGCGCCGCTTCCGGAAGACGAACTGCCGGAATGGTTGGAGACATTGCTGGGTGTGCCGGTCGTCTACGCGCCGCTCTCGCCCTTTCCCTGAGGTCTGAGGACGGCCAAGAAGTAGGGATGTGAGCCGTCAGAGGCGCCGGTATACTGATGGGAGGCCTAAGTGATGCTCAGGATCTTCATGGCCATCGTTTTCACGTCTCAGGCGCTGTTGCTCTCCGCGTGCGTCGGAAACGTCATTCCCAAGGAACTTGAGAAACAGGTTGACCGCAGCATCTCCTTTGCGCAGATCAAGCAGAATCCGGATCAGTATCGAGGCCACCTCGTCGTGGTGGGAGGCGAAGTGCTCTCGATCAAGCGGTCCCCGGGGGGATTCCGCATCGAGGTGCTGCAGCTTCCGCTGGATGGTTCGCTGGAGCCAGCGCCTGACCGGATCTCCTCACAAGGAAGGTTTCTGGCCATCCCCGTCGAGAACATGGACCCGGCGACACTGCCACCTGGCAGTCGCATCACGGTGGTGGGGGATGTGAACGGAACCACCACGCTGCCTCTCGATGAAATCGAATATCCGTATCCGACGCTGGCGGTGAAACATCTCAAGCTGTGGGAACAGAGGCCGCCGTCGGCGGGGTTCGTGCCGATGTTTTCAATCGGCCTGGGGGCCATCTTCGTCCATTGATGGCGAGGTTCAGGTGAAGAGGCTCCCGCCCATGCGACGCGAGAAGCGTCACGGCCGTCTAAGCCCTCGTTGCTCCTTCCCACAAGTATTCGGTATCATCGGCCGATGTCGCTCGCGAACAATATCCGTGGCTGGCGTCTGTCCCGCCAACAGTCTGTGGCCGTTATCGCCGCAAAAGCCGGCATCCCACCCGACACGCTGGAGGCCATCGAGTCCGGCGAACAGGACCCTTCCGCGTCCATGGTCGAAGCGTTGGCATCTGCGATCGGAATTCCTGCCGCGTGGCTGTACAGCGATCCTAAACATCTCGAGCTGTTGATAGAGGATGATGAAGACCGCAACGCCGCGGTATCCGGCGGTCTCGATCCCGTGCGGGAGCGCGTGCTGCTGGGCGCGCGCGAGGACGTCGAGCTGTATGTGCTGCTGACCGCGATCTTGCAATCCGGAGAGCCCAAACTCCGTCTGGCCGCCGAGGCCAGCCTTCGAAGTCTCGCCAAGCAGGCCAAGCAGCCGACCGTCCCCTGGCAATCCCGCCCCCCGGGGCATTTCGAACCTCCCAGCGATTAAGACCTCTCGAGATGTCCCGTACTTCGTGGATCGCGGCTTTCGGTATTCTCGGAGTCCTCATACTCATTGGGTGGTCGTCGATTGCCTACGCCCAATCGTTGCCGTCACCGGAAACGCTGCAGGCGGTCACGGCCGATCTGTTCGCTGAGTTGGAGAAGCATCCGCTCGCTCGCGGAGAAGACATCAGCATTACGACGTTGCTCGAGAGCGTTGACCTCAGCGCGTTGCTCGTCCAGGTGCGCGGCGCGCTCCCGCCGCATTTCCACCGGCTCACCCAGGAAATTGTCTATCTGCTTAGGGGGCAGGGAGTATTTGAGCTCGGCATGGAGAAAGTCTCGGTCCAGGCAGGGGCGGTTTTGCGGGTGCCCGCCGGAATGGTCCACACCTTTACGGCGCAGGGCGGCACGGCGGTGTTTTTAGTTGTGACCACGCCACGGTGGGATATCCGAGACCGTTTTCCGGCTACGGAACTGTCACGATGAACGCCCGGCAAAAATGAAGTAGTTCTTTCTGCAGAAAATTGCTACTCTATAGGCCCAGCTCCATGGGGACCGATACGTGAAGAAACCGCAAGCATTGCTCAAGGAACTTTCGCTCTTCTCCGAACTGACGAATTTCGAGTGCGACCATATCGCCTCTCTGTGCCGTCTCGTCGAGGGTAACGCGGGAGACCGGCTCATCGCCGAGGGCGAGCAGGTGCGGACTCTGTATTTCCTGGTGTCCGGTGAATTGTCGGTCACCAAGGGGCATGGCGCTGGGCAGAATGTGCTGATCGCCACAGTCGGGAAGGGAGCCGTGCTCGGCGAAATGGCGTTGCTCGAAAGACTCCCGGCCTCTGCAACGGTTGAAGCGACGGGACCCTTTCAGGCATTGGCCATCGAACTGAACGTCTTTACCCGGCTCATCGAAAATTCGCCGCTCCTGGGGTACAAGATCTTCAAGAAGATGGCCCAGATCACCAGCTACCGCCTGAGGATCGCATCCGGCCAGCTTGCCGAGTACAAGTCAGTCGCCCAGTCTCCCATCCCAGAGTCCACCGGTTAGCACCGGATAGTCGGACCATCGCAAGCCAACGTGCTGCAGGCTTTACCATGCCACCGGAGCAATGTGTGACGATGCCTGTGCTCTGGTGCTCCATCTCGTCCCATGGCTTTGGCCATGCGGCGCAAGTCGTCCCGGTGCTGAATGCATTAGGGCGCCTGGTGTCTGGGCTGACAATCATTCTCCGCACGCATGTCTCGCCGTCGTTTTTCAGAAGCCGTCTGCACATTCCCTGGAGTCTGAGCGCTGCCGAGCAGGACGTCGGCTGCGTGCAGCAGGGGCCCTTGTACATCGATGCCCACGGGACATGGAGCGCCTATCGCCACTTTCATGAGGGGTGGAAGGCCAAGGTGGAAGCGGAGGCACAGGCCATCCGGGCGGCCAAGCCGAATCTGATCCTCTCCGACATCTCGTATCTTGCTGTCGAAGCCGGGACTCGTGCCGGCATCCCTTCGGTCGGATTCGGGTCGCTCTCGTGGGATCGCGTGCTGGAACTGTATCTCGAATCCGGACGTGGAGAACAGGTCGCGCTGCTCCAGCAAATCCGAGGGTCCTATGGGACGGCCGAATTGATGATCCGGCTTGCGCCAGGGTTGCCGATGACGGCGTTTCCAAGCGTAGTGGATGTGGGTCCCATTGCCGAGCTGGTGGCGCCTGATGTGGCCCGGTTGCGAGAGGCGATTGGCTTTCGCCCACCGGAACGAATCGTGCTGGTCGCCTTCGGCGGCATTCCCCTTGAAGCTCTGCCATTCGACGCCCTCGAGCATCTCGAGGGATACCGTTTCATCGTCTACGGGCCTGTGCCGGAGAACTGCGAGAGGGTCCGCTCCGCAGAATCCCTTCCGATGGCATTCAGGACTGTCCTGGCGTCGGCCGATATCATCATGACCAAGCCGGGGTATAGCACCATCGTCGAGGCTGTGGCCTATCGCACACCGGTCGTCTATGTCCGGCGATACAATTTTGCCGATGAAACCGTTTTGGTCGAGTATCTGAACCGCTATGGCGCGGGGATTGAACTCTCCGCCGACGATTTCGAAAAAGGGAACTGGCGCCAGGCCTTGAACACCGCCAGCGGGAAGAACATGGCGGCAACTCCTCCTGACAGCGGCACTGCTGAAGCGGCGGCTATCCTCGCATCTCGAATTTTACGCTGACCATTTTCACGCGCCGCTGGTTCAAACGAGCCATGCCTGTGGCTGCGTTCGATTCTGCCGTCAGGCTATCCTCTCGATAATTCAACCGATTCGTAACGGGTCCCTTGGCAGCGTAGATGCATACTCCATGTGATGAACGAAGAAGCCAACGAAGGAGGCACTATGTTAGGAGCAGCGGAATTCACGGTGGTCGGCAATGTCATGATGGGCATCATGGCGATCGCCGGTGTGGGTGCCATGCTGTATGCGGTCGGGACATCAATGGCGGACACGAAGGAGAGCGAATGGACAATCGCGGATCACGCCTCTGCGGTGGATCACTCCTGGAAGAAAGCCGCCTAGCCTACGGTCGTGGCGATATGGAGGAGAGCGTGAGGAGTAGACGCGGCAGCGGATGGCTGGGGATACTGTTCGTGCTGATGTTCATGCCGATCGCCCTCTCCTCCGAGGCATCGGTGTCCCTGCGCCATTTCGGTGATGTTGTCGAGATCACCCATCTTGCGTTCTATCCGGACACGCTGACATTTCCCGGCGACAACTTTGCCGTTCTCGTCATTCAAAACCGGGAAGACGGACCCATTCAGCACGAGGTCCTCTCGAGGGATCTCTTCCAAAGCGATGCCATGATCTCGGTGCAGGGCACAGGCACCATCGAATATGCCGAGACGCAGGTGTCTCGCATCCTGCTCAGCCCGGGTGAAGAGGCGGTGATCTGGTTCTATGCCAGGAAGGGCCACACCTATCACTTCCAATGTAATCTCAACGGCCATGCGATGGCCGGTGTGATTCGCGCCATCTAACTTCCTCTTTGCGAACGTCCTGTCTCCGGGCACCGGGAACCCGTTGCTTTTTGCGCGGGTCCTCTCGCCGCATTACCCAGATGTGCTCGTGGCGGGTCGACATCGCGGCCGTTCAGATCCGCGCCCGCCACTGCGGCTCCGCCTGGGTCCCATGCGGCGTCATCCGCGTGAATGCAAACGGCGTGTTACAATTTCTGCTATGCCGCTTTCGCAATTTCACCCTCTCATTGCCGAATGGTTTGAAAAACGGTTTGGGAGGCCGACGGACGTCCAGGTCCAGAGCTGGCCGGCGGTGATGTCTGGAGAAGACACGCTCATCGCTGCGCCGACGGGCTCGGGAAAGACGTTGGCGGCATTTCTCACCTGCATTGACAGCTTGTTGAAGCAAGCGCTGGCCTGCGAACTGGAAGATCGCACGCAGGTGCTCTACGTCTCGCCGCTGAAGGCGCTGAGCAACGACGTCCAGAAGAATCTTCAGCAGCCGCTTCTTGAAATTTCCGAGGCGGCTCTGGCGGCTGGCCTGCTGATGCCGGAGATCCGAGTCGATGTCCGGACGGGAGACACGCCTGCCTGGCAGCGGCAACGGATGCTCAAACGCCCGCCGCATATCCTCATCACGACGCCGGAATCGTTTTTCTTGCTCCTGACTGCGGAGAAGAGCCGCCAGACATTGCGCGATGTTCGGACCGTCATCGTGGATGAGGTCCATGCCGTCGCGCCCAACAAGCGCGGGGCCCACCTGGCCCTGTCGTTGGAGCGTTTGGACGCGCTGACGCATGTCAAGCCGATCCGGATCGGTCTCTCGGCGACGCAGCGTCCGATCGAGGAAATCGCCAAATTTCTGGTCGGCCAGGGACGTGCGAACGGTGATGGGCCTCGTTGCCGCATCGTGGATATGGGGCATCGACGTCCGATGGATATCGCCGTGGAGACGCCGAAGGATGAGATCGGCGCGGTTGCGACGAATGCGATCTGGAGCGATATCTATGACCGCCTCGCGGAGCTGGTGCGCGAGCATCAGACGACATTGATCTTCGTGAACACCCGCCGGCTGGCGGAACGCATCTCGCACCATCTGGCTGAACGATTGGGAGAGGAGAGAGTCGCCGCTCATCACGGGAGTCTTGCCCGGCGTCTGCGGCTGTCGGCCGAGGAACGACTCAAGCTCGGACAGATTGACGTCGTGGTCGCGACGGCCTCACTGGAACTTGGCATTGATATCGGCACGGTGAATCTCGTGTGCCTCGTCGGCTCTCCGCGCGCCATCGCGACGGGGCTTCAGCGCATCGGGCGGTCGGGGCACTGGGTGGGCGCGATGCCGAAGGGCCGGCTGTTTCCCACGACGCGCGACGAACTGATCGAATGCGCGGCGCTGGTACGGTCCATTCGCGCCGGCATGCTGGACCGCATCACGATCCCTCGCGAACCGCTCGACATTTTGGCCCAGCAGATCGTCGCTGCATCCGCGACGCAGGAATGGCGAGCGGACACGCTTTACGAGCTGTGCCGGCGCGCCTATTCCTACCGCGACGTGAGCCGCCGCGACTTCGATGCGGTCATCCATATGCTGGCCGATGGTTTTGCGACCGGCCGAGGACGCCGGGGCGCGTCTGTGCATCACGATCGGATCAACCATCGTCTCCGGGGGCGCCGGGGCTCCCGTCTCGCGGCCTTAACCTCCGGCGGCGCGATCCCCGAGACGGCCAATTATGCCGTGATCGCGGAGCCGGAAGGTTTGCAGGTCGGGACCGTCGATGAAGATTTTGCGGTGGAGAGCCTGGCCGGCGACATTATTCTCCTGGGCAATTCGTCCTGGCGGATTCGCGGTGTGGAGAACGGCCGTGTCCGCGTCGAGGATGCGCATGGCGCCCCACCCAGCATTCCATTCTGGCGGGGGGAAGCGCCGTCGCGGACCGCGGAGTTGTCGCACGAAGTCGCGACTGTGCGCGCCACTCTGCAGCCGTATCTGAAAGGCGATCCGGAAGGCGGCATCGCGTGGCTTGAACGCGAATGCGGTCTCGACCGCCGGGGCGCGGAGCAGGTCGTGGCCTATCTCCAGGGCGCGCTGGCGATCTTGGGCGACCTGCCGACGCAGCAGACCGTGATTGCTGAACGGTTCTTTGACGAGAGCGGTGGGATGCAGCTGGTGCTGCACGCGCCGTTCGGCGGACGGATCAACCGCGCGTGGGGACTGGCACTCAGAAAGCGCTTCTGCGCCAGCTTCGATCTCGAGCTCCAGGCGGCGGCGACCGACGAAGGGATCGTCATCTCGCTCGGGGAACGGCACAGTTTTCCGCTCGACTCGGTGTTCGAGTTCCTGAAGCCCGCCACCGTCCGCGAGGTGTTGATCCAGGCCGTGCTGGCCTCTCCGATGTTCATGAGCCGGTGGCGCTGGAACACGACACGGGCGCTGGCGCTGTTGAAATTCTCCAACGGACGCCGGGTGCCACCGCAGGTGCAACGCATGCGCGCCGAGGATCTGCTGACGTCGGTGTTTCCGGATGCCACGGGCTGTCAGGATAACCATCACGGCCCCATAGTCATCCCGGAGCATCCGCTGGTCTTCGAGACGCTGCGCGACTGCCTGACGGAAGCGCTGGATATCGACGGACTGACGACGGTGCTGCACGCCATCGAGCGCGGTGCGATTCGTGGCGTGGCAGTGGAGTCGCCGGAGCCGTCGCCGCTGTCCCATGAAATCCTGAACTCCAATCCCTTTGCGTATCTCGACGACGCGCCGCTCGAGGAACGGCGGGCTCGCGCCGTGCAGATGCGGCGAAGCCTTCCTTCAGACGTCAGCGAACGGCTCGGCGCGCTGGATGCCGCCGCGATTGCGCAAGTGGTGGACGAGGCGCGCCCTGAGGTGCGCGATCCGGACGAATTGCACGACGCCTTATTGAGCTTGATCTGGGTCCCTGAGGATCAGGCGCCGGAGTGGAAACAGCACGTTGCGGCCTTGGTCGAAACGGGACGTGCCGCGGTCATCACCGCCGGTCAGTCCCATGGCTGGGTGGCGACCGAACGTCTGGGCCATGCGCAAGCGGTCTTTCCGGCGTTCTTGGAAGGCACGTCGGAGACCCTCCAGTATGAAGAGGCGGTGACCGCGATTGTCCAGGGATGGATGGAAACGATTGGGCCTGTCTCCGCGGCGGAGTTGGCGGAGAGACTCCATCTGCCGGCAACGGCGGTTCAGGGGGCCTTGCTCAAGTTGGAGAGCGCCGGGCAGGTCCTTCGAGGAAGGTTCAGGCCCGATCAGCCGGAGAAGACCGAAGAGTGGTGCGATCGTCGTCTGCTCGCGCGGATCCACCGGCTCACCACCGCCACTCTGCGGCGGGAGATCGAGCCCGTTGCCACGTCCGATTTCATCCGATTTCTGTTGCGGTGGCAGCACTGCGCGCCAGGTTCTCAGTTACATGGAGAAGCCGGTCTTCTGGAGGTGCTGCGCCAACTGGCCGGGTTCGAGGCCGCAGGACCTGCGTGGGAGCGCCGGATTCTGCCGGCCCGCGTCGCAGGCTACAAACCTGAACTGCTCGATCGGCTCTGCTTGAGCGGACTCGTATCCTGGGGCCGGCTCTCGCCGCCGGTCTTGCCGAAAAGCCACTTGACCGTCATCCCGTCGCGTCCGCTGATGCCGACGAGCGTGGCGCCCATCAATCTCTTCCCGCGTGAAGAAGCCGAGTGGCTGCTGGAATTCTCGATGGCGACGAGCGAACCACGCGCGCCACTCAGCTCGGTCGCCCAGGACGTGTTCCACTCGCTGTCCCAGCGCGGGGCCAGTTTTTTTACCGATCTCGTTCGACTCACCAAACATCTTCCGGCAGAAGTCGAGGCGGGTCTGTGGGAACTGGTGGTGGCGGGGCTGGTGACGGCCGACGGGTTCGATAGCCTGCGGGCGTTGATGGACCCGAGGCGCCGGCGTGCCGAGGGGAAGGAACGGACACGGCGGCCGAGGCATAGCGCAGGGCGGTGGTCGCTCTTCCGGACGCACCTCCCTGCCGAGCCGGGACATCGAGAATCCACTGGCGGGTTGGCAGAGAGGATGGCGCGTCAGCTGCTGCGGCGGTATGGCGTGGTCTTTCGGGATCTGCTGCAACGCGAATCTCTCGCCCTGCCATGGAGGGACCTGCTGGTTCAGTATCGTCGTCTGGAATTGCGCGGCGAGATACGGGGCGGGCGATTTGTGGGAGGTTTTACCGGTGAGCAATTCGCCCAGCCGGAAGCGGTGGAGGCGCTACGAACGGTGCGTCGAGATCGTGACTGCGCGGCTCAGGAAATCAAGGTGTCCGGCGCCGACCCGTTGAACCTCGTCGGCATTATCACGCCGGGATCGCGCGTGCCGGGCGTGTCCGGGAACGACGTGATCTTTCGCGACGGCGCTCCGGTGATTCTGCCGGGCAGGCAGGACGCCGCCATCATTTTTTAATACCCGTATTTCCGCACCCATTCATCACCCTGCTTCCGAAATTTGTCCCGCACGGCGCCCCATGCCGTGCGGTGGGCGATGTCTTCGGGCGTGGCGCCGATGCGCCGGTCGGTCGCATTGGCATGCTGTCCCCAGGTGTTGTTGTAGACGATCAGATAGACTTCCTTCGCATCCTTGGGCAGATTGCTTTTCAAGGACGGCGGCAACTCATCAATGCTGGCATACGGCATGTTGGTTCTCCTCAGTGAGTCACGGCGCCGGACGATTTCTGCGCCCGTCGTTCTTTTACCGAACACCCGACGCGTGCACAATAGACAAAATGTTTTCTATGGTAGGGGAAATGTCGGCGGCATAACTCTTTGGTGGGACCAGGCGAATGCGAATTGCCCGTTATGCCCGCCTCGGCATTCGCGAAGCGGCCTGCAATGGACGAGCACGTCTGGGTAATGCGGCGGCAGGACCCGCGCAAGAGTCGGCTACATGCGGTCTTCGTCGAGTTCTATGCAATCCACCCATGTGGTGGCGCGTGGCAGGTCTTCCACTCGGACTCCGCGTTTGCCCGCGATTCCCGCCAGCCGGTCCTCAAAGCGCCGGCGCGCGGCATCGTCCTTGGGGCCTGCTTCGAGTATTCGCGCATTCCATTGGCGAAGATCTTTATCGCTCAACGTGTAGCCGTGCGCACGAATCCATGAGACGATGTCATCGTCCGAGCGTGCGGACAGCACCCGCCGCTCCAATTCGTCCGGCGCGATTCCGAGGAGCTCGATCAGGTACTTGTCAAAACCCGTCGTCAAATAGTTGTAGTCCTGAATCTGTCCGGCATGCCGCATGCGGATCTTATCGATGAGCCGGCCCAGATGCGCCATGCCGCCCAGGAGAATTTTCGGGCTTCGAGGATACTGCTGAGGCTTCATGCCTGCTCCGTGGTTTTGCGTGGATATGCGGCTGTTGCCGGCATGACGGCATGCACGTCCAGCACGTGGTCGGTCCGATCGATGGAATAGAAGATGCGCCATTCGCCCACGGCATATTTCGCGAGAACCGGGAGGTCGGGCGCCAGTGGCTCGTGGCGAAGGTTTTCGGCATTGGACGCGAGCCACTTCGTTTTGTCGAGGAGCCGTTGGGCGGTGATCGTCTCAATGCCCGCGAGGTCGGACACGACCTGGGGACGATAGGCGACGCGATACCAGGCCATAGCTACCAGCGCAGCCCGAGTTTCTCGGCGACGTCATCGCCGCTCATACGATCGCCCGCGGCCAGCGAATGCTTCAGTCGCGTGCGTACGGCTTCGCCCATGTCCAGTCCAAGGTCGGGATCCCCAAGGAGCGCGCGGAGGCGGTCATCAACGATGCCGGCAATGAGGGCTTTCAATTCTTCTAGAGTCAGATCGATGACTTTCATCGTGTTCCTTGGGCCGTCGCGAGAACTTTAGGGGAAAGCGATGGAGACGGTCAAGGTGCCGATGGTACAATTCACATATCGTACGCTACGAAATTCCTTTGGAAGAAGGAGACGCACGATGCAGCGGCGACTCGCAGTCTTGCTAGCCGTAGGAGTCGTCATCTGGCTGGCTCCCGAGGCCGGCGCAGCGCAATCGGCCGGAGCCTGGGAACAATTCACGGAGGCGGGAAAGATTGCTTACCAGCAAAGCCACTATGGCGAGGCGCTGGCGTATTTCCAGGCGGCGGTGAAGGAAGCGGAGAAGTTCGGGCCCGAGGACCGTCGCTTGGCCACGAGTCTCAACAACCTGGCGGCGGTCTACAGTACGCAGGACAACTACAAGGATGCCGAGCCGATTTATCGGCGCGCGCTTCACATTCTTGAGCAGGCGCTGGGGCGTGAACATCCGGATCTTGCGACCAGCCTGAACAATCTCGCCGTCTTATATGATAGCCAGGGCAAGTACGGGGAGGCCGAACCGCTCTACCGGCGCGCACTCGCCATTGACGAAAAGGCCTTCGGGTCTGAGCATGTGGACGTGGCGACCGATTTGAATAACCTGGCGTCGTTGTATGACACGATGGGGCGGTATGCGGAGGCCGAGCCGCTCTACCGGCGCGCGCTGGCGATTGATGAAAAAGTCCTCGGCGTGGAACATCATAATGTGCTCACCGATCTGCAGAATTACGCGGCACTGCTCCGCAAGATGAAGCGGGACGACGAGGCGGCGAAGTTGGAAGAGCGCGCGGAGATGATCCGGTCGCTGCGCCACGACTGACCATTCGCGAAAGGCGACTGTGCCGATTCAGAAGTTCACGGCGGAGGTCTGGAAGATCAGGGACCTGACACATGATGTGCGGGAGATCATGCTGCGTCTTGTGGAGCCCCCTCGCATTGCGTTCAAGGCCGGCCAATTCATTTCCTTCGAAGTCCCCAAGGAAGGGTTTCCACGGCCGGTGACGCGCCCCTATTCTATTGCGTCGCCTCCCAGTCAGGACAATATTCTGACCCTCGTGCTCAATCTGGTGGTCGGCGGGCCGGGTTCCACCTATCTCTTCAGACTGAAGGAGGGCGACGAAACCCGGTTCACCGGACCGGCGGGAAACTTCTATCTGCATGATGATCCCGACCGTGACCGGCTGTTTGTGGCCACGGGGACCGGCATCGCCCCGATCCGGTCCATCCTGCTGGAGCTGTGTGAACGAGGTCTGCAACGGTCGGTCAGCCTCTACTGGGGGCTCCGCACCGAGAAGGATGTCTACTACCAGGATGAACTTCAGCGGTTGGCGAACGACAATCTGAAGTTCCGATTTCTCACGACGCTCTCCCGCCCGGGCGACGGGTGGAAGGGAAAGATCGGGCGGGTCACATGGTACGTAGCCGAGGAGATTCAGTCGGTCAATAATCTCGCCGTCTATCTCTGCGGAAACAGCGGCATGCTCAAGGATGTCACCGACATCCTCAAGACAAAGGGACTGTGTCCGATCTACCGCGAGAAGTATTACGACGATGCCGGCGAACCCGACGATTGATCCTCTTCCGAGTCCTGACTGGACCTGCCATCCTCTAACCCTAAAGAGGGGTAGAGCACCCTTCTTTCCATCCACTACAACACCGTCCATGCCGGCATCCAGCCTACTCGACATTCTGCTGGTCGAAGACGATCCAGGGGATATCCGGCTCATCAAGGAAATGCTCCGGGAAGCCCCGATGCGAACCAACGTATCCGTAGCTAAAGATGGCATGCAGGCACTCGCGTGGCTGAAGCGGACGGGCTCATTTGCCCATGCCCCTCGTCCTGATTTGGTCCTGCTCGATCTCAATTTGCCGAAGTTGAATGGGCAAGATGTCCTCGAGGAAATGAAGCATGATGCGGAACTGAGCCAAATCCCCGTTGTTGTCCTGACGACATCTTCACGCGAGCAAGATATCGCCACCACCCTGTCAGGCGGTGCAGCCACATATTTGATGAAACCGCTCGACCTGGAAACGTTTCTGCTGGCGCTCGAGCGCCTCGGCCGCTAATCCAACCCACAAGCTTGCACCTTACTCTTGCCTCTGAGCGAGAAAATCCGTAACGCGTTACGCCATTTCTTAGCTTCCGGGACCAACACTCCAGATCATTGAATCAGCCGCTAAAGAGGCCGCAAGGTGATGCTGTGCTAGAATCCGTCCCCATGCCGGGGTGGCGGAATTGGCAGACGCCCGGGACTTAAAATCCCGTGGGGGGAAACCCCCGTGCGAGTTCGATCCTCGCCCCCGGCACCAGTATATTTCGAATAACGACCGGGTTCTTGAAAGCGTAGCGACCAGCCACAAAGACACCTGTCTATCACGCCACAGAGGCAGGCTAAGCAGTCGGGATGCTTTGCCACCGTCCCCTCGGCCCATACCGAAAGAACTCACCGGAGCGAAAATCCAAGACCAACAAATGCGCCCAATGATGATCGAAGAGTTTCTGAAGGCCCCGATGGCGCTGCACGATTGAGGCAACCACCGAAGGGTGCGCCTCGACGATAAAGGTCAGACGCATGGGCTCGTGGACCCAGACCATCTGCCATGGCAGTCCGATTCGAAGATCACTCTGCGCCCCATCCATGACTCCGATCAGACCGGTGATGTTGTGGGGCACCTTGGTCCCGCAGCCATATCGGCAGTTGTCCACGCGGGAAAAGTAATACTCCAGTCCGATACCGGCCGCCACCGGCACC
>Ga0066709_100000006_pt1 | contig 53292 bp, 46 predicted proteins | sample GraSoiAngelo_158_FD_79665 | JGI IMG/M metagenome (GOLD analysis project Ga0066709, IMG submission 79665) | Grasslands soil microbial communities from the Angelo Coastal Reserve, California, USA - 14_1009_16_30cm | ecosystem: Environmental > Terrestrial > Soil > Grasslands | place: USA...
CGCGACTACGAGTATCCCGGCGGGCCGTCGACGGGGCTGGGGACGCTCGGCGCGGTCTTCACCGGTGTCGGGCCGTTCCAGCACAGCGATCCGCGCGACCGTCCGCCGGAGATCTTCGGCAAGAAGGTCACGATCCATTGCGGTCCGGGGCGGCCGTCGCACGTTCTCCTGCCCATCATTCCGCCCGCCCGGTAGCGATCGCACGCCAGATCTTCTCGGCCGTGAGCGGGATGTCGACGTGGCGGACGCCGAAGGGCGACAGCGCATCGACGACGGCGTTCACGATCGCGGGAGGCGCCACGCAGGCGCTGCCCTCGCCCACGCCTTTCACTCCGAGCGGGTTGAGGGGAGACGGCGTGACGGTGCGGTCGACGACCAGCTCGGGCATGTCGTCGGCGCGCGGGATCGCGTACTCCATGAAGCTTCCCGTGAGCAGCTGACCGTCCTCGCCGTACGCGATGCGCTCCAGGAGCGTCTGACCGAGTCCCTGAGCGAAGCCGCCGACGATCTGTCCCTCGACGAGCAGTGGATTGATCGCGTTGCCACAATCGTCGACGGCGATGAACCGCTCGAGACGGACCTGGCCGGTATCCCGAGCCACTCGAACGACGGCCATGCCGGCGCCGAAGCTCCAGGACGGGTGGTCCTGGCGGAAGAACACCGTCGCTTCGAGCCCCGGCGTCTCCTGGGGCGGCAGGCCCATCCCGCGATGCGCGAACTCACCGACCCGGTCCCACCCGACGATCTTTTCGGGCACGCCCTTCACCTGAAAGCCCCCGCGCACGAGCTGCAGATCCTGGGGGCTCGCCTCGAGAAGCCGGGCCGCGAGCCGACGGCCCTTGTCTCTGACTTCCGCGGCGGCTTGAGCCAGCGCGCTTCCGCCGAGGCCGGCGCTGCGGCTGCCGAACGTGCCGATCGCCTGGGGCGCGCCCAGCGTGTCGCCGTGGCGAACGATTACGTCGTCATGGGCGACACCGAGCTGGTCGGCGATGATCTGGGCGAAGGTCGTCTCGTGTCCCTGTCCGTGCGGGCTCGAGCCCGTGACGGCGGTGACCTTACCGCTCCGCTCCACTCGCACGACGCCGCTCTCCCACCCCAGCACGTTGGTGGATTCGACATAGGCCGCGACGCCGATTCCCATGATCTCTCCGCGCTCGCGCACCGCGGCCTGCTCTCGACGCAATCCCTGATAGTCCGCCAACTCCACGACGCGATCGAGCGCGCGAGCGTAGTTCCCGGAGTCGTAGGCGACGCCGAACGGCGTGCGGTGGGGGAACGCTTCGGGCGGAACAAAGTTGCGTCGGCGGATCTCGACGGGATCGAGGTTGGTGGCCCGGGCGGCCTCGTCCATGAGGCGCTCGATGAGATAGACGCCGACGGGCCGCCCCGATCCTCGATAGGGCCCGGTCGGCGCGGTGTTCGTGTAGACCCCGATGCTCAGGAGCTCGGCGTTCTGGATCCGATAGGGTCCGAAGATGTGGGTCGAGGCGGACATCGGCGGCACGAGCGACAGCGACAGCAGATGGGCCCCGAGGTCGAAGACAGCCCGAGCCCTGAGCCCGATGACTTCTCCCTCGGCGGTCACGGCCCCCTCGGCTTCAGAGACAGCCGCCCGCGCCTGGATCGTCGTGAGCAGATCCTCCGTGCGCGTGGACATCCAGCGGATGGGACGGCCGAGCTCGCGTGCGAGCGCTGCCGCGACGATCTCCTCGCGGTAGAGCGGGCCCTTCACCCCGAAGCCACCGCCGACATCCGGCGCGATCACGCGCAGCTTGTGCTCCGGGAAGCCGAGCACCACCGCGAGGTCGGCCCGCGACAGGAAGGGGTTCTGCGTCGTCAGCCACAACGTGAGCTCGTCGCTGCCGGCGTCGTAGCGCGCCAGGACACCCCGCGGCTCCATCGGCGCTCCGGCGAGCCGGTTGTGGTCGAGGCGCACCTTCACGATGTGGGCAGCCCTGCCGAACGCCCCGTCGACGTCGCCGCCCTTGAGCGGCCAGCTGAAGGCCTGGTTCGTCCCGAGCTCGGCGTGGGCGAGGGGAGCGCCGGGCTCCAGCCCACGCTCGGGATCGGCGATCGGCGCGAGAGGCTCGTACTCGACCTCGATCAGCTCGGTGGCGTCGCGGGCCAGCGACGCGCTCTCGGCGACGACCGCGGCCACCGGCACGCCGGTCGAGTCGACGACGGCGTCGGCCAGGTACGGACACGGTGCTTGCTTCAGCCCGGGCAGCGTCGCCATAAAGGGAAGGGGCCGCAGCGAGCCGAGGTCCTTCGCCGTCGCGACGCGGACCACGCCCGGCGCCTGCCGAGCCGCGTCAGTCCTGAGCGCGGTCACGCGGGCGTGGGCGTGCGGACTCCGGAGAAACGCGAGGTGCGCGAGAGCGGGCAGCGTGATGTCCTCGACGTATTGCCCGCGGCCCGTGATGAGCTTGGGATCTTCGGTCCGCTTGAGCGGGCGGCCGACGTAGGGCTCCCGGTCGGTCTCGCTCATCGGCTCAGCCGGCCATCGTGTGGCTCAATTCGCCGATGCGCTCGATCCACAACTTCACCCTGTCCCCGGCCTTCAGGAACAGCCGCCGCGGCATCCCCACGCCGGCCGGGGTCCCGGTCAAGATGAGGTCGCCCGGTTGCAGCGTCACGCGCGACGACAGCATGGCGATCTGCTCGGCGGTGTCGAAGATCATCCTGCTCGTGTTGGAATCCTGCATCAGCGTGTCGTTCACCCAGAGCTTCAGTCCGAGGTTCTGAGGATCGCGGACGTCCCCGGCGGGCACGATCCATGGCCCGAGCGGGCAGGAGCCGTCGAAGCACTTCTGGCCGAGCCAATCGTAGTGGAACGGGGAGGTCGCGGGATTCTTGTCGCGCCTCATGACGTCCCGCGCCGAGAGATCGTTGGCGATCGTGTAGCCGGCGACGTACGCGAGCGCCTTCTCGACCGGCACGTCTCTCGCGACCTTGCCGATCACGGCGGCGAGCTCGACCTCCCAGTCGACCATCTGCGAGTAGACCGGCAGCTTGACCCGAGCGCCGGGCCCCACCACCGAGCTCCTCGAAGTCTTGACGAAGTGCCAGGGCTGTTCCCCCAGCTCTTTCATTGTCGGCCCGGGTGGCTGGCCCTGGGCCCGCGCCATCTCGGCCATGTGATCGGTGTAGTTCGCGCCGGCGCAGTAGATGTTGCCCGGGTACAGCACCGGTGCCAGCAGCCGCGCACTTTTGAGCGGCACGCCCTTTGCGCGCCCCTTGCCAGACGCGATGTGCTTGGCACCCTGAGCCAGGAGCCGGCTGGCTCGGCCCCAGTCCTCGAGCACACCGAGCACGCTCGTATGGGTGGCGGCGTGTGTCAGCTTTGCCGCATCGTACACGGTGTCGCCCACAAGCACGCCCGCGCGCGCAGTCCGATCCGACTGGTAGCTCAGTAGCTTGTACGACATTGCTTGAGTCCCTCCTTGAATCATCGTCATGCTCCCGCCATGGTCCGACGTCTTGCCGCGCGCCCGACGATAACATAGCCTGTCGGATGCGCCCGACCACGCGAGACGAGGGAAGCCATGAAGCCATGAAACAGCTGACCAAGAACGTGTTCGTCGAGACCGAGCTACGCGGCTCCAACCACGGGATCGTCACTACCTCAGACGGCATCGTGATGATCGACAGTCCGCACAAGCCCAGCGACGCCCTGCGGCTCAAAGCGGAGGTCGAGCGGCGCGGCCGGCTCCGCTACTGAACACCGAGCCCCACGGCGACCACTGGACCGGCAACGCCTTCTTCGACGCTCCGGTGGTCGCTCACGAAGGCGTGAGGGCCCGGATCCTCGGAACCGACCTGGCGGCGCACGTCGCTCGCGTGGCCTCGTTCGGGCCTGAGGAGCCGAAGCTCCTGGAGGGCTACCGGCCCAACGCTCCCGTCATCACGTTTCAGAGCGAGATGAAGCTCCACGTGGGCGACCACACGTTCCGCCTGGTCCACATGCCCGGCCACACCGCCTACCAGGCGGCCGTGATCGTCGAAGAAGAGGGTGTCGTCTTCACCAGCGACAACATCTTTTGCAAGGTCCACACCTGGCTCCAGGAAGCCGACCCGAACCTCTGGCTCGAGGCGCTGGAATCGCTACGCGGCCTGCGTGAGGACATGTTCGTCCCGGGTCACGGCCCGGTGTGCGACAAGCGCTATCTGGACGAGCAAGGCGCATTTATCCGTGAATGGGTGGACTACGTCCGTCGCCGGGGCGTCGAGCGCGGGATGACCAAGGAGCGGTGCGTAGCCGAGCTCACGGCGATGACGGACCGGTACCCGATGGACGTCGGGCAGGACGGCATGGCGCCGAACGTCATGAAGCTGAACGTCGCCAACCTCTACGACTTCGTGACGGGCGCCGGAATCCACCGTTATTAGACGTGGGGGGCCCCGACATGGCCCCCCACACCCCCCGGGGCGGGTCTCGCTCCGTCAACCCGTGGACCCTCCGGGGCGGATCGCTCCGTATCAACCCGTGGGCCCCCCAGGGGCGGGTCGCTCCGGCAACCCGTGGCGTTGTTCGATGCCTCTGATGCGCTTCAGCGGCCAGCCGGCCAGGTGTCTAGGGATTCCGGGTGGCGGTCGGCGCCCGCCTGCACGCGGTAGAGGACCATCCGCGTCAGCGCCGTGACCTGGTGCACCTCGCCGGCGGGAAAGATCACGGTGTCTCCGGGACCGAGCCGTCGCTCCGTGCGCCCGTCGCTGAAGAGCCCGCGTCCTTCCATGACGTGGTAGATCTCGTCGGCGCCGGGGTGGCAGTGGATCGGCGAGGTCTGGCCGGGCTCCCAGCACGCGATCGTGATGTCGCTCCGCGGCGTCGCGGTCAGGCTCTTGTGCACGTGGCGGTGCGGTGAGAACTCCTGCGCCGCTTTCAGGTCGATGACTTCCATGGCTCGCCCTCCGGGATCGCCTCTGGGTTGGTGGACACGGGACCTCTGCACGGCTCGCCCGGCATCCGTCACGCCGAAGCGCTGACCCCGACGGTCTGGCCCGACGACGTGAACAGCTCGACGGTGCCGCGTGCGTTGTCGGTCAGGGCGAACACCTCGTAGAACTCGATGTGCGGGTGCATGCCGTATCGCTCGACGATGCCGTCGAGCCACGACCCGCCGTAGAAGCTCTTGGCGTCCTCGAGCCTCTCCCACTGGTAGACACCCCCCGCCCAGCCGCTCTCGCTCCAGATGAAGTGCTTGCTGATCAACCCCTTCACCTGACGGAACCCGGGCGCGATGGTGTGAAAGTGCGCTCGGCAGGAGGCGTAGTCGATGTGCGGCGGTAGCTTGTAGCGCACGGTGGCCGTGATCATCTGGCCTCCCACTCCCTCCGTCGTCGTGCCATCCCTGGAAATATCGTCAGAGCTTCTCGGCGAGCCAGTCGAAGATCACCGAGGCTCCGTGGGTCAGGTAGTCGCGCTGGCAGTGCTGGGCGCCTCCTTCCTCGGCCGTGAAGACGCGGAAGGTCTTGTCCCGAGAGCCGACCGCGTCGAACAGGGCCTGCGCGTCGGCCATGGGGACCTGCTCGTCCTCGGCGCCGTGGGTCAGGAGAAACGCGCAGCGCATCCGCTGCACGACGCCGTCGAAGAAGACCACGCACGGCCGGCGGGCGACATCGGTGTTTTCGGCGTGCACGAAGTAGCTGGGGAGACTGCCGTCCGCGAAGGGCACCTCGACTACCTCGATGCGCGGCCGGTCGGTGAGGCGGGCGAAGCGGTGAAAGCACTCGACGCCCTCGCGATAGGTCTCGAGGGCCTTCGGGTCCTTCGGCGTCCGGAAGCGCTCGGCCATCTGATAGTAGTTGCACGCGCGCAGGTAGGCGCCCGCGGCCGTGAACCGCCGGCGCTGCCGCTCGGCGGCGCGCGCCAGCTCGGCCACGCGATCGCCCTCGGCGCGCCACGCCTCGAACCACGCCGCGTTGTCACCGAGGTGCTTGCGCAGGGAGCGAGCGGCGCGATCGACCTCACCGATATCGCTCCCGCCGTAGGGCGCGCTGCCGAGGATCCCGCCGACGGCCGACGACCAGCGATAGTCCTCGGGAAAGTACGTGAACCAGTTGGCGGTCTTGGGCATCACGGTCGCCATGAGCGTCCTCCCGGTGTGCCGACGTCGTCGTCCGCGCTGCGCCGCCGGACGGGCGCCATGGTAGCAAGGCCCGCGTGGCCCGTCACGCCGCCTGTGGCGAGGGGCCGTTGACAGCCCCCTCGGATTAGGTCATCCTAATTCACGCAGGATGGGTACCTAAAGCTTCGGGGCGGAGGGAAGCATGCGCAGCCGGATCCTACTCCTCGTGGCCGGTGTCGTCGCCTCGCTCCTCGTGATCGTCCCGGCGGCGTCGGCAGCGGACGCGCCTCCGGAAATCCCCCTGAGCATCGACAAGAGCCAGTTCCAGCCCAGCGAGGTGAAGGTCAAGGCCAACGCCCCGTTCGTGCTCGTCATCACGAACAAGGGGGCGAAGGCGGCGGAGTTCGAGAGCAAGGACCTCCGCGTCGAAAAGGTCGTGCCGGCTGGGAAGACCGTCAACGTGCGGATTCGCGCGCTCAAGCCCGGGACGTACGCCTTCATCGACGACTTCAACCATCAGGCGACCGGGCGCATCGTCGCCGAGTGACCGCGAGGCCTCATGGGCGGCACCTTCGTCGTCACGCTCCGCGAGGGCTTTGAAGCCGCGCTCATCCTGGGCATCGTCTACACGTACCTCCACAAGATCGGCGCGGCACGCCACTACCACTACGCCACGCGGGGCGGCCTGCTCGGCGTGGTCGCCAGCGTCGCCCTCGGTGTGCTCGTCACGGCGCTGTCCGGACCGCTGCTGGACCTCGGCCCCGACGTGATCGGTCTCGGCGTGATTTTCATCGCGGTGATCGTCCTCACCTGGCACGGCTACTGGATGCAGCAGCACGCCCGGGCCGTGAAGGGCGACGTCCAGCGCAAGATCGACGAGGCGCAAGCGACCCACCGCCTGTGGATCATCGGCGTGATCGCCTTTACCGGCGTCTTTCGCGAGGGGGCCGAGACGGTCCTCTTCCTGTGGGGACTCCTGAGCCAGGCGACGTCCACGTCCAGCTGGGCCAGCGCGACCGGAGCGGTGCTCGGCCTCGCGATGGCGGCGGCGCTCGGCTGGGCCATCTTTCGGGGTGGCCGACACATGAGCCTGCAGCGGTTCTTCGCCGTCACCTCCATCTTGCTGCTGCTCCTGGCCGCCGGCATGTTCAGCACCGGTGTCGGCAGGCTGGAAGCCATGGGGTTCCTTCCGCAGTCCCCGACGGTATGGGACACCTCGTCGGCCCTGGACGATCACGCCCTCGTGGGCGGATTCCTCAACGGGCTCGTCGGCTACCGCGCCCGACCGTCGTTGCTCGAGGCCGGCAGCTATCTGGTCTACCTGATCGTCGCCGGCGCGCTCCTATTCAGAGGTGGTGCGTCGAAACCGCGGCCACGCTCTCCCCGGAGGCCAATCCCAGCCCAGGTGACGTGAGGTGCGCGCCGCAGGCCGTCGCGGGGCTGGAGCCCCGCTGGCCGAGGCACGGACTCCGGATCGAGGAGAGAATCGCGGCAAAGCCCATTCCAACACGATAGACGGGTTACACCGCCAGCCGAGACTCACCGGTGGGTGAGACGGCTGGCCGCTGAGATCGCCAGAGCCAGCCACCCCAGGGCAGCACGCGCCCGAGGCAGCCAGCCACGGTACCGGCGCGGCCAACGCCGCGCGATACGGAGAGCGCGTGAGCAGCCAGATCGCAAACGAAACCTCTCACCAGCCAGCACTCCGGGGAGGACTCTCTTCCGGTAGCCAGCCATGGGAGCCGGCACCGCCGTACGGCAGCGCCCACAAAGGAGAACTCCACATGGCTCGGTGCTTCAGATTGGTGTGCGCAGCCGCCCTGGTCGCGAGCTTGGTGACGCTCGGCGCGGCGGTTCCGGCAATCGCCGCGTCCCCCGAAGAGATCGACGCGAAGCTCAAGGCGCTTCAGGAGCAGGTGGACGCGCTGAGAAGGGAGCTCGAGAAGGCCAGGCAATCTCCCCAGGCTGGACCGCCCCCCGCGCCAGCTGTCGGAGAATCTCCGAAGGTGGCGCCGGCCACCAGCACGTCGTGGATCAGCGACTTCAAGATAGGAGGCTACGGCTCGACGCGCTTCGAGGCCTCGGATCTCGACCGCGTGAACAACACCTTCACCTTCCGCCGCTTCGTCCTGTCGGGTGACGCGACGATCGCGAACCGTCTCCGGAGCGTCGTCGAGGTCGAGTTCGAGCGCCTGACAGAGCTCGAAGTCGAGAAATCATCGCCGTCGGAGGGAGGGCTGCGCGGCTTCTCGAACTCGATCGAGAGCAGCGACCAGTCCGAGATCTCGCTCGAGCAAGCCTGGATGCAGTTCACGCTGGCGGATTGGGCCCGCTTCCGCGCGGGAACGCTCCTGGTGCCGCTCGGTCGGTTCAACCTCAACCACGACGACAACCGCTGGGATCTACCGCGCCGCTCCCTGGTCGATCGCGGCGTCTCGGTTCTTCCGGTCAAGGCCGCATGGTCGGAGGTCGGGATAGGGTTCGTCGGAGTGTCTTCACGGTGACGCGGAACGAGGCGACCGCCGGCTTCGTCGTCGTGATCGAGGAAATCGGCAAGCACCGGCCGATCACCTTCGCGGTCGGAGTGCGCGCAGACGGCAAGGTGAATGACCTCGCCGTTCTCGCGTACCGCGAGGCGTACGGCGGCGAGATCAGGGACCGGCGGTTCCTCGGCCAGTATCGTGGCAAGGCGCTTCCCGACGCCTTGCTTCCCCATCAGGACATCCGCAACATCTCGGGCGCGACGCTGTCGGTGCAAGCCACCGGACGAGCCGCCCGCAAGGCCATCGCCGTGCTCCGAGCCACCGGAGACCTCCAATGAGGCCGCGCCAATGGTGACCCATGTGAGACCGCGGATGGGCACGCTCCTCGCCGTGACGCTGCCAGCCCGCGGTGTTCCGGGCAGGCCGGACTGGTCGACCGCATTCGGAACCGCGACCGCATGGGAACGGGTGATGAGCCACCACGCGCCGACGAGCGACGTCAGCCGCTTGAATCGCCTCGCCGGAGATCCCATCGGCCTGATCTCGCGAAGACTCGCGGCGGCCATCGCCGTTGGATGCGGCCTGGCGGAACGGACCGGAGGCGCCTTCGATCCAACCTTCGCTCCGTTGGCGCGGTTGTGGCGGAACGCCGCTCGCCGTCGCAGGCCACCCTCGGCGCGGCTGGTGGAGCGTGCACGTCGGCTCGTCGGCTGGCGCGCGGTCACGGTCGACGGCCCCCGGGTTTCCCTGGCGTCGGAGGGCATGGCGATCGACTTCGGCGCCGTCGGCAAGGGGATCGCTCTGGACCGCATCGTGAGACGCCTCCGGCGTCGTGGCTGCCGATCCGCCATCCTCAACTTCGGAGAGTCGAGTCTCGTCGCGATCGGGCACCCGCCCCGAGGGCGATGGCGTATCGTCCTGCGCCATCCCGAAGGTGGCTTCGCCGGCGAGTTCACGCTCGACGAACAGGCATGCTCGACGTCGGGAACGTGGGGTCAGACGACGCGGCTCGGATCGGCGGTGCTGGGCCACATCGTCGATCCCAGGAGCGGACAGCCGCTCCGGCGGCGCGCGCAGGTCACCGTGCTCGCCCCGTCCGCGGCGGTCGCCGAAGCGGCGTCGACTGCGCTCCTGGTTCTGGGGCGTCGGGCCCTGGATGATTTCGCACGAAACCATGGCGTCGACGGTCGTGATGATCGCCGTGAGCACGTGGGAGTGCCTCGGCTCTCCAGGCACGGTCCCTAGAACATTGACATCCGTCGACCACGCGTTACCATCCCTGCCGACTCCACACGGCATCTAGGAACGGCGAGACACGACCACCGAGGTCTGACGCCTCACCGAGGAGGCAGGGCGATGACCCAATCGATCGATCGTCGGACGTTTCTCAAGGGGGCTTCCACGACCGCCGCGGCGCTCGTGGGTGCGCCGCTCCTCTCCACGGCGCGCGCCAGCGCGGCCGGCGAGCGTCTCGTCGTGGCGGTGGGGCAGTGGGGCATCGAGACGCCGTTCGCGTGGCGCTCCAGCCAGTCCGAGAAGACGCTGTGGGACTGCATGCACGACCCACTGATCATGCGTGACCCGAAGACGTTCGAGTACCGTCCCGGGCTCGCCACCGAATGGAAACCCTCGAACGAGCTGCGCACGTGGACCTTCAAGCTCCGCTCGGGTGTGCAGTTTCACGAGGGGTTCGGCGAGATGACCGCCGAGGACGTCAAGTTCACCGTCGAGCAGAATCTCAGGCCCGACGCCCAGGGCGGGTCGGCGCCGTTCTTCCGGATGCATCTCGACCGCATCGAGACGCCCGACAAACACACGGTCGCGATGCACTTCAAGAACCGGGTCTGGGAGGTGCCCTCGAACTTCACCCAGTTCGTCGGCTACCAGAACATCACCTCGAAGAAGTACATCGAATCGGTCGGTGAAGACAAGGCGGCGCTCCACCCGATCGGCACCGGGCCCTTCCGGCACGTCGAGGGCAAGCAAGGGGACTACCACCGATTCGAGGCGGTGGCGAACCACTGGCGGAAGACGCCCGCATTCAAGGAGCTGGTCGTTCGGCGGATCCCGGATCCGGCCACGCGCCTGGCCGGGCTCCGCGCCGGCGAGATCGACATCGGCAACGTCTTCGGTGACTACCTCGACCAGGCCCGCAAGTCGGGGCTCAGGATCCACGAGACGGCGAATGCCGCCTGCCACTGGGTCGTCTTGCAGGGTCAGACGACCCCGGACCGCGAGGACTATTGCCCGACCTGCCCGTGGGCGGGCGATCCCAAGGACCCCAAGAGCCAGGAGAACGCGCGCAAGGTACGGCTGGCCCTGAACCTCGCCGTCAACAAGAAGACGATCGTCAGTGCGCTCTGGAAGGGCATGGGCGCGGAAGCGCCCTTCATGTACTGGTACTACCCGTTCCACAAGGGCTTCAGCAAGGACTGGAAAGTTCCGCCCTACGATCCCGAGCGCGCCAAGAAGCTCCTGGCCGAAGCCGGCCACGCCGGAGGCTTCGAGGTTCGGGTGAATCCGCTGGTCATGACCTACGCGCTCGATGGACCGGACATGGTGGAGGCCGTGGCGCTCGACTGGGAGAAGATCGGCATCAAGGTCCGGCGCGTTCCCGAGGCGTTCAGCAACTTCCTGCCCAAGAACCGCGCGCGGAAGACGAACAAGACGCACTGGGTGTACGGCTCTCCGCCCTTCGACGAGCCCGTCCTCGCCTGGCAGCGCTGCATCTATTCCAAGGGCCCCTTCAACCTGCTGGCCGACGGGCCGTACGACGAGGACGTCGACACGATCTCGCGCGAGCTGGATGCGGACAAGCGCGCCCGGATGACCCGATCGCTGGCACAGAAGCTCTACGACGAGTACCGCGGGGTGATGCTCGGCATACGGTCGTTGACGTGGGCGGTGAGCAAGAAGGTGACGAGCTGGCAGACGCTCGTCTACGTGCCGCTCGAGAACAACTACGAATACGTGAGCTGATCGGAGGCGCGATGAACCTCCACCTGTCTTGCGCCGTGGTCGCGTTCTTCACGGCCATCCCGGCGGTACTCGGCGTGAGCACGGCGCGTGCCGCCCAACCGGGCGAAGCGGTCATGGCGTGGCACGTCACGATCGCCCCGACGTGGTTCGACCCATCGACGGCCCCGCCGCAGATCACGCCCTTCGGGATGCTCTACGCCATCCACGACGCGATAGTCCGCCCGCTCCCCGGACACAAGATGGGCTCGAGCCTCGCGGAGTCGTGGCGGGAGAGCGCGGACGGGCTCACGTACGAGTTCAAGCTGCGCCGCGGCCTCAAGTTCCACAACGGTGACCCCGTCACGTCCGAGGACGTGAAGTTCAGCTACGAGCGGTACCGGGGAGCGGGCGCGAAGGAGCTGCAGGTGCGCGTTCGCCAGGTGGACGTGGTCGATCCTCTCACGGTGCGCTTCCAGCTGAAAGAGCCGTGGCCGGACTTCATGACCGTTTACGGGACGACCGCCACCGCTGCCGGGATCGTCGTGCCGAAGAAATATCTCACGCAGGTCGGCGACGAGGGCTTCCGCAAGCACCCGATCGGCGCCGGCCCCTACAAGTTCGTGAGCCAGGCCCCCGGGGTCGAGGTCGTGCTCGAAGCCTACTCGGGCTACTGGCGGCACGTCCCGCACGTCAAGCGTCTGATCATGAAGAGCGTGCCCGAAGGGACCACCCGCGCGGCCATGCTGAGGACCGGCGAAGCGGACATCGCCTATGCTCTCGACGGCCCCGATGCCGAGAACGTCAAGCGCGATGGACGCCTGCAGATCGTCGCCTCGCGCCACGCGTCCATCAACTGGCTCGAGTTCGCCGACCAGTGGGACCCGAAGTCACCGTGGAGCGACAAGCGCCTGCGGCTGGCGGTGAACCACGCCCTGAACCGCAAGGCGATCAACGAGGCCGCCTGTCTCGGCTTCTGCCCGCCGGCTGGTGTCATCATTCCGCGCGTCATGGACTACGCCCTGCAGATCGAGCCGCCGGCGTACGATCCGCAAAAGGCCAGGCAGCTGCTCGCCGAGGCCGGCTATCCCAACGGCCTCGACGCCGGCGAGCTCGTGCCCATTCCGCCGTTCTTCACGACGGGCGAGGCGGTGGTGAACTATCTCAACGCCGTCGGCATCCGCGTCAAGATGCGCCCGCTGGAGCGTGCGGCGTTCTACGCGGCCTGGCGCGAGAAGAAGCTGCGGCCGTTGTTCATCACCGGGGTCGGGAACTCGGGTAACGCCGCCAGCCGGGTGCAGGAGTTCATCTTCTCGAAGGGCAGCTACGCGTACGGCGGCTACCCCGACATCGACGACCTGTTCGAGCAGCAGGCGCGCGAGCGGGACCCGCGCAAGCGCGAAGCGCTGCTGTTCAAGATCCAGCAGCTCACGATCGACCGGGTGATGTTCGCGCCGATCATGGATTTCCGCGCGTTGATGGGCGTCGGGCCACGGGTGACCGAGCACACGATCACCTGGATCCACAACTCGCCGTTCCCGTCCTACGAGGACATGCGGCTCAAGGACTAGTCGCGGGCCGGGGCATTGACTCCTGCGAGCCACGCGTTACCATCCCGCCACACTCGCTTTCGGAGGACGTCGCCATGGCCGTGGCCGTGAACCGCCGACTGTTTCTGCAACGAGCCGGAACGGCCGCCGCCGCCGTCATGGGCGCGCCGTTCATCAAGACCTCGCGTGCCACGGCGGCGCCCGCCGACCGCCTGGTCGTGGCCGTCGGCCAGTGGGGCACCGAGACGCCGTTCGCCTGGCGATCGACGCAGGGCGAGAAGCCGCTGTGGGACTGCGTGTACGACCCGCTCATCATGCGCGACCCGAAGACCTTCGAGTACCGCCCGGGGCTGGCCACGGAGTGGAAGCCGTCCAACGAGATGCGCACGTGGACGTTCAAGCTCCGCTCCGGGATCAAGTTCCACGAGGGCTGGGGCGAGCTGACGGCGGACGACGTCAAGTTCACCGTCGAACAGAACCTCAAGCCGGACTCGGGGGGCGGCTCGGCGCCATTCTTCCGCACGAACCTCGACCGCATCGAGACGCCGGACAAGCTGACCGTGGTGATGCACTTCAAGAACCGGGTCTGGGAGGTTCCTTCGAACTTCACCCAGTTCGTCGGCTACCAGAACGTCGTCCCGAAAAAATACCTGGAGACGGTCGGCGAGGACAAGGCGGCGCTCCACCCGATCGGCACCGGCCCCTATCGGCACGTGGAGGGCCGTCAAGGCGACTACCATCGGTTCGAGGCCGTCGCGAGCCACTGGCGGAAGACGCCCGCCTTCAAGGAGCTGGTCATCCGTCGGGTCCCTGATCCGGCGACCCGCCTGTCCGGGCTCCGGGCGGGCGAGATCGACATCGGGGTGGTCTTCGGAGACTACCTGGATCAAGCGGCAAGGGCCGGACTCCGTTTGCACGACGCGCAGAATGCCGCGTGCTACTGGGTCATCCTCAGCGGGCAGACGACGTCGGATCGTGAGGACTACTGCCCGGCCTGTCCGTGGGCGGGCGACTGGAGCGATCCGAAGAGCCGCGAGAACGCGCGGAAAGTCCGGCTGGCGATGAACCTTGCGGTGAACAAGAAGGCGATCATCAGCGCGCTCTGGAAGGGCAAGGGCACCGAGACGCCGTTTTCGTACTACTACTATCCGTTCCACAAAGGCTACAGCACCGACTGGAAGATTCCGCCCTACGATCCCGAGCGCGCGAAGAAGCTCCTGGCGGAGGCCGGACATGCGGGAGGCTTCGAGGTTCGCGTGAACCCCACGGTCATGGTCTATGCCCTCGACGGCCCGGACGTGATGGAAGCCGTCGCGCTCGACTGGGAGAAGGTCGGAATCAAACCCAAGCGCTTCCCCGAGATGATCAGCACCTTCGGTCCCAAGAGCCGCAACCGAAAGACGAACAAGACACACTGGGTGTACGGCTCGCCGCCGTTCGACGAGCCGATCCTCGCCTGGAGCCGCGTGCTCCATTCCAAGGGCACCTTCAACCTGCTCTGCGACGGCTCGTACGACGAGGACATCGAGACCGCCATGCGGGAGTTCGACACCGAGAAACGTGCTCGATTGACCCAGGCGCTGGGACAGAAGCTCTACGACGCCCATCACGGCGTCATGTTGGGGATGAAGTCCATCACGTGGGCCCTGAGCCGGAAGGTCGGCGGCTGGCAGTCCCTGGCCTACGTGCCGCTGGAGAACAACTACGAGTACGTGAGCCCGGCGAGCTAGGAGCCAGCATGCAGCGCAGCCGCGACCGTATTCTCACCACCCACGCCGGCAGCCTGCCACGTCCGAGCGACCTGCTCGAGATGATCCAGGCCAAGGCGACGGGTCGAGCCTACGATCAGGACGCGTACGCCACCCGGGTGCGGCGCGCGGTGCGGGAGATCGTCGCCAAGCAGGCCGAGCTCGGCCTGGACGTCGTGGACGACGGCGAGATGGGCAAGCCGGGCTTCATCCCCTACGTCAACGAGCGCCTGTCGGGCTTCGAGCCCAACCGGGACGCGGCAGGAAGCCCGTGGAGCGGATCGCGAGAGGTGAGGGCCTTCCCCGAGTTCTACGAGTGGTTCGCGCGCGCGATGCCCAGTCCGGCCGTGAGGTCGTTGCACATGGTCTGCACCGGGCCCATCGCCTACACGGGCGACAAGCACGTGCAGGCGGACATCGAGAACCTCAAGGCCGCGCTCGCCGACACGAACGCCGACGAGGCCTTCATTCCCTCGATCTCCCCGACGAGCGTCGAGGACTGGCAGAAGAACGCGTACTACAAGACCGACGAGGAGTACCTGTTCGCGATCGCCGATGCCATGCACGAGGAGTACCGGGCGATCGTCGACGCCGGACTCCTCGTGCAGATCGACGATCCCCACCTGGCGACCCACTACGTGTCGCATCCGGAGCTGAGCGTCGATCAGGTGCGCCGGTGGGCGGAGGTGCGCGTGGAGGCGCTCAACCACGCCCTGCGGGGGCTGCCCCGGGACAAGGTGCGCTGGCACACCTGCTACGGCATCAACATTGGTCCCCGCGTCCACGACCTCGAGCTCAAGCACTTCGTGGACGTCATGCTGAAGATCCGGGCCGGCGCCTACTCGTTCGAGGCGGCGAACCCGCGGCACGAGCACGAGTGGCGGGTGTGGGAGCACGTCACGCTGCCCGCGGGGGCCGTGCTGATTCCGGGCACCATCACGCAGTCGACCGTGCTCGTCGAGCACCCCGAGCTGGTGGCCGAGCGGATCGTGAGGTTCGCCAGCGTGGTCGGGCGCGAGAACGTCATCGCCGGCGCCGATTGCGGATTCGCCACGTTCGCGGGGTCGGTCGAGATCCACCCGAGCGTCGTCTGGGCCAAGTTCGACGCGCTGGTCGAAGGGGCTCGGATCGCGACGAAGCAGCTCTGGGGCCGCGAGCCCCTCGCGGGCTGAGAGCCGGCATGCAGCGCTTCATCATCGGCCGCGTCATCCAGTCGATCGTCTCAATGTTCGTGGTGTCGGTCGTCGTCTTCGCGCTCGTGCGGCTCTCCGGTGACCCGATCCAGATCATGATGCCGGCGGAGGCGTCGAAGGCCGACATCGAGCTGGTGCGCGCTCACCTCGGCCTGGATCGCCCGTGGACCGTGCAGTACTGGCGGTTCCTGACCCAGGCGCTCCAGGGGGATTTCGGTCGCTCGGTTCGCTTCCGCCGCCCGGCCCTCGACCTCGTCACCGAGCGGTACGGGGCCACGCTCGAGCTCGGTGGCCTGGCCGTGTTCATCGTGATCGCCGTCGCGCTCCCGGTCGGCGTGTACTCCGCGGTCCGCCGTGGCAGCGCGCTCGACTACGCCGCCCGGGCCTTCGCCGCGCTCGGCCAGGCGGTGCCGCCCTTCTGGCTCGGGCTCGTCCTCGTGCTGATCTTCGGCGTCCTGCTCCATCTCCTGCCGACCTCCGGGCGCGGCACGCCGCTCCACGTGCTCCTGCCCGGGATCACGCTCGGCTGGTTCGCGGTCGCCGGGCTCATGCGGCTGACGCGCTCGTCGATGCTCGACGTCCTCGGCAGCGAGTACGTCAAGCTCGCGCGCATCAAAGGACTGCCCGAGCGGCGCGTGATCTGGAAGCACGCCTTCAAGAACGCGGCGCTGCCGGTCGTGACCTTCGCCGCCCTCCTGTTCGTGGCGCTGCTGAACGGCTCGATCATCGTGGAGACCGTGTTCGGCTGGCCGGGGCTTGGCCTGCTCGTCATCGAGGCGGTCGACTCGCGGGACTATCCGATCGTGCAGACGGTCGTCCTGTTCCTGTCCGCGATGTACATCGGCGTCAACCTGCTGGTCGACATCCTCTACGCGTATCTGAATCCCAAGATCCGGTACTCGCAGTGACGGACGGGTCGGTCGCCGCCACCGACTCCGCGGTCCTCGCGCGGCAGACGCGAGAGCGGCGGTGGCCGCCCGCAGTGCCCCTGACGATCGTCACGGCGCTCGTACTCTGCGCGGCCCTGGCGCCGGTGCTGGCTCCACATTCGCCGGTGGAGGGCTCCCTCGGCGAGCGGCTGGCGCCGCCGATCGGTCTGGAGGGCGCCAAGCCCGGCCACCTGCTCGGCACCGACCGCCACGGCCGGGACACGCTGAGCCGTCTGCTCTACGGCGCGCGGATCTCGCTGGCGGTGTCGGTCGTCGGGATCACGCTCACCGGCGCGGCCGGAAGCCTCGTCGGCCTGCTGGCCGGGTTCTTCGGCGGCTGGACCGATACGCTGCTCATGCGACTGGCCGACATCTCGCTCTCGCTCCCCGGCATCCTGATCGCGGTGCTCTTGTCGGTGGTCTTCGAGCCATCGTTCACGAACGTGATCATCGTCGTGGTCTTTCTCTTGTGGCCGAGCTACGCGCGGCTCACGCGCGGGGAGACGCTCGGCCTCAAGCAGCAGGAGTTCGTGGCCCTGGCGCGGATCGCCGACTGCTCGAGTCCGAGGATCATGTTCCGTCACATCGTGCCGAATCTGGCGCCGTCGATCCTCGTCCTGGCCACCTTGCACGTCGGCTACGTCATCGTGCTCGAGGCGGCGCTCTCGTTTCTGGGTGTGGGGATCCCGCCGCCGACGCCGTCGTGGGGCGTGATGGTGGCCGATGGGCGGGGGTTGATCGAGCAGGCGTGGTGGGTCTCGATCCTCCCGGGCATCGCCATCCTGGTCACGGTGCTCTCGCTGAACATCCTGGGTGACTGGGTGCGCGACCGGCTCGACCCGAAGCTCCGTCAGGTCTGAGTTGTGCGCGTTGCAGGCCGTCGCGGGGCGTAGTGCGAGCCGCAGGTCCGCCCCAAGGGCTGGGGCCCCCAGGCCCGAGGCGAGCGACCCGAAAAGCCCCGCTGGCCGAGGCGCGGCTATAAGAGAGGAGGCCGACATGGCCGAGTACAAGCTCATCTCTGCGGATTCTCACGTGAGCGAGCCGACTGACCTGTGGGTGGAACGCGTGGACAAGCGCTACCGCGATCGGGCGCCCCGCCTGGCGGTGAATCCCGCTGGTCGCGAAGGCGCCTACTTCCTCTATGAAGGCCACGCGCCCCATCCCATCGGGATCGGTCTGGCGGCGGGCAAGAGCCCGAAGGAGCTCGCGGAGTTTCTCACCAAGGGCACCTACGGTGATGCGCGGCCCGGGGGTTGGGACCCGGCCGAGCGCCTGAAGGACAACGAGCTCGATGGCGTGGAAGCGGACGTGCTCTACACGACGCTCGGCTTCCGCATCTTCTGGCTCAAGGACGTGGGGCTCCAGCAAGACTGCTTCCGGGTCTACAACGACTGGCTGGCGGCGTACTGCAGCTACGCGCCCAGACGCATGGCGGGGCTGGCCATGATCTCACTGTACGACCCCAAGGCCGGCGCGCAGGAGCTCGTCCGCTGCGTCAAGGCCGGCCTGAAGGGCGCGATGATCTGGTGCTCGCCGCCGACCGATCAGCCCTACAGCTCGGAAGTCTACGATCCCTTCTGGGCCGCGGCCCAGGAGCTGCGCGTACCCATCAGCCTGCACGCCATCACCGGAATGGGGCGGGAGAGCCAGTGGGAATTCAGCGAGCGCTACATGCGGGCTACGGTCCTGTCCCACGAGGTCGAGCGCTCCTTCAGCGTGCTCATCTTCTCCGGCGTCCTCGATCGCTTCCCGAACCTGCAGATCGTGTCGGCCGAGAACAATTGCGGCTGGCTTCCCTATTATCTGCAGCGGATGGACCGCGCCTTCGAGCGCGGGCGCTACGCCGCCGGGTTCACCCTGAAGCTGAAGCCCAGCGAGTACTTCCAGCGCCAGATGTACTGCACTTACATCGACGACTACGTCGGCGTCGCCAACCGCCACTTCATCGGGGTCGACAAGCTCATGTGGTCGTCCGACTACCCGCACCAGGCCTCGTCGTGGCCCCATTCACAGGAGGTCGTGGCTCGCGACTTCAAGGACGCCAGTCCGGACGACCGCTTCAAGATCACCCGCGGCAATGTCGCCAGGCTCTATGGGTTCGAGCTCTAGGATCGTCCGGGTTGGCTGACGCTCTGCTCGAGGTGCGGGACCTCCGCACCTACATCTATACGCGGCGCGGGATCGTGAAGGCCGTCGACGGGGCGACCTTCTCCGTCCGGAGGGGCGAGACCCTCGGGATCGTGGGCGAGTCGGGTTCCGGGAAGTCGATGACCTGTCTCTCGATCTTGAGGCTGGTGCCCGAGCCGGGCGGGCGCATCGTCGGCGGCCAGATCGTCTTCGACGGCGAGGATCTGCTCGCCAAGAGCCCGGAGGAGATGCGCCGCCTCCGCGGGTCGCGGATCGCGATGATCCTGCAGGACCCGATGGCCTCGCTCAACCCCGCGATGACGGTGGGCGAGCAGATCGCCGAGACGCTGTCGCTGCATCGGGGCCTGCGCGGCCGCGCGCTCGACGAGCGGGTCGTCGAGCTCCTGCGTCAAGTGCGGATCAGCGACCCCGAGCGCCGCGTCCACGCCTATCCGCACCAGATGAGCGGCGGCATCCGCCAGCGTGTGGCCGGCGCCATCGCCATCTCGTGTCAGCCAAGCCTCTTGATCGCCGACGAACCGACGACCTCGCTCGACGTCACCATCCAGGCGCAGTACCTGCGCTTGCTGAAGGAGATCCAGCGGGAGACGAGCCTCGCCCTCGTGTTCGTCACGCACGATCTCGGCATCGTGGCCAAGCTCTGCGATCGCGTCGCGGTCATGTACGCCGGGCGGATCGTCGAGCTCGGCCGAACCCGGGACATCTTCAACCGCCCGCGCCATCCCTACGCCGTCGGCCTCCTCAGCTGTCTGCCCACGCTCCGACGGGGGCGTGAGCCCCTGACGGCGATCGAGGGCCAGCCACCCGATCTGGCCCACGTCCCGTCGGGCTGCAGCTTCACCCCGCGCTGCCCGATGGCCGAACCGCGCTGCGGGGAAAAGCGCCCCTCGCTCGAGGCGATCGAACCCGATCATCTCGTGGCGTGCCTCCGCGCCGGCGACCTCGCGACGGCGGGCCCGCGAGTGACCTCGATCGCGACGGCCCCGGCTCCGCCGCTCATCGACACGTCCGGCACCGGAGATGTCGTCCTGGAGGCGCGGCAGCTCACCAAGCACTTCCCCCTCGCGCGGGGCACGATCTTCAGCCGGACGTTCGGCACGGTGAAGGCGGTCGACGGCGTCGACTTCGTTCTGCGGCGCGGCGAGACGCTCGGCCTGGTCGGCGAGAGCGGATGTGGCAAGACCACGACGGCGAGGCTCGTCCTGTCCCTGGAGCGACCGACCGCGGGCGGCGTCTTCTTCCGCGGTCGTGACATCCATTCGCTGGCCCGCCCCGAGCGGGGCGGATATCGCCGCGCGGTGCAGGCCGTCTTCCAGGATCCCTACAGCTCGCTGAATCCGCGCCTGACGATCCGCACCACGGTCAGCGAACCGCTGGTCCAGACCGAGCCCGATCTCTCGCGGACGGAGATCGACGCGCGGGTTGCCGAGTCGCTCACGCGGGTCGGGCTTCGCCCGCGCATCGCCGCCGACTATCCCCACGAGCTCTCGGGCGGACAGCGCCAGCGGGTCGCGATCGCACGCGCGCTGACGACGAATCCCGAGTGCATCCTGCTCGACGAGGCGGTCTCGGCGCTCGACGTGTCCATCCGCGCTCAGGTCATGAACCTGCTCCGGGAGATCCAGGACCGGCTGGGCGTGAGCTATCTGTTCATCGCCCACGACCTCGCGGTCGTGAAGTACGTCAGCACGCGGATCGGCGTGATGTACCTGGGTAAGCTCGTCGAGACGGCGGCCGCCGACGAACTCTACACCAATCCGCTCCATCCCTACACACAGGTGCTGCTGAACAACGCGCTGCCCGCGCACCCGGACGACGTGCGCGAGGAGGTCATCCTCAAGGGCGAGGTACCGAGCGCCTTCGATCCGCCGTCGGGCTGCCGCTTTCATCCGCGATGTCCTCAGGCGCTGCCGGTCTGCGGCGAGATGGAGCCGGTGTTAGGGGAGCAGTCGCGCGGCCACCAGGTGGCCTGTCATCTCTACTGAAGGGGCGAACACGTCATCCTGCGCCGACCGAGGTGCGCCGCGGCGCGTCGGCGACCCAGGCCGAGGGAACGTCGAGATAGGAACGATCGAGCTCGGCGACGGACGCGCAGCCCAGGAGCTTGAGGATTCGAACGAGATCGGCGCGCAGGATCTGAATGGCCCGCGCGACGCCGGCTTCGCCGCCGGCGCCGAGCCCGTAGGCATAGGCGCGACCCGCCAGGACCGCCCTGGCGCCGAGGCACAGCGCCTTGGCGATGTCACTGCCCCGGCGGATGCCCCCGTCGAGCAGGATCTCGGCCTGTCCGTTCGCCGCGGTGACGACTTCCGGCAGGGCGCGCAGGGTGGCGGAGACTCCGTCGAGCTGGCGGCCGCCGTGGTTGGAGACCACGATCGCGCCGGCGCCCTCATCGAGGGCCCGGCGCGCGTCGTCTCCAGTGAGAACGCCCTTGATGACGAGGGGGCCCTTCCAGACTTCCCGTATCCAGCGGAGATCCGGCCAGGAGGCTGTCGACTGCTCCAGCGCGGCCGCGACGTCCGCGTACGCCATCGGCCCCTCGCCGGGAAGCACGACGTTGGGGAACGCCATCAGGCCCCCGTCGGACAAGAACCCGGCGAGCCAGCGGGGCCGCGCGAGGAACTGCGGCAGAAAGGGGAGCATCGTCCAGGGGTGGCCGCTCAAGAGCTCCTTGGTGCCGTTTCGGACGTCACGCTCGCGAAGCCCCGATACCGCGGTGTCGATCGTGACGACGAGCGCCGAGAAGCCCGCGGTTCGGGCCCGTTCGATGGCGGCGGTGCCGACATCGCGGCCGCCGACCAGGTAGAGCTGATACCAGACGGGTCCGCTCGACGCGGCCTTGACGTCTTCCAGCCTGCACCCGGACAGGGTCGACAGCACGTACGCCGTCCCGGCGGCGCCGGCGGCGTGCGCGGCCGCTTCTTCCCCGCGCGGATAGAACATGCGACTGCTGCCGACCGGCCCGAGCAGCAGCGGAAGCTCCAGGCGGCTTCCCAGGACCGACACGCGCAGATCACACCGGGGGATCGCGACGGCGTTGCGAGGACGAAAGGTCACGTCGTCGAAGACCCGGCAGTTCTCCCGTAACGTGAGCTCGGCGTCGGCGCCGCCGTCGATGTAGTCGAACACTGCTCTCGGCAGGCGGCGCTTGGCCAGGCGCCGGAGATCGGCGATGTTGAGAACGCGAGGAGAGTCGACCGCTCGCGACATGGGGAACGTGGCGTGATTCTACCGCACGCTCAGATCCCGAAGAGATATCGCGACCACCTCGCCAGCAGCTAGACGAGCAAGGCCAGCAGCACGGCCACGAGGCCGCCTCCGACCAGGACCAGTCGCCGGTAGAGATGGCCCATCTGTTCCTGTCGAGCGACGGCGCGTTGCTGCAGCGCGAGCGAGCGTTCCGCCACGCGCCGATACTCGGCCAGATGCTCGCGCTGAGCATCGCGGATATCGCGCAAGAGCTGCCTGATCTCCTCCTCACTGTCCATTGATCGAATCCTGTTCCGATGCCGCCCGAATGGTGAGGCGGCCTAACGACCGAGCGTGTCCGAGCGCGGAGACCGAGCGGCCAGGAAGACACGCGCCGGCGTCAAGGGCAGCGCCGTGATCGACAGATCGCCGGGGGGTGAACGCGTCGCACACGGCGTTGGCGGTGGCGGCACCCAGGCCGGGATTGCCGCACTCTCCGAGACCGCGCAGGCCGAGCGGGTTCGTCGTCGCCCGTACCTCTTGATAGAAGCCGTCCACGGGCGGGATGTCGGCCGCCGTGGGCAGCGCGTAGTCCATCAGCGTCGAGGACAGGAGCTGCCCGTCCGCGTCGTACGCGAGGCTCTCGTGCAACGTGTTGCCGATGCCGAAGGCGACGCCGCCCACGAGCTGGCCGTCGACCAGCGCCGGGTTCACGGCACGGCCGACGTCGGCGCCGACCACGACTCGGCGCAGGGTGACGGCGCCGGTCTCGGGATCGACGTCGACCACCACGGCCGCCGCGCAGCCCGCGTAGGTCACCTTCGCCACCTCGAACGAGGCGCCGGCGGCAAGGCGCCGCTCGCGCGCCAGCTCGGCAAGGGTGACGCGCTGGCCCCGAGCCTCCAGGGCGCCGTGCGCGTACGTGACGTCGCCCTCGGGCACGCCCCAGCGCTCGGCTGCGCGCTGCCGCGCCTCGGCGACCAGCTTCGCCGCCGCGAGATGCGCGGCATTGCCGGCGGTGACGGTGCCGCGCGAGCCATAGGTGCCCACACCGCTTTCGACGGCGGCGGTGTCGGCGTGGCGCACGTTGAACCGCACGGTCGGAATGCCGAGCGCCTCGCCCAGGATCTGCGCCAGCACGGTCTCGAGCCCCGGGCCCATGGACGAAGCGCCCGTGTCGACGACGAAGGTTCCGTCGGGGCGCGCCTCCACCTGCGTGGTTTCGAAGGGGCCGAGGCCCGTCTTCTCGACGTAGACCGCGAGCCCGATCCCGCGGCGTGGGCCCGACGGCCGCGCGTTCACCGCAGCCTGCTCGGCGCGCGCCCGGGCGTAGTCCAGACGGCGCAAGAGCTCGTCGAAGAGGGCCGGGAAGTCGCCGGAGTCGTAGACGGTGCTGGCGCCGAGCGACTTCGTGCCACAGTCGTAGGGCATCTCGTCCGGGCGGATCAGGTTGCGGCGGCGCAGGTCTGCAGGATCGATTCGAAGACGCGCGGCGGCCCGGTCCAAGAGGCGCTCGCGGACGAAGTTGCACTCCGGGCGCCCGGGCGAGCGCAAGGTACCCGCGGGCGTCTTGTTGGTCACGACCGACCAGAGGTCACAGGCGTAGTTCGGCACGCGGTAGGGGCCGGGGAGCAGCGCGGCGCCAAACTCCGCGGGGACGAGCGCCGCCGTGCGCACGTAGGCGCCGATGTCGGCGTGGATCACCGTACGCATGCCGAGAATGCGGCCGGCGGCGTCGAAACCGATCTCGATCTCGTAGGCGACCTCGCGCGCGTGATTGGCCGCCATGAGATTCTCGCGCCGGCTCTCGATCCACTTCACGGGGCGGCCGAGCTTCATGGCGGCGAGCGGCACCAGGATATCCTCGGGGTAGAGCTCGCCGCGCACCCCGAAGCCGCCCCCCACGTCCACCTCGGTGAGACGGAGGGCGCCGAGCGGGATGCCGAAGATCGGCGCCAGGATCGTCCGATTGATGTGGATGCACTTGGTGGAGCCGATCAGGTGCAGCTCGCCGCCCCGCGGGTCCGGCGGCAGGGCCACGAGCCCGCGCGTCTCCAGCGCGGCCGCCGTCTGCCGGGGATAGGTGAAGCGCTCGCGAAGCACCAGCGCGGCCCCGGCGAGCGCCTGGTCGGCGTCGCCCACGCGCATCGTGATCGTTGCGACGTTGTTGGAATCGGTCTCCGAAAAGAGCCGCGCGGCGCCGGGCCCGAGCGCCTCCGTCGTAGAGGCGCACGCGGGCAGGGGCTGATAGACGACGTCGATCTGGTCGAGCGCATCGCGGGCGACGTACGGGTCGTCGGCGACGACCAGCGCCACGGGCTCGCCCACGAGGCGGACGACGTCGCGTGCGATGGCGGGTTGCAGGTAGCAGTCGGTGCCCTTGGGGGCGGGGACGCGGTTGGGAATGATCGCGATCGCCGGGACGTCGGCGGCGGTCAGCACGGCGTGGACGCCGCGCAGGTCGCGAGCGCGCTTGGCGTCGATCGACACGAGCCGCGCGTGAGCGTGGGGCGAGCGAAGGACCGCGGCGTGCAGCAGACCCGGCACGCGCACATCGTCGACGAACCGGCCTGCGCCGGACACGAACCGCTCGCCGCCGAGCCGGAGATGAGCCTCGCCGATCATCGCGACATCCTAGCACCCCTCGGCCTTCGCGTCCGCGCCGCCGCCTGTGGGCCGGGTGCCCCGGAACATGGCACCGTCGGACACCGCGTGGTAGCTTAGCCCCTCGAAGTATCAGCGGAGTCAGAGACCCGGCTCGAGAGCGCTGAGCGCATGAGGAGAATCACGATGAGTGGACTCTCCAAGGTCAAGGAGCGGACGGAGGTTCGCGACGGCATGCGGATCACCTGGCAGCAGCCGATCGAGATGGACGACGGGACCGTCCTCCGGGCCGACGTGTTCCGGGCCATCGAGGACGGGCACGTCCCGGTGATCCTGTCGTATGGCGTCTACGCCAAGGGCCTAGCGTTCCAGGAGGGTTACCCGCTGCAGTGGGGGAAGATGATTGCGGACTACCCGCAGATCCTCGAGGGCTCGACCAACAAGTACCAGAACTGGGAAACCACCGACCCCGAGCGGTGGGTGCCGCACGGCTACGCGATCGTGCGGGTCGACTCACGCGGCGCCGGCTGGTCGCCGGGGTTCCTGGACCCGGGCTGTTCGCGGGAGACCGACGACCTCTACCAGTGCATCGAGTGGGCGGGTACGCAGCCCTGGAGCAACGGCAAGGTGGGCATGCTCGGGATCTCGTACTACGCGGGCAACCAGTGGCGGGTGGCGGGCAAGCACCCGCCGCATCTGGCCGCGATCATCCCGTGGGAGGGCCAGAACGACCGCTACCGCGACTCGGGCTACCACGGCGGCATCCTCAGCCAGTTCCAGGAGCGCTGGGCGAAGCACCAGGTGGCCAACATCCAGTACGGGATGGGCGAGCGCGCGAAGAAGAACCCGAACACCGGCGAGTCGGTGGCGGGACCCGTCACGCTCTCCGACGCCGAGCTGGCCAAGAACCGCGTCGACGTCTACGAGGAGCTCAAGAAGCATCCGCTCGACGACGAGTGGCACCGCTCGCGCTCGGCCTATCTCTCGCTGGTGACGACGCCCCTGCTCACCTGCGCCAACTGGGGCGGGCAGGGGATCCACCCGCGCGGAAACTTCAACGGTTTCATCGAAGCGCCGGCCAGGCAAAAGTGGCTGGAGGCGCACGGGGACTCGCACTGGTCGCACTTCTCCAGTCCCTACGGCGTGGCTCTGCAGAAGCGCTTCTTCGACTATTTCCTCAAGGGAATCGACAACGGCTGGGAGAAGCAGCAGCCCCGCGTGCAGCTCAACATCCGGCACCCGGGGGAGAAATTCGTGCCGCGGTCCGAGAACGAGTGGCCGCTGGCGCGCACTCAATGGACCAGGTTCTATCTGGACCCGTCCAGGATGGCGCTAAGCCCGACGCCGGTGAGCGCAGCGGGCAAGCGCGAGTACGAGGCGCTGGGCGATGGCCTGACGTTCTCGATGACGATGCCGCGCGAGACGGAGATCACCGGCCCGATGGCCGCCAAGCTCTTCGTCGCGTCCTCGACGAGGGACGCGGATCTGTTCTTGATCGTGCGGGTGTTCGATCCGCAGGGCAAGGAAGTCACGTTCATGGGATCGACCGATCCGAACACGCCGATCGCCAACGGGTGGCTGCGTGTCTCCCATCGGCGACTCGACGAAAAACGCAGCCTGCCCTACCGGCCCTACCATCCCCACGACCGGGTGGAGCCGCTGACACCCGGCGAGATCTACGAGTGCGACGTCGAGATCGTCACCTCGTGCATCGTGGTGCCGGCCGGCTGGCGCGTGGCGCTCACGGTCCGTGGCAAGGACTACGAGTACGAGGGCGAGCTCTCCGAGTTCGGCAAGAAGTTCCACTACGGCACGCGGGGCACGGGCGGCATGACGCACGCCGATCCCGACGATCGTCCGGCCGCGGTGTTCGGTGGCGACGCGACACTCTACGCCGGTGGCGGCCGCGGGTCGTTTCTCTTGCTGCCGATCATCCCTCCGAAGAGCGGCGCCTAGCAGCATGCGGCGCGCCGACACGATGAAGGCCATGATCCTCGCCGAGTTCGGAGCGGCGCTCCCGCTCGCGACCGTCCCGGTGCCGAAGATCGGTCCCAACGACGTGCTGCTCCGCGTGCGCGCGGCCGGCGTCGGGCTCACGGTGGTCATCATGACCGCCAACCCCGGCCGCGTGACGTCCTTTCCGCGGATCCCCGGCCACGAGGTCGCCGGGGAGGTCGTCGAGATCGGATCCGAGGTGACTCACGTGAAGGCCGGCGACCGGGTGACCTGCCACTTCTATCTCACCTGCGGTACCTGTCGCTTCTGCCGGAGCGGGCGGGAAACGCTCTGCCCCGCGTCCCCGGGCAATGTGGGCATGGCATGCGACGGCGCCTACGCCGAGTACATGGCGATCCCGGCCAGGAACGTCACGCCGATCCCGCGGGGCGTCAACGACGTCGACGCCGCCATCGCCGCCGACGCGATCGCGACGACCTATCACGCCTGCCGCGAAGAGGCGCGCGTCGGTCCCGGCGATTCGGTCCTGATCGTGGGCGCCGGGGGCGGCGTCGGCATCCACGCCGTGCAGATGGCCAAGCTCTCCGGCGGCTGGGTGCTGGCCGCCGACATCACCGACGACAAGCTGGCAGCGGCTCGGGACTGCGGCGCCGATGCCCTGGTCGACGTGCGGCGCGGCGATCTCGCCGCGCAGGTGGCGACGCTCACCGACGGGCGGGGCGTGGACGCGGCGATCGACTTCGTGGCGTCGCGGGAGACGCTCGAGGGCTCGCTCAAGTCGCTGGCGCGCGCGGGGCGGCTCGTGATCATCGGCAGTCGTCCCACCGCCGTCTTCGGCACGGACTCGAGCTTCACGGTCGACCCGCGACACGTGCTCGGCTCGATGCTCGAGATCCACGGTTCGCGCTACGTCACCCTGGCCGAGATCGCGCAGACTCTCGAGCTGCTGCGCCAGCGAAAGATCCGCGCGATCGTGAGCCGGACCTTCCCGCTCGAAGGGGCCGAGGAAGCCCACGAGCTGCTCCGGAAGAACGCGCTGGTCGGCCGGGCCGCGCTCGTGCTCGCGCCCTGACGCCGGCGCGATCGACTCAGCGCTGGCCGAGGAACGCCTTCGCGCGCGCGATTTCCGGCCGGGGCGTATCGGCCTTGCCGGCCAGGGCGACGAGCTTCTCGTAGTGCCCGGCGGCCTTCGGGCGATCGCCGGCCACTTCCGCCGCGCGCGCGGCGCCGTAGAGACCGCGATAGCGGTTCGGGTTCTCCTTCAGCGAAGCCTCGAACTCCCGCTGCGCGGCCGCCGCCTGTCCCATCTGGAGCAGCAGCTCGCCGAGTAGCTCGCGCATCGGATAGAGCCGGTTTTCCATCGCCACGTGCTTCACGCTGCCGTCCTCGCCATCGGCGGCGGCGCGCATGAGCTTCAGGGCCTGGTCGCGTGTGCCCTCCGCGAGGGCCACCCAGGCGGAGACGGCGAGCATCTGCTCTTCGGTGCGGTCGGCCCAGTAGCCCTGGTTCGATTTCTCCAGCGTGGCTCGGAGCTCCTGCATCGCCTGGATCTCGCGCTTGGCACCCGCCAGGTCGCCGCGACGGGCCATGCCGAGCCCGCGGGTGAAGCGGACGAGGGAATCGGCCTGGGGCCGCCCGGTGGCCACGACCGGCAGCGCGGCAGCGCCCGCCCAGTCGCCCCGCTCGAGCGCATAGCGCGCCGGCACCGCCGCGACCGCCGTGAACCCGGCGATGTTCGGATACTCCTGCGGGGGCAGCGCGGCGACGGCATCGACCAGCACCTTCGCCTTCGCATCCTGCGCGAGCTGGAGAAGGGCGTACACCGTGAAGTCGGTCGCATGGTAGTAGTCCGGCTGGATCTCGAGCGCAGACCGGTTCGACGCGATGGATTCTTCCCACATCCCCACCATCGAGTAGATGTGCGAAGGCATGTGGCGGGCATGGGGCGCCGCTGGCGCGATGCGCGCGTACGACGCCGCGATCTTGATGCCCTTGTCGGCAAGCGGCGGGTAGTCATAGGCGTGGACCAGGTAATGCGCCACCCCCGGGTGGTCCGGATTCTGCTTGAAGAGTCGCTCGAGGATCTCCGCGGACTTCTGCTGGCTCGCGTAGGTCTTGTCGTTCTTCGGCGCCGAGGCCTGCAGGGTCAGCGCGTAGTACGTCCAGGCCTCGAAGTCGTCGGGATATCGCTGCGTCATCTGCTCCATCGCCTTCGTGTAGGCGGCGAGTCGGGTGTTGAGCGGCATCTTGTCGTGGTCGCGATAGTAGACGCCGACCGCCTCGATCCAGTCGCGCTCGCGCTGGGTCTTGGCGCCGGCCGCCCGCGCTTTGTCCAGGGCTTCGGACGCCGCGGTGAGGTCCTTCAGCGAGGGTGCTCCCGCGAGCGAGTTCCCGAGGTAGTTGACGGCCAGTCCCCAGTAGGCCATCGCGCAGCTCGAGTCCTGCTGGATGACCCCGTCGAAGACCTTGCGGGCCTCGGTGAACCAGTACGAATGCAGCATGGCCACGCCGCGCTCGAACTGCGCCTGCACTCTGGCGTCGCAGGACGTCGCGAACGTGACCTTGCCGAGCTTGTCCGGTTGGGCCGGCGCCTACAGCGGCAGCGCGATGACGCACAGAAGAGCGAACAGAACCGCCTTGATTCTCATGGGTTCCTCCCTGAGCTCAGCCGGATCGCGGCGAGGTCGAACACGGTGTCACCATAGGGCCCTGGTTGCCATGTGTCCAATGCATTTCTGTTCGTATAATCGATGCGTCGGGTGCATCGAGCGTGGACCTGCGACACTTGCGCGCTTTCGTGACCATCGTCGACGCCGGCGGCTTCGGCCGCGCCGTCGCGCGACTGAACCTCAGTCAACCGGCGCTGTCGCGGCAGATCCGCGCCCTCGAGACCGAGCTGGACGTCCAGCTCTTCGACCGTATCGGGCGTCGGATCCAGCTCACGGCCGAGGGCGAAGACCTGCTGCGGCGAGCCCGCGGACTGTTGACGGACGCCGACTCGCTCGGCGAGCGGGCGCGGGCCCTCAAAGGTGGGCGGGCCGGTGTGCTCCGGGTGGGCGCCACACCGCAGGCGATGGAGACCCTGCTCGCCGGTTTCCTTCCGCGCTATCGCCGGGGGCACCCCGGCATCGACGTGCACCTCGTCGAGGACGGCGGCGTTCGCCTGGCCACACGCCTCGAGCGGAGCGACGTTCACCTCGCGCTCACCGCCTCTACCGATGCGCGGTTCCGCTGGCGCTTGCTGGCGCCCCTCTACGTCCTGGCCGTGTTGCCGAAGTCGCACCGGCTGGGCCGCGGCGCGACGCTGGAGATCGGAGAACTGGCCGATGAGCCGCTGCTCCTGCCGCGGCGCGATTTCGCCTCCCGCGAATGGTTCGACGCGGCCTGCCAGATCGCGCACATGCGGCCACGCGTGCTCCTCGAGAGCGGCGCGCCTTCCACGCTGGTGGCGCTGGCCCGGGTGGCGTACGGCATCGCCATCGTTCCGTCCAACGTACGCATTCCGCGCGGTGGTCTCCGGGCCGTGCCTCTCGTCCAACGCGGGGCACCGATCGGCCGCTGGTTGAGCCTCGCCTGGGACCCGCGGCGATTCCTGGCGCCGTATGCGGAGCAATTCGTCGAGGAATTGGTCGCGTACGCCCATCGCGCCTCTGCGAAGCCTGGCTCTACCCGGCGCGCGCCGCCCTTGCCCCGTCCGAAAGAGCCGGCGTCGGACGTCAGCCGAGGCGGAGGCTCGAAATGAGCGCCCGGGCGGCGCGCGTCAGTGGCCTCGCCCGGCGCGGAGCACACGACCCGGCAGCGCCCCGGTGTGCTTGCCCTGCTCCAGCACGACCTGGCCGCCGACGACGACGTTGTGAACGCCTTCGGCCCCTTGCACCCGCCGGGGGGTGCCCGATGGGCCGTCGAGGGTGACCTCGTCCTCTTTCACGCCGATGCTCGAGAGATCGAACACAATGAGGTCGGCCGCCAGCCCTTCGCGGACCAGCCCACGGTCGCGCAGCCCCAGGATGCGGGCGGGCTGGAACGTGAGGCGGCGGATGGCGTCTTCGAGGGTCAGGAGCTCGCGGTCGCGGACCCACTGGCCCAGGACGTAGCTCGACTCGCCGGCGGTGCAGAAATTGGTGTTGAGATGGGCGCCGGCGTCCGATTGTGAGGGGAGCGCGTGGCCGCTCTTCACCATCTCGGCGATCTCGACTTCTTCCTCGGCCGACCGCGTCATCAGCTGAAACTCGGTGTCGAGTCCTTCCTCGACCGCGAGGTCGAGCATGACGTCGGCGACGTGCTTGCCGCCCTGCTCGGCGAGCTCCATGAGGTTGCGGTCCATGAGCGCCTGGTTCTTGGCGAGGCTCACCCTGCGAACGAAGATCGAGCGCCAGGGCACGAGCCGACCGGGCACGCCGGGTCGCCGCCGCTGCGGCTTCAGCGCCTGCTCGCGCATCCGCGCGCGACGCTCCGGGTCGGCGAGCGCGGCCAGTCGCTCCGGGACCTTCATGTGCATCACGACGTCCCAGACGTCGAGGTTGTGGAAGAAGGTCGTCTTCTTCAGCGTGAACCGCGGGTTGAAGGGAATCGCCCGCAGCAGGTTGTAGAGCTGGGCGCCCTCACGCGCCGCGTTCTCCACGTAGGGGCGCGCGTTGGCGTCGAAGCTCAGGAAGAACACCGGACGGCCGCTCGTCACGGCCACGTCGCGCAGATGGTCCAGGTCGGCGACGCTGGGCTTGCCCGCGCCCTTCGGGAGGATCTCGATGATGCCGCGATTGAACTCGCCGAGCGTCCGGCCCAGGGCGACGCGCTCTTCGTCCGCGGCCAGGCGCGTCGGCACGGGCTGGCCGGCCGGGCCGGCGTGCGTCGGCGAGTCCGTGGTGCTCCAGCCCCAGGCCCCGGCCTCGAGCGACTCGCGCAGCAGCCGCTGCATGTGGGCGATCTCGTCCGGCGTGGCGGCGCGGTCCCAGGCGGCCTGATCCATCGCCGACAGGCGCAGGGGATTGTGACCGACCAGCGGCATCAGGTTGAGCCCGAGCCCGTGGTCGATCGCGTCGAGATACTCGCCGAAGGTCTCCCAGTTCCAGGGCAGCACGGACGCCAGCGACCGCACGGGCAGGTCCTCGACGCAGCAGAACGTCGCGAGCATCGTGTCGCGGTGCTCGGGCCGGAGCGGTGCCAGCGTCAGCCCGCAGTTACCCATCAGGACGGTCGTCACCCCGTGCCAGACCGACGAGGTGCAGAGCTTGTCCCAGAAGGGCTGAGCGTCGTAGTGGGTGTGCGTGTCGATGATGCCCGGGGCCACGAAGAGCCCGTCGGCGTCGATGGTCGCGCTCGCGGCGCCGCGGATCTTGCCGATCTCGACGATCGTGCCGTCCTTCACCGCCACGTCGGCGCGATAGCGGGAAAAGCCCGAGCCGTCGACAACCATGCCGTTCTTGATCACCAGGTCGTAAGGCATCAGTTCCCTCCGGGGCTCTCCACGCTCACGGGCTGGAGGTTGTAGAGTCGAGCGCAATTGCCCCACAGAACCTTTCGTTTCGTCTCCGCTGAGAGATGGGGCAGGGCCAGGAACGAGTCGATCGAGTGCGGGAACCGCGAGTCGTCGTGGGGCCAGTCGGTCGACAGGACGAGGTTCTCGTCACCGATCTCGGCCACGACGTACTTGCAGAGCTCCCACAGGGTTCGCGGCTCGATGACGTGCAGGTCGCTGTCCATGACACGGAAGCCTTGCTTGGCCATGCCCGCCTCCCACTCGCCACTCTGAACTAGTGTCGGGATTCTCTCATCGGGTCAGGAGATCGGCAACAAAGGTTTCTGGCCGGGATGCAGCTGCTGATCGACCGTGTCGAGGATGACGGCCGTCATCGCGTAGTTTCCCATCAGCGCCGCCAGCTCGAGGACCCCGCGCCGACCGAAGAGCTCGACCGCCCGGGCAAACGTCTGCGAGCGGAGCCTCCGCTTGCGGAAGAGCTCTCGACCGAGGCCGATGATCAGAGCCTCTTTCTTCCCGAGGCGAGCCACGGGCTTGCGGCGCTTCACCACGTCGATGATCTTCGGGTCGAGACCTTCCTCGAGCGCGGCCGGCTCGTGCGCCGCCCACTCGAACTGGTTGTCGAGCTCCCGCGCCGTCACGAGAATCGCCAGCTCGGTCAGGCGCCGGTCCAGCGCGGTGTGGAACCGAAGATACTGGTTGGCCGCCCTCACGAACCCGGCGAGCTTCGGGGAATAGAGCCAGATGCCGCTCGGTCCTCGCAACCCGACCAGCGTCCGGCTTTGCGGGCTCACGACCTCGTCGTAGAGCGTCTGCCCTGGCGCGTCGAGATCGGCGCGCGTGAGGAGCGGAAGACGGGACAGGGAGTCGGGGTGGACGTCCTTCGGCAGCCGCGCTACTTGTTCCACCACTTCCAGCTCTCCTCCTGGGAGGTGTTGGGGATCCGATCCACGATCGCGTTCACCAGCCGGTTGCCCTGGCGCTCGACCTTCATCACGTAGACGTCGGTGATGACCTGCTGATAACGGTCGAACCGGATCGGGCCGCGCGGCGGCTGGATTTTGGTCGCGGCGCTCCGGATCGCGTCGCGGAAGGCGGCCCGATCGCCGACCTCGCCCTTGAGCGCCTCGATCGCCGCGCCGACGAGCTGACCCGACACGTAGCCGAGCTCGACGTAGCGGGTCGGCCAGGCGTTGTACCTGGCCTCGTGCTCCCGGACGAACGCGCGATTTTCCGGCGTGTCCAGGGTCGCGCTGTAGTGGCCGACGCTGATGATGCCGAGCGCCGCGTCGCCCAGCGCGGGCAGCAGGACGTCGTCGACCAGCGTGTTGTAGCCGAGGAGCGGCAGCTTCCCACCGAGGCCGTATTCCCGGTAGGCTTTCACGAAGCGGACGGAATCGGTGCCGCCGAACCATGCGTAGACCGCGTCGGCTGGAAGCCCGCTCACCTGGGCCATGTAGGGCGCGAAGTCCGGCGTGTTCAGGGGCGCATAGATTTCCTTCACGATCTCGCCGCCGGCCGCCTTGAAGGCCGCGATGAAGGCTTCCGCCGAATGGCGCCCGGCCACGAAGTCCGAGGCCATGACGACGATCTTGCGGTACGGGGTCTTCTTGAAGACCCAGCCGCCCATGGCGAAGTTGCCCTGGTCCGAGGTCTCGACCACCCGGAACAGCCACGGGCTCGCCTTGCTCGGCGCCGTCAGATCGCGCGTGAACGCCACCGGCACGATCAGCGGGATGCCCTGGCCGTGGACGTAATCGCGGATGGCGAGGGCGACGCCGCTGTGGACCGGGCCGATCAGCACATCGACCCGATCGCGCTCCACCAGCTTCCGCGTCTTGGTCAGGCCGACGTCGGGCTTGGCCTCGTCGTCCTCCTTGAGGAGCTGGATCTCGCGCCCACCCGCCTTGTTGCCGATCTTGGCGAAGTAGAACTCGACGCCCTTACTGGTCTCCTGGCCGTTGATGGCGATGACGCCGGTGTAGGGCAGCAGGAGGCCCACCTTGATCGGCGGCCGCGGCGCCTGCCCTGAGACGGTCAGCGGGACACAGAGCAGCGCTGCCACGATCAGAGCGATTCGCGCCATCAGCCGCATCGCGTCCTCCGACAGGTCAGTGCTTGTGCACGTACTTGGTGAGCCGCTTGCCGCCGGCCTCGGCGAGATAGATGTCGCCGACGGAGTCGACCCAGAGCCCGTGGCCCGAGGGCGAGTCGAAGCGCGCCAGCACCTTGCCGCTCCGGTCGAGGATGCTGATCGATGGTCGCAGCTCGCTCACGTAGGCGACCTGCCGCGCGTTGAAGTAGATGTCCGTCGGGCGATGGATGTCCCGCCACTGCGAGACGAACTTGCCCTCGGCGGTGAACACCTGGATGCGGCTATTCTCCCGGTCGCAAACGTAGACGTACCCGTCGGGACCGACCCACAGACTGTGCGGCAGGTGGAATTCACCCGGCGCCTCTTTGCCGGGCGTCCCCCAGGACGCGAGCAGGCTGCCCTCTTTGGAGAAGCGATGCACCCGGCTGTTGCGATAGCCGTCCGAGACGTACAGGTCGCCCGACGGCGCCACGACCATCTCGGTCGGCTTGTTGAAGGGACCGGCGGAGCGCGGCGGCAGCTCGATGTCCTTGGTCGCCCCCGTGTCCGAAGGCTTGCCCCGGGTGCCGAGGACCATCAGCGGCTTTCCGTCCAGCGTGAACTTCAGCGCGACGTGATCGTCCCGGTCGGTCAGATAAATCACGTCGTCGATGATGGCGATGCCGTGAGGGTCGGCAATGGCGCTATGGCCCCAGGAGCTCAAGTAGTCGCCGTCGCGGTCGAACACGATTATCGGCGGGTCCTTGCGCTGGAAGGCGTACACGCGGTCCCGCGAATCCGTCGCCACTGCGCTCACCGGGCCGAACGTCCACCCGGCGGGTAGCTTCGCCCACGTCTCCATCACCTCGTACTGGTAGCTGCCGCTGCCGACGGTCGCCATGGCGCGCCTCCCCGGACCAAAGAATGTGGCGGTCGCGCCGATCGTGCTCCATTCCGGCGGCGCGCGCAACCCGCCCGGTCGGAGTATGATTCGTCCGCCGCGACCTGAAAGAACCGGAGCCAAGGGAGGTCCTATGCCGGGAGACACCGACCTGTTCGAGATCATGCAGACCATGCGGGCCATGCGCCGATTGAAGCCCGATCCGGTGCCCGACGAGCTCATCGGGAAGATCCTGCAGGCCGGCGCGTGCGCCCCCAACGGCGGCAACACCCAGCGCTGGCGGTTCCTGGTCATCAAGGACTCGCAGATCAAGCGAGCGGTGCAGGTCCACTACAAACGCGCGTTCGACGAGGTGATCGGCCCACGATATCTCAACAGCGCGCCGCCGCCCGGCGTCAGCCGCGAGCGCTACAATCGGCAGCACGCGGCGGTGGAGTATCTGACCAACCACTTCCACGAAGCGCCCGTGTGGATCGTCGCGTGCCTCGAAGAAGGGACGGCGACGCCGACGCGCGGGTCGGGCGCGTCCATCTATCCCGCCGTGCAGAACATGCTGCTCGCCGCGAGGGCCCTCGGGCTCGGGGCCACGCTGACGACGCGCCACCTCCTGTACGAAAAGGAGTCCGAAGCGGCGCTGGGCCTGCCGCCCGGCGTTCACTCCTATGCGATTCTTCCCATCGGTTACCCCATGGGAAAATTCGGCCCGGTCGGTCGAGGGCCGCTGGCGGACATCGTGTACCAGGACCGCTGGGGCAACCCCTACCGCGGCGTGAAGGAGTAGGACCATGCCAAGAGTGGCCCCGATCACCGGCAAGGCCGATGTCCCGGCGGAGCATCATGCCGTCGTCGACGGGGTGCTGAAGGTCTTCGGGCAGGTGCGCGGACCGTTCAGCATGCTGCTGCACAGTCCCAAGCTGGCCGAGCGGATGCTCAGCCTGGGCAACTTCTATCGCGACGAGAGCATCGTCGAGCCCAAGCTCCGCTCGCTCGCGATCCTGGTCGCCGCGCGGGAGCGGCAGGGGGCCTACGTGTGGGCGGCCCAGGTCAACGCCGCGCGTCGCGGCGGCCTCCGCGAGGAGGCCATCGACCTGATCCGCAAGAAGGCCGACCCAGGCAAGTTCACGCTCGAAGAGCGTGAGGTCGTGGCCTACGCCGAGCAGCTGATGCGCACTAACCGCGTCGACCAGGCGGCCTTCGACGCGCTCGCCAAGCGCTACGGCGTGCCGTGGCTGGTCGAGCTGACGGCGGTGGCGAACTACTACGGTCTCCTTTGCGGGATCGTCAGCGCGTTCGAGGTGGCCGCGCCGCCCGACGGCGACAAGCTTCCGACCTAGTCGGGGGCACGGCTCCGGTTCCGCAGGAGAGACCAGGAGGTCAACGATGCCGAGTGTCAAGCTGATACATCACGTCAATGTGCAGATCAGCGATCGAGCGCGGACTCGGGCGTGGTACGAGAAGGTGCTCGGTGCGGAGTTTCTCGACCGAGGCCCGGCGCTCAACCGACGGCAGCTGCAGCTGAGGATCGGTACTGGCGAGATTCACTTCACCGAAACGCCGCGTCCCGTCGCCGTTCCGTCCAGCCATTTCGCCCTCGAGGTGGACGACTGGGACGCGACGCTCTCCCGTCTGGACGAGCTCGGGATTCCTCGCGTGCGAACGTCGGCGGCCAGCACCGGGACGAACATCGGTGGCACCGACCCCCAGCAGGGGCGTCGTGAGGATAGCGGCGAGCACTACACCTACATCAACGACCCCGACGGGAATCTGATCGAGCTCGTGCACCATCCGCTGGGCCTCGAGGATTCCCAGGGCAAGAAGGTCGAGGTGGCGCACGATCCTCGGGGGCTGCGCTGGACCCAGCTCCCCGGCGTGGTCGAGCCCGCGGCGGGCCCCAGACCATGAAGTGGTGTCGCTTTCAGACCGGCCAGCGCGTGAGCTACGGCCTCGTCGAGGACGACAAGAGCGCCGAGAGCGCAGTGGTCATCGAGGTCGACGGAAGTCCCTTCGCCGAGCACCGGATCACGGCGACCCGTCATAGCCTCGGTCGGATCAAGCTCCTGCCGCCCATCATCCCCCGCGTCCTCTACGCGGCCGGCCCCAACTACCGCGGCCACCTCGAAGGCATGGCGAAGCGACGCGGGGAGCCGCCCCGCTATCCGGCCCGGCCCGAGCCGAAGCTTCGCTCGGTGAACGCGATCATCGGGACGGACGACGACATCGTCGTGCCCAAGGAGTGCGCGGGCGCGGTCCAGCCCGAGGGCCAGCTGGCGGTCGTCATCGGCAAGACGGCGCGCAATGTCTCCAGGGAAGACGCCCTGGACTATGTCGTCGGCTACAGCATCGGCAACGACATCAGTCAGCGGGACTGGCAGCGATCCGACCGCACCCTGTTCCGAGCCAAGAACTGCGACACGTTCAAGCCGTTCGGTCTCTGGATCGCCACCGATCTGGATCCGGCCAAGTTCCGCATCATCGTTCGTCACAACGGCACAGTCTGGGTGGACTTCTCCTCTGGCGTCCAGATCTGGGATACGCCAACCTGGATTCATGAAATGAGCAAGACCGCGACGCTCCACCCGGGCGACGTGCTCTGGATGGGCACCCAGGGAGCCGACGGCGACATGGTTCCGGGTGACGTCATCGAGGTCGAGATCAGCAGCATCGGTGTCCTCAGGAATCGCGTGGTGGCCCAGACATAGCGATCGCGGAGAGCTCGATGAAGATCGCGACGCCGGACCTGGTGACGAACTCGTATTTTCCAGCTCTCGCCGCCGAAGAGCTCGGGCTCTACCGCGACGAAGGCCTCGACGCCCACGTCGAGCTGCTTCCCTCGCTCGACGCCGTGAATGCGCTGCGCGACGGGGCGGTGGATTTCGTGGCCGGCGGCGCGCACACGACCTTGCTCACGTTCCCGGGCTGGAAAGGCGCGCGGCTCGTCGTCGCCCTGTCCCAGGGCACACCCTGGCTCCTGGTCCTGCGCGCGGATCTTCCCGCCCGTCGCGGCGACGTCGGCGCGGTCAAGGGGCTCCGCATCGGGGCCGCGCCGGGGCCCGACCGTGCGTTCCTCCGGCTCCTCCACGAGGTCGGCGTCGATCCGGCGCGCGACGGCGTCACGGTCGCTCCGGTGCCCGGCGGCACCGACCCCGGCGCCTCTTTCGGTGTCGTCGCCGCCGCCGCTCTCGAGCGCGGCGACGTCGACGGGTTCTGGGCGAACGCGCTCGGCAGCGAGACCGCCGTGCGGCGTGGCGTCGGGAAGGTCGTCGTCGACGTCCGGCGCGGCGACGGCCCGCCCGGTGCGGGGCAGTACACGTTCGCGGCGCTCTCGACGACGGACGCGCTGATCGCCCGGGATCCCGAGCGCGTGGCGGCGGCCGTGCGCGCGATCGTACGGGCTCAGCGAATGCTCAAGAAGGAGCCCGCGCGCGCCACCGAGGTCGGGCGGCGACGGTTTCCGCCGGCGGCCACGGAGATCATCGCCACGGTCGTCGAGCGCGATCTGCCGTTCTACGATCCGGTGATCGGCGAGCCCGCGGTCGCCGCGATGAACGGCTTCGCCCGCTCGCTCGGGCTTCTCGCGGCTCCTGTCGCCTATGACGACGTGGTGGCCACGCGCTTCCGGAGCCTCTGGAGCGCGTCCCCGTAGCTAGCGGAAGATCACCACGAGCGCGTCGGCGGTCTCGGCCGAGTACTTCTCGACGACACGGTAGTTGGTCTCGATCCATCCGACGATCTCTCGGAAGCGGCGCGTACTGTCCCGGCTCAAGGTCACGACGAAGACGCCGTTCGCCGTGAGGTACTGCGAATATCGGTCGAGCGCGCTCTTCATCCTGAGCTCGGGGATGTTGTGAAGCGATTCTCGGAACAGGATGACGTCGTGCTTCCGCGAGGGAACGTAGGACAGCATGTCCCCCTGTTCGTAGCGGTTGGTCCCGCCCCGACCGTTGGCCTCGCTCCTTTGCGCGGCCTTCTGCGCCGCCACCTCGGAGACGTCCACGCCGGTGTACGTCTGATACCGATCGACGGCGAGCTCGTTCCCGGTGTTGCCGGAGCCACAGCCGAGATCGAGGATGCTCCCGTTCCGGCAGTATCTTTCGACGAAGCCATAGACCCGATCACCCCGGGTGTGCTCGCAGTGAGCCCACTTGCCGGACGCATATTCTCGGTCCCAGAGGGTGCGCTTCATTCCTGGAAGGCCCCACCGCTTCGTGAGACCACGCAAGACGTTCTTGATCTTCGTGTGCGGTTGCATGGTGTCTCCGTCAATACAGGTGACAGGCCGTAAACCGACCTGGGCTGACTTCTTTCCATTCCGGCTCCTGGCGACTGCACTGCGGCAGAGCGCGGGGACAACGCGGGTGAAAGCGGCATCCGGCGGGCGGATTCACCGGGCTCGGGACCTCGCCTGCCAGCACGATCCGCGGCCGGCGCGCCGAGGGGTGCAGCGGCAGCGCTGCTGACAGGAGCGCCTCGGTGTAGGGGTGCAGCGGCTCCGCGTACACGGCGTCGCACGCGCCCACCTCGACGAGCTTGCCCGCGTACATGACGGCCAGGCGCGTCGCCAGGTAGCGCGCGGCCGCCAGATCGTGCGAGATGATGACGTAGGCGAGCGCCAGCTCTTCCTGAAGTCGCTTCAGCAGATTCAGGATCTGCGCCCGGATCGAGACGTCCAGCGCCGACACCGGCTCGTCCAGAATGAGGAACTTCGGGTACGTCACGAGGGCACGGGCGATCGCGATGCGTTGACGCTGCCCACCGCTGAACTCGTGCGGGTAGAGGGCGCCGCTGTCTCGCCGGAGCCCCACCAGCTGCAAGACCTCTCGAACCCGCTCGGCCATCACCGCACGACTCACGCCGTTCCCGCGCGGGAGCGGCTCGGCCACGATGTGCTCCACCCGCATCCTCGGATTCAGCGAGCTATAGGGATCTTGAAACACGGCCTGCACCGACCGGCGATAGCGCCTGAGGTCGTGGCGATCGAAGGCCCGCGTCTCCTTGCCGTCGAAGGAGAGGGAGCCGGCGGTGGGGCGTTCGAGCAGCAAGAAGAGCTTCGCCAGGGTCGTCTTGCCGGATCCCGATTCACCGACGATGCCGAGCGTCTCGCCCTCGGCGACCTGCACGCTCACCCCGTCGAGCGCCTTGACCCAGCCGTGCGCCCGGCCCAGGGTGAAGCCGCCGGTCGCCGGAAAGTATTTCGTCAGCCCGACACCCTCGAGTTTCATGCTAATCGAGTGGGGGGGGAGCGCCTGCCGCTCCACCCCCAGACGCCCCCACCAGTTCCGGTTGTTTTGCCGCCGCCCAGCAGTGCGCCACGTGGCCACTCGCCACGGCGACCGCGGAGGGGAACTGCTCCTCACAGATCGCTTGCCGCTCGGGGCACCGGGGCGCGAAGGGACAGCCCTGGGGGAGCCGTGCCAGATCAGGAGGCTGACCGGCGATCTCGACCAGCTGTCGACGCCCCTGCTCGATGTCCGGCAGGCAGCGCAGCAGCGCTCTCGTGTAGGGATGACTGGGGTGGTTGAAGATCTGCAGCGTGGTGCCCATCTCGACGATACGTCCGGCATACATGACGGCGATCCGGTCGGCGATGGCGGCGACGATGCCGAAATCGTGGGTGACGAGGATGACCGCCACCCCCGCGGAGGCTTGCACTTCTTTGAGGAGCTCCAGGTATTGCGCCTGAATGGTGACGTCCAACGACGTGGTAGGCTCGTCCGCGATGAGCAGCCGCGGCGCGCACGAGAGCGCGATGGCGCTCGAGACCCGCTGGCGCATCCCACCACTGAACTGATGCGGGTAGTGCGAGAGCCGGGTGTCGGCCGCGGAGATGCGCAAGCGTCTGAGCGACTCCAGGACGCGCTCGCGGAGCGGCGCGCCGCGAAGCCCCTGATGGAGCCGCACGACCTCGCCCACCTGCGTACCGATCGTCAGCGCGGGGTTGAGCGAGGTCATCGGGTCTTGCAGCACCATGGCGATCTGCTTGCCCCGCACCCTGCGCATCTCCGCCGGGCTCTTCTGCAGCAGGTCCTGTCCCTCCAGCAGCACGCGGCCACCGACGATCCGGCCGGCCGGCTCGGGAACCAGCCGGACCAGCGACAGACAGGTCACCGACTTACCCGATCCCGATTCGCCCACGAGGGCCAGCGTCTCCCCCGCGTGAAGCGTGAAGCTGACGCCATCGACGGCCTTCGTGACTCCGCGACGGGTGAAGAAATGCGTCTTGAGATCTTCGACCACCAGCAATGGCGCGGCCTCACGCATGAGCGCCCTGCCCGTCGTCGGTCGCCGTCATTTCGCTCGGAGCCTCAGGTCCTCGTCGGGCGCCGAGTAGCCGTGGTCGTCATGACCGTTGCCTCCTTCGGATCAGGGCGTCATCGCAGTCGAGCCGTGCTACGAGTCGGCGCGAGCCGTCGCGCCGCCGGCTCCCGCTTCTCCGACCGGGTGTCCGGCCGGTTCGACGGCCGCCGCCTCGGGCTCCGCGGCGCGGCTGCCGAGCTGACGAAGCTTCGGGTCCAGATGGTCACGCAGCCAGTCGCCCATCAGGTTGACCGCCAGCACGGTCAGCAGCATCGCCAGACCCGGGAACAGCGAGATCCACCACGCCGTCGCCAGGAAGCCGCGGCCATCGGCGATCATCAGCCCCCAGGCCGGATTCGGGGGCGGCACGCCCACCCCCAGGAAGCTCAGCGTGCCCTCCAGGAGAATCACGTAGCCGACCTGGAGCGTGGAGATCACCAGGAGCGTCGGCACCACGTTGGGGAAGATGTGCCGCCGGATGATCCAGGCGCTCGATCGCCCGGCCACCACCGCGAGCGCGACGAAATCGTGTTCCTTGATCCCCAACGTCTCGCCGCGGATCTGCCGCGCGAACCGCGGCCACAGCAAGAGCGCGATCACGAGGGTGACGTTGCGGAAGCTCGGCTCGGAGACCGCGACCAGCACCACCGCGATGAGGATGAGCGGCAGCGACAGCGCGACGTCGGTCAGCCGCATCAGCACGCTGTCGGTCAGGCCGCCGCGATACCCCGAGATCAGACCGAGCACCGTGCCCAGCGTGCCGGCCACGCCGATGGCGATGAGCGAGACCAGGAGCGAAATACGGCTTCCGTAGATGACCCGGCTGAGCACGTCACGCCCGAAGCGATCGGTCCCCAGCGGATGCTCCCAGTCGCCACGCTCCATCCAGACTGGCGGGATCAGCTTCTGCGTGATGTCGCCCTCGGTGGGGCTCTGCGGCGCCAGGTACGGCGCGAACACGGCCGCGATGACGAGCGCGCCGAGGATGACGCCCGGAACCCAGGGGAGCTCGCGGCTACGCGCGCGCATGGCGAATCCGTGGGTTCAGGTAGCTGTAGAGCACGTCCACGAAGAGGTTTCCTACGAGATAGAGCGCGCTCAGCACCAGCACCCCGGCCTGCACGATGGGATAGTCGCGCGTGGTGATCGACTCGAGGATCAGGCGTCCGAGGCCCGGCCAGGCGAACACGGTCTCGGTGACCACGGCGCCACCTAGGAATTGCACGAAGAGCATGACGGCGAAGGTGACCACCGGGAGCAGCGCGTTCTTCAGGCCGTGCTTCCAGAGCACGACCTGCTCGTGGAGTCCCTTGAGCCGAGCGAACTTGATGTAGTCGGATCCGAGCACTTCCAGCATGGCCGAGCGGGTGAGGCGCAGGATGGCCGCCGAGGTGAAGTACCCAAGCGTGAAAGCCGGAAGGATCAGGTGCTCGAGACCGCCGCGGCCACCGGCCGGGAGCAGACCCAGCACGACGCCGAAGAACAGGATCAACATTAAGCCGAGCCAGAACGTGGGCATGGACTGCCCGAGCACGGCGAACACCCGCGCCGCGCCGTCGAGCGCGCCGCCGCGGCGCACGGCGGAGTACACGCCGAGGGGGACGCCGATGAGGACGCTCAGGAACATCGCGACGAATCCGAGCTCGACCGTCGCCGGCAAGCGCTCCCAGATGTGCTCGGTGACGGGCCGGCGCGTGAGAACCGAATTCCCGAAATCGCCGAGCAGGATGTTCTTGACGTAGAGGCCGTACTGGACGGGCAGGGGCTGGTCGAGGCCGAGGTGATGCATCAGGATCTGCTGATCGCGCTCGCTCGCATTGACGTCCAGGAGCAGGTGGACCGGGTTGCCCGAGAGCCGTGTCAGGACGAACACGATGCTGATCACGACGAGCATGCTCAGCACCGTCTGGAACACCCGACCCACGAGATACCCCAGCATGCTCTTTTACCATGGTCGGGGGGAGCGGCGCCGCTCCCCCCGACACCCCCCACCGGTCACGCGCGGCGGCCCAGTCCTTGATGGATCGCGCCGGCAGAGCCGGCGCTCGATCATGAGTGCTCGCCAGCCCGCGTTCATCGGGATCGGGCCACGTACTCCCAGTTGTGAAACCCCATGTGTCCGGGGATCAGCGGCCACTCCCCGACCTTCGGTCCGACTCCCGCGATCGCGTGCGCGGCGCCGATGGCGACACCGGGGACGTGCTCGGCGAGCCAGGGGCCCAGCTCGTCACGCATGATACGCACCCGCTCCGCATAGCTCGGCTGGATGGCCAGACGGTCGATGTACTCGTCGAGCTTCGGGTGCTCGATGAACAGGTTCAAGGCGGCTTTGGTGTATCCGGCGCGATACATGACCTCCCACGGCTCGGGGGCCACCAGCGGCGACGCGTAGGCGAGACTGACCCCGGAGTAGGCCCGCGCCCTGAAATCCGCCGAGAACACGGCCCGGTCCACGGGACGGCGCTTCACCTTGAGGCCCACCTTCTCCCAGTAGGTCGCCACGGCTTCGCCCACGTCGGGGAGGAACCCCCGGCCGGGCCACGGCGTGAGATTCATGGTGACTTCGAATCCGTTGGGATAGCCCGCCTCCGCCAGCAAGGTCTTCGCCTTCGCCGGGTCGTAGGGATAGGGCTTCTTCAAGGCGTCGGAAGCCCAGGGGTCGGTGGGGTACATGAGCCAGCTTCCCATCACCGTTCCCAGGCCGCCGAGCACCCGCTGCATGATGGCGTGCTTGTCGACCGCCAGGTTGAGCGCGAGCCGCACCTTGCGGGCACGCTCGGCGTCGGGCAGCGCCCACGGAACTTTCGGGTCGTACGTAGGCTTCGTCGGCCACTGCCCGCCGAGGATGATGTAGACCCACGACACGTTCGGCATGACGATCGTCCGCACTCCCACCTTCTTCAGCTCGTCCGCGTACTCGCCGCCGATCTCGATCACGTCGACGCTACCGGCGCGCAGCATGGCCATACGAGTGGACGGCTCCGGCACTTTGAGGAACACCATGCGCTTGAAGTGGGGCGTGGCCCGCCAGTGGTTCTCGACGGCCTCGTACACGATGCGATCGCCGCGGACGTGCTCCACGAACTTCCACGGACCGGTCGCGACCGGCTGTCGCTCGGCGCCGTCATCCTTGGCGCTCCCGACGTGGCGCTTGGATTGGATGAAGGCCACGGATGCGAACAGCCCCTGATTGACCTTGTTCCCGAAGACCACGAACGGCTTCTCGAAGCGCACGGTGATCGTGTAGGGGTCCTCGATCTCCATGCTCTTGATCAGCCGGAACTCCGGGGCCAGCGAGTTCGCCGATCCTTCTCGGGCGAGCGTGGCGAAGGTGAACTTGACGTCCTCCGCGGTGAGCTCGCCGCGCCCGCCGTGGAACTGCACGCCCTTGCGCAAGTAAAAGGTCCAGGTGCGGCCGCCGTCGGCGACCTTCCAGCGCTCGGCCAGCATGGGACTCAGCTCGCCGGTCTTGGGATCGCGGGTGAGGAGGTTCTCGTACATGGGCTTGAGGACCACGTCCTCGGCGCCGACGTACAGGTGGGGAAGCCAGCGCTCGTTGCCGAAGGTGGCCACCGCCACCGTCAGCGTCCCTACGGGCGCGGCCGCACGCCCCTCGGGCGCGGCGTCGACTCGCGCCACCGCGGCCGCCCAGAACAGCGCCGTCACGAGCGCCGTGACGATCGAGAGCCGTCGTCTCATCGCCTTCCTCCTCGTGCCTGAGAAGGCAGTGGCTTTTCGGTCGGTCAGGGACGGGTGCTGGGAAGGGTCGCGCTATCCTACTCCAAGGTCACTCCAGACCATAGTCGGCCCAGTGAGCGTCCACCCGGTCCAGGTCTTCCTTCGGCGGAACGGACCGGGCGGGGAACTTGTGCTTCCGCGTCGCGTCGACACCCACCTTGGAGGAAAGAACGGTCTTCCGCTCGAGCTGGTTCACATCCTCCTCGGCGGTCGACGGATCCAGCGCGACACCCGCCGTGGCGCGGTTGACGTAGAGGTCGTGCTCGGGCTGGACGTGCCAGGACATGGCCCACAGCACCTGGAAGTAGTCGCGGACGTCGATGTCCTCGTCGACGACCACGACCCACTTGGAGAACGACGGGTCGTAGGCCCACGCAGCCCACATCGCCCGCTGGGGCAGGGCCGGATGCTCCCGGCGGAGGGAGATCGCGAGGAACGCGGCCCCGCCGCCGGCTTCGAGCAGGTGCACGTCACGAACGGGCAGCCTGAGATCCCGCCGCAGATGCTGGAGCAGCGCGACGTCTCGCCCGGTGCCGCGGATGCAGCTCGACTCACTGGGCGGCATCTGACTGAAGAAGGCCTGATAGATGGGGTCTCGGCGATGGGTGATGGCGGTGACCTCGATCACGAAGCTCGGACCGGAAGACCCCATGTAGCCCGTGTACTCGCCGAACGGCCCCTCGTGCTCGCGGACGCCGGCGGGCACGAACCCCTCGATCACGATCTCGGCGTGCGCCGGAACCTCGAGGTCGCTCGTCTCGCATTTCACCACTTCGAGCGGCGCGCCGCGGAGCGCGCCCGCCACCCCGAGCTCGTCGCCACGAATCCGCGCCACCGACGTCAGCGGAACGGGCGGATCGCAGCCGATCACCACGGCGCAGGGCGTGGGCTTGCCGTTCCGCTCGTTCTTCATGATATGGGCGTACATATCGCGCCACGTCGTGCTGAGGAACAGGCCGAACCGGCGCGGCCCTTTCAGCATGAGGCGGTAGGTCCCCATGTTGCGCTCACCGGTCTCCGGGTCGTGGGAGATCACGCACGGACCCGTGACGTAGGGCGCCGGATCCTGGTCGCGCGTCCAGAGACACAGCGGCAACGCCGTCGCGTCGATTCGGTCGCCGGTCTGGATCACGTCCTTCACGGGTCCCGTCGCCACTCGCACCGGCGGGATGGGGTGGCTCTGGGCATGCGCCCACTTGTCCGCGATCTGATCCACCGTGGTCTCGAGGGCCAGCGCGTAGACTTCCGGCGATGCGCCGAGGATCCCGGCCACCAGTGGCATATGGTGGCCCTTGACGTGCTCGAACATCAGCGCCGGCCGGCGCGCAGGCGGAATTCTCTGGAAGACTCGACGGATGACCGCGGCGACCTCCCAGTTCGGATCAACTTCTTTCTTCACGTGGTGGAGCTTGCCCCGCATCTCCAGGGCGGCCAGATAGTCGCGGAGGTCTTTATAGGCCATGTCAGGTCGCCTCTCCTTTCATAGCGTCGCGCGGCTCACCGCCGCGCCCAGGGACACGTGCGGCGCTCGATCCATTGCAACACCCAGGTCGTCGCCACGCCCAGGAGCCCGAAGGTCACGACACCCGCGAACACGTCCTTGGTCTCCAGGAGCTGAAACGACTCCCACGAGGTCCTTGCGGACGATGATCGGCGAGAAGCTGAAGCCGGGGCGGACCTGGCCCTTGTCGGCCACGATCCGAAAGTCCATCCCCGACGCGATCGAGTTGAAGAGGCTGGCCGCCGGCGTGCCGATGGCGACGTCGAGCTGGCCGGTGGCGAGCGCGGGCGTCATCTTGGCGCCGGACGCGAAGCGCTCGGTCTCCACCGTGATGGTCTTCTCGGCGAAGTATCCCTTCTCGATGGCGATGTAGAGTCCGGCGTTCGAGATGGCGGGCAGGTCGCCCATCTTGACGATCTCGGCGCCGAGCGCCGGTCCGGCCAGCAGGAGCGCCACCAGCGATCCCAGAGCGACGAGCCTCATGCGGTCCTCCTTGGTTGGTACGGATGCTGCCCGACCCAGTGCCGAGCGATGTCGATCCGCCTGCAGATCCAGACCCGGTCGTGACGCTCGACATGGTCGAGGAACCGCCCGAGCGACGCGGCGCGTCCGGGCCGACCCATGAGCCGCATGTGCAGGCCGAGCGACATCATCTTCGGCCGGTCGGCGCCCTCCGCGTAGAGGACGTCGAAGGCGTCCCGGGCGTAGGCGAGCCACTCGTCACCGGTGGCGAAGCCTCCGGGCAGCCCGAACTTCATGTCGTTGTTGTCGAGGGTGTAGGGAATCACGAGGTGCGGCTTGCCCGACACCTCCGTCCAGTATGGCAGGTCGTCGTTGTACGCGTCGGCGTCGTAGAGGAAGCCCCCCTCCTCGACCACCAGACGGCGCGTGTTGGGGCTCAGCCGTCCCGTGTACCAGCCGAGCGGCCGGCTCCCGGTCACCCGCGTGAGGCTTTCCACCGCACGCCGCATGTGCTCGCGCTCGACCTCTTCGCTGACGAACTGGTAGTCGATCCACCGCCACCCGTGGCTGACGACCTCGTGGCCGGCTTCGACGATGGCGGCCGCGGCCTCGGAATGGCGCTCGAGCGCCATGGCGACGGCGAAGACGCTGATCTTGAGACCGCGTTCGGCGAACATGCGCATGAGCCTCCAGAAGCCCGCGCGACTGCCGTACTCGTACATCGACTCGACCTGGAGGTTGCGCACGCCGGTGAGAACGGGCATGCCGATGACCTCCTGGAGAAACGCCTCGGCCTCGGTGTCGCCGTGCAGGATCGAGCGCTCACCGCCCTCCTCGTAGTTCATGACGATCTGGAGCGCCAGGCGGGCGCCGCCCGGCCACTTCGGATCGGGCGGAGTCTTGCCATAGCCTATTAAATCTCGGAGGGGGGCGTTGTTCTGTTGGGGGGACCTGGACCCCCCCAAACCCCCCATTCGCTTTGCGCCCGACGCTTTCGTTGCGCCGGCAAAGCCGGCGCTCGAACGCGGTCGTTTTCTGCGTTGGCGGCTCATAGGCGGCCGATGCCGCTCGCGCCGAGGTTGTCGTCGACGTCCTGGTCAGTGTGGGGGCCGGCGGACGTGTAGTGGGCGAGGGCGGCGTCGACGGCGGCGCTGGGGGAGGGGTGGAGGCCTTCGCGGCGGAGCACGCTCTCGAGGGCGGCCAGGCAGAGGAGGACGAACTGGCGTTGGGCCGAGTAGCCCATGGTGCCGATGCGCCAGATCTTACCCTGGAGCGGCCCGAACGCGGCACCGATCTCGATGCCGAAATCTTCGACGAGCCGGCGCCGGACGCGGAGCTCGTCGACACCGTCGGGCACGACGACAGGCGTGAGAAACGGGAGCCGATGCTCGAGCGGCTCCTTGCCGAAGAGCGACAGGCCGAGCGCGTCGAGCCCGCCGCGCAGCGCGTCGCCGTGCAGGCGGTGTCGCGCGAAGCGCGCCTCGAGCCCCTCGTCGCGCACGGCGCGCAGAGCCTCGCACAGGCCGTACACCATCGCGGTCGGCGCCGTGTGATGGTTGAACCGCGCGGGGCTCCAATAGTCGGCGAGCTGGCCGAGGTCCAGGTAGTTACTCCGCACTTTGCTCCGCCGCATCTTGATGACGGCTTCGGCGCGCGCGTTGTAGGTCACCGGCGCCAGTCCCGACGGGCAGCTCAGACACTTCTGGGTCCCCGCGATCGCGACGTCGACGCCCCAGCGGTCGACGGCGACCTCCGATCCACCGAGCGTCGCCACGCAGTCGGCGACCAGGAGCGCCCCGTGGTCACGGGCCAGGCGCGCGATGTCCTCGAGAGGCTGGAGCGTGCCCGTCGAGGTCTCGCCGTGCACGACCGCCACGAGCTTCGTCCGCCTTCCCTTGAGCGCAGCCTCGATCGCCGCGAGGTCGATGAGCCGGCCCCACTCGCCGTGCACGGCGACGACCTCGGCGCCACACCGCTCGGCGATCTCGATCAGGAGCAGGCCGAAGCGCCCACACTCGGCCACGACGACGCGGTCTCCCGGCTCGACGAGCGAGACGAGCGCCGCCTCGAGGCCGGCGCGCCCGGTTCCCGGCACCGGAAAGGCCCGCGCGTTCGAGGTCTGGAACGCGAACCGCGTGAGCTCCATGACCTCGTTCATGACCGCGGTGAACTCCGGATCGAACTGGCCGAGGAGGGGCGTCGACAGGGCGCGGAGCACGCGCGGATCCGCCATGGCCGGGCCGGGGCCCAGGAGGATGCGGGGAGGGGGGGTGCGGGGAGGGGGAGTGCGGGGGGGGGGGGGGGGGCGGGGAGGGGGAGGGCGGGGAGGGGGGAGGAGGTCGCCGGGGGACATGCAGCCGGAATTATAATTGAGGCCCGCGGCGGACCACGTGCCCAACAAATTCACCGGCCGGCCCCTCACTCGCCTCGAAGACCCGCGGCTGCTACGCGGCCAGGCGACCTACGTCGACGATCTGCGGGTTCCCGGAGCTCGCCACGTGGCCTTCGTGCGCAGCGTCTATCCTCACGCGCGCTTTCGCGTCGATCCCGACGCCGCGCTCGCCCTTCCGGAGGTGGTGGGCGTGTTCACGGCGGCCGATTTCTCGACGGCCAGCGGCTTCCGCGAGATTCCCGCCGTCATCGACCACCCGGCGCTGCGACCGTGTCGACAGCCGCCGCTGGCGACGGACAAGGTCCGGTACGTCGGCGAGCCGATCGCCGCCGTCGTCGCCCAGGACCGGTACGCGGCTGAGGATGGCGCGGCGGCGCTCCAGGTGGAGTATGAGCCGCTGGACGCCGTGCCGGACGCGCACGCAGCCGTCACCCCGGGGTCGAGCCGTCTGCACGAGCACGTCGAGGGCAATGTCGCAGCCGACTTCACGGTTCGTGTCGGCGACGCCGATGCCGCCTTTCGCGGCGCCGAGGTGGTGACGCGCGGGCGCTACTACGTCCATCGCTACACCGGCATGCCCCTGGAGACGCGCGGCGTGCTGGCGGATTACGACGCCGGCACGGGGTGCCTCACGGTGTGGTCGTCGACCCAATGGCCCCACACCCTGCGGGATGCGTTGCGGGATCTCCTGGGGCTGGCCGAGCACCGGATTCGCGTCGTCGCGCCGGACGTGGGCGGAGGATTCGGGGTGAAGCAGGAGGTCTACCCCGAGGAAGTGACGCTCGCCCTGCTGGCGATGCGCCTGCGCCTGCCCGTGAAGTGGATCGAGACGCGCCGCGAGCACGTGATCAGCACGGCGCACGCTCGCGAGCAATGGCACGATATCGAGCTCGCGGCGCGCCGCGACGGGACCATCCTCGCGATGCGGGCCGAGCTCCTCGCGGACATCGGGGCCTACACACGGAGCCTGGGCGTGCTCTGCCCCTCGATCACCGCGGCGAGCTTGCCGGGCCCCTATCGGATACGGAACTACACCTGCCGGGTGCGCGCGGCGCTCACCTGCAAGGCGCCGGCGGCCGCTTACCGCGGCGCCGGGCAACCGGAGGCCGTCTTCGCGACCGAGCGCGCGGTCGACGACCTCGCGCACAAGCTAGGGATGGATCCCACCGAGCTCCGCCGCAAGAACTTCATCCGGCGTGACGAGTTCCCATGGGAAGTGGGAACCGCGTCGGCTCAGGTTCCGGTGGTCTACGACAGCGGCGACTACGAGGGCGCCCTGGACGCGGCGCTGACGCTGGCCCGCTACAAGGAGCGACGGGCCGAGCAAGCCGCAGAGCGCGAGAGGGGCGAGCGTGGCCGGCTCCTCGGCATCGGCGTCGCGGCGTACGTGCTGCTCACGGGACTCGGTCCACACGAGGGAGCGGTGCTCCGCGTCGATACGACCGGAGGGGCGCTCCTCATCACGGGCGCGTCGCCCCACGGCCAGGGGACCGCCACGGCGCTCGCGCAGGTCGTGGCCGACGAGCTCGGCCTCGAGCCGAAGGACGTGGTCGTGCGGCACGGCGACACGGCGATGATCCCGTTCGGCGTCGGAACCTACGCGAGTCGCAACGCCGTGGTCGCCGGCAACGCCGCCCTGGTCGCCGCGCGGGCGGTGGCCGCCAAGGCGCGCCGCCTGGCCGCCGAGCGGCTCGAGGTCGGCGAGGCGGACCTCGAGCTCGCCGACGGCGTCGTCCGCGTCGTCGGTGCTCCGCACCGTCGGCTCTCCCTCGGCCAGCTCGCTGCGGCGTGCGCGCCCGGCGCGCCGCTGCCGGACGGGATGAGCCCAGGGTTGGAAGCCACGCACTATTTCCTCGCGCCGCGACCGACCTTCGCCAGCGGACTCCATATCGCCGTCGTGACCGTGGAACGCGAGACCGGGCGCGTCGAGATCGTCGACTACATCGCCGTGAGCGACGCGGGCCGACTGATCAACCCGCTCATCGTCGAGGGACAGATCCACGGCGGCGTCGCTCAGGGCGTCGGGGGCGCGCTCTACGAGGAGCTCGTGTACGACGAGCACGGCCAGCCGCGCGCCCAATCGTTGCTCGAATACACCATGCCCAACGCGGAGCAGATCCCTGCGATGAGGATCGCCACCCTCGCCACGCCGAGCCCCCTCAACCCGCTCGGTGTCAAAGGCGTCGGTGAGGGCGGCACGCTGGCGCCACCGGCGGCGATCACCGCCGCCGTCGAGGACGCGCTGCGTCCCTTCGGGGCCCGCATCTCGGGCACGCCGCTCCGACCCGAGGACCTGCTCCGGCTGATCCACCGGCCTTGACGTCGGCTGGAGTCGGTTTTAGCTTGCTGGGACAGTGACCACCCAGACCTGGTTGGGGCGCAAGGACGCGCGACCCAGCGGCTCTAGACCAAGGAGATGCGCATGGTGACCACGCGCTTCGGGCTCGCCCTCGTCCTGCTCCTCGCCACGCTCCTGCCGTGGCCCACCGACGCCGCCGCACAAACGAAGGTGCGGTTCGCGCTCGACTGGCAGATCCAGGGGCCGCAGGCGCCGTTCATCACGGCGAAGGCCCTCGGAGCGTTCACAGCCCAGGGCCTCGACGTCACCATCGACCGCGGGACCGGCTCGCAGAAGACGATCGAGCAGGTGGCGACCGGAACCTACGACCTGGGCTACGGCGACATCAACTCGATGATCGAGTACAACGCCAAGAATCCGCAGATTCCGCTCATCGCTGTCGGGATCATCCTGAACTCTCCGCCGTTCTCTCTGCTGACCCTCCGACGCTACGGCATCCGTGAGCCCAAGGACCTGAAGGGGACGACGATCGGGGCGCCGGCCGGCGACGCGCCGCGGCGGCTCTGGCCGATCTTCGCCAAGAACGTCGGGCTGCCGGCGGACAGCGTGACGTGGACCAACATGGCCCCGCCGCTCCGCGAGCCGGCCCTGGTGAAAGGCGACGTCAAAGTCATCTCCGGCTTCTACTTCACGGGCTTCCTCAACCTGACCGAGAATCTGAAAATCCCCGAGGCCGACGTCGTGGCGTTCAAGTACAGCGAGTACGGCATCGATCTCTACGGCAACGCCGTGATGGTGCGGGTCGACTGGCTCAAGGCGAACGAGGACACCGTGCGGCGCTTCCTCGCCGCGCTCAACACCGGATTCAAGGCGGCCCTCAAGGATCCCAAGGCCGCCATCACGCACATCAAGGCCGCGGAGCCGCTGTCGAACGAGGCCACCGAGCTCAAGCGCCTGCAGCTGGCGATCAGCGCGAACATGATCAACGACGAGGTGCGGCGAAACGGCCTGCTCGCCATCGACCCGGCGCGCATGCAGCGGGCGATCGACCAGGTCGTCGTCTCGTTCGAGCTCGGGACGAAGCCGACCGTCGCGCAGGTGTTCACCGGCGCCTACCTGCCGGCCGCGCCCGACCGGAAGCCCGAGTGACCAGGGCCGTGAAGCTGCGGCGAGTCAGCCCGCGGGCCGGGAACTTCCGACGTCTAGACTGGTCGACCAGCGCCGGAGTGAGAGCCGGTGGGGGGGCTTGGGGGCGGAGCGGCGGCACGCTCCCCCCATGTACCGGCCGTGAAGCTGCGGCGAGTCAGCCCGCGGGCCGGGAACTTCCAACGC
>Ga0066709_100000008_pt1 | contig 51079 bp, 51 predicted proteins | sample GraSoiAngelo_158_FD_79665 | JGI IMG/M metagenome (GOLD analysis project Ga0066709, IMG submission 79665) | Grasslands soil microbial communities from the Angelo Coastal Reserve, California, USA - 14_1009_16_30cm | ecosystem: Environmental > Terrestrial > Soil > Grasslands | place: USA...
ACAGGTTGTCGAGGAGCGCCAGCTCGGTCGCCAGGCGGATCGGGTGACGCAGGGCGAGCTGGATCACCGCGAAGCCGATCCGGATCCGCGACGTGCGCGCGGCCACGACGCTGGCGAACGGGATGGGATCGCAGTAGACACTCTCGCCGGTGAAGTTGTGCTCGGTGAGCCAGAGGCCGTCGAAGCCCACCGTCTCCGCGAAGCACGCCTGGGTGACGAGCTCGTGGATCGCGCCGTAATCGCCCTCGGGTGACCCGGAGTGGGCGAGTGTCAGCCAGCCGAATCGCATGCGTCCTCCGCGTCGACGGCTTCGCCCGGGCGCTCCGAACGTTCGGGGGGCATGGGGGGCCCCTCACGTGCCCTCGACAGTACACCTGAGAAGTCCGCCTGACCCTCGAAACGCCAGGCGTCCGGGCCGTCCGGCGTGACCACGATGCGGTCGATGCCGCACTTTCGGAGAATCTGCCTGATCGTCGTCGGATCGCCCACACCGAGCCCGACCAGGGGGCCGTAGGGCGCGAGCATGTCCTCGAACGTACCCCGGTTCATCTCCGGCACATCGGCCAGGTCCAGCTTGCCCTTGATGGTATCCAGTTCTTCCTGGCGCTTCTTCAGACGATCGCCGACCGCTTGACCGGCCTCGATCTGATCGAGCAGGCGATTGATGGCCCCTTCGAGCCGCTTGGCCTCGCGTTCTAGCTGCGCCCGCTGATCCTTCGGCATGGCCTGCCGCTCGCGCCACACCGCCGCCTGCTCCATGCACAGGTCAATGACCCGATCGAAGTCCCGGTTGAGCATGTCGGCCAGCTTCACCTTGATCGCGTAGTCGAGCCCGTCGAGCGGCACGCCCGCTCCGTTCGTGCACGTGCCCCGGTAAATCTTGGCCGAACTGAGGAATCCCGGGTGACAGCTTTACCTTTTTGCCGACAGCCGAAAACGTCTTGGCGCTGATAGGGACCTTACGGGCGTGCTCGATAAGCAGGTTCATGAAGGCGAGAGTGGACTCCCATCCGTTCTTCTCGAGTGTACGCACCCTTTCCCAGAATGGGTCGGCCTTGAGTTTGACGTGCTGAAGTAACCGAGTGGTGGTGTCTTCGGATATCGTCCCGTCGCAGTCGACGATCAGCGCGATACGTTTGGAGACTGCCATGGTGCTCGCCTCCGAGTTTCCTTGGACCTAATTCACACCCATCTCCAGTTTCGATAAGCGCCCAGAGGGCGAGACTGACTGCAAGTGGATGAGCCGCATTGGCCTCGGTAGAGAACGGCTACCCGGGAGTCTAGCCGAACGCCCACTTGCGCGCCAGCGCCCCGGCCGGGACTGCACCGGGGGCGCGGGCCAGCGCGGCTTACTCGATCACCTGCTCCGCCCGCTGCAACAGTGTCTGCGGGATCGTGAGGCCGAGTGCTCTGGCGGTTCGTTGGTTGATGATCAGGTCGAACGTGGTGGGCTGCTCCACGGGGAGATCGCCGGGCTTGGTGCCCTTGAGGATCTTGTCGATATACACTCCGGCACGGCGAAATTGCTCCGAGACGTTTGTCCCGTAGAACATCATCAGCCCCGCTCGTCCGTAGGCCGGGTGCCATGTCGCTGTGGGTAGCCGGTTCTTGATCGCGAAAACTGTGATCCTCTGAAATTCGGCGGGGGTGAGGGGTAGCGGATAGACGAGAAGCGCCTGCGCCCGTTGCCGCAACACGGCCGCGAAGGCTTTGTCGAGATCCGCCGACGTAATAATGTCCACCCGTTGCGGCCTGACACCCAAGACCTCGGCCGCGGCGGCCATCTGGTGATCGGGCAACGTCTGGCCGGGATTCGTCGAATCGATCAAAACGGTGACGCGTGAGATCGAGGGAGCGGCCTCCTTCAGCAGCTGAAGAGTCTTCCGAACAATCTCGGGACCGAGCATCGTCGAGCCCGTGACGTTCCCGCCCGGCCGTGCCAGACTGCTGACAAGCCCGCTGGCGACGGGATCGCTGGTGTAGACCATGACGATTGGGATCGTTCTCGTCGCCTGCTTCGCCGCGAGCGCTGATACCGTGCCCTCGGCAACGATAACGTCCACGTTGAGGCGAACCAACTCAGCGGCAATGTCGGGGATTCGCTCAGCCTTTCCAGGAGCGGCTCGGCATTCGATGACGAGGTTGTGGCCCTCGGCATAGCCCAGTTCGCGCAGCCCTTGGCGGAGTTCCGTGAAATTCGCGGGCTCCGCGCACCCGTAGTACCTGAGATAACCGATCCGGTATATCTTTCCGGCCTGCTGCTGCGCCTCGACGTCGAGCGACGCGAGCGTGAGGCTGAGAATGACCGCGAGCCCGATCAGCCGCATGCTGCCGGGGAGTCTAGCCGAAGGACACTATGCGCACCAGCGCCCCGGCCGGGACTGCACCGGGGCGTCAGGTGCTACGCTAGGCTCGGCGCTCGAACCGCCCCTCGAAGGGGACGGTCAGGAAGCCTGTACCGTCCAGGGCATCTGACGCCCGTCGAGGCCCCCCATGTTACTAGAGGGCGCGGCGGTGCGAGAAGGCGATCTCTTCGCTGGTGACGAACTCGAGCAGCACGGCCTGGCCCCCCGCGTTCGTCTTCCGTGCGCGCTCCAGCGCCGGCACGATGTCCGACGGCTTCTCGATGCGCTCGGCCTGGCCTCCCATCGCCCGGGCCATATCGGCGTAGCGACCGCCGATGTCGCGGGTGCGGTAACGGTCGTGGGAGACGACGAGGGCGTGGCGCTCGATCGCCATGGCCGAGTTGTTCAGGACGATCGTGGTGATCGGGATGTCGCAGCGCACCGCCGTCTCGAAGTCCAGGCCGGTCATGCCGAAGGCGGCGTCGCCCATGAAGTTCACGCAGAACTTGTCCGGGGCCGCCAGCTTGGCGCCCATGATCAGCCCGAGGCCGGTGCCGAGCGCGTGGGACTTGCCCCAGCCCATGTAGCCCCGCGGCGCGGTCGCGCGATAGAACGGCACGAGCTGGTTGCGCGGGCTGCCGGAGTCATGCGTCACGATCGCGTCGCGGGGATCGATCGTTTGCATGAAATCCCAGATGACGCGGTAGGGCGTGATGGGCACCTCGTTCGACGTGAGCTTGGGCATCCATTCCTTGAGCCACGTCTCCTTGGCCTGCTGCACCGCGCCCGCGGCCGCGCCGTCGCGCCGCTGGCGGCCGCCCAGGAGGTCCTTGACCGCGTCGATGAACTGGCGCAACACGAGCTTGGCGTCTCCCAGGATCGGGTGGTCGGCCGCGTAGTTCTTGTTGAGATCGCGCTCGTCGTTCGTGGCGTGGATGATGGTCTTGCCGGCCGGGATGTTGACGGCCATCCCGTGACGCGTGAAGCTGCACCCGATGCCGAACACCACGTCCGCCTGCGGAAGGAAGTGGTGGACGGGACCGGACATCACGCCACCGCCCCCGGTGCCCAGCGCCAGCGGATGATCTTCCGGGAACGCGCTCTTGCCCTCGAGCGTGGTCATGACCGGCACCTGCAAGAGCTCGGCGAGCTCGAGGAGCTCGGGCGAGGCCTCGGCGTACATTACGCCCTGGCCCGCGTGGATCACGGGCTGGCGCGCTTCGACCAGCACCCGCGCCGCGGTGGCGATGTCGCGCGGATCCCCCGCCGGGCTGGTGGCCTTCACCGGCTTGTACTGGAGCGCCGCCTGGTCGCCCACATCGGCGACCGCCACGTCGGCGGGGATCTCGACCATGACCGGTCCCCCGCGCCCCATTCTCAGGAGATTGAAGGCCCGCCGCATGACCTCGGACACCTGCTCGGCCTGGTTCAGCGTCTCGACCCACTTGGTGACCGAGGCGTACGTCCGCGCCGAGCTGAAGAGGGGAAAGATCTGCGCTCGGTCCCGCTGGTGTCCGAGCGGCAGCACCAGTATCGGCACCGAATCGGAATACGCCGTGGCGACTCCGGCGAAGGCGTTCTCGGCGCCCGGCCCGTACTGCATGGCGAACACGCCGAGACGTCGACCGTTGGTGGTCCGGCTGTAGCCGTCGGCGATGCCGACGCCGACGCGTTCCTGGCGGCAGAGCACCGGCCGGATCCCGGCGGCCGCCACCGCGTCGATCAGCGGCGTCGTCGGATAGGTGCTCAGAAATTCCACGCCCTCGCGCTTCAGGATCTCGGCGATCGCCTCGACCACTTTCATCGGGTCATCTCCTTTGGGAGAAGGGGGCTCCGCCCCCCTCTCGACTCCCCTGCGGCTCGCTCGGAGGACGAGAAGCTCGGAAGGGGGCTCCGCCCCCCTCTCGACTCCCCTGCGGCTCGCTCGCAGGACGAGAAGCTCGTGAGGCTACGCACTCGGGCCGAGTCCCAGCGCTTGACGGCCGAATTGCTCGGCGACGGGATCCCAGCTGAGCGCAGCGTGATGCGAGGCGCCGTGGACGTCGCGATGGCAACGCTGGATCGGCTCCGTCTCCAGCACGGCGCGCGCCCCGCTCGCCTCGAATAGCCGATCGACGGCCCGGACGCAGAGCCGCGCGACGAAGGCCTTGTCGCGGCGGTAGCGGGCTCGATCCAGGTCGGTGAACGCATCGCCGCGGGCCGCCCGCTCGAGGATCTCCTGGATGTCGTGCCGATGGAGCGAGCGCGCCGCGTCCACCTCGGCGGCGGCCTCGGCCAGCCGCAGCTGGAGCGCCACGGACTCGGCCGTCCGACCCGGGCCCGACGTGCGCTGCAGGCGCGACGTGAACTCATCGATGGCGCCTTGCGCGATGCCCACGAGCGGCGCCGCCAGATCCCATCCCGCCAGACACCTGAGGGGTGCGCGATAGCTGAGGCGTCCGTGGAACTGCCACCCGGTCATGTCCTCGGCGCCGCAGCGATCGGGATCCACGACTCGGTGGGCCGGAACGAAGGCGTCTTTGATCACGATGTCCTTGCTGCCCGTCCCGCGCATCCCCGAGGCGAACCACGTGTCGAGGATCTGATAGTCCGAGCGCGGGAGCAGGAGCCAGTGGAGGCCGTTCGGACGCGGGCCGGGGACCGCCACCATGACCCAGGTGGCTGCGTCGCAGCCGCTGGAGAAGCCCCAGCGCCCGGACACCCTGAACCCGCCACTCGCCGGCGCGACCTTCCCTCCCGCTGGATTCAGACCGCTGGAAAAGAGTGTGTCGGGTCCGGTGGCGAAGAATTCTTCCTGGGCGCGCTCGGGGAAGTGGCCGATCCACCAGTTGTGGGCGGTCCACAAGGAGTAGCACCAGGCGGTCGAGCCGCAGCCACGACCGAGCTCGAACCCGCTGTCGAACGCCACGTCCACCTCGACGTCGTGGCCGCCGTATCGACGCGGGTTGCCGATTCGGATGAGGCCGGAGGCCTGGAGGTCCTGAACACTTTCCGCGGGGATCTGTCGGAGCTGTTCAGTGCGGGCCGCGCGCTCCTTGAGCACCGGCACGAGTGCGGTGGCTCGGCGAAGCAGCTCCTCTCGGGTCACGGGGGCGTGCGAAGTCCCGGTCGGCGCCGAAATGTCGCGGCTCACGGCGCCAATGCTACGCCGGACGGCCGCCGAGAGCGAGACCCGATCGGCGAGCGCCGGTCAGAAGGACAGACCGACGGCCCGGGCGAGGAATCTCATCAGCGGCGCTTCGTGACGGCAGGCGATCACGAACCGGCGGGGGAAGTCAGGTGCGCAGGCTTGTCGCTCGGTGAACGAGACGCCGCTCGTGAAGCTCAGGCGCTTGAGGTCGTCGATGAGCGGATGGTCCGGATCGAAGCCGCGCGGAGGCCGCTTCAGCGTCGCCTCACCATGCGAGAGACCCGAGCGCCGGGCCCGCTTCCAGCCCGGGGGATTCTTGACGATCGCCTCGCGGATCGCGCGCAGGGCCTCGCCGCTCGGGCGCCAGAGGCCGGCGCCCATGAACACCTCGCCCGGCGCGAGGTGCAGATAGTAACCAGGCGCCTCGACGTTTCGTCTAGCACCGAGCGCGAACGACAGGCCCGCGTTGGTCTTGTAGGGCGTCTTGTCACGCGTGAAGCGCGTGTCCCGATAGATTCTCAGAAGGGAGCCGCCGGAGGGCCGCGCGTCGGCGACGATGTGGGGGCTGATCGCGGCGAGCTTCGGCGCGACGGCCCGGATGAACCCGAGGAGCGGGTCGCGCACCTCGGTCAGGTACCGATCCTTGTTCGCGTTGAACCACGTGCGGTCGTTGTGGCGCGCGAGCTCGCCGAGAAAGCGGAAGAGCTCACGGGTCACGGACATCGGTCGCCTCAGACGGACCGGTGCAGCCCGCCGTCGACGTGGATGCGTTCGCCGGTGATGTAGCGCGCCCGGGGCGAGCTGAGGAACGCGACCAGGAAGGCGACGTCGGACGGGTCGCCGAAATAGCCGAGCGGGATGTTCCGCGCGAACTCGGCCTGGCTCTCCGGTGTCGGATGCAAGCGCGTATCGATCTGCTCGCTGTGGACACGACCGGGCGCCAGGCAGTTGACCGTGATCCCGTGTCGCCCGATCTCGCGCGAGAGCCCCTTCGCCCAGGCGTGCACGCCCGCCTTGGCGGCGACGGCGGCATTGACCGTGGACGGCTCGGCGCTGCCGGTGACGCAGAGGATGCGGCCCCACCGCCGCTCGATCATCCCGGGCAGAAGGGCCTGGGTCGTCCGGCGCACGGCGGTGAAGTTGAGCAAGAACGATTCGTCCCAGGCCGTGTCGGGCGAATCCCACGGGATCGTGCGCGACCCGCCGGCATTGTTGATCAGGATATCGACGCGGCCGTAGGCGGAGAGCGCCGTATCGCGAATCCGGTCGGCGGCGTCCGGCCCGTAGAGGTCGATGGGCAGCGCGAGCGGTCGCGGCCCTCCCGCCTTCTCGATTTCCTCCTGGAGCGTAGCGAGCAGGTGTTTGCGACGGGCGACCACGACGGTCTGCACGCCCTCGGCGGCCAGCACCTTCGCGATCTCGCGCCCGATCCCGACGCTCGTCCCGGTGACGACCGCGATCTTCCCTCTCAGCTCGAGGTCCATCTCGACCTCCGGTGCCAGTCCAGCAGGCTCCCCAGGATCCCCTTCGGTAGAAAGACGATGAACAGCACGAGCAGGATTCCGTACACGAGGTTGTCCCAGCCGACGGCTCGAGTCCCGAACGAGATGCGCAGCACCTCGGCCAACAAGATCGTGATCACCGCCCCGACCGTGGGCCCGAGCGAGACGTAAATGCCGCCGACCACGACCGCGAAGACCATCTGGAGGGAGACCGAGATCCCGCTCACCGTGTCGGGCGAGATGAACATCTGGTACTGGCAGTAGAGCGCGCCCGCGAGCGCGGTCATGGCGGCGCTCAGCACCGTGATCTTGAGCTTCTCGGCCGTCACGTGGACGCCCGTCGCCGCCGCGGCGTCCTCGTCCTCGGAGATCGCCTCGAGTGCCAGGCGGAGCATGCTCCGCTCGACCCGATACCAGACATAGAGGCCGGCCGCCCAGACCGCCAGGGCGATCAGGTACCAGGTCGTCTTCTCGCCGAACTGGAGCGCCCAGAGCGAGCTGCCACCCTGGTGGCGTTCCGGCGTGTAGCCGAGCGACCCGCCGGTGTAATCGCGCGTCGCGGTGATCACCTGCAACACGATACCGCTCAGCGCCAGGGTGACCAGCGCGAAGTAGTGCCCGGTGATCCGGAAGCGGAAGCACGGATAGGCCACCAGCACTGCCAAGAGCCCGCCGGCGAGCAGCGCCAGCGGGATCCCGAGCCACGGGCTCATGCCCTGGTAGTTCCAGAGGAGCGCCGTCACGTACGCGCCGACCCCCATGAAGCCGCCGTGACCGAGCGACACCAGTCCGAAGCGACCCATCACCGACCAGGACGTGTAGGCGAACGACCAGATGAGGATGACGATCAGGATGTGGAGTGGATAGGGCGAGCGGTAGACGAACGGCAGCGCGACCAGGATCGCGCCGCCGATCCACGGAAGGTAGCGCGTCACGACCGTTTCGCCATCAGGCCCTCGGGCCGCACGAACATCATCACGATGAAGAACGCGAAGGCGAACACGTATCCCCACTCGAGGTCGAGGTAGAGCCCGCCCACGGAGATGATCTCGGCGAACACGAAGGCGGCGAGGAAGCCGCCGCCGAAGTTCCCGAGGCTGCCCAGCACGCAGATCAAGAACGTGATCGGCCCGAACGAGAGGCCGACGAACGGATGGACGTCGTACTGGAGCACGAGCAGGCAGGCGGCGAGCCCGGCCAGGGCGCCGCCGAGCGCCGAGGTGATCAGATAGATCCGGCGGGCGTTGACGCCCATGAGCGGCATGATCTGGCGGTCCTGGGCGATGGCGCGGATGGCGGCCCCCGTGTAGGTCCGCGTCAGGAATAGGTAGACCAGCACCATGCCGATCAGAGCCGCGGCGAAGGCCAGGAGGCGCGAGTAGCTGATGAACATCCCCGCCACCTTCAGCACCGGCAGCCGCAGGCCGAGATTTTTGAACTCGACGCCGAACAGCACCGTCGCGGCGGATTGCAGGAAGAAGAGGACTCCGCCCGTCGCCAGGAGCTGGTTGATCGGCGCCGCGCCGAGCAGCGGCGCGATCACCAGGGCGTGCAGGAGCACCCCCAGGAGGCCGACGCCGATGATACAGACCGCCGCCGCCAGCACGATCGGGACGTGGTAGACGGTGTAGAGGAAGTACATCCCATACATGCCGAACATGATGAGCTCGGCGTAACAGATCCAGACGACGTCGATGACGCCGAAGATCAGGTTGAGCCCGAGCGACAGCAACGCCAGGACCCCGCCGAGGAAGATGCCGTTGATCAGCGCCTCGAGCAGGAAGAGGTCGAAGACGGGCATGGCCGTGGGTCCGTTCAGACTCCGAGGTAGGCTTGCCGGATCGTGTCGCTCGCCAGCAGGTCGGCGGCGGTGCCGGCGGCGCGGATGCTCCCCGCCTTCAGCAGATACGCTCGGTCGACGACCCGGAGCACCTGCTGCACGTTCTGCTCGACGATCAACACGGTGAGCCCGCCTGCGCGAAGGCGCTTCACCAGATCGAACACCTGTTCCACGATCACCGGAGCTAGGCCGGCGGAAGGCTCGTCGAGCAGGAGGAGCCGCGGCTCGGACATCAGGGCGCGGCCGATCGCGCACATCTGCTGCTCGCCGCCGGACATGCTGCCGGCGAGCTGCCGGCGGCGCTCGCGGAGCCGCGGGAACAGCTCGTACACGACGGCGAGCCGCTCCTGGAACTTGGGCCGCGCCGCCGGCGTGAAGCCACCCATCCGGAGATTGTCCTCGACCGTCATACGCGGGAACAGACGGCGGCTCTCGGGCACGTGGGCGATGCCGATCTCCACGATCCGATACGACGGTGTGGCGACCAGGTCGACACCCTCCATGGCGATCGAGCCGGCGGTCGGCCGGATCAGGCCCGAGATGACGCGCATGAGCGTCGTCTTGCCGGCGCCGTTGGGGCCGATGACGCTGACGGCCTCGCCCTGGCGCACCTCGAGCGACACGTCGAACAGCGCCTGGAAGCTGCCGTAGCCGGCGCGGACGGATTTGAGCTCGAGCATCGGTCAGGCGCGAGCGGCCGCCGCGACCGTACGAACGGCCGCGGCCTGAGTCCCGAGATAGACCTCGATGACCCGCGGGTCGGTCGCGACCTGCGCCGGCAGGCCGTCGGCGATCTTCTCGCCGTGATCGAGTACCATGACGCGATCCACCACCCGCATGAGGACACTCATGATGTGCTCGACCCAGATGATGGTGACGCCCAGATCCCGGCAGATCCGTCGCAGCAGATCGGCGGCCTGATCCATCTCGTGCTCGTCGAGGCCGCTGAGGCTCTCGTCGGCGAGGAGGAGCTTCGGGGCGGTCGCCAGCGCCTTGGCGAGCTCCAGCTTCTTCAGCGCCGCGGCTCCGAGGCCGTCGACCGTCGCCGCGGGATCGGCCGGGAGCCCCACGAGTCCGAGCGCCCGCTGGGCCGCGTCCAACGCCTTGACGCGTGACGCGCCGCCCTGACCGTAGAACCCCGCGAGCACCACGTTTTCGAGGATCGAGAGCCGACGGAACGGGCGCGGGATCTGGAAGGTGCGCCCGATGCCCAGGTTCACGATGCGATGCGGGGCCTCGCCGGCGATCTCGCGGCCCTCGAACTTGATCGACCCGCCGTTCGGCGTCAAGGTCCCGGAGAGCATGTTGAAGATGGTGCTCTTGCCCGAGCCATTGGGGCCGATCAGACCGAGGATCTCGCCCGGCCGGACCTCGAACGACACGTCGTTGACCGCCAAGAAGCCGCCGAAGCGCTTGGTCAGATGCTCGACGGTCAGCATGTCGCGGCGCCCCGGGGCGTCGATTGGGGGCGCGCCGACGGGATCATGGCGCCGGCAAAGCCGGCGCGCGAACCGATGGATTCAAGTCGGTCCTCGCCGCGCAGCCCCTCACTGCGCCGCGTAGGGCGAGGTTCCTGGCAACGGCAGGATGGGGTCGCGTTGCTGCTGGCTCTTGGGCCACACGAGGTACGGCTTGTCGTCGACGTACTGGAGGATGACCGGGAACGCGCGATCGTTCTGTCCCGACATGGGCGCGCTCTCCCCCTCGAACTTGACGCCGAAGCCGAGCATGGTACCGCCCTCCGGCAGATCGACGTCGAGCGCTGCCTTCCTCAGCGCGTCGGCGTCGATGCCGCCGTACTTCTTGATGGCGCGCGGCAACACCTCGGTCATGAACACGTAGGTGTTGCTGGCGGACATCCCGACGTGCGCCGACTTGACGACGGTACCGGGCCGCGCCTTCTCGTACTCGTCGCCGACCATCTTGATCATGGCCGGCAGCGGGGCCCGCAACGCCTTTTCGTTGCTCAGCCAGATCGAGATCGGATCGACGTTGAAGAAGTAGTTCACGTCCCGACCGAGCGCTTCCTTCAGCTTGTCGTAAACTCCGTAGCCGGCGCCGTGGCCGATCAAGGCGCTGAAGCGAAGACCCTGCTCGCGCGCCTGCCGCAGGAACAGGGTGATGTCCGGGTTGTAGCCCGTGTGGAAGATAACGTCCGGGCGCCCGCGCTTGAGCTTCGTCACCAGCGCGGACAGATCCGGCGCGGTGGCGGCATACCCTTCCTTGAGCACGATGGTGAAGCCGGCCTTCTTCGCGCCCTCTTCGTTGCCCTTCGACACGTCGGCGCCGTAGGCGCCGTCCTCGTGGATGATCGCGACGCGGACGTCCTTGGGCTCCTTGCCGAGCTTGGCCTTGGCGTTCTGGGCGAGAAAGTCCGCCGACATCAGACCGAATTGCCGGCCGCTGGGCTGCGCGCGGAACACGTACTTGAGGTGCCGGTTCTCGAGCACCGCCGAGGAGATACAGGTGGTGATCCACATGAACTTCTTGAGCTGCTCGACCCGGGCGGCCGCCGGCACACATTCAGCCGACGAGTAGAAGCCGAGGAGCATGTCGACCTTCTCCTGCTCGATCAGGCGCACCGCCTCGTTGATCGCCACGTCGGGCTTGCTCTGGGCGTCAGCGTAGAGCGCCTCGATCTGGTAGCCCTCCACGCCGCCCTTCTTGATGAAGTAGTCGATCATGATCTTGGCGCCGAGCGCGTGCAGCTCCGACCCTCCACCCGCGAACGGGCCCGTGTAGTCGTAGACCACGCCGATCTTGAGCTTCTTGCCCTGGGCCACCGCCTCGTCGGCCGCAGACCCACCGCCCAACACCAGCGCGACGACGATGAGCGCGGACGCCAGACGCCAGAATCCATGCAGGAACATGCGATCCTCCCGGAGGATAGAGGTCCAGAACCTTGCCGCGCGGGCCATTACAGAGTGCGGCTCCGGTCTTGTCAAGCGATCGTTGGCCCACCGGGCCGTGATAGTGTCTGGGGCCATGAGCCGCGCGCCGTCCACTCGCGACGTGCCGGCCGGCAATTATCGGTTCCTGCCGGGCATCGCCCCCTTCTCGTCGGGCGTGGTCGCGAGCCCGGGACACCAGGTCGTCCACGCGACGCTCCGGGCACCGGTCCCGTGGCGAGAGGGCTTCGCCGCCATCGACCGACACCTCGGTGCCGCGGGTCGCCCGCGGGCGCCGCTGTGCGCCATCGAGCTCCGGAGCCCGGGTGCCGTTCAGCTTCGAGGGTTTCGACGCGTTCAACGCGGGCTACCGCGCCGTGCTAACCGAATGGAAGCTGCTGGTCGACGACGCGAATCCGATCGCTCGCACGAACGTGGTCCCCCTGGTTGGCGCGCCGTCCGAGCCCTCGCTCTACGCGTTCGCCTACGCGATCCCCGGCGCCACCGAGCGCCCCACGTTCGTCGTGGCCGGCGCCGGCGAGATGCGCGAGCGCGGCCTCGGCGTCCAGGGCATCGTGCGCCACGGAGAGTCCTCGTCCGACGCGATGCGCGAGAAGGCGGCGCACGTCATGGGCATCATGCAGGCGCGACTCTCGGGTCTGGGCGTCGACTGGCCGGACGTCACGATGGTCGACGTCTATACGATCAGGCCCATCGAGGCGTTTGTCGCCGACACCGTCTTGGGGCCGGCCGGCGCCGCGGCGATCCACGGCGTCCGCTGGTTTCCGAGTCGCCCGCCCCTGGTCGGCCTCGAGTACGAGATGGACCTGCGCGGCGTCGTCCGGGAGCTGCTGGTCTAGCCGCCGACCTGGACGCCCGCGAGCCGCTCGAGCACCTGGATGACGGCCGTGCCGTCCTGCTTGCCAAGCCCCGCCGCACGCGCCATCTGGTAGACCTGCTGGCTCACGTTGGCCAGCAGCACCGGTACCCCGAGCTGTTTGGCGAACGCCGTCTCGAGCTCCTGGTCTTTGTACGAGATGTCGACCGTTCCGGTCGGTGAAAAGTCGCGCGCCAGGATTCTCGGCACCCGCCGCTCGAACGCCGAGCTCGTTCCGGTGCTGACGCGCACGACCTCGTAGATCGTGCGCGGGTCGAGCCCCGCCTTGACGCCCATCACGAGCGCCTCGGCGACCGCCACCGTGTTGACCTGGACCAGCATGTTGTTGACGAGCTTCATCGCCAGCCCCTGACCGATCCCGCCGACGTGGAAGATCTTGGCGCCCATGGCCTTGAACAGGTCACGACACGCCTCGAACGTCTCCGCCGCGCCCCCGGCGATGATCGAGAGCTCGCCGGTCTCCGCCCGCTCGGTGCCGCCGCTCACGGGCGCGTCGAGCATGGCGACCCCGCGCGCCCCCAGGGCGTCGGCCAGCCGCCGCGCGACGAACGGGTCGATCGTGCTCATGCAGATGACGATGTGCCCCCGCGTGGCGCTGCGGATGATGCCGCGCTCGCCGGCGATGACCGACTCCGCCTGGACGGTCGTCTCCACCATGCAGATCGTGCGATCGGCCGCCGCGGCCACGCGCTCGGCCGAGTCGGCCACGGAGGCTCCTCGCGCGCGAAGCGGCTCGACCTTCGCCGGATCGATGTCGTGTACAACCAGCGGGAAGCCCTGCTTGACCAGATTGAGCGCCATCGGTCGTCCCATGTTCCCGAGCCCGACGAATCCTACGGCTCCAGCCATCACGCCCTCCTTGGGCATACGCGCCGCCTGCACGGTAATCTCCGCCTTCCACTCCGTCAACCCAGCCCCGGCCGTGAACCTGCCCGGGCATTTTTACTCGATAAGAATTACTCCACCTGTTCGAGAAGACATGGTGGCTCCCCACGCCGTTGAGGCGAGGCTGTTCGACGATGCCGGATCGGCCATCGATCGCGCGTAATTGTCGACGCTCGACGAGAGCGGGTCTCGCATCCACACAGGTGGCATACCTCTTGCCCTCCCGTCGTCCCGGGATGATCTGGAAAGGACACGTCAGTTTCGGACTCGTCAATATTCCCGTCGCTCTCCATCCGGCGGTGAAGCGCGAGGAGCTGGATTTCACCAAGTATCGGGACGAGTATCGCGAGGAGCTGATGGCCTTCATCCGGAAGCGCGCGAAAGACGGCCGCGTCGAAGAGGCAGCCGCGGCCCCGGTCCCGGCGCCGAAGCGGACGAAGGGCGAGGTCATCGACCTGATAGCGCTCCTCAAGCAGAACGCGGAGCAAGGGAGTGCGGCGCGGGGCGCCAGGCGGCGGCCCTCGGCCCGAGCGCGACGGTCGGCCTAAGAGATGATCGACACGGGCTGGCTGATCCTCGGGGTGCCGTCGGCACGCTGGTGGCTAAGGCCTGGGTGGCCCGGGAGCGCCGGATCCATCGCGGCCGCCAGCGGCGGCTCGCGAGAGGGGACTGGTGAGGGCTGAGGGAGAGAGGAGAGATGGGACGATGACTCCAACGGTCGGCATTTTCGTCGAGCGAGCCACGGCCGAGCGCGCCGTCGCCAATCTGCGCGCGATCGGCGTTTCGCCGGAGAACATTCGCGTTCTCGTTCCCGGCACGTCCGACGCCGTCGTCTCGAAGGTCCCGACCAGCGAGGCGGAACAGCCCGGCATCGGCAAGGCGATGGGCGTCGTGATCGGCGGCGCCGTGGGAGCGGCGGGTGGGGCCGAGCTGGGCGCCGTGGCTGCCGCGACCGCGCTGCTACCGGCCGCCGGCCCGGCCATTGCGATCGGTCTCGTCGGCGCCGTGCTTCTGAGCCTCGGAGGCGCGGCTGCGGGGAGCGCGCTCGAGAACGCGCTGTCGAACGGCCTTCCCAAGGACGAGGTCTTCGTGTACGAGGACGCGCTCCGCCGGGGATTCTCGATCGTGGTCGTCATGACGCCCGACGCGGGCGAAGCGGCTCAGGCGGCCGCGACGCTCGAAGCGTCCGGCGCCGAGAGTGTCGATGCCGCCCGCGAGCGGTGGTGGATCGGGCTGCGCGACGAAGAGGCGTTCGAGTATCGCGCGGAGGGCCTCGATTTCCAGCGGGACGAGTCGATCTACCGCCAGGGCTTCGAGGCCGCCCTGTCCCTCGCCACGCGCGACATCCCGTCCCGTCACACCATCAAGCTCCTGGAGGAGCGGTACCCGGACTCTCACGAGGCCGCCGCATTCCGCCGCGGCTACGCGCGCGGACGAGCCCACTACCGGCGCCTGCTGGCGACGAAGCCGCCGCGACGGCGCGGCAACTTCTGACGACGACCGCCGGGCCCGCGACACCCAGGCGGCGTCGCGGCGACCCGGCGCTCGGCTATCGGGGGTCTGCGAAGATCCGCAGCTTGAGCTTCCGGGGCACCCAGGCCGCCAGAATTCTGGCGGAGCGCGCGACGCGCTCGAGCGACTCGGGGCTGCCGGGCCAGTACTTGAGCACGAGGCCCCGGTTCACGAAGTTCAACATCCCGTCGACGAGGATCGCCGCGACGAAGATGTCGTCCAGATACCCGATCACCGGGATGAAGTCGGGAATGAGGTCGAGCGGCGACACGAGGTACAGAACGGCCGCGGCCAGCGCGATCTTCGCGGCCTTCGGCAGCACGGGGTCGACCGCCAGACCAGCGATGGTCCGGACGATGTCCGGCAGGGCGCGCAGCAGCGCCTTCATTCCAGGCTTTCGGCGACCAGCTCGCTGACGTCCTTGACGGCGAGCGTCTCCTCGGCGCCTTTCACTTTTCGACCGAGATCGAGCATCGCCAGGCAGAAGGGACAGCCCGTGGCCACCAGGTTCACCTTGGCCTCGAGCGCCTCCTCGACGCGGATCAGGTTGACCCGCTTCTGCGCCTTCACCTCCATCCACATGTGGCCGCCACCGCCGCCACAGCAGAGGCCGCGCTCGCGACTGCGCGGCAGCTCCACGAGCCGCAGCCCCGGCACCGCCTTCGCCACGTTCCGCGGCGCCTCGGTGATGCCGTTGTAGCGACCGAGGTAGCACGAGTCGTGGAACGCGATCGACGCGTCGAGCGCCTTCTTGGGCTTGATCCGGCCGGCGGCGATCAGCTCCTCGATGGCCTGGGAGTGGTGGAGCACTTCGTAGCGACCGCCGAACTGGGGGAACTCGTTCTTGATCGTGTTGAAGCAGTGAGGGCAGTGCGTGATCACCTTGCGGAACCGGTACCGGTTAATCGCCGCGAGGTTCTCCTGCTGGACGGTCTGGTACAGGTATTCCTCGCCCAGGCGGCGGCCGACCTCGGCGTGGCAGCGCTCCTCCTGCATCACGCCGAAGCTCACGCCGGCGGCGTTGAGGATCTTCACGACCGCGCGGGCGATCGCCTGGTTGCGCTTGTCGTACGAGGCCGAGCAGCCAACCCAGTAGAGGTACTCGACCTCGCGACCGGCTTCCATCAGGGGAACGTCCAGCCCCTGCGCCCACGCCAGACGCTCGCCGGCCGGTAGCCCCCACGGGTTGCCCGCCCGCTGGATGTTCTGGAGCGACTGCGGCGCCGTCGAGGGCAAGGCGCCCTCGGAGAGCGTCAGATAGCGCCGCAGGTCGATGATCGTGTCGACGATGTCGATGAACGCCGGGCACTCCTCCACGCACGCCATGCAGGTCGTGCACGCCCACAGCTCGTCCGCCTTGATCAGCTCGCCGTGGATCGGCCCGGGAAGCTCGCCGTGCATGTGCCGCTTGAGCTTCACGATGATCTGCTTGGGCGAGAGCGGCGTGCCCGACATGTGGGCGGGGCAGGCCGCCTGGCAGCGGCCGCACTCGACGCACGCGTCGAAGTCGAGCCGTCGCTTCCACGAGAACTCCTCGAGCTTCGAGATGCCCAGCGTCTCGGCCTCCTCGATGTTCTTGATCTCGCGGATCGCGCCGCGCGGTCCGAGCTTCGAGAAGAAGATGTTGAGGGGTGTCGTGAGGAGGTGGACGAAGTAGGAGAACGGAACGATCGCGATGAAGACGAGCGCGATCGCCGCGTGGAAGACCCACGTCGCCACGTGGAGCCCGCGCAGCGCGCCCTCGGTCATGCCGAGGGCCACGAGGCCTCGGCCGAGCGCATAGCCGACCGGCGACCACGGCCCCCACCACGGCGCCACCACCGCGAGCCGACACGCCTCCATCACGAAGCCCGTCACGTTGATGACGAACAGGAGGGCGAGCACCCCGGCGAAGCGCCCGGTCGCATCGAGACGCGCCGGCCGCTGGACGAACCGACGCCACACCGCCATGCCCAGCCCGATGACGAAGAAGAGCCCGAAGAGGTCGAGCACCGCCTCGTAGAGAAGATAGAAGCGGCCCTTCAGAAGCTTCACCCCGAAGAGCGGCAGCGTGATGTCCCAGTCGATCGTGGCCAGCACGGTTCCCATGAAGAGGGCGAGGAAGCCCCAGAACATGATCGCGTGCATGACGCCCGGATAGGCCTGCGAGAGCGTGCGCACCTGGCCGAGTGCCTGCGTGAGGACGAGACCGACGCGCTCGGGGATCCGATCGAGACGGTCCTCGGGCAGCCCCCGCCGCCAGAGGCTCACCCGCTGCCACATCCCGTACGCGAAGATCGCGATCGCCAGCGCCCCACCGACGTACAGCGCGACCTGAGCCCAGCCGGGAACGTTCCAGAACGTATCGCGGAAGGCCACGGACGAGGTCATGAGCGCCCCAACCTTAGCAGCTTTTTGTGGTCGTGGGGAGCGTCCGCTAGTTGAACATCGAGGGGAGCGAGCGCCGCTCCCCGCGGTGACCCCCGGCGTCGATCCGGGACGCGGCCGCCGCGCGAATCTGATTGAACATCGGGGGGAGCGAGCGCCGCTCCCTCCGAACCCCCACCGGGTTCACTCGGCGATCGAGTGACCGATCTGCCGGCAAAGCCGGCTCTCGAACCACCCGCGCGCAGCGGCTAGACGCGGAGCGTCTGCCGGCCGCCTGGCTCGGAGGACGGCACAGTCTTCAGCGCGTCGGCGGCGTCTGCTGCTGCTGCTGCTGCTGCTGCTGGGGCGGCGGGACGCGGAACGGTTGATGACAGGTTCCACATGCTTGCCGTCCGAACTCCTTCGCGACGGCTTCGGTGGCGGCCTGGTCCTTGCTGCGGGCCACGTCGCGGAGCTTCTCGGCTTGCACCCCGTAGTTTTTGACAGCGGCCTCGAACTCGGGCCACTTCTGCCAGATCTCCGGCTTCGCCTTGGATTTGTCGGTCAGCGAGCCTTCGGGGAAGAGGGCGACGATCTGCGTCGCGATGAGGGCCATCGTCTCCGCGTTCACCGCGACCGCCTCCACGTTGCCGGCCTTGAGCTTCGCCTGCGCGTCAGCCCAGCTGGCACCGTTGAGCTTCATGAGGCGCTGGCGATCGGCGACGACGTCGCTCGTCCAGATCTTCGTCGGGGACTGACCGGTCGCGGAGCTGGCGAGCGCCAGCGCCACGAGGCTGCCGAGAACGACACCAGTGCGGACGTGTGTGGGTTTCATCTCTCCTCCTTCAGGAGCGCGGCTGCGCCGGCTGTTGCTGGGGTGGCGGCACGCGGAACGGCGTGTGGCACGTCCCGCAGGCGTCGCGGCCGAACGTGGTGACGGTGGTCTGCACGGCCGCCGCGTCCTTCGCGACCGCCTGATCGCGAAGTGTGCCGGCCCGGTTTTCGAGGTTCTTCGCTGCGGCCTGGAACTCCGGCCACTTCTGCCAGATGTCGGGTTTCGCCTTCGACTTCTCGGTGAGCGAGCCTTCGGGGAACAGGAGCGTGATCCGCTGGGCGTGGAGTGCCAGCGCCTCGGCGTTCACTGCGACACCCTCCACGTTGCCCGCCTTGACCTTGTTCTGGATGTCCGCCCAGTTGGCGCCGTTGTTCTTCATGAGCCTTTGGCGGTCCGCCACCGGATCACCGGAACCTATGGCGGTCGGCCTGGCGGTCGCGCAGCCGATGGCGGCCACCGCGACGACGCTCCCGAGGATTACACCGGCCTTCACGTGTCGAAATAGCATCTCGCCTCCCCTTCAGTAGGTTCACTCCGGTTACCGAATGGCACCGCGCTCACTTGCCGATCTTGTTCTGGACCGCCGGAATCGTCTTGAGGTACCGCGCGATCGCGAGCCGGTCGGCCTTGGTCAGGTCTTTGTAGCCGGCCAACGTTCCGTCGATGACCTCGCCCATGAGCCCGCCGGCGACGTCTCCGTCGGGCTTGTTGCCCGTCTCGAGATAGTCGGCGATCTCCTCTTCGGACCACGTCAGGCCCGTCGCCTTGTCGGGCGTGATGTTGGGGACCTCGGAGTCCTCGGGGCCCTTGGGATTCCCCGCCAGGAACCGCGAGTTGTCCGTCGCCATCGTCATGGTCCGCGGTGTGTGACACTCGCCGCAGTGGGCGACGGCGCGCACCAGATACTCGCCGCGGGCGGTGCCGGAGGTCGGCACCGACGTCGGTGGCGACTCCTTCGGCGCGAACGCGGCGAGCCAGGCCGGGAGGAACACGCTCTCGAACATCGGCACCGCGATCTTCTTCGGCTGATTGGCCCGCTTCACCGCCGGCACCGACCGGAGGAACGCCACGAGCGCCTTGAGATCGTCGGCGGCCATCCCGTTGAACACCGTGTATGGGTGGACCGGGATGAGGCGCTCGCCGTTGGGCCGGCGGCCGAGACGCGTCGCCGTGATGATCTGCTCGTCGGTCCAGCCGCCGATGCCCGTCTCGCGGTCGGGCGTGATGTTGCTCGAGTACACCGTCCCGAACGGCCCGTCGTACCGCCGGCCGCCCGCGTTGACCGGCTGCTTCGGCACGGTGTGGCAGCCGCAGCCGCCGGTCGCGCCGAAGACGTACTTGCCGCGCGCCAGCTCGGCGGCGGAGGGTGCCTGCGCGGACGTCGATGCGGGGAGGAAAGCCAGGGCCAGCAGCAGAGCGACGGCGAGGCGCCCGGCGCGACTTTCCAAGCCGATCACTACTGGCGAGCGAAGGTCAAGTCGGTTTCCAGCTGGATGTCGTTCGCGACCTTGAAGATGAGGAGCTGCGGCACCTGCATGCCGTGGTCGGTGAAGGTCGTCGCGAGCCGAGCCCGGACCTTGATGTTGTCCGCGCTGAAGCCGAACCTCTTCTGGCCCTCGACCTGGTCCGGGGTGAGCTTGATCCAGGTGACGGTCGCCTCGGCGACCCGTTCGACCGGCTTCTGCTTCACGGTGAGAATCCCGCGCACCTTGGCGGGGATCGCCTTTCCGGGCTCGAGCGGCCCGGCGATCTCCACGCTCTTCACCTCGAAGGTGACCCAGCGATTGGCCTCGACCTCGGTGTCGAGGAAGTTCTTGCTCCGCATGTCGGCGTCGCGCTTGTCGATGCCCGTGCGGACCATGTTCATGTCGACCTTGACCGACCCGACCGCAGTCTGAGGCCGCGCCGGATCGAGAGTGAGCGTGCCTGCGACACCCTCGGCGGCGGTATTGCCCACGAAGGTTTCGAGCGCCGCATCGCTCTTGAAGGTGGCGCGCGAGTAGTTGGGCAAGAGCTTCAGGGCGATCGCCTCGGCGAACGCCGCGGCCGGCGCAATGGCCATCAGGAGCGCAGCGGTCATGAGGGCAATGCGTCGGGGCACGATGAGTCTCCTCTTTATCGTCGCACCTCGGCCGGCGGGGCGACCTCCGTTTTGCTCGCCTCGCACGCGGGGCCCGAGCCCCGGCCGTGCTGCGGCTCGCTCTGTCGTCCCGCGACGGCCTGCGGCGCGCACACTTGTCTGGGGATACGAGGCGGCCGGACGCCGCCTCAATACCACGAACGGATGGGGCTAGGCACGGGTTCCCGGCTGGGCCGCCTGGAGGTCCGCCTCCATGACGAGGGCGTCCTCGCCGGTATCGTAGTAGTAGCCGCGACGGCGGCCGACCACCCGGAAACCAAAGGATTCATAGAGTGTCCGCGCCTCGGTGTTGCTCGGGCGCACCTCGAGGACCACGAGCCTGATCCGCCGCTGCCGGGCCTCGTCGAGGATGCCGCCGAGCAAGGTTCGTCCGAGCCCCCGGCGACGGCAGTTCGGCCGGACCGCGATGTTGGTGATGTGGACCTCGTCGGCGACCTCCCAGAGACAGAGGTAGCCGACGACCCGCTCCTCCTCGCGCATCACCCAGCAGCGGGCCACCCGGTTCTGCTGCATCTCGTAGAGGAAGGCGCCCCGTGACCACGGCATCGAGAACGACGCCCGCTCGATCCCGAGGATCTCGTCGAGGTCTTCGGGGCGCATGCGGTCAACGGACAGGGGCACCGCGCCGCTTCAGCTCGGCCTCGGACGGCCGGAGATAGATCGGAACGAGATCCGCAGCGGGGATCGTGTCGGCCATCGCGAGCCGCGCGTGGCCCAGGGAAGCCACGCACGCCGGGGAGGGCCCGCGGCGCGGTGGCCGGATCCGCCGCGCGTGCGCCGAGTGGATCTGGTCGGCGCCGTCGCCCAGGACGATCACCGGCTCGTCCAGACGACGCGAGAGATCGTCGGGCGTAATGGCCAGGTAGTCCCACTCCCGGCGCATCCCATCGCCGTCCCACCGATAGAGTGACGCGTAGACTTCGCCCTTACGGGCATCGAGGACGGGACAGATGGGCAACGCGGCAAACGGCAGCATCGCCGCCATCGCGTCGAGCGTCGGCACGGCCGCGATCGGGATGGAGAGGGCCAGCGCCAGACCCTTGACGGTGCTCAGGCCGACTCGGAGCCCGGTGAACGAGCCCGGTCCCACGGCGACCGCGAGGCCCTCGAGCTCGCCCACCGTCCAGCCAGCGTCGGTCAAGAGCCGATCGATCGCGGCCATCAGGCGCTCGGAGTGCGTCAGCCGCACATCGAGCACGTATTCACCGACCACGAGCTCGCCGTCGAGGAGCGCGGCGCCGCCGGACAGCGTCGAGGTCTCGACGGCGAGCACGCGCATGGAGGGAGTCTAGCACGCACCCAAAGCGGCGCCCGGCGCCGCTCCGGCGCGTGCGATAATGCTCTGAGGAGGGCCCGGATGAGCGCTGCCGCCAGGAAAGACCCTGCCGCCGTCGAGACGGAAGTCAGGGAGAAGATCCACCTCGAGATCCTGAAGCGCACGGGCGCCTATCACGCCAACGATCACATCCTGCTGCCCTCGGGACAGCACACGACGGAGTACATCGAAAAAACCCTGGTGACCACCGAACCCTCGTTCACCGAGGGGCTCGGCGCCGTGATCGCCAAGCACTTCGCCCAGTGGCCAGTCGACATGGTGCTGTCCACGGGCCCGGGTGCGCTCATCCTGTCGCACTGCGTGGCGCGCGCCCATCCTTCGCGGCCGATCGTCGTCTACGGCGCCAAGGGGCTGTCTGGCGGGAAACGCCGCGTCTCACTGCCGGTCGAGTTCCAGCGTCTCATCCGCCCCGGTGCCAAGATCCTCCTGATCGAGGACCTGGTCAGCACGGGCTCGACGCTGAACTTGCTCATCAATCTGGTGGAGCAGCTCGGCGGGCTGGTGGTCGGCATCGGCTGCCTCTGGCGCCGGACGTCGGTGGAGCTCGACAATCGCCCGGTCTTCAGCCTCGTGAGTCGCGACTTCCCGACCTACGATCCGGACAAGTGTCCGTTCTGCAAGCGGGGCGTGCCGTTGAACGAAGAATTCGTTCGCCGGCGCCACGCCCGCCGCCCCTCCTCCGTCCAAGAACCCAAAGAAGCGTAGCCAGCCCGAGAGCCACCTAGCCGGCCGGGCGGGCGGGAGCGGGGGGTGCGCCCTCCGCGACCCGTGTTGTCAGGGTTGCGGGCACGGCAAACCCCAGAACAGTCCGATCGAGTCTGACTGCCGGCGTGGTCGCGGAGGGCGCACCCCCCGCTCCCGCCCGCCCGGCCGGCTAGGCGGCCTCCCAGAGACCCTCGGCGACGCCGGCGGTCTTGTAGGCGTCGCGGATGCGATCGAGGTTCTTGGTGAAGAGAAGCCCGATCTTCGCGAAGGGTTCGAAGACCGGCCCCTGGCCGTCGAGGAGCGGGAAGCTCACCCGCGGTAGCTTCTCCCACCGGCTCTGAAGCAGGACGTTCACGGCCGCCAGGTTCGTGTAAAACTCCTCGCGCTCCTTGACGGCCCGCTTGACGATCGGTGTGATCAAGCAGTCGACCGTCTCCCGGGCGCGCGCCGCGCCCTCGGCGGCCGCTTCGGCGAGTGGTACGACGGTCACGCCGAGCTCGCCGAGGAAGCGCTGGAGCAAGCGGCCCACCGAGTCCTGCAGGAGGATGGCCGGGAGCCCCACCCGCTTCAGCGCTTGATGGCCGAGCTCGCTCACGTCGGAGTAGAGCTGAGCCTTGAGCCAGTCCACGTGCTGCTGGTTCTCCTCGTCCTTCCACCAGTCGCGGATCATCCGCTTGCCGAAGTAGCGGATGGCCGCGTAGTACTTGTCCCCCTTGAAGAGCTTCTTGGCGATCCCGCGCCACGAGTAGAACTTCGCCATCGCGTTGATCGCGCCCATCTGCAGCTCGTAGGGGCTCATGCGGCGCGGCTGGTGGACGACGTGGTGGCCGTCATAGAACTGCCAGTTCTTGCTGATGACGTACTTGTTGCCGCGATCGTAGAGCTGCTCCCAGTCCGGCGAGCCGGGGATCGGCGTCAAGATCATGAACTGGACGGAGTCGATGTCGTTCTTCAGAGCGAACTCGGCGGTGGCGTCGATCGTCTCCAGGTCGTCCTCGTCCGAGCCCACCACGAACATGCCGTGGATCCGGATCTTGTGGGCGTGGAAGCGCTCGATGGACCGCTCGATCTTGCCGAGATCCTGCTTCTTCTGGAAGAGCTTGAGCGTGCGCGGATTGATCGATTCGAATCCGACGTAGACGTTGAAGCAGTTGGAGTCGCGCATGAGCTGGAGGAGCTCCGGGTCGTCGACCGTCTCGGTCCGCACCTGGGCGCCCCACTCGGGCGTCAGGTCGCGGTCGATCATCCCTCGCAGCAGCTCCTTGCACCGCTTCTTGTTCGCCGTGAAGATGTCGTCGGCGAAGAAGGTGTACATGTTGCCCTTGTGGACCTCGAGCTCCTGCAGCACTCGCTCGACCGAGTGCGTGCGGAAGGCGTGCCCGTACATCCCGGGCACCGAGCAGAACGTGCACGAGAAGGGGCAGCCGCGCGAGGTGGCGACCGAGATGACCCCGCCCGGCTTCCAGCCTGTGATGAGCCGGTAGTCAGGAATCGGGTTGACGTCGAGATTCGGAATCTTCGGGCGCTCCGGGAGATGCACGGCCCGGCCGTCGGCGATGTAGGAGAGGTTCTTGATCTGCTCGAACCCGTGGCCCGCCTGGATCGCGTCGACCAGCTCCTGGAACGCGAACTCCCCCTCGCCGCGGACCACGAAGTCCGCATGCTCGAGCCCTTCGTCTGGCAGGAAGCTCACGTGCGTGCCGCCCATCACGGCGACGCCCCCCGCCGCCCTGACCTGGTCGGCGAGTCGGTACGACTGGGGCGCGGTTGACGTGATCGCCGAGACGGCGACCAGGTCGGCCGAGAGGACCTCACGCATGTCGAGCTCGTGGATGTCCTCGATGTAGACGCGGACATCGTACCCTTTGGCACGCATGATCGTGGCCAGCAGCACCGAGCCGATTCGCGGGATGCAGACACGACTGTAGATGTGCAAGTGGGTCGATTTTGGCTCGACGAAGACAAGCTTCTTGAGCATACGTCTCATCGACGGAGGTCTCCTCAGGAGCGGGGTGGCTGTTGATGATAAGCCGTGGTTCGGTCTTGCGCCTCACGCTACATCGGGCCCTGGTCGAAGTCAAACATCCTGTCACCCCATATCTGGGGCGCTCGAGCCGCGAAAGCCCCTACATATGGGATTTTCTCTTGACAGAAGTTGGCCTCCTCACTAGCATGCCGTGCAGATACGTCATTCTCGTGGCGGTCGATGAAGGGAGGTGACGCGGTGGCCAAGAAGAAGGCAACCAAGAAGAAAAAGAAGTAGAAGGCCCACGCAGCGCTCGGCCCTGTCGGTCTCTTCTCAGCGACAGGGCCGCGCTGTTTCCATACTCATCAGTGGGGCGACCCCCCTCATACTCCCCCGGCTACCAAAAGCCTCGCCCGGCAACCCAAAGCACGCCTATTTGGTCTTCGTCAGGGGGCGGGGCTTGGCGGGGGCCGGCTTGGTCTTGTCTTCCTTCTGGAGTCCCTTCACTTCCTCCACGAACTGGCCGATGTCCTTGAACTGACGGTACACCGAGGCGAACCGCACGTAGGCGACCGGGTCGAGGCGCTGGAGATGGTCCATGACGACCCGGCCCAACTCCTCGCTGCTGATCTCTTTCTCGGCGCGCTCGTGGAGCTGAGCCTCGATCTCGACGACGACGTCGTCGACGGCCTGGACGCCGACCGACCGCTTCTCGCACGACTTCAAGATCGACCCGCGGAGCTTCTGCCGGTCGAAGGGCTCGCGCCGCCCGTCGCGCTTGACCACGTGCGGCAGGACGTCCTCGATGTATTCGTAGGTCGTGTACCGGCGGTGGCACTTGAGGCATTCGCGCCGGCGCCGGATGAACTCTCCGTCGCGGCCCACCCGCGAGTCGACCACCCGATCCTCGGTGTGACCGCAAAACGGGCACTTCATCGGGCGCCCCCTTCCCTCATGCCGGTCCGGTAGTCGGGTTCCGTCCGCCTCAGCGGGTTCTCTCCGGATAAAGCGGGAATCGATTCGTCAACTCCTGCACCGCGCCGCGAACCGCCGCCGCCTCCGAAGAGGAGCCGAGGTTGGACAGGACCCGGTCGATGAGCCGCGCGATCTCGATCATCTCGGCCTCTCGCATGCCCCGTGTGGTGACCGCGGGCGTGCCGATGCGAATGCCGCTCGTCACCATCGGGCTGCGCGTTTCGAACGGCACCGTGTTCTTGTTGACGGTGATCCATGCCCGGTCGAGCGCCTCCTGCGCGTCCTTGCCGGTGATGCTCCGGTTCGTGAGGTCCAGGAGGAGCAGGTGCGTGTCCGTGCCGCCCGTCACCAGCCGGTAGCCGTGTCCGAGGAGCGCCCCGGCGAGCGCCGCGGCGTTCTTCACGATCTGCTTCTGATATTCGCGCCACGCCGGGGTCAGGGCCTCGTGGAATGCCACGGCCTTTCCGGCGATCACGTGCATCAGGGGCCCACCCTGCACCCCGGGCATGACGGTCTTGTCGAGGGCCGAGGCGTGCTCCGATCCGCACATGACCATCCCGCCCCGCGGGCCTCGGAGTGTCTTGTGGGTCGTCGTCGTGACGAAGTCGGCGAGGCCGACCGGCGACGGGTGAAGCCCCGCCGCGACCAATCCCGCCGGATGGGCGATGTCGGCCATGAAGAACGCGCCGACCTCGCGCGCGATGTCACGGAACGGGGTGAAGTCGATCGCGCGCGGGAACGCGGATCCTCCGGCGATGATCAGCTTCGGCCGATGCTGCCGCGCGAGGTCCCGCACCTGGTCCAGGTCGATCCGCTCCGTGTCCTTGCGCACGCCGTAGGCGACGATCGAATAGAACTTGCCCGAGTAGTTCACCGGGCTCCCGGCGGTCAGGTGCCCGCCGTGCGAGAGGTTGGGCCCGAGCACGGTGTCGCCGGGCTTCAGCAGCGTGAAGTAGACCGCCATGTTGGCCTGAGCGCCGGAGTGGGGCTGGACGTTGGCGTGCTGGGCGCCGAAGAGCTCCTTGGCCCGGGCGATGGCGAGATCCTCGACGACGTCGACGACCTCGCAGCCTCCGTAGTAGCGGCGGCCCGGGTACCCTTCCGCGTACTTGTTGGTCAGCACCGACCCCACCGCCTCGAGCACCGCCTCGGACACGAAGTTCTCGGAGGCGATCAGCTCGAGGTTACGGTGCTGCCGTTGCGCCTCCTCGCGGAGCGCCTTCGCGATCTCGGGATCGACGTCAGCGAGTCTGAGCATCGGGGGACTCCTGATCCCGCGAGCGGTCGAGCTCGACGATCTTGTCCACCCTGCGAGCATGGCGGCCGCCCGCGAACTCCGCCACGAGCCACGTCTCGAGAATCTCGATCGCGGTGTCGCGCCCGGTGATCCGCGCTCCCAGCGCCAGGATGTTCGCGTCGTTGTGCTCTCGGCTCATCCGCGCGGTGTAGGCGTCACTGCACGCGGCGGCGCGGGCGCCGGGCACTTTGTTCGCGGCCATCGCCATTCCGATTCCCGTCCCGCAGACCAGTACGGCGCGGTCGGCCTTGCCGGCCGTCACCGTGCTGCCGGCGGCGACGGCGTAGTCCGGGTAGTCGACGGACTCCGTCGACTGCGTTCCCAGGTCGACGACGTCGTAGCCTTGAGCGATCAGCCAGCCCTTGAGGACTTCCTTCAGCGCGAAGCCGGCGTGGTCGGCGCCCAGGGCAACGACAGTCATAGGGGCACCATATCGGTAGTGGCTCCGGCGTGTCAAGCCAACAACATAGTGGGTGTCAGGAGCGTCGCCGGCGACGCTCCGGGGCTCGGCCGTCGACCGGCACCCGCTTTAGGGGGCGATCTTTCGGCATTCGGCGGCAAGGGCCACCGCCGTCCGAGAACGGCCGGCGAGCCGGTCACTCAGACGTCATCTCGACCGACGCGCCCGGCGGAAACTCGAAGGCTTCCACCGACGCCCCGTCACATCCGGCCGCCACGAGCCGGGGAATCTCCAGGCGCGCCTCGACCTCGGCGACCTCGTGCTCCGACATGCGCGTCGCCGGGTGCTTGGGGACGAACAACGTGCAGCAGTCCGCGTCCGGCTCGATCGAGATCTCGAATGTCCCGAGACGTCGCGCCTCGTCCGTGATCTCGAGCTTGTCCATGCCGATCAGAGGTCTCAGGATGGGCATGCCGGCGGCCTCGTCGATGCGCGCGATGTTCGAGAGGGTCTGCGACGCCACCTGGCCGAGGCTCTCGCCGGTCGTCAGTGCGACCGCCCCGTGCTTCTTGGCCAGCGCCTCGGCGATCCGCACCATCAGCCTCCGGTAGACCACGACCCGGGCGGGCGGCGGGACCGTCAGCACGACCTCGCGCTGGATCTCGCCGAAGGGCACCAGCGCGAGCTTCGAGTCGTACTGCCACTCGGTCAGCCGCTCGACGAGCGCGCGCGCCTTGGCCTGGGAGGTCGGCGGCAGGTACGGCACGCTGTGGAAGTGCACGAAGAGGACGCGGCAGCCTCGCTTCATCATCCGCCAGGCGGCGACGGGCGAATCGATCCCGCCGGAGAGCAGGGCGGCGACCGTGCCGCTGGCGCCCACCGGGAGTCCGCCCGGGCCCGCCACCGGCTCGACGTAGACGAACGTCTCGGCCGGCATCACCTCGACGTGGATCTCGAGCTCCGGGTGGCGCAGGTCGACGCGCGCGGCGACGCGCTCGAGCACGAACGCGCCGAGCTCGCGGTTCAGCTCCACGCTCGTCAAGGGGTACGTCTTGAACGCCCGGCGCGCCGTGATCCGGAACGACGCGAAGGTCCGTCCCTCGATCATATGGGCGATGACCGCCTTCATCGCCTCGACCGTCGAGACGACCCGGGAGGCGAGCGCGACGCTCGCGACCCCGCACACGCGACGAACCCGATCGCGCACCGCCGTCGGATCGGGGTGGCCCTCGAGGTCGACGAGCAATCGGCCGGAGACCTGACGCAGCTGCGCGGGCCCGAGATCGGAGGTGGCACGCCGGACGTTCCGGGCGAGATGGCGCAGGAAGAGCGGCCGGTTCCCTCGCTTGAGGCCGAGCTCGTGATAGTGCACCAGCACCAGGGGACGAAGCCTCGTCATGCTCAGCCGAGCCGGGCCGCGAGCCCGCGGGCCCGCTCGAGCTCGTCTGGGGTGTTCACGTTCATGAACGCGACCTCCGGGTCACGGAATCGAGCGACGTCGGCCTCGGCGATCTCGACGACGCGCACGCGCTCGAAGAACTCGACGATCTTGAGCTGACCGGCGAGCAGCCGCTCCTCGATGTGCGGAAGGCACGCCTTGCCGTATGCGGCGTGCATGGTCTCGAGCTGGTGACCGACGCGCGGGATCACGACGTCCCCCAGGCCGGCGCGCGCGACGACCAGGCCCACGATCTCGGGGTGGAGGAACGGCATGTCGCACGCGACCGTGAACGCCGACTCGCTCGGGGCGGCCCTGAGACCGGAGTAGATGCCCCCGAGCGAGCCGCGGTCGGGATAGACGTCCGCCACCATCGGCAGCCCCAGAAACGCGTAGAGCTCCGGCGTGTTGGTCACGATCAGGACGTCGTCGACCGCGGGAGCGAGCACGGCGAGCACGCGCTCGATGATGCGGCGGCCGCCCAGCTCGATCAGGGCTTTCGGCCGGCCACCCATCCTCGTGCTTCTGCCACCGGCCTGAATGACCCCCGTGACCTTCATGCGACCCGGCACCCGGCGTTCATACGCGCACCGCCACGGCCCCGCGCCGAAGGATTCGTGGAGGCTCCACGGTCATATCGAGGACGGTCGACGGCTCGCCGCCAGGCGTCGGACCGCCGTCGAGCACGAGGTCGATCCCTTCCTCGAAATACGCGAGCACGCCCGCGGCTGTCGTCGGCGGTGCGAGGCCGTTCGGGTTCGCGCTCGGCGCCGTCACGGGCACGCCGAGCGCCTCGACCAGGCCGCGCGCGATCGGATGCGACGAGACGCGAAGCCCGAGCGTTCCGCTCCTCGCCGTGACGTCCGGGGGTACGTGGGCGCGGGCGCGGAGCACGAGCGTGAGCGCACCGGGCCAGTAGCGCCCCATCAGGTCCCGCGCCGGCTCGGCCACGTGGGCCACGGTCTCGGCCATCGCCACCGAGTCGACGAGCACGAGCAGCGGCTTCGACTCGGGTCTCCCCTTCAGCTCGAAGATCCGCCTGACAGCCGCGGGATCGAGCGCGGACGCGGCCAGCCCGTAGAAGGTCTCTGTCGGGAACGCGACCAACCCGCCGGCCCGGAGGACGTCCACTGCGGCTTGAAGCGTGACACGGGTCGGCGCGACGGGGTCGACGGCGACGACGCGCGGACCTCCGGCGTGGGTCACGTCCCGGACTTCGGCGGGCCGCCCGACTTCATCTGGGCCGCGACGCGGCGGGCGCGCTCGTCCACCTCGTCGGCCAGCCGCTTCCGATAGGCCGCCAGTCGAGCTGCCAGCGCCGCATCGCCGAGCGCCAGGATCTGGGCGGCGAGCATCCCGGCGTTGGCCGCGCCCCACTTGCCGATCGCCACGGTCGCCACCGGGACCCCTTTCGGCATCTGAGCGATCGACAGCAGGGCGTCGAGACCGCCCAGGGGCGTCGACGCCACCGGGACGCCGATGACCGGCAATGGCGAGAACGAGGCGAGCACGCCCGGGAGGGCCGCGGCCCCACCGGCCCCGGCGATGAGCACGCCGATGCCCCGCGCGTGCGCCGTCGTGGCGTATTCGTGGGTGCGCTCGGGTGTGCGGTGGGCGGAGGCCACGACGACTTCGCTACCGACCTCGAGCGCATCGAGGACCTTCACCGCTTCGAGCATCACCTCGAGATCGGAATCGCTGCCGAGCACGATGCCCACGCGCACGGGTCCCGTCACGTTTTTCGCCTCCCTATATCCCGACGGTAGTGCATCCGTTCGAAGGATATCTCGAGCACCCCGCCGTAGGCCGCGTCGATGGCCGCCTCGAGTGTTTCGGCCACGGCGGTCACGCCAAGCACGCGGCCGCCCGCGGTCACGAGCGTGCCGTCCCGCCTTGCGGTTCCCGCGTGGAACACGTGCACGCCGGTCCTGGCCTCGGCGGCGTCGATGCCGCGGATCGGGAGGCCGGTCGGGTACGTCCCCGGGTAGCCGCCGGAGGCGATGTTCACACAGACGGAGGCCACGTGCGGCCACGGGACCGACGGGGGCCATCCCTCCCCGCGTGCGGACGCGAGGAGCAACGGGACGAGATCGCCGGGCGCGCGCACGACGAGCGCCTGACACTCGGGATCGCCGAAGCGGCAGTTGAACTCGACGACCTTCGGCCCCTGCTCTGTCAGCATGAGGCCGGCGTAGAGGACACCACGGTACGGCGCGCCCTCGCGGGCGAGCGCGGCGAGGGTCGGCCGCACGATCGTCTCCATGACTCGCTTTTCGAGCGCTTCATCGAATGCGGCCACTGGCGAGTAGCACCCCATGCCCCCCGTGTTGGGGCCGCGATCGCCGTCGAAGATCGCCTTGTGATCCTCGGCCGCGGCGAGCGGGATGGCATCGCCACCGTTGGAGAGGGCGAAGAAGGACACCTCTTGCCCGAGCATGAACTCCTCGACGACCACGCGAGCCCCCGCAGCGCCGAAGGCCTTCCGCTCCATGCATTCGGCGATCGCCGCGTCGGCCTCCTCGATCGTGGCGCAGACGATGGCCCCCTTGCCCGCGGCCAGCCCGTCGGCCTTGACGACGAGCGGCGCGCCCACGTCGCGGCAGTAGTCGCGGGCCCGGTCCGGATCGTCGAAGGTCGAGAACCGTGCCGTCGGGATCCCGTGGCGTCGCATCAGGTCCTTCGCGAATGACTTGGACCCCTCGATCGACGCGGCGCGCGCACTCGGCCCGAAGACGGAGAGGCCGGCCGCCGCGAGCCGGTCGCCGAGCCCGCTCACGAGCGGCACCTCCGGCCCGACCACGGTGAGATCGACGCGCTCGCGCCTGGCGAAGTCGACGAGCGACTCGTGCGCGTCGACGCCGATATCGACACACGTCGCGTGGCGCGCTATTCCGGGATTACCGGGCGACGCAAACAGCGTGTCGACGAGCGGGCTCTGGACGATCTTCCAGGCCAGCGCGTGCTCCCGCCCCCCACCGCCGACGATCAGGATTCTCACTGTAACGGGTGCCTCGAGGCCGGTGTGGACCGAGGGTGGCCTGAGACAGGCGCGAGCCGGCTCCGTTGTAACGGGTGCCTCGAGGCCGGCTTCGACCGAGGGTGGCCTGAGAAAAGAGCGCGTGGCTCCGACACGCCCGATCTGATCCGGGGCGTCTCAGAAGCGCGTGGCTCCGATGCGCTCGATCTGATCCGGGGCGTCTGAGAAGCGTGTGGCGCCGACACGCCGGATTTGACCCGAGGCGCCCGGCTCCGATTCATTGCGGGGCCTCGGGGGGTTCGACGACCTCCAGGTGGGCGCGAGCGATGCGTGCCCAGGGGCTGCCGGAATCGAGCTCGAGGTAGCGTTGCCAGTGCTTGATGGCTTCGCCGTCGCGGCCGTTGCGCGCGAGCGCCCCGGCGAGATTGAAGTGGGCATCGGCGTAGTCCGGCGAGAGCTCGAGCGCCTTGCGGTAGTCGGCGATCGCCTCTTCGATCGCGCCGCGGTCCTCGTGGAGCGATCCGAGGTTATAGGCGGCCTCGCAGCATTGCGCGTCCTGGTCGAGCGCCGACGAGTACGCCACGCCCGCTTCATCGTAGCGGCCCATGCGGTGCAAGAGCAGCCCCAGGTTGTTCCAGGCCGCCGCGTACGTGGGATCGATCGCGACCACTCGGCGATACGCGCCGATCGCGTCTTCCCACTGGGCCGGGTCTCCGTCCCACTCGCTGGCGCGCTCGAACCACGTTTCCGCCTGGTCGGCCGGCGGCGCGAGCGGGCGCACGAGACCGGTGGCCAGCGTGGCCGTGGCCGCCGCCTCGAGGCCGCCCGAGTCGAGCGCCAGGACCATCTGGCCGGTCCGGGGGTCGAAGCGGACGCGGTCGGACTGGGCGATGAGGCGGTCTCCTTCGAGGACCAGCCGAAGCTCGGCCAACGGCTGCTGGAGCTCCGGGTCCTGCCGCCGGAGCGCGTTCAGCGCTGCGCGAATCTGACGCACGGACGCCCCGGCGTCGAGCAGCGCGCTCGCGGCGCGCAGGGCGAGGAGATCGCGGAAGGTGTAGCCCGAGTCACCGCGCAGGAGCTCGAGCCGGCGGAGTTGTCCGGCGCGCCTCGGCGTGAGCGTCAGGATCCGGGTCAACTCCCGGAAGCCGTAGATCCGCTCGGGCTGGGGCTGGCTCATCACGGCCTCGGCTAGTGACGGAAGTGGCGAACGCCCGTGACCACCATCGCCAGCCCGTGCTCGTCGGCCGCGGCGATGACCTCCTCGTCTCGGAGCGAGCCTCCCGGCTGGATCACCGCGGTGGCGCCGGCTCCGGCGACGATGTCGAGCCCGTCCCGGAACGGGAAGAACGCGTCCGACGCGCACACGGTCCCGGTCGTCTCGAGCCCGATGTCCCGGGCACGCATCACCGCCAGCCGCGCCGAGTCGACGCGGTTCATCTGCCCGGCGCCCACCCCGATCACTTGATCGCGCGTCGCGAGCACGATCGCGTTCGACCTGGTGTGTTTCGCGACACGCCAGGCGAACCGGAGGGCCTGGAGCTCGACGGCGGTGGGCGCGCGCTTCGACACGGTCTGGAGCATCGCCGGATCGAGGTCGGACAGATCGGCCGACTGCATGAGCAGGCCGCCGAGGACGCTCCGGTACTCGGCGAGCGTCGCCGGCACGAGCGCTCGGTCGCAAGGAACCTCGAACACGCGACACTTCTTCTTCGTCCGCTTGAGCTCCTCGAGCGCCTCGGGGGCGTACGCCGGAGCGAAGAGGATCTCTACGAAGACCCCCGCGAGCGCCTCGACGACGGAGGCGTCGAGTGTCCGGTTGACGCCGACGATGCCGCCGTAGATCGACACCGGGTCCGACGCCTTGGCCCGGAGCACGGCCGCGCCGACGGTGTCCCCCAGCGCGACACCGCACGGGTTCGTGTGCTTGACGACGACCGCGGCGGGCTCGTCGAACTCGAGCAGCAGCGAAAGGGCCGCGGAGAAGTCGAGGAGGTTGTTGTAGCCAAGTTCCGGTCCGTGGAGCTGCTTCATGCCGGCGAGGCCGATCGCGGGCGCATCGATCTGACGGTAGAAGGCCGCCTCCTGGTGTGGATTCTCGCCGTAACGCAGTGACAGGGCTCGCTCCGCTTCGAGCCGCAACAGAGCCGGGAACATCTCGTTCCGCGCGTCGCTGGCATCGGAAGGGGCCGTCGAGGCCCCCTCCGAAGAAAGGAATCCCGCAATGGCGGCGTCGTACTGGGCGGTCCGGCGAAACGCTTCTTGAGCGAGCCGGGCGCGTGTCGCATCGCTCAAGGCTCCCCCGCCGGCCCGCAGCTCGTCGAGGATCGGCCGATACTGCGACTGTGCCGTGACGACCGCGACGCTCGCGTGGTTCTTGGCCGCGGCCCGGATCATCGCCGGCCCCCCCACGTCGATCTGCTCGATCGCCTCGGCTCGCGTGACGTCGGGTCGCGCCACGGTTTGCTCGAACGGGTACAACGCCACGACGACGAGATCGATCGGGGCGATCCCGTGCTTCTCGAGGGCGGTGAGGTGTTCGGGGACGTCGCGGCGGGCGAGGATGCCGCCGTGGACTCTCGGGTGGAGCGTCTTGACCCGACCATCGAGCATCTCCGGGAATCCCGTGACTTCCGACACATCGAGAACGCGGACCCGAGCCTCGCGGAGGAGCTTCGCGGTCCCCCCGGTCGAGACGATCTCGATCCCGAGTGACTGCAGGGCTTGAGCGAACTCGACGATCCCAGTCTTGTCGTGAACGCTGACGAGCGCCCGCCGGACTCTCATCGAATGGTGACCCTCCGCCCCACGATGGCGAGGCGGCCCTCGGCGAACAGGCGGACCGCCTCGGGATAGAGACGATGCTCTTCGACGAGGATACGGGCGGACAGCGATTCCTCCGTGTCGTCCGGATGCACCGCCACGCTCGCCTGCAGGACTATGGGTCCCGTGTCCACCGGTCCGTCGTGGACAAAGTGAACCGTGGCCCCGGCGATCTTCACACCATGCTCGAGCGCCTGGCGCTGCGCGTGGAGGCCGGGGAACGCCGGCAGGATCGACGGGTGCACGTTGATGGTACGCCCGGCGAACGCTCGGAGGTACGCGGGCGAAAGAATCCGCATGAACCCGGCGGTACAGACGAGGCCGACCCGGCGCGCAGTGAGCTCACGCACGAGTGCGAGGTCGAACGCTTCCCGGTCGGCGAAGTCCTTGGGGTTCACGAAGAGGGCCTCGACACCCGCCGCCCGCGCCCGCTCCAGTGCCGGCGCATGCTCCCGGTCCGCGATCACGACGACGACCTCCGCCGGGTAGTCGGGTCGCGAAGAAGCGTCCAGAAGCGCTTGAAGATTCGAGCCACGTCCGGAGACGAGGACGCCCACCCGAAGGCGGCCGCCCGCTCGTGTCACGCGACGAGCTCCACGCCGCGATCTCCGGCGACGACTTCACCGAGTCGGGCAACCTTCTCGCCGGACTCCCGGAGGAGCCGTGCCGCCGTCTCCGCCGCCGCCGCCGGGACGATCACGACGTAGCCGATTCCCATGTTGAAGGTCCGGAACATCTCGGCGTCCGCGACCCGGCCGGCTTCACGAAGCGTGTCGAACACCGCTGGTGGCGACCAGGAGTTCCTGAAGATGCGCACGCGGCATCCCGGGGGGAGCACCCGCGGGACGTTGCCGGTGAGACCTCCCCCGGTGACGTGAGCCATGGCTCTCACCTCGACCCCTTCAAGCAGCGTCTGAATCGACCGCACGTAAATGCGTGTTGGCTCGAGGAGTTCCTCGGCGACGCGACGGCCGGTTCCGGGCAACGGGTCGGAGACTCGAAGCCTCATGACGTCGAAGACGATCCGCCGGGCCAGGCTGAAACCGTTGGAGTGAAGCCCGGACGATGCGAGGCCTAGCACCACGTCGCCGGGACGGACCGCGGAGCCGTCGATCAGTCGCTTGCGCTCGACGACTCCCACGGCGAATCCGGCCAGGTCGTACTCTCCGATCTGGTGTGAGCCGGGGTGCTCGGCCATCTCGCCACCGACCAGGGCACATCCGGCCTGGCGACAGCCCGCCGCGATCCCGCTCACGATGGCCTCGATTTGCGACGGATCGAGCCGGCCGATGGCGATGTAGTCGAGGAAGTACAGGGGCTCGGCGCCGTGCACCAGGATGTCGTTCACCCCCATCGCGACCAGGTCGATACCCACGGTGTCGTGCCGGTCGGCCAGGAACGCGACCTTCAGCTTCGTGCCCACGCCGTCGGTGGACGAGACCAGCACGGGCTCGCGGTATTTCGGCGGCACGCTGACGAAGCTCGCGAAGCCCCCGACGCCGCCGATCACCTCCGGACGGTTCGTCGCCCGCGCCAGTGGCGTGATCCGGCGCACCGCGTCCTCGCCCGCGTCGACGTCGACACCGGCCTCGCGGTACGTGAGCGGTTTCACGTCAGCCGTCGAACAGCCGGAGCTGGGGCGTCGGCTCGGGCTCGATGCCCACGCGGTAGTTCCCGGTGAAGCAGGCGTGACAGAACTGGCCCGGGTCGGAGCCGGTCGCTTTGAGCATCCCGTCGAGCGAGAGGTAGCCGAGCGAGTCGGCGCCCAGGTAGCGTCGGATCTCCTCGGGAATGTGACTCGAGCCGATCAGCTCCTTCCGCGTCGGGGTATCGATGCCGTAGTAGCACGGCCACTGGATCGGCGGCGACGAGATCCGCACGTGGACCTCCTTCGCGCCGGCGGCGCGAACCATTCTCACGATCTTTCGGCTCGTCGTGCCCCGGACGATGGAGTCGTCCACCACCACCACGCGCCGGCCCTCGAGCATCTCGCGCATCGGGTTCAGCTTCACCTTCACCCCGAAGTGACGGATCCCCTGCTTGGGCTCGATGAACGTCCGGCCGACGTAGTGGTTGCGGATCAGCCCCATCTCGTAGGGCGTCCCGGATTCCTCGGAGTAGCCGAGCGCCGCGCTCGTTCCCGAGTCCGGCACGGGGATGACGATGTCCGCCTCCACCGGGTACTCGCGCGCGAGCTGCCGCCCCATGGCCTTGCGCACCGTGTGCACGTTGCGGCCCCACAGGATGGAGTCAGGACGCGCGAAGTAGACGTACTCGAAGACACAGTGGAGCCGATCGCCCGGCGGGAACGGGCGCACCGACCGAGTCCCCGCGTCGGAGATGATCAGAATCTCTCCCGGCTCGATGTCGCGCTCGAACGAGGCCTCCATGAGGTCGAGCGCACAGGTTTCCGAGGCGACCACGTGGGCATCGCCGAGGCGTCCGAGCGTGAGCGGACGGAACCCGTACGGGTCCCGGATCGCGTACAGCGCGTCGAGTGTCAGGATGAGGAGCGAGTAGGCGCCCTTGACCTGCGAGAGGGCGTGGGCGATCTGCGCCTCGAGCGGCCCTGCCGGAGCGCGCGCCAGGAGGTGCAGGATCACCTCGGTGTCGGAGTTCGACTGGAAGATCGCGCCGTCGCGCTCCATTTCCCGGCGCAGCGTCTCGGCGTTTGTGAGGTTGCCGTTGTGGGCGATCGCGATCGGGCCGCGTGCGGTCGTCGCCGTGATCGGCTGCGCGTTCCGGAGGTTCGAGCTGCCGGCGGTCGAGTAGCGCACGTGGCCGATTGCGCGATGTCCCGGGAGGCGTCGCAGCCGCTCCGGGCTGAAGACGTCCGCCACCCACCCCATGTGCTTCTCGGTGTGGAAGGTGGCGCCGTCGGTGGCGGCGATGCCTGCGGACTCTTGCCCGCGGTGCTGGAGCGCGTAGAGGCCCAGGTACGTGACGTTGCCGGCCTCCGGGTGGTTCCAGATGCCGAAGAGCCCGCACTCGTCGTGGAATCGGTCATCACGCCAGGTGACGTTCAAACCCGTTCCTCCATGCGTGCTCGAGTTGGCCGATCTCGACGTCGACAGGCACTTCCGTGCCGACGCGAATCACCAGGCGCTCACCGCCGGTCGTCCCGATCCAGCGCCAGGGAATCGCCGACTCGGCCATCAGCCCCTCGAACTCCCGCGTGCGTACGGCCTCGACCGCGACCACGACACGCGACGGCCCCTCGCCAAAGAGCACCAGGTCGGCGCGAGCGCCCGCGGGCAGCGTCGCATCGCACCCGACCGGCTCCCGGCCGGTCACGCACCCCTCGGCGAGAGCGACCGCCACGCCGCCCTCGGAGCAATCGTGCGCAGCTGTGACCAGTCCCGCGCTCACCGCCGCCCTCACGGCTCGCTGCACTCGCCGCTCCGTCTCCAGCTCGAGCGGCGCCAGCCGCCCGGCCAGTCGCCGATGCCTCGTCCAGAGGTACTCGCTCCCGCCGAGACTCACGCCGGCCGGCCCCAGGAGCGCCACGCGATGGCCCGCCCCCTTGAACCACTGGGTCGCGCGCCGGCTCACCTCGTCCAGCACGCCCACCACGCCGATGATCGGAGTCGGGAGGATCGGCTGGCCGCTGGTCTCATTGTAGAAGGAAACGTTGCCACCCACCACGGGCAGCTCGAGCGCTCGACATGCCAGCGCGATCCCCTCGATCGCCTCGGCGAACTGCCAGAGGATCTCGGGTCGTTCCGGAGAGCCGAAGTTCATGCAGTCGGTCACGCCGCGGGGCTCGCCGCCCGAGCACGAGACGTTGCGCGCCGCCTCGCAGACTGCCATCGCCGCACCCTGCCGCGGGTCGAGGAAGACCTGGCGGCCGTTGCCGTCGGTGGACACCGCGAGCGCGCGGCGCGTGCCCTTGACGCGTAGCACGGCCGCGTCGGAGCCTGGCAGGATCAGGGTATTGATGCCGACCTGTTGATCGTACTGTCGGAAGGCCCACTCCTTGGAGGCGATCGTGGGGGACTCGAGCAGGGCGAGCAGAGCCGTTCCGTAGTCGTCCGGCTCGGGCAGCGTCAGGGGATCGAACGCCCGCCGCTCGGCGAGCCCCGGCGGCTCCGCCGTCGGCTTCACGTACTTCGGCGCCTCCGCGAGCAGGTCCAGGGGGACGTTCGCGACAATCTCCCCGTTGAGCCGCGCGGTCAGCTCGGCCACCTCGGTCACGCGTCCGACCTCGACGGCGTCCAGCTCCCATTTGGCGAAGACCCGGCGGACCTCACCTTCGCGACCTCGCGCGGCGACGAGGAGCATCCGCTCCTGCGATTCCGAGAGGAGGATCTCGTACGGTGTCATCCCTCGCTCCCGCTGGGGGACGCGAGAGAGCTCGACGTCCATGCCGGTGCCGCTGCGCGCCGGCATCTCGGACGTACAGCACGCGAGCCCCGCCGCCCCCATATCCTGGATGCCGACGACCGCGCCGGTGCGCATCACCTCGAGACACGCCTCGAGCAGGAGCTTCTCGGTGAACGGGTCACCCACCTGCACGGTCGGGCGCCGCTCTTCCGCGTGCTCGTCGAACGTCGCGGAGGCCATGGTCGCGCCGTGGATGCCGTCGCGCCCGGTCTTGTTGCCGACGTAGAAGACCGGGTTACCCGGACCTTCCGCGCGGGCCCGGAAGATCTGGTCGGCCCGCACCAGGCCGACGCACATCACGTTCACCAGCGGGTTGCCGGCATACTCGGGCGCGACGGCGATCTCTCCGCCGACGGTCGGGCAACCGAAACAGTTGCCGTACCAGCTGATACCGGACACGACGCCGTTGACGAGTTGGAGCGTCTTGGCGTTGTCGAGCTCGCCGAAGCGTAGCGAATCCAGGATCGCGATGGGCCGTGCCCCCATGGTGAAGATGTCGCGGAGGATCCCGCCGACGCCCGTCGCCGCGCCCTGGAACGGCTCGATGAACGAGGGGTGATTGTGGCTCTCGATCTTGAAGACCACCGCCCATCCGTCGCCGATGTCGATCGCGCCGGCGTTCTCGCCGGGGCCCTGGAGGACGTGCGAGCCCGTCTGCGGCAACCGTGCCAGGAACACTCGCGAGTGCTTGTAGGCGCAATGCTCGGACCACAGCGCCGAAAAGAGGCCCAACTCGGTGTAGGTCGGCTCGCGCCCGAGTCGAGAAAGGATCCGATCGTACTCTTCGGCCGTGAGGCCGGCTTCCAGGGCCAGGTCGAGCGTGACCTTCGGCTCGGCCCCCGTCAACCCAGGTTACCGCTTGAGGAAGCTGCCATCCTCGACGAGGCTTCCGAGGAGGGACTGGAATATCAGGAGCCCGTCGGTGCCGCCCATCGCCGTCTCGGATGCCCGCTCGGGATGGGGCATCATCCCCAGCACCGTGCCCTCGGGGTTGACGATCCCCGCGATATTGTCGAGCGATCCGTTGGGGTTGCTGGCCTTCGTGACTCTGCCGTCGGCCTCCGCGTACCGGAAGACGATCAGATTCTGCTGCTTGAGTCGGACGATCGTCTCGGGGTCGGCGTGATACTTCCCTTCCCCGTGGGAGATCGGCATCGTCAACACCTGGCCCAGCCGGAGACCCCGTGTGAAGGGCGTCTCGACGTTTTCCACGACCAGGTGACTCGACTGACAGCGGTACTGCAGGCACTCGTTTCGCGTGAGGACGCCCGGCAGGAGCCCGGCCTCGCACAGGATCTGGAATCCGTTGCAGGACCCGAGAACGATCCCGCCCCCGGCGACGAAATCGCGGAGCGCCTCGACGACCGGCGAGCGCCCCGCCACCGCGCCGGCCCGCAGGTAGTCGCCGTACGAGAAGCCGCCAGGAAGAACGACGCAGTCGAGCTGGCCGAGCTCGCGCTCGCGGTGCCAGACGTACCGAACCGGCTGGTGCAGCACTTCCGAAATCACGTAGTGGAAGTCGCAGTCGCTCCACGTGCCCGGAAACACGACGACACCGAATCTCATGGCGCACTCATCTTAGCGTGCGACCTCTCGCGGGGCAAGGTCGTCGACGGTCTCGATCGTGTACTCCTCCAGGATCGGGTTGGCCAGGAGCTGCCGGCACATCTCGGTCACACGCGCGCGAGCCTCTCCCGGCGTCCTCCCCTCCAGGTCGATGTCGATGACCTTGCCGACCCGGAGATCGGTGAGCTCGGAGAATCCGAGCCCGGCGAGCGCGCGCTTCACCGCCGCGCCTTGCACGTCCATGATGCCGGGCTTGAGCCGCACGAGCACCCGGGCCTTCATTGGAGCGGGATCCGTGAGCCCGCGTTGGATCGGCGGTGGCCTGAGTCAGGTCCGTGTGGCTCCGTCACGAGGCGGCGGAACACCTCCTGGTAGGCTTCCTCGACACCGCCCAGATCGCGGCGGAAGCGATCCTTGTCGAGCCGCTCCTTGCTGCGGCTGTCCCAGAGCCGGCAGGTGTCGGGCGAGATCTCGTCGCCCAGGTAGAGCTTCCGGCCGCGGCGCCCGAACTCGAGCTTGAAGTCCACCAGGAGGAGCCCGCGGCGAGCCAGGTGCGGTCGCAGGATCGAGTTGATCTTCAGGGCCGTGCGCTTCATCCAGGCCAGCTCGCCGGGGGTCGCCAGCCGCAGCATCCGGACGTGATCGTCGTTGAGCATCGGGTCGCCGAGCGCATCGGACTTGTAGTAGAGCTCGACGATCGGCTGCTTGATCGGCGTGCCCTCCTCGAGGCCCGTCCGCTTCGCGAGGCTCCCGGCGACGATGTTCCGCACGATCGTCTCGATCTTGATGATGTCGAGTCGGTGGCAGAGCATCTCCCGATCCGACAGGGTCCGGAGGAAGTGCGTCGGGACCCGGGCGCGCTGCAGCACCTCGAACAGGGCCGCGGACATCCGATTGTTGATGACGCCTTTGCCGACGATGGTCCCCTTCTTCAGGGCGTTGAAGGCCGTCGCGTCGTCCTTGAAGTACTGGATGATCACGCCGGGCTGGTTCGTTTCGTAGACGATCTTCGCCTTACCCTCGTAGAGCTTCTCACGCGCCTCGACGTGCATCGGCACCCTCACTCTCACTGGATGAGCCCCAGCCGCTTGAAGATGGCGTCGACGTTCTTCAGGTAGAACGCGGGGTCGAAACAGCTCTTCAGCTCGTCGGCCGAGAGCTGCGCCGTCACCTGGGCATCGGCGGCGAGCAGCTCGAAGAACGGCCGGCGGTCTTTCCAGGCACGCATCGCGTTCCGCTGGACGATCTCATAGGCAGCCTGGCGCGGAAGGCCCGCGTCGGTGAGCTTCAACAGCACGCGCTGCGAGTACACCAGGCCGTGGCTCAGCTCGAGATTCTCGATCATCCGGGCCGGGTCGACGTCGAGCCCCTCGACGATGAACGTGGTGAGGTGGAGGAGATAGTCCAGCACGATCGTCGAGTCCGGCAGGATGACGCGCTCGACCGAGGAGTGACTGATGTCGCGCTCGTGCCACAGCGCCACGTTTTCCAGGGCCGCCAGCGCATTGGTCCGGACGAGACGCGCGAGCCCGCAAACGCGCTCGGCCAGCTCCGGATTGCGCTTGTGGGGCATCGCGCTCGAGCCCTTCTGACCCTCGCCGAACGGCTCCTGCGCCTCGAGAACTTCCGTGCGCTGGAGGCCCCGCACCTCGAGGGCGATCTTCTCGAGCGAGGCCGCGGCCACCGCGAGCATCGCGCAGAACTCGGCGTGACGGTCGCGCTGCACGATCTGCGTGGAGACGGGGGCTGCTTCCAGACCGAGCTCCCGGCACACCTCGGCCTCGAGGTCGGGCTCGACGTGGGCGAAGTTCCCTACCGCGCCCGAGAGCTTGCCGACCGAGATCGTCGCCCGGGCCCGGCGCAGTCGCTCGAGGTTTCGGCCGGCTTCGGTGTACCAGACCGCCACCTTGAGCCCGAAGGTGGTGGGCTCGGCGTGAACGCCGTGGGTCCGGCCGATGGTCAGCGTGTCCTTGTGGCGGAGCGCCAGCATGCCGAGCGCCTTCTCGAGACGCTCCTGGCCCTCGATCAGAAGATCCACCGCGTCTCTGAGCTGGAGGGCGGTCGCGGTATCCCACACATCGCTGGTCGTCAGGCCGATGTGGATGAAGCGCGAGTCCTCGCCGACCTGCTCCTCGAGGCTGGTCAGCAGCGCGATCATCTCGTGCTTGACGCGCTCCTGGATGACGAGGATCCGCGCGACGTCGACCCTGGCCCGCTGGCGAATGCGGGCCATCGCGTCCGCGGGGATGCGACCGCGCCGCGCGTACGCCTCGCACACGGCAAGCTCGACTCTGAGCCACGCCTGGTACTTGGACTCCTCGCTCCAGATGCGACCCATTTCCGGGCGGGTGTAGCGGTCAATCACGCCCCCACCATAGAGCAAAACCGCTAACGATGGAAGTGGGAGTTGAGGCGAGCACAACATGTAGCGGCCGCGAGCTACCTGGAGAGGGGCGACCTCCCCGGGAGGGTCGCGATTCTGGCAAGGCACGAGGCCATGTCGCCGGGCGCAACGCACAATTCATCCACACCCGTATCCACAAGCTCGCGCTCGGATCCGTAACCCCATAAGACCCCGACCGCTCGGATGCCGTTGGCCCGGGCGGCCCGGATATCCACAGCTCGGTCGCCGATCATGATGGCGGCCTCGGACGGAATCCTCCTGATGGCCAGGACATGCGCGACCAGATCGGCCTTCTCCTCGAATCGGCCATCGAGCTCCGATCCATAGATGGCGGCGAAGTGGTGATCGAGTCCGAAGTGCCTGACGACGCGCTCTGCGAAGACGGTCAGCTTGGCGGTCACGATGAACAGGGCCGAGGCCATGGGCTTCGAGCGCTCCAGCATCTCGGGCACGCCGTCGTAGACCTGGTTCTCGTAGAGCCCCGTCGACGAAAGTCGCGCTCGATACCGAGCCACGGCGGCATCGATCAGTGCAGGGTCGGAACTGTCGAGAAGTGTCGCGAAGGCGCCCCGGAGGGGCGGGCCCATGAACGAGGCCAGCACATCATCCGGTGGACACGGTCTCTCGAGGCTCTCGAGCGCGTGCCTGAAGCAGCGCACGATGCCCGGCCTCGAATCGGTCAGCGTGCCGTCGAGATCGAACAGCAGAACTCGTGAGCTCATGCGCTCGTCCCCGGCCCTCCCAGAAAGCGTTCCAGCGCGGCGCGGACGACCGGCTCCACGAGCGTCGGAGCGTGCCCGACTCCCGGCACCGCGACAAGCTGTCCCTTCGGCAGCGTTGGGTCATACGCCGCGCCTGAGACTCGGAGAGGACATCGCTGTCCGTGCCCCACACCACCAGGGTGGGGCAGGTCATGCGCTCGAGGACGGGCCACAGCGTGGGCCGCGGCGGGGGACCTTGCCGCACGCACTGCTCGATATAGGCGGGATCCATCTTCCAGGTCCAGCGGCCGTCGGGGCGAGGCCGGAGCACACCCAGCGCCAGCTCTCGCTGATCTTCCTTGCTGCGGCCGGCGACGACCGGCGACACCTGGCGTCGGTAGGCCATCGCGTCCTCCAGCGTCGCGAACTCGTCCGGCCGGCTGCCGACCGTCTGGGTGATCCGCTGGGTACCGGCTTCCACATCGGGACCGATGTCGTTAATCACCAGGCGCAGCAGACGATCCGGGTACGCTCCCGCGTATGCCATCGCGATGATGCCACCCATCGAGGTGCCGATCAGCGTGAACCGGGGGAGTCCAAGCTGCTCCACGATGCCGGCGAGGTCGCTGACCTGGTCCCCGTATTGGTAGGACCCGGTCGGGGACCAGGCACTCTCCCCGTGGCCGCGCACGTCGGGCGCGATGACGTGGAAGCGATCATGAAGTGTCGAGCCGGTGCGTTGAACGCCTGGGCGCTCGACGTGTAGCCGTGCACGCACACGACCGGTGACGCACCGGCCTGGCCCCAGTCGAGATAGTGGATCCGCAATCCGTTGACCGACAGGCTCGCACTCTTCGGCTGCGACAACGTCGCCACGGGTGAAGCCTGGAGCGACCCTAGTGGTGGAGCAGCTCGCGCGGGAGGTTACGGCGGTCCAGCGGGCCCAGCGTCGTCAGCGCGAGGCGATCCTCGTCGAGCAGGTCGGTCACGAGGGCCTGGACCTCTTCGTGTCGCACGCCGTCGATGGCCGCCAGCATCGCGTCCATGGAGAGGAACGTGCCGTGGTGCATCTCGTGCTTGGCCAGGCGGTTCATCCGGCTCGAGGTGGACTCGAGTGAGAGCATCAGGCTCCCCTTGAGGTGGTCCTTCGCGCGGCGCAGCTCCTCTTCCGTCACGCCCGTCTTCTTCAGCTCGCGGAGCACCTTCAGGGTCGACTTCAGCACCTTGGAGAAGTTCTTCTCGTCGGTCGCGGCGTACACATAGAGGGTGCCGGTGTCGACGTAGGCCTGCACGCCCGAATGGATCGCGTAGACCAACCCCTCCCGCTCCCGCACCTCCTGGAAGAGTCGAGACGACATGCTGCCGCCGATGACGTCGTTGAGCAGGAACAGCGCATACCGCTCGGGCGCCGAGTGGTGGAGGCCGGGGAAGCCCATGATCAAATGGACCTGCTCCAGCGTCTTGCTGACGATGTTCACGCCGGGCTTGAGGGTCGGCGGGGTCGCCGTGCGTCCAGCCGCTTCCCTATCGAAGCCCTGGAACCCCGCACTGAACAGCTCGACGACCCGGTCGTGCGTGACGTTCCCCGCGACCGCGATGATGATCCGGGGCGGCACGTATTCTTCGCCGAAGTGGCCGAGCGCCGTCATGCGGTCGTAGCCGCTCACCGCCTCGCGGCTCCCCAGGATCGGCCGCCCGAGCGGATGCCCTCCCCAGATCTGCGCTGCGAAGAGATCGTGGATGATGTCGTCCGGCGTGTCCTCCACCATCTTGATCTCCTGGAGGACCACCGACTTCTCGCGCTCGAGCTCGTCGGCGTTGAAGAGCGGATGGAGGAGGATATCGGTCAGGAGATCGACCGCGAGCGGCAGGTGCTCGTCGAGGACCTGGACGTAGAAGCAGGTGTGCTCTTTGGTGGTGAAGGCATCCATCTGCCCACCGACCGAGTCCATCGTGCGGGCGATCGCCTCGGCGCTGCGCGTGGCCGTGCCCTTGAACACGAGGTGCTCGATGAGATGGGACATCCCACCTCGGTTCTCGGGCTCGTGGCGTGAGCCCGTCTCGACCCACACCCCGACCGCCACCGACCGCACGTGTTCCATGCGCTCCGTGACGACCCGGATGCCGTTCGGCAGGAAGCCTTTGCGGTAGCCTTCCGTCACACGCCCGCCTTTCAGGCCCGGGGCGGGTTCGCCGCCATCGGGTTCTTCAGCTTTTCCTTGTCCGCGAGCGCCGGCTGCTCGCGCAGCGCCATCTTCCGGCTGAGCCGCATCTTTCCGTTCCCGTCGATCTCGATGACCTTCACGAGCACCTCGTCGCCTTCGGTCAGCACGTCCTGGACCGTGCGAATCCGCGACTCGGCGATCTGCGAGATGTGCAGGAGCCCTTCGGTGTTCGGGATCACCTCCACGAAGGCGCCGAACTCGACGATCTTCTTGACCTTCCCGAGATAGATGCGGTCGAGCTCCACCTCGCGGCAGATGTCCTGGATGATCCCCAGCGCCTTCTGGACCGACGCGCTGTCGGGCGAGAACACCGTGACCCGGCCGTCGTCCTCGACGTCGATCTTCGTGCCCGTCTGCTCCTGGATGCCGCGGATGATCTTGCCGCCGGGACCGATGATCTCGCGGATCTTTTCCGGTCGAATCTTGATCGTGACGAATCGCGGCGCGTAGGGCGACAGCTCGGCGCGCGGCTTCTCGATGACCTCGCGCATCTTCGCGAGCACGACGAGACGCGCGTCCCGGGCCTGCTGCAGCGCCGAGCGCATGATGTCGATCGAGACGCCGGCGATCTTGATGTCCATCTGGAGCGCGGTCACGCCCTTCTCGGTTCCCGCAACCTTGAAGTCCATGTCGCCGTGGTGGTCCTCGGCGCCGTTGATGTCCGTCAGGATCCCGACCTTGTCACCCTCCTTGACGAGCCCCATAGCCACGCCGGCGACGTGGGACCGCAGCGGCACGCCGGCGTCCATCAGGGCCAGCGAGGCGCCGCACACCGAGGCCATCGACGACGAGCCGTTCGACTCGAGGATGTCGGACACGATCCGAATCGTGTACGGAAACTCTTCCTTCGGCGGCAGCACCGCCTCCACCGCCCGCTCGGCGAGCGCGCCGTGGCCGATGTCCCGCCGCGAGGGCGAGCCGAACCGCCGGACTTCACCCACCGAGAACGACGGGAAGTTGTAGTGCAGCATGAAGTGCCGGTAGTGCTCGCCCTCGAGGGCCTCGATCTTCTGCTCGTCGGACTTCGTGCCGAGTGTGACCGCGACCAGCGCCTGCGTCTCGCCGCGGGTGAAGACGCTCGAGCCGTGCGCCCGCGGCAGGTACGCCAGGTCGATCGAGATCGGCCGGATCTCGTTCACCTTGCGGCCGTCGACCCGCAGACCGCGCTCGACGATGAGTCGGCGCACCTCGGCCTTCTCGACTGCCTCGAACGCCTCGCGCACCGCCGGCTTCTTGGTCTCGTCCGCGCCCAGACCCTGCATCACCTCGTCGAGCACGCGGTTGACCGCTTCCGCCCGGCTCTGCTTTTCGTGCGTGGCGAGCGCCGCGGCGAGCTTGGGCGCGGCCAGGCTCTTGACCCGCGCCGCCAGCTCGACGTCGCGTCCCGCCGACGCGTCGAACGTCCAGCGCGCCTTGCCCGCGCGCTGCACGAGGTCCCGCTGCACCCGCACGAGCTTCTTGCACTCGGCGTGCCCGAAGGCGATCGCCTCGAGCATCGTTTCCTCGGCGATCTCGTTGGCGCCCGACTCCACCATCAGCACGGCGTCCTCGGTGGCGGCGATGACGAGTTCGAGGCTCGACGCCTTCTGCTGCGCGGTGGTCGGGTTGGCGATCATCGCGCCGTCGACCAGCCCGACGCGCACGGCACCGACCGGCCCGTCGAACGGGATCCCCGACAGGCAGAGCGCGGCCGAGGCGCCGTTCATCGCCAGGACGTCCGGGTCGTTTTCCTGGTCGCCGGAGATGACCAGACAGATGACCTGCACCTCGTTCCTGAACCCGTCGGGGAAGAGCGGCCGGATCGGCCGATCGATCAGGCGGGACGTCAGCGTTTCCTTCTTCACCGGGGCCCCTTCCCGTTTGAAGTAGCCGCCGGGGATCCGCCCGCCGGCGTACGCGCGCTCACGATACTCGACGGTCAGGGGGAAGAAATCCTGCACGTCCTTCGCGCCCTTGGCGGCGACGCAGGTCGCCAGGACCATGGTGCCGCCGTATCGGACGACGACGGCCCCGTCGGCCTGCTTGGCCACTTTGCCAGTTTCGAGGGCCATGCGCTGGCCGTTGAGCTCGATTTCTACAGTATGGGTCATACGAAAACTTGTCCTCGCGTATCAGCCGGAATCCGGCGAACGCCGTGTGGAGCGGACGCTGAAACAGCCCGCCCAGGGGCCCCCGGATTCGTTCCGTCCGAGGACCGATCAGTTAAGAGTGAGTCCGCCGTCAACGGCGGATGCCGAGCTTGTCTATGATGGCGCGGTACCGTTCCGGCGCCCGGGCCCGGAGATACTCCAAAAGGCCTCGCCGCTTGCCGATGAGCATGAGCAGCCCCCGGCGTGAATGGTGGTCCTTGGTGTGCTGCTTGAAATGATCGGTCAAGCTGTTGATGCGCTCGGTGAGCAAAGCGATCTGCACCTCGGGCGAGCCCGTGTCGCCCTCGTGGGTGCGGAACTGCTCGATCAGAGTCTTTTTCCGGTCGACGGCAAGCGGCATCGAACGCCCCTCCAATCGCCACGCCCCAGGGAGCCGACGCTCCACACCGGGGCGGGTTCCCAAAAGTCCTTTTATTGCCAGGGGATACGCTCGGAGGGTACCACGCGGTGGTGCCGAAGTAAAGATAACCGGAAGCCCGGTCACGAGCCCCGGCGCGCTGCAGCTACGTCGAGGGCGATCTGCTGGCGCAGCGCGTCGACGTTTGGGAACTTCTTCTCTTCCCTGAGCCGAGTCAGGAAGGTCAGGGAGATCCGTCGATCGTACAGATCACCCGAGAAATCAAGGATATGAGCCTCCACGGCCAGCTCCGTCTCGCCGAAGGTCGGCCGCACCCCAACGTTGACGACAGCCTGATGCCGACTCGGGCCGACCGTGACCTGGCAAACGTAGACGCCGGCCGGGAGTCCCAAGGGACGATCCGTCTTCACGTTGGCAGTCGGAAAACCCAGCGTTCGGCCGCGTCCGGCCCCTCGGACGACTTCGCCGCGAATGGAATAGGGGCGGCCGAGCAGCCGTGCGGCGCTCGGGAGATCCCCTCGTTGAAGCGATGCTCGGATCTCCGACGACGACACGGCCACCCCATCGACCATGAACGCCGGGACGACATGGGCACGAAATCCGAGCGGACCGGCCAGGCTCTCGAGTAACCCGGCATCGCCGCGCGCCCCACGCCCGAAGCGGTGATTGAACCCGACCACGATCTCCCGCGCTCCGAGGGTTCCGACCAGGACGTCGTGCACGAAAGCCTTGGCTTCGACCGCCGCAACGTCCGGCGTGAATGGAATGACGACCGTCGTGTCGATCCCGGTCTCCGCGATCAGCTCGAGCCGCTCCTCCAGCGTCGTGATGGGAAGAGGGGCGCGATCGGGCTGCAGCACTTCCATGGGGTGACGGTCGAACGTGCACGCCAGCGCCTGGAGCTTCTCGCGCCGCGCGTGCGCCACCGCCGTCCCGAGGATCGCGCGATGGCCCAGGTGGATGCCGTCGAAGGCACCGAGCGCGACGGCGCTCGGTCCGGCGTCAGGCCGGTAGGACTCGAGTCCCCGGACGATCTGCATGAAGGATGCGAACCGGTCTGACCTTGCTCCCGCCCGCCATCAGCTCGCCGACGCCGATCATGGGGCCGGCGCCGTCGTGCACGCGTACGAAGCCCTGGGCCGCTGCGGCGGCCGGAACCACGTCGGCCGCCTGCCCGTGGCCGAAGACGGTCGCGGCATGTCCGTCCAGACGGATGCTCGGCCATCCGACCAGCGCCGTCTCGGCGGAGTGCACCCTGGACCAGAGCTCCCGCCCACCGTCCGTCAACTCGCGCCAGGACACGGCGTCACGGATCTCGAATGGCCCGACTCGACACCGGACGAGCGCCTCGATGGCTCCCCCGCAGCCCATCCGAGCCCCCAGGTCGGCGGCCAGGACACGCACGTAGGTCCCCTTGCCGCAGACGATGCGCAGCGTCGCCCGGGGCCCGTCGAGCTCCTCGACCAGGATCGAGTGGACGGTCACGTCCCGGGGCGTGCGCTCGACCTCGATGCCCGCGCGCGCGAGCTCATAGAGCCGTTGCCCCTCGTGGTGGATCGCCGAGTACATCGGCGGCACTTGCTGGATGCGGCCGACGAACGTCGCGCAGGCTGCCTCCAGGCGGGTGCGCTCGAGGTCCGTCACCGGCGTCTCCGACAGGACCCGGCCGGTCACGTCGTGTGTGTCCGTCGTCAACCCGAACCGGACGGTCGCGAGGTACTCCTTGTCCTGGTCGACCAGATAGGGCGTCAGCTTGGTCGCTTCGCCGACGAGGATCGGCAACACCCCGGTGGCGTCGGGGTCGAGCGTCCCGGCGTGTCCGATCCGACGCACGCCCAGACAGCGGCGAACGATCGCCACGACGTCGAACGAGGTCGCGCCGCGTCCCTTGTTGATGACGAGGACGCCGGATCGGACGGCGTCGCGGGTCACGAGCTCGGGCTCCGATCGACCGCCCGCCGGACCGCGGCGAGCACCTGGCGCGTCGCCTCCGGCAGTGGCCCGGGAACGGTGCACCCGGCGGCGTTGACGTGGCCGCCGCCCCCGAACTGCGCCGCGATCTTCTGGACGTCGACGTCGCCTTTGCCGCGCAGACTCACCTTGACCGTGCCGTCTCGCTCCCGGAGAAGACACGCGACACGCACGGAGGCGACGGAGCGCGGGTAGTTCACGAGCTCCTCGGACTCGACGATCCGCTCGGGAACGACGCCGGCGGGCAGCGCGAGCCAGCCGAGCCGTCCGTCCTCGCTGACCTCCACCCGGGTGAGGGCCTCGCCGAGCCACCGAAGCGCGTCGGGCGCGCGGCGCTCGTAGAGCGACTCGGACACGACCTCGGGCCGGGCCCCGGCGCCGACGAGCGCCGCGGCGATCGTGAACGTCCGGCTCGTCACGTTGGAGTAGCGAAACGAGCCCGTGTCCGTGTGGATCGCCGTGAACAGGTTCGTGGCGATGGCGGGCGTGAGCGGGACGCCGAGCGCTCGGAGCAGCTCGTACACCATCTCGCCCGTCGCGGCGGCGGAGGTGTCGATCCAGTTCACATCGCCGTAGCGCCGGTTGTCCGGATGGTGGTCGATGTTGACGATGACCTTGGCGGTCCGGCGAGCCTGGTCGATCAGCCCCTCGGTGCGCAGCGGGTTTGGGCAGTCCGTGAGGACGACGACGTCGAGGGGACCGCCCAGCGTGTCGAGGCGGCGGTAGCGGTCGACCCCGGGCAAGAACGCGAGCAGGTCGGGGGCCGGATGGGGGCCGCCGTACGCCACATTCCAGCCGCGTCCCTCGAGCGCCAGACCGAGGGCGAGGAGCGTGCCGAGGACGTCGGCATCGGGGTGCACGTGCCCCAGCATCACGGCGCGCCCGCCGCCGCCGCCGAACGGTTCCAGCACGGCGGGGGATGGACGGGGCTGGTGTGCTCGATGGGCGGGCTCACCCCCCGGCTTCGCCGCCCACCTGTCGAAGCAGCGCCTGGATGCGGCCCGCCTGCTCCATCGACCGATCAGGCCGGAAGTCGAGCCCCGGTGTTGCTCGGAGGTCGCGATGCCGTTGGCACCAGTTGGGGAG